>Ga0308160_10000369_pt1 | contig 92438 bp, 76 predicted proteins | sample PhyFR1_FD_201036 | JGI IMG/M metagenome (GOLD analysis project Ga0308160, IMG submission 201036) | Phyllosphere microbial communities from UC Gill Tract Community Farm, Albany, California, United States - DLSLF.R1 | ecosystem: Host-associated > Plants > Phyllosphere > Unclassified | place: USA...
GGCCGGTGACGGCGCTGGTGCAGGTGGTGCGCGCCGTGCCGCTGCTGCTGGTCGTGTTCTGGGCCTACTTCTTCCTGCCGGCCGTGACCGGCGTGAAGACCGGCCAGGCCACCACCATGCTGATGACCCTGGTGCTGTTCGACGCCGTCTACCTGGCCGAGATCGTGGCCGCCGGCATCCGCGCGCTGCCCAAGGGCCAGCTGGAAAGCGCGCGTTCGCTTGGGCTGAATTACGTCCAGGCCTTGCGCCTGGTGGTGCTGCCGCAGGCGCTGAAGCATGTGCTGCCGTCGCTGGTGAACCAGCTGGTGTCGACCATCAAGGCCACGTCGCTGGGCTATATCATCGGCTTGTCCGAGGTGTCCTTCATCGCCACCCAGGTCAATACCCTGGTGTTCACCAAGGCGGTCGAGGTGTATATCATTTTGGCGTTGACCTATTTCGTGCTGTGCTTCGGCCTGTCGCGGCTGGCCTTCCTGCTCGAGCGCCGCCTGGGCGCGCGCGGCGGCCGGGTCTCGCCCATTTCGCTTTAAGAAGGTTGGACGATGATCGTTCTGGAACAAGTCAACAAGTGGTACGGCGAGTATCACGCCCTGGTCGACGTGACCGAAACCGTGGCCCAGAACGAGGTCGTGGTCGTGTGCGGGCCGTCGGGCTCGGGCAAGTCGACCCTGATCCGCACCCTGAACCGGCTTGAGGAAATCGATGGCGGCCGCATCGCCGTGGATGGCCGCGACATCCATGCGCGTGGCCTGGACGTGAACGCGCTGCGGGCCGGGATCGGTTTCGTGTTCCAGCAATTTAATTTGTTCCCGCACCTGACGGCGCTGGAGAATTGCATGCTGGCGCCTGTCAACCTGAAGCGCGCGAGCAAGGCCGAGGCGCGTGCCTATGCGCTGGAGCTGCTGGACGGCGTGGGCCTGGCGCACAAGGCCCACGCCTATCCGCACCAGCTGTCCGGCGGCCAGCAACAGCGCGTGGCGATTGCCCGCGCGCTGGCGATGCGTCCGCCGATCATGCTGTTCGACGAGCCGACCAGCGCGCTCGATCCGGAAATGGTGGGCGAGGTCTTGCAGGTGATGCGCAAGCTGGCGGGGCAGGGCATGACCATGGTGTGCGTGACGCATGAGATGGGCTTTGCGCGCGACGTGGCGGACCGGATCTGGTTCATGGCCGAGGGGAAGATCCTGGAAAAAGCGACGCCGGAAGACTTCTTCACTCGCCCCCAGCACCCGCGCGCGCAGCAGTTCCTGGCAGACCGCAGCAATCGCTGAGAATTCGAGACGTTTGACGGCGTACGCGACCGTGACCGTACGGTGGGCACGCCGTGCCCACGCGAATGTGCGCATGGTGTTGGTCGCGTGAAGACCTCGCGGGCTGATGGTCACCAGCGTCACGAATGATCATTTGGAAGCGCTTGCAACGGCGCGTCATCATCGACCGAAATCGCGCCAACATTGCGCAAAGTTCCGCGTGGGCACGGAGTGCCCACCGTACGGTCGAGACCGCCAACCGATCAAGACCGCCAACCGGTCGAGGCCAATCGGCCGTAGGGTGGGTTCTCGAACCCACCATTCCTTGCCGATGCTTACTTCTTCACCTTCGACAAATCCAATTCTACCCAGGTCGGCACATGGTCGCTCGGCTTCTCCCGCCCGCGCACCTCGTGGTCGGTCCCGGCCGCCACCAGCGCCGGCGCCAGGCTCGGGCTGAGCAGCAAATGGTCGATGCGCAGCCCCGCATTCCGCCCGTATGCATTCCGGAAATAATCGTAGAAGGTATAGATCACCTCGCCCGGATGCATGGTCCGTAACGCATCGGTCCAGCCCTGGGCCACCAGGCGGTGGAAGGCCTCGCGCGTCTCGGGCCGGAACAAGGCATCGGTCAGCCAGCGCTCCGGCTTGTACACGTCGAGCTCGGTCGGCATGACGTTGTAGTCGCCCGCAATCACCACCGGCGCCCCGGTCTCGACCAGTTGCGCCGCGCGCGTGATCAGGCGTTCGAACCAGGCCAGCTTGTAGTCGAACTTCGGCCCCGGCGCCGGATTCCCGTTCGGCAGGTACAGGCCGCAGATGACGATGTCATTCACCACTGCCTCGATATAACGGCTCTGCTCGTCGCTCGGGTCGCCCGGCAAACCGCGCGTGACTTCCACCGGCTGTGCGTCGCGCGCCAGGATCGCAACCCCATTCCAGCTCTTTTGCCCCTGCCAGATGGCGCCGTAGCCGGCGGCGTTGATCTCGGCCAGCGGAAAACGTTCCTGCGGCGCCTTCAGCTCTTGCAGGCAGGCGACGTCCGGCTTGGTTTCTTCCAGCCACTGGAGCAGGGCAGGCAGGCGGCTGCCGATGCCGTTGACGTTAAACGTGGCGACACGCATGGGTTCTCCAATCAATCCGATGAGTTACTGCATTTATAGGCCAGCGCAGCCTGTTCCGGCGCACGCCAGCGGCGCTCTCCATGCCCATTGCATGAGGCTGCCAGGCACCTGCCAATACTGCTGAGCGTGCGCTGCAAGATTTGCAAAATAGATATTATAAGAGTTCACACACCACCCCTGGAGATGCTCATGTTCAAAAACCCCCTTCGCGTGCTCACCGCGTCCGTCCTGCTCGCCGCCTCGGCCCACGCCGCTGCCGGCGGCTGGGTCTACAAGCCGCTGGAAATCGAAGGCGTGCTGGTCGAGGAGGTCGGTCCGTCCAGCCGTTGCCTGACGAATTTCGGTGGCACGATCAGCGGCCACGGCAACAGCGCGCTCATGGGCAAGGTGGTCTTCATCGGCACCGATTGCATCACGCCGATCGGCCCGCTGTTCAACTTCAGCGGCGGCAAGTTCGTCGTCATGACCACCTCCGGCGACCAGATCTACGCCAACTACAGCGGCCAGTTCGTGCCGACCGGCCAGGGTGCCCAGTATGTGTTCTCGGGCGCCACCTTCCAGGTGACCGGCGGCACCGGCAAGTACGCCAAGATCACCGGCGGCGGCATCCTGAGCGGTGGCGAAGACATGGCCACCGGCAAGGGCACGATCAAGCTGGTCGGCCGCGTGCTCGTCAAGGAGAAGTGATTTCCGCGTCGATGCGTGAAAATGGCGATCCTATTTGCACAAATGTAGTTGCCATTATCCGCGAGCTGCGGTAGTCTGGAAAGCGAGCCTGCGGGCTCGTTTTTTCATTCCACGCAAAGCTTTACATGACAGCGACAGATCCGGGCGCCACGCCACCGGAACCACAAGAACCCCCTCAGGCACAGCAGGACAAGGGCGCACGCGGCCACGACTGGCGCGATGCGATGCGCACCGAGTTCTCCGATTGGCGCACCTGGTGGGCGCGCACCGTGGTCGTGGGCCTGGCGGTTGCCTCCGGCCTGGTTGTCGTTGCCTTTACCGCCCTGGCCGAGCACGCCTTCAGCATCTTCCAGGACTTGCGCAGCATCGGCTGGTGGTTCCCCCTGCTGTGGACGCCGGTGCTGGCCGCCGCCATCGTCTGGCTGACCCGGCGCTTCGCCCCGGGCGCGGCCGGGTCCGGTATTCCGCAAGTCATGGCCGCCCTCGATTCCGGCGCCGCTACGCGCGGCCTGTTCGTCTCATTGCGCCTGAGCCTGGCCAAGATCGCGCTCACCACGGCCGGCCTGCTTGGCGGCCTGTCGATCGGGCGCGAAGGCCCCTCGGTGCAGATTGCTGCCGGCGTCATGCTGCAAGCACGCCGTTTAGTCCCCGACCTGCGCCGCATCCACGTGCACGGCTTGCTGGTGGCGGGCGGCGCGGCCGGCATCGCGGCCGCCTTCAATACGCCGCTGGCCGGCGTGGTGTTTGCTATCGAGGAATTGGCGCGCGCGCCCGAGCAGCGCAACAGCGGCCTGATCATCACCGCCATCGTGCTCGCCGGCCTGGTTGCCGTGTCGGTGTACGGCAACGCCACGTATTTCGGCATCATCCGGGTGGCCCAGCTCGACCTCTGCCTGCTGCTGCCGGGCCTGGTGCTGACCCTGCTGGCCGGCGTGGCCGGCGGCCTGTTCTCGCGGCTGCTGATCGCTTCGCTGCGCGGACTGGGCAATGATCCGCTGAGCCAGCTGCGGCGCAGCCGTCCGATCGTCTTCGCCGCCGTGTGCGGGCTGGTGGTCGCCCTCATCGGCGTGGCCACGGGCGGCGCCACCTTCGGCTCGGGCTACGACTCCACCCGCGCGATGGTCGAGGGCAGCGAAGTCATGCATGTGGCCTACGCGCCATTCAAGTTCCTGGCGACCTGGCTGTCGGCCTGGTCGGGCGTGCCGGCCGGTATCTTTGCGCCTTCGCTGGCGATCGGCGCCGCGCTTGGCAACGACGTCGCCCTGCTGGTGTTCCACACCCAGGTGCCGGCCTTGATCGCGCTGGGCATGGTCGGCTTCCTGGCCGCGGCCACCCAGGCGCCCCTGACCGCCTTTATCATCGTGATGGAAATGGTAAATGGGCATGCAATGGTGCTCAGCCTGATGAGCTGCGCGCTGGTGGCCAGCTTCGTCTCGCGCTTGATCAGCCCGCCGTTGTATCCGACCCTGGCGCGCCTGCAGCTGGCGCGCATTCCGCAAGGGAGCGAGGCCGAGACACGATAGTTCCGGTCCCGTGCGGCTAGTCCTACAAAGCCAGCGCCCGTGTACCTATTGCGAGGCTCAGCACGATTGCTAGTATCGAGGCCATAGTCATGTTAAGGAGGCCACGATGGACACGAAAGACAACAAGCAGGACGTACAAGGTCGTTCCTGGGACCAGATCACCAAGGATGGCAGCGGCAGCGCCGCCAGCATGGGCGCCGGCGGCACGGGCGACATCGGCAGCATGTCGGGTAACACCGACGCCGGCAGCAGCCAGCAGGATACCCGCACCGACGACCTGCTGGCCTCAGGCGCAGACGAGAAGGGCGGCGCCGAAGGTTTCCAGAATCCGAAGGGCAAAGGCGAGATCCAGACCGGCATGGCCGGCATCGGTAGCCTGAGCGGCAACGGCGCGGGCAACCGCCAGCAGGACGAGCAGAAAGCCCAATCCGAAGCGCGCGGCGCGGACGAAGCGGGCGGCAAGCAAAACCGCTAACAAGCGGCGCTCCGGGGTAAGCCCGGACGCCCCTGCAAGCACCCCGCACCCGGCCGCTACGTCGCCCGGGTGCGTTTTCGCGTCCCGTGCCGGGACGCTTATTTCGCGTCTTTTATTACGCGTCCCGGCTAATTTTTCCAGAAGAGTCCAGCATGACCCAACACATCGGCATCGTCGGCTGTTCGGCCGAAGGCGCGGCCCTTTGCTACCGCACGGTCTGCCTCGAAGGCGCCCAGCAGCTCGGCCCCCACGCCCATCCGGAAGTCAGCATGCACACGCATGCGCTGGCCGATTACGTTGCCTGCATCGAGGCCGGCGACTGGCAGGGCGTGGGGGAACTGATGCTGTCGTCGGCGCACAAGCTGGCGCGGGGCGGCGCCGACTTCCTGGTCTGCCCGGACAATACCATCCACCAGGCGCTGCCCCTGATCGAGGCGCGCTCGCCGCTGCCCTGGCTGCACATCGTCGACGCGGTCGCGGCCCAGGCCCAGGCGCGCGGCTACCGCAAGCTCGGCCTGCTCGGCACGCGCTGGCTGGTCGACAGCGAGGTTTATCCGGCGCGGCTCGCGGCGCTGGGCATCGACACCGTGCGCCCGCCAATCGAGCAGCGCGACGACATCAACCGCCTCATCATGGACGAGCTGGTGCGCGGCGAGATCAACGCGGAGGCCGTACCGCGCTTCCAGGCCGTGATCCAGGGCCTGGCCGCCGAAGGCTGCGACGCGGTGGTGCTCGGCTGTACCGAAATCCCGCTGGTAATCGACCACACGAATTCGCGTTTGCCGACGCTCGACTCGACGCGCCTGCTGGCCCGCGCCGCGCTGGCGCGTGCCCTCGGCGCCTGAGCCGGCGGCCTGGTTCAGCGGCCCGAGCGCAAGGTCAGCTTGACGATCTCGCCCGGCTGCCACAGGCGCATGCGCGGGCCCCAGCCGCCGGCGCCGCGGCTGACCACGAGGGCCATCCCGCCGACCTTGTACTCGCCGATGTAGCGCGGGAACTGGCGCTGCACCAGGTAATTGAAGGGCCAGATCTGGCCGCCGTGCGTATGCCCGGACAGCATCAAATCGACGCCGCGCGCCGCCGCGCCCTCGACGATGCGGGTCGCTGGAATATGGCACAGGAGGATGGTCGCCACGCCGCTGTCGGCCGGCGCCACCTTGTCCAGCCCGCCCAGGAATTCGCCGCCGCCGCGCATGGTGCGGCCGATGTCGTCGATCCCCGCCAGCACCAGGCCCGGCGCCAGCTCGACCCGTTCGTTGCGCAGCCAGCGCACGCCGCCGGCCGTGAACTCGGTGATGGTTGTGTCGACGTCGCCGTAGAACTCGTGGTTGCCGGTTACCGCCCACACGCCGCGCGGCGCCTGCAGGCGGCGCAGCACGGCGGCCAGCTGCGGCTCGCCCAGCGGGTTATCCTCGACCTGGTCGCCCACCATCAGCACGGCGGCCGGCTTCAAGGCGTTGATCTGCTCGACGCGCGCGGCCATCCAGGCGGAGCGGCGCTGGGCGCCCAGGTGCAGGTCGGACACGGCGACCAGCACCATGCCGTCGAGTTCCTTGGGCAGCTTCTTCAGTGTGACTTCGTATTCGCTGATCGCCGGCGCGCGCACTGCCTGGAAGATGGCGAAGCCGCTCACCAGCACCCCGGCCACGGCCGCGATGCCGAGCAGGCGCGGCGCCCGCGCACGCCACCACAGGCCGAAGCCGGTCAGCAGATCGGCCACCAGCAGGCACAGGGTCATCAGGAACAGCACGCCGAGCCAGGTCATGGCAAATTGCCCCGGCCACCAGCGCCAGTCGATCGCTTCGTCGCCCAGGCGCACGCCCCAGATGTAGATGATCCAGACCAGGATGGCGCCGATCCACCAGGCGCGCGCCGGGATGCGGCTGCGGACCGGGGTGACGCGGTAGATGCGGTGGGCGACGTAGAAGTGGAAGAGGGAACCGATGACGTTCAGGATGATCGAAAACATGGGCTGGCTGCGGCGGCACGGGGCCGGATTGTCGAGTAAGGACGGCGGGCATGGGCCTGGCCGCCGGGAAGGCCGATCTTAACCCATCCGTCCCTGGCATGCCGGGCTCAGCAGTGCAGAACGCTGGTGTCGAGCGCCCTTGCGCTGGCATGATAGCGCCATGCATGCTTTGCAGACCGGGAGGGGGAAAATGGAAACGGGAGCCAATTCACAGAGTGCACTCTGGATGGGCGGCGCCGGCCACGCCTGGGTGGCGGAGCAGGCCGTCATCGACCAGATGTTCCGGCCGATCGAGACCTTGCTGGCCGAAGCGGCGGCACGGGGCAAGGTGGAGCGCGCGCTCGATGTCGGTTGCGGCACCGGCGGCACCACGCTGGCGCTGGCGCGCCGCCTGGGTAGTGGCGCCAGGTGCACCGGCATCGACATCTCGGAACCGATGATCGACCACGCCCGCCTGCAGGCGCGGCAGGAAGGATTGCCGGTGGAATTCGTCCGCGCGGATGCCCAACGCCATCACTTTGAGCCCGGCACGTTCGATCTGGCCGTGTCGCGCTTCGGCGTGATGTTCTTCGACGATCCGGTGGCGGCGTTCACCAACCTTCGCCAAGCAATGCGCAACGGTGGGCGTCTGCATGCCGTGGTCTGGCGTTCGGCCGACGAGAATCCCTTCATGACAACCGCCGAGCATGCGGCGCGGCCGTTGTTGCCCAGCCTGCCGGTACGCCAGGCCGATGAAGCGGGGCAGTTCGGCTTTGCGCGCGAAGTGCGGGTGCGCGAGATCCTCACGCACGCTGGTTGGAAGGGGGTAAAGCTGGAGGCGCTCGACGTGCAGTGCCGTTTTCCCGAGAGTGAACTCAGTGGCTACCTCAGCCGCATGGGGCCGTTCGGGCGGGCACTTGAGATGCTTGAGCCCGTATTGCGCCGCCGCGTCATCGACGAAGTTCGCCTGGCGTTCAACGCATTTGTCAGTGGTGGGACGGTGTCTTTCCGTACCGCTTGCTGGATGGTTAGCGCGCAGGTTGATTGATTGACCGATCCACATGCCTGAGATGGCGGAGGGACCTTATGCTTCAGACCCGAGTTAATCAATTACCGCATCATCGATGCATCGCCATGTTCCTGGTGCGATTAATTTGACCCGGAGCAGTCTGTTGTCGACGTTGCTGTAGAGAACATGGAGCGTATAGTCATCGAAATGCCAGACGGCATGCCCGGTTAACGGCGAATCCGATTGTTGGACAGGCAGGCTGGCAATCTTCGTGAATAGGGTCTCAGGACTGTCTTCAAACGTGAGGCTATTTGGGAGGGCGCCTCCCCACCCGACAGATTCCCTATCACGATTTCGATGCAATGTGATGGAGCGGAACACCGGGCCGGCGCCGCTTGGAATGAATGCCAGGCTTGCACCGTGTGTCTCTGTGAGATCGATCTCGCCCTCATGCCGGGCAGCCTGGTAATCGTCTTTGGTGATGGCATCTGGCCAAAGGGCCAGGAAGTCCGGAGATGCCAGCAGGGTTCCAAACGAATGTGGGAGCGCGGTCACGTCAGGATAACTTTCTGGATGCCTGCGTGGGAGCGGCACAGCGAGCATACGGCACGCCATACGGTCAATGGAACTGCCGTCGTCGGCGTATGTCACGCTGAGCCGATAGCCATCAACGTCCCATGTATCGTTCAGATAGGAATGACGGCTCGATTCGAATGCCGCCAGTTTCGAACGCGCAGTGTCGCGGCTGTCGCCAAAGGCCAGCGCGTGCGGAAGTGTCCCCGTAAACGGGCGCACGTGATCGAAGCCGGAATAAAAATAAGCTTGTGTAAGCAGCAGTTCGCCATGACCCCAGCGGAAACGATCTGGGGAGCTCTGGTATTCGGAATCCGTGAAGCCCAGTTCAATCCCTTTGCGGCGAATCAGAACCCAGTCATGGTAGATGTACGGATCATCGGCATCCAGTGCGGGGCGACGAAGCGTATCGAGGCTCGCAAAAAGTGTTTCCATCTTTTCGTCGGTAACAGCTATGCCGAACTGAGAAATAATTTGTGCAGCATTCATAAAGAAAAATCCCACAAATGGTATTGCCTTGATTGCCCCTATCGGCGTGCTTCCGTACGAGGCAAAGAGCACAACGGGAGCAGGTAATTCGGGCATTTGGTATAGCCAAGAGCAGAAGCGCACCGCTTTTTAAAAAGCACTGATTCAAGCCTACATCGAGTGCTGCAAAGAAACAATTTCCACTTCGCCTTGATCGTTTAGATCAGTTTGAAACCAAACGAAATCTCCCTCCCAGCTAAGTTTCCTGCCATTTGGATCAGACCAGTCAGGCTCTCCTAACATCGCCACTAACTCCGTGCGTTTTGTCCCAAATTTCACCCCTCGCGGCAGGTCTCTCGAAAACGCGGAGAATGATCCGATTTTGCTTCCATAAAAACGTATATTGGATAATACAAGAGCGCCGTCCGCATATCTTCGCCGCGCCTTGGCCAGCGAGGCTTCCTCTTCAAACGTGAGCTCGACCCCCAAACAACGATTTGCCAAGTAGGCGGTATCATCGCCACGCCTACATCTGGGCGTGCCACAAATATGTAAATATTCCATTAACTCACCAAGCTGCGGCTCACCGTAATACAATCCAATTTTTTCAGAGTAATTCATTTTTCTGTGAGCTTGAGAATTTAGAGAAAAATTGAAATCGCCAGGCTGACGATTCGTCAATCGAACAATACTCGACCTACCATCATCGATATTTCGGACCGGTTTTCTCAGCGTTGTGCAGCTCAGTCCAATTTTCACGGATCGTATGAAAAAGCAATTTGCCTTACTGATGACTCGTCATTTGAAAAACAAATTAACACCCGAATCCCGTCTATTATCCAGCGATCATTTTTCATGACCGGACTGCTCCATTCCGGATCGCCGAGATTTTTTCGGGTGGCTGAGCGCGATTCTCTTATGTTTAATCCAAAGGGCAGGATGCCTACGGGGTCGTCATCGCTGGATTCGATGTCAGGGATGATAAAAACCGTGTTAAGAATCAGCTCTCCCTCGGCCAACGTATTCCCTTTCGCACCTAGACTCTCAGCAGTTACGAAACATAGCTCGATGGGCTGATCTTCGAGCTGGATGTTCACCTGAAATTCGTCTCTCGCCGGTCGTTTCAAAGGCTGAGGGATGCTGGCATCATGCAGAAAAGCCGTGACTTCATTGTCATTTTCAGATTTGCCCAGCAGGGCGATCGTGTTCGCAACGTTCAACATCTGGTTCTCCTTTCATTTTTTTGCTGCGTTTTCCAAGGCGTCAGCCAACCATTTGTCAAACTCAGCATTATTTTTCCTGAGTACTCTTCTTGCAGCTTTTTGATAGGCTTTTTTGCAATTTCCATCGGCGTCATATTCGTCGATTTTCCTCAACATTGCTTCAACGTCTCGACGCGCAGATCCGGCAAGGTTTCTTGCGTCGCCAGCAGCGTCGGCGACGGATTGCCCGTGGGTTGGACTGACATCAATGTGGGCCTGCCGTGGAATGGCGATCGCATCGGCACCGTTATCGATTGCCTTCATCTCAGCGCCCGTTAATGGGGCGCCTTTCAACTCGGCCGCACGAGCCTTCAGCGCTGCCTTAGATGGAATATGATCCCGATCAAATTTGCCATATCCGTTTTTTTTCTTGAGGGGTTTGTATTTGCCGTACTCACCACATCTCAGCTTTTTCCTTCTTCTTACTTTGGCCCCATCTCTTCCGCTTCCTCCGCCAGTGGCGACGTCGTCCTCGGCTTTCCTCAAGCGGGCTGCGTCCGGCTCAAGCTTCCCGGCCTTCGCTCCGCCTTTCGCTTCCTCGGCCAATTTAGCCGCCTTGGCCGCCTCCTCGGCTTTCGTCGCCGCCTTGCCCGCCCTGGCCGCATCGTCCGCCACATGCGCGCCCTTGATCGCCTTGGCTGCACCCCTGGCGGCCTTGCCCGCCGTGGTCACGACCTTGCCGCCTGGGATCATGCTGGCTGCAGCCAGACCAGCCTCGACCATCTCGCCCTCGGCGGCGTAGATGGCGGCATCCGCCGCACCGGTAACGACCGACAGGCCGGGCACGAAGCTCGCCACCCCAAGCGCCCCATGCACCCAGGGGCTGGCCTTGCCCCACCACCCCTGTTCCTCGGCTGAGTCGGGCTCGACGGGGGGATTGCCGCTGGCACTCGGCGTTCCGTGTTTGATGGCAGCACCGGGCGCCGGTTCCGTTACGTAGATCCCAGGGCAGTTGCCGCCGTTCATCGTACACGGATCACCCTGGCGAATGATCGGCTTCTTGCCCACGCGCACGGTGCTGGAGCCCTTGACCGGCTTGACCTCGCCGCTCACCGTACCGCTCTTGACTCCCTTGAGGCTGCCGGCCGCGTCACCCGTGCAGTTCGGTTGCGTGCTCTGGTCGAGCACGTAGACCGGGTCGCCGTTGAAGCGGACGTTCGGCACCGTGCCCACGCTGCTCGACAAATCCTGGACGACGGGATAGGGAAGGGGTGGCGTGCTGCTGCCCACCGGCGTCTTGTTGAACGACGGCGCCGTGGAGACGGCCTTGAACTTGCCGTCCTTGCGCGCACCCAAGCGGCTAGCCATGTGCTGCCTTTTGTTCCCGGGTCGGGGAAGGCGGCCTAACCAGCGCGTCGACGTCGGCGCGCGTCAGCATGCGTGCTTCCAGCACCCGCACCGCCGGCTGCGTGGCCACGGTGGCGCGCCACACGCAGCTCACCCGATGTCGTTCGGGATCCACCAGCACCGTGTCGAGCCGTGCGGCGAGTTCGCCGATGCTGCCGTTCTCGAAGCGCACGAGCACGAAGGGCAAGTGCCCCGGCAAGACCAGCCGGAGCACATGGTTGCCTTGCGCATTCAGTCCGGCCGCCGGCGTATCAGGGGCGCACAAGTTGGTCAGCGTGATGGCTTCGTCGCCCCGCAAGGCATCGGCCTGCTGGTCGGGCCAGGCGGCATTCCACACGCCGAAGTCGAAGTCTGGCGGAAGCGCGGCCTGGCTCTGGATGAAGTGCGCGTCGACGGTGCCAACCAGCCTGGCGCGTTCGGGGTAGCCCTTCGGCCGCACGCCCAGCCCCGCAACCAGGGGCGCCTGCGCATCGAGCTTGCCGGTGCAAGCCTTCAGGAAATCGCGCAAGGTGAAGGGATGCGCCGGATAGGCAATCTGGGGCGCGGGGAGGCGCCTCGTGTCCGTCGCCGATAGGTGCCAGCCCCGCGCAAAGCCCCGGCCGGACGGATTGGCTTCGAAGTCATCGTAGGCCACAGGCACGCCTGCGGCATCGCGGCGGGGCGCATCATGTTCCGGAGCCAAACGGAAGCGCTTCGGCACGCGGTGCGCCGCCGGGCTGTCCGCGTCAATACAGCATTCACCGCCGAACGCATGCTCCAGCCGCACCGGCACTACCTGGACGGGGCCGGGCGCAGTCAATTTCCAGGTCGGCAAGCGCACCAGGCCCAGCGTGCCCAGCTTGACCAGGGCGGCCGGCAGGCGCAGCAGGAACGGTCGGCGGACAAGGCTGCGCGGCCCCGTGACGGCCAGCGTCTTGTCGATCAAGGCGACGCCCGGCAACTCGGTGTGCATGGCGCGTTCGAGCGCCACCTGGTAAGCCGCCATCTCGCCAGGGCTGGCGGCCATGAACTGGTTCAGGCCTTGCGGCATGCGCGGGAGCGGCGCCGGCGTGCCCGGCTCCCGCACTTCCAGGCGCACCGCGAAGCGCCGCCGGGGCTTGCCGGCTGGCGCGTAGGCGCTGGCGTTGACGATTACGTCGCAGCGGGGTTTATAGGGGCAGAGGTCGGATTCCTGGCGCACGCTGCCTTCCGGCTTGTCGCCGAAATAGGCGTCGGCTTCGCACAGGGGCTCCTGCTCGTCGGCGAAGACGAGCTTGCCCGTTTCGTTCCAGGTGTAGGTCTGGCGCAAGGCGACCACGTGGAAGGAATGGCCGCGTTGATCGACCCCGGCGAATGCCAGCGCGGGGAAGGGCGTGTGGTTGACGAAGGCCATCGCATCAATTCACGTCGACGTCCTGACCGGATATCCTTACCGGTCCGCTCGCGGCGAAGTCGAAGCGCGTCCCATTGATGAGTACGGTGCCGTCGGATTTCATCACCAGGTGCGCCTGGCCGACCCGGATCTCGAGTTCGTCGCCCACGGTGATCGAATACTTCTTGCCGACCAGGGTCGTCCTGGACAGGCCTGCCTCCTCGAATTGGGCGAGGCCGACCGCCGTATTCATGGCCCCGCCGACCGTGACCGCGTAGCCCGCGCCCACCGTCAATGCCTTGGCAATCGTCACGGTCTCGGTCTTGTTCTGGCCGACGGAGAGGAACTGGTTTCCGCCAACCGACACGGTCTCGTTGGCGCCCACCTGTTCGCTGCGGTTCGCACCAATCGAAATGGTCTCGTCGCGGCCGACCTGTTCGCTGCGGTTGTTATGGACGGTAATCGACTCGTCGTTGTCGACCGTCTCGGTGCGGTTATGCCCGATATGCGAGGTTTCGTCGTGGTCGACGGTCTTGCGGCGGTCGTTGCCGACCCATTTATCCTCGTCGTGCTCGACTTCGCCGAGCTGGTCTTTCTCGGCATGCAGCCAGAGCTGTTCCTCGCCCTTCTTGTCCTCGAAGCGCAAGGCATTCGCGTTGGCATAGCTGCCGCCCGGCGTGGAGCGGGACAGGATGCCGCTTTGCGTCTTGTTCGCGGGAAGCTCCCAGGGCGGCATGTTGGCGGCGTTCGGCACCATGCCGGTGACGAAGCCGCGATCGGGATTGCCGTCCAGGAACTGGACCACCACCTCGCTGCCGATGCGCGGGACCGACGTCATGCCGAAGTTCGGGCCCGACCACGCTGTCGCCACGCGCAGCCAGGCCGAGCTGCGTTCGTCGCGTTCGCCCGCGCGGTCCCAGTGGAACTGCACCTTGACCCGTCCGTACTGGTCGGTGTGGATTTCCTCGCCCGGCGGCCCGACCACGATGGCGGTCTGCAGGCCATACATCTTCGGCTCGACGCTGTTGAAACCGCGCCCGGGCCGCCAGGGAACGGTCCTGCGGATGCAGGTGAGGCGGTTGTCGTAATGCGGCGGGCCGGCGTCGCTTACGTGGTAGTTGTTGCTGGCACTATGGCGCACGGCGACGATGAGGAACTCCCTTTCCTTGTCGCTGCCGCCATGAAAGTGGCCGCCGAGGCGGAACCAGCGTCCCGGCACCACGTTGCGGTTGTTGCCGACGCCTTCGAACAACTCGCCCGCATGCTCGATCTCCTCGATGCGCACCGTGGCGCGCCGCTCGCCGTCGCGGCTGTCGCGGAAACCATAGGCGCCCGCATATTCGTAGACTTCCTTGTGCAGCACCTTGCCCTGGTCGAGGATCGTGGGCCGTTCGACGTTCACCGGCCTGGGCGACTTGAAGTTGAACGAGGACAGGGCCGTGCTGGCCGAGACGATGCGGCGCAGCGGCGACCATTCGCCGATGCCGTTGTCTTCCAGCGCGCCGGATTCGCGCTGGAAGGCGATGTCGATGCCGTCGATCGGCTCGGCATAGGTCGAATCGTCGCCCAGGATGAGCGTGTGGTCGCCGGCCGTATGCTCCCAGGCGTAATACCAGCCGGCCGCTTCCCAGCGCCGGCTCAGGTAGTTGTAGTCGGATTCGTTGAACTGGCAGGCATCGGTCATCGGCCGGTCCTCGCCGTGGCGGTGGCATTCCCACTGCGGGTGCGCCAGGTAATCGCGGAAGATGCTGGCCGTCTGCTCGTACAGCGTGGCGTTATGAAACAGGAAGCAGTCCTTGCGCAGCGACAGGTACTTCAGCCACGGGCCGAGGCTGGCTTCGTAGAACGCTACCCCGCCATCGGTCCTGACCAGGCGGAAACTGAAGACGTAACCCGTGAAATAACGCAGCGTGCCGTCGTGGCGCACCAGCTGGACCGACAGCAGCTTGCCCTGCATGTCCTTCAGGTCGAGCAGGGCGTCGTCGGAAATGAGCTCGACGGTGTAGTCGAAGTCGCGCGACAAGCCTTCGCTGGCCTCGAGCTTGTTGACCAGCAGCTCGGACGACGGGCCGTCGTCGTATGGAAAAGCCAGCCGCAGGATGCGGGCGTGCTGGCGATCCTGCAGGAGTTCCTTGAGACGACGTGCGGCGTTTCCCATGATGTTTCCTTTGCTCACGACGAGTTAGCCGTCATGCACCAAAGGAGAATTATCGTGGGTCTTTCGCTGAGCTAGCCGGGCGATCCATAGCGCACTTGCGGCGCGTCAAAGCTAGCCAGGCAGCCGATTCTCAAACGCCTCGCACGAAGCCGCAGTAGGCCGCCTGCGCCCCGCGCGCGTGCAGGGCGTCGTTGTGGCCGGCATCCTCGAGCATGAGCAACTGCTTGTCCTGGCGCGGGATCGCCTCGTGCACTTTCATGCCAAGTCGGGGCGGCGTCATCTTGTCCTGGCCCGCCGCGATGACCAGGCTCGCGGCCTGGAAGCGCATTGCCGCTGTCCGGTTGTCGACCTCGCGCAGCGCCGGCGCCATCTCGACGGTCACGAAGGGCCGGGCATACCAGGGCACTTGCGCTTCCACCAGTTCGGTGGCGCTGGTCGCCGTGGTTTCCAGCACCGTCGCCAGCACCGGGCGTGCCGCGGCCACGTGGGCGGCCATGAAGCTGCCCAGCGATTGCCCGTGCACGATCACCCGTCCCGGGAAGCGCCCGTCCAGCGCATCGAACATGGCCAGGGCGTCTTCCTGCAAGCTGGCGACGCCGGGCTTGCCGCTGCTGCGACCGTAACCGCGGTAATCGAAGACCGCCACGTTGACGCCGCATGCGGCCAGCAGCGGCAGCAATTCCTTCGCGTGCTGGTCGATGTGGAACATGTTGCCGCCAAAGTAGAGCACCGTGGTGCGCGCGGCCGGCTGGGTCAGCAGGATGCCGCCCAGGGTCGCGCCATCCGGGCGTGCCAGGCGCAAGTCCTCGACGCCCGTGCCGGCATAGCGCTCGGGTAGCGCCGCGCCCGGCGCATCCGGCCTGAAGAAGTGGGCTTCGGTCACGCGGATGTGGGCGCATCCGGTGAGTGCGATGGACAAGGTCAGGCTTGCTGCCAGCAAGGGTAAACGCATCGTGGCTCCTGTTATACTGATCGTGGTGGGTTAATTAATTAACGTAAAACGATAATAAAACAATGCGAAACGATCAGTCAACGATTGCGTACGCACGCCCCGTGCGTGCCCTTTGCCTGCTGTTGGGTTTGCTTCAGCTTGGCTACTTCCTGCTGTCGTGGGTGGCGGTCGAGGCGACGCAGCTGGGGCCGGTTGCCGTGACGTTTACGCCGCGCGGCCTGGCGCCCGGCGCCGTGGCCGGGCTGGCGCCGCCGCTGCGCTGGTCGGGCCTGGTGTGCGCGCTGCCCGCACTGCTGGCGCTCGGCTACGCGCTGTGGCGGCTCGACCGCATGCTGCACGCCTGTGCGCGCGGCCAGATGTTCGCGCGGCGCACGGTCGGCCACATGAAGGCCTTTGCTGCCGGCGTGCTGGCCACCCTGGTGCTGACCATCGTCGAACCGGCGCTGCGCGCCCTGGTGTGGAAGCATGGCTTCGGTGACAGCGGCCGCGCGGTGAACGTCGGCGTGTCGTCGGAGGAGCTGATGCTGGTGCTGGTCTGCGCGCTGTTCTTCCTGCTGGCCTCGATGATGCACGCGGCGCGCCGCATCGCCGAAGACAACGAGGGCTTCGTGTAATGGCCATCGTGCTGCACCTCGATGTGATGCTGGCCCTGCGCAAGGTGAAGTCGAAGGAGCTGGCCAGCTACGTCGGCATCACCGAGCAGAATTTGAGTTTGCTGAAATCCGGGAAAGTGAAGGGCATCCGTTTCTCGACGCTGTCGAAGATCTGCGAACGGCTCGACTGCCAGCCGGGCGACATCATCCGCTACGAGCCGGGCGACGACGACGTCGAGGGCGGCGCGGACACTTGAGCCGCGCGCGCCCGGCTCAGGCTTCGGGAATGTGGATCTTCGCCTTCACGTGCTTCAGGCTGGCCACGATGGTGAAGGTCATGATCACCAGCAGCGACCATGAACTCCATTTGCTCAGGTGGACCAGCGACCACGCGCCCAGCTGGTTCGGGTAGCGCCACACGCCCCAGAAGGTGCCGATGTTCTCGGCCAGCCAGATGAAGAAACCGATCAGCACGAAGCCCAGCAGCAGCGGCATCTGGCGCTCGCGGTCGAGCGGGCGGTAGATGACGACCGTGCGCGAGTACAGGCCGAGTGCGCAGGCGGCCAGGTACCAGCGGTAGTCGCCGATGTAATGGTGGGTGAAGAAGTTCGCGTAGACCAGGATCGCGATGGCCGCCGCCATCCAGTAGGGCGGATGGTGGCGCACGCGCAGGTCGAGCATGCGCCAGGCCTGGATGATGTAGCTGCCGATGGCCGCGTACATGAAGCCGGAGAACAGCGGCACGCCCAGCACCTTGGTGTAGGCAAAGTCGGGGTAGCTCCAGGACTGGATGCGGCTTGAGACCTTGAACGCTTCCAGCGCAAAGCCGACCGCGTGGAACAGGCAGACCGCCTTCAGCTCGTCCCAGGTTTCCAGTTTGGTCCAGACCATGCCGAACTGGATGGCGAGCGCCACCACCAGCAGCAGGTCGTAGCGCGGGATGCCCGCGATGCCGGCGCGCGGCATCAGCAGCACCGCGGCCATGAAGGTGAACACGAACAGGCAGGCGCGCGCCTGCTTGATGCCGAAGTACCAGAACTCGAGCAGGCCGCGGCGCAGCCCGGCCAGCTGGCGCGGGCGGTCGTCCAGGAGAAGCTTGTCGAGCGCGGTGAGCAGCATGGCGGGCGGGGTCGGGTAGGGTGTCGGAATAACCCGGCTCGACGGCCGGGCGCCGCCGCCAGTGTAGAGTGAAGGGCGGGTGGAAGCAACGGCAAACGCCGGCATTGCGCCGATTGCACCGCGGATCGCAGCCAAGACCGAACGGTGGGCACCCCGTGCCCACGCGGAACGATGATCATTGTTGGCGCCACGATGTGCCCCGCGCGGTGCATCACGTTGGCGGGTCAAGAGTGCCAAGTTTGCGTCGCAGGTCGAGCCAGAAGCCGCGGAGCGAATCATCACGGCCGCATCCCACTGCAAACGCCCGTAACCGCGTGGGCACGGGGTGCCCACCGTACGATCGGCCTCAAACCATGCGATCGGCGTCAAACGATGCGACCGCTTGCCAACCCATGCGATCGCGCGCTAACTCATGGCCGCCGGCGCGGCTTAGCCGGCGCGCTGCTCCCGCACCGCCGCGCGCGCGGCGCGCTCGACGAAATCGGCCACCACCAGCGGCTGGGTCACGGGCAGCATGTGCCCGCCTTCCACCAGCTCCAGGCGCGCGCCCGGCACCTTGTCGACCAGCGCCTGGCCGTTCTCGCGCCAGCCGAGGATGGCGTCCTGGCGCCCGTACAGCACCGCCAGCGGCAGCGCCAGTTCGGCGTAGCGGCCTTGCACCAGCGGCATGCGCTGCGGGATGGCCTGCAAATCGCGCGACGCCGCCAGGAACTGCGAGGGCCGCAGGCTGTGCAGGCCGCCGCCCTTGACCGCGAAGTCGGCCGGGGCCTGTTCCGGCGCGAACACGGCGGCCAGCACCTTCTTGCTGCCGGCAATCGCGCCCGGCGTGGCCAGGGTCCAGGCGAACAGGGTGCGCACCCAGCGCGTCTCGATGGTCAGGGCCTTGAACACCTGGGGCGCGGTTTCCGGCGCGTGGGTCAGCGGCGCCACCAGGGCCAGGGCGCCGACCGAGCCCGGATGCTCCACCGCCAGCGCCAGGGCGATCGCGCCGCCGAGCGAGTGGCCGACGACGGTCGGGCGGCCCAAGTCCAGTTTCTCGACCAGCAGCGCTAGCGCCGCGGCCTGGGCCGAGACGTCGGCCGAGGTCATCTCGTCGCGCAGCGAATGGCCGGAACCGGGCCGGTCGACCACGACCACGCGGAAAGACTGGGCCAGGCGCTCGGCCAGGCCGTAGTCGAAATGGCTCATCTGGCCACCCAGGCCGTGCACCAGCAGCACCGCGGGGCTGCCCGGGTCGCCGCTCTCGCGCACATGCAAGCGTCCGCCCGGCACGTCGACGAAACGGCCCTTCGCCGGCAGGTACTGGACGATGCGCGCCGAGGTGCGCCAGGTGAACCAGGCCAGGCCCAGGGCCAGCAAGGCCAGCGCGCCAAGGATAAACAACAGGAGCTTCATCGGGCAGTCGCTTTCTTCAGGAAGCGCCAGTAATTTACCGGCGCCAGGCGTTCGAGGATGGAGACGGCCTTGGCGTCGCCGCCGACCAGGATGCGGGCCTCGCGCCGTTCGATGCCGCGCGCGATGATCTCGCCCGCTTCGTCGGGGGCCAGGCGCAGCAGCCGTTCGGCGACTTGCCGCCCGCGTTCGATTTCCTCCGGCGGCGCGCCGGCCGGGATGCGCGCATTGCGCGCGATCGCGGTGGCCACGCCGCCCGGATGCACCACGCTCACGCCGACCGTGCTGCCTTCCAGCTCGTGGCGCAGCGCCATTGAAAAGCCGCGCACCGCGAACTTGCTGGCCGAGTAGGCCGACTGGCCCGGCGGCGACACGATGCCGTAGATGCTCGACACGTTCACCACGCGCGCATCGTCGCTGCGCCGCAGCAGCGGCAGGAAGGCGCGCGTCATGCGCACCACGCCATTGAAATTGATGTCCATCAGCCACTCGAAGTCGGCTTCCGACACCTGTTCGAAGCTGCCGCCCAGGGCCACGCCGGCATTGTTCATCAGGATGTCGAGGCGCCCGTGGGCGGCCAGGATTTCCTCGGGCAGGGCCTGCACGGCCACGCGGTCTGCCACGTCGAGCAGGTGGGTGGTCACGCGCACGCCCAGGTTGGCCAGCATCCAGGCGCTTTCCTTCAGGCCTTCGGCGCTGATGTCGGCCAGGGCCACATGGCAGCCGCGGCGCGCCAGGGCCAGGGCGGTGGCGCGGCCGATGCCGCTGCCGGCGCCCGTGACCAGGGCAACACGGTTCGTCAGTTTCAAGGCATGCTTCCTTTTCGTCCAAAGCGGATCACGCCGTCGGCGATGCGGCCGAAGCGGATCGTCATCATATCCTGTACATAGTTCTGGTAGACCTGCCACGGGCGGCGCGCTCCCTGCTTCGGCAGCAGGGCCGCGGCGCGCTGCACGTAGCCGGATGTGAAGCCGAGGAAGGGCAGGGCGCCGACGCCGGGTTCGCGCCGCACCACGGCCAGGTCCTGCCCCTTGCGATCCATGTAGCGCAGCAGGCGGCAAGTCCATTCGGCGGTCAGGTCGGCCTTCAGCGTCCACGAGGCGTTGGTGTAGCCGAAGCTCATCACGCAGTTCGGCAGGCCCGACAACATCATGCCCTTGTACGCCATCGCCTCGGCCGCGACGAAGGGCTGGCCGTCGACCTCGATCGCGGCCCCGCCCAGGATGGACAGGCTCAGGCCCGTGGCCATCACGACCACGTCGGCCTCGAGCTCGCGCCCTGAGCGCAACAGGATGCCGTGCTCGGTGAAGCGCGCGATGTGGTCGGTGATCACCGAGGCCTGGCCCTTGCGGATGGCGCCGAACAAATCGCCGTCGGGCACCACGCAGACGCGCTGGTCCCACACCTTGTAGTCGGGCGTGAAATGGGTGGCGACGTCGTAGCCGGGGCCGAGCGCCTGCTGCGCCATGTCGACGATCCTGCGCCTGGCCAGCGCCGGCTTGGCGCGCGCCAGGCGGTACAGCAGCATCGATTCGAGGATCAGGCGCCAGCGGGTGGCGCGGTAGGCAGCCCCCGGCGGCAGCCAGTCCTGCAGGCGCCGCGCGAAGCGGTATTCGGCGGGGCGCGCCACCACGTAGGTGGGGGAGCGCTGCAACATGGTCACGTGCGCCGCCTGGCGCGCCATGGCGGGCACCAGGGTCACGGCCGTGGCGCCGCTGCCGATGACGACCACGCGCTTGCCGGTGTAGTCCAGATCGTCCGGCCAGAACTGCGGCTGCACGATGCGCCCGCGGTAGGTGTCCTCGCCCTCGAAGCTGGGACGGTAGGCATGGTCGTAGGCGTAGTAGCCGCTGCACATGTACAGGAAGCGGGCGCGCACGGTGCGGGTTTCCCCGCTGGGCGCGTGCTCGGCGTGGACGGTCCAGCAGGCCTCGGCGCTCGACCACGCGGCGCGCACCACCTTGTGGCCATAGCGGATGTGGCGCTCGATGCCGTGCTCGCGCGCGGTCTCGCGGATGTAGCGCAGGATGGACGGGCCGTCGGCGATGGCCTTCGCGTCGCGCCAGGGCTTGAAGGCATAGCCCAGCGTGTACATGTCGGAGTCGGAGCGGATGCCGGGGTAGCGGAACAGGTCCCAGGTGCCGCCGCTGGCCGCGCGCGCTTCCAGAATGGCGTAGCGCTTGCCGGGGCAGCGCGCTTGCAGGACCGCGGCCGCGCCGATGCCCGAGAGGCCGGCCCCGACGATCAGCACATCCAGCGGGCCGTCCTCGTCGGGAGGGGTAAGCATGGTGTCTCGGTGTCGTTATCGTTGATTTACTAATTGACACTCTACATTGTCAACATTTGCATGGCAAGCAGTAACTTGCGGGTCCGTCCTCGCGCTGTGTCAAAATACGCGGATGACGCCAGATCCCCTCCCAGCGCGCGCCTACCGCGGCGTATCCCCCGAAGAACGCCGCGCCCAGCGCCGCGCCAAGCTGATCGCCGCCGCCATCGCCGTGTACGGCAAGCGCGGCTACCGCCAGGCCACCGTGAAAGCGGTGTGCGAGGAGGCCGGCCTCACCGAGCGCTATTTCTACGAATCGTTCGAGAACAGCGAAGACCTCTTGATCACCTCGTATAACGCGGTCACCTACGCGGTGTTCGGCGAAATCGCGGCGGCCGCGGGCACGGCCGGCAAGGCGCGTGGCGAACTGGCCCGCGCCATGCTGCATGCGTATTTCGCTGCACTGCAGCGCGACCCCTTGTCGGCGCGCGTGTTCCTGGTCGAGATCCGCGGCGTCAGCCGCGCCGTCGACAAGGCCTTCGACGCCTCGCTGCGCGCAATCGGGCAGGAAGTGGCGCGCCATGCCGGCCCGGCCGCCGCGGCCGACGAGCTGCTGCAGGCCGGCATCGTCGGCGGCGTGATGCACATCGCGCTGCGCTGGATCGACCAGGGCTACCAGCCACCCATCGAAAGCGTGACCGAAACCGCACTGCGCCTGGGCATGCTGCTGGTGGCGCCGGCCCCAGCCCCGGCACCGGCGCCGGCGCGCACGCGCACCAGCAAGGCCTGACGGCCGGCGCGGCGCGGCTGCAACAGCGCGCTGCGAGGCATCGCGGGGCATGGCGGGGCCTGCGCGGCATCGCCTTTTCGTTACGCGTTTATTGTCCTCAACAAGCAACGCGGCCCTCCTTATACTGAGCCAGACCATCCATACGGCAACATTTGCCGCAGGACCGCGGTCCCGCGTGCGCCCGGTGCGCATTCCATGCAGTACGCATGAATCTGCACGCCAGGCAAGCTAATCGCTCGGCATTTCGTCCTGTGTTAGCCTCGGTCACGTCGGCGTCACCGGACCAACCAGAGGGCTGCCTTGCAAAGCAAACTCAACACGCTCATTCCCCGCGGACTCGGCGCCCAGCTGGCGCTGACTTTTTCGCTGCTGTCGGTGGTGCTCACCCTGGCCCTGGTGTCCGTGGTCGAGCGGCGCGCCGTGGACCAGATCAAGACCCGCATCGGCAACAGCCTGGCCGACCTGGCAGCCCAGACTTCCGACAAGCTCGAGCGCGGCATGTTCGAGCGCTACCGCGAGGTCGGGCTGATCGCCAGCCGCACCCTGCTCACCAACCCCGACTACAACATCAACCAGCGGCGCCAGGCGCTGGCACGGGTGCAGCAGAGTTATTCCTACTACGAGTGGCTGGGCGTGACCGACCTCGACGGCAAGGTGCTGGTCGCCTCGAACGGCCTGCTGGAAGGGGCCGACGTGTCGAAGCGCCCCTGGTTCACCGAGGGATTGCGCGGCGGCCACGTGGGCGACGTGCACGAGGCCCTGCTGCTCGACAAGCTGCTGCCGCCGCAGGCAGACAAAGCGCCACGCCGCTTCGTCGATGTCGCCTTTCCCTTCGCCGACGACGAGGGCCGGATCCGCGGCGTGCTGGGCGCCCACCTATCGTGGAACTGGGCGCGCGATGTCGAGCGCTCGGTGGTCGGCTCGGCCGACCGCGACGGCAGCGTCGAGACCCTGATCCTCAGCTCGACGGGGCGGGTGCTGCTCGGGCCGAAGGAACTGATCGACACCACCTTGTCGCTGGAAAGCTTCCGCAACGCCACGCCGACCCGGAACGGCGACTACATGGTCGAACGCTGGCCAGACGGCAAGCAATACCTGGTCGGCTACCAGAAGGGTAGCGGCTATGCCAGCTACCCTGGCCTGGGCTGGGTGGTGCTGGTGCGCCAGGACGTCGATGCCGCCTGGCAGCCGCTGGCCGAGATGCGGCGCCATGCGATCGTCAGCGGCCTGCTGCTGGCCTTGCTTTTCTCGCTGGTCGGCGTGGCGCTGGCGCGCCGCATCACCTATCCGCTCAAGCAGCTGGCCGCCAGCGCCGGCGAGCTGCGCAACGGCGGTGCGCTGCAAATCGCCAGCGGCGGCGCCTACGAGGAAGTCAAGGCGCTCAGCCGCTCGCTGAACTCGCTGATGTCCGACCTCGACGAGCGGCGCCGCCAGCTGCAGCAATTGAACGGCACGCTCGAGCAGCTGGTCGAGTCGCGCACGATCGAACTGCGGCGCGCGCTGGAAACCGTGCAGGCCAGCGAATCGCGCATCCGCGCCATCGTCGACACCGCCCAGGATGCCTTCATCGGCGTCGACCTGAAGGGCTGCATCAGCGAATGGAATCCCCAGGCCGAGGCACTGCTCGGCTGGCGCCGCGGCGAAGCGCTGGGCCGCGGCCTCGACGACCTGAATTTGGCCGAGCCGCTGCGCAGCAGCGACAGCGACGCCTTGCCCCAGCTGCTGGCCTCGAACCGCCAGGGCGCCCTCGACCGCCGCGTCGAGCGCGTGGTGATCGACCGCCATGGTGCCGAGATCCCGGTCGAGATGAGCACCAGCCTGACCGGCGAAGGCGACACCACGATGCTCGGCATCTTCTTGCGCGACATCACCGAGCGCAAGCGTATCGACCGCGCCAAGAACGAGTTCGTCGGGACCGTGTCGCACGAGCTGCGCACGCCGCTGACCTCGATCCGCGCCTCGCTGGCCCTGCTGGCCGACGGCGCCATGGGCGAACTTTCTTCCGACGTGATGGAGCTGATCGACATCTGCTACAGCAACTGCATCCGCCTGAACCGCCTGGTCGACGACATGCTCGACATCCAGAAGATCGAGGCCGGCATGATGTCCTTCATCCCGGTCACGCAACCGGTGCTGCCGCTGGCGCGCGAGGCGATCCGCACCATGCAGGGCATGGCCACCGCCAACAACGTGTCGCTGGTGCTCGACACCGGCGCCGAAGCCGAGGAAGCCGTGGCCTCGATCGACTACGACCGCATGACCCAGGTGATGACCAACCTGCTGTCGAACGCGATCAAGGTGGCGCCGCCCGGGAGCGCCGTGATCCTGCACGTGATCGCCCAGGCCAACGGCGCGCGCCTGTCGGTGGCCGACCGCGGCCCCGGCATCCGCCCCGAGCTGCGCGAACGCGTGTTCCAGCCCTTCGTCCAGATCGGCCAGAAGGACGGCGGCAAGCCGCGCACCGGCGGCACCGGCCTCGGGCTGGCGATCTGCAAGCGCATCGTCGAGGAACACGGCGGCACGATTTCGATTGCCGATGCGCCGGGCGGCGGCACCGTCTTCCACGTGACCCTGCCGCGCGAAGTGGCGACCGCCCCCGCCCGAGCACCGATGGCCGTCGAATAAAGATGTGATGCTTTTGCGCAACTTGTATCGAAATTTCTGAAAGTTTCGACTTTACCGGATTAGGTAATTATCGTATAGTTGATGTACGGCAATTCATCAATTTCGATTTTTACAGGGGATCTCATGTTCGCAGCCAAGCTTCGCGCCGCCGCTCTCGGCGCCATCGTCATCGCAGCCTTCCCGGCGCTCGCCAACGCGGCCGTCTACGGCAAGGCCGGCCAGCCGGCGAGCTTCGACGTGACCCTGCGCATCAATGCCGACTGCGCCATCTCGGCCAACGGCCTGGACTTCGGACAGCGCCAGGGCGTGCTGTCGAGCACGGTTGCCGCCACCGCGAACATCAGCGTCACCTGCAGCAACACCACCCCGTACAACATCGGCCTCGACGCCGGCAACGGCCCGAACTCGACCGGCACCACGCGCTACATGCGCGGCACCGGCAGCAACACCGAGAGCGTCCAGTTCAACCTGTTCCAGGCGCCGGGCGGCACCCCATGGGGCGCAACCCAGGGCACCAACACCCTGGCCGGCACCGGCAACGGCACCGCCCAGAACCTGACCGTCTACGGCGAAATCCCGGCCCAGAACACGCCGACGCCGGACAACTACAAATCGACCATCACCGCCACCGTCTACTTCTGATTTGATGATCCGTTTCCCGTCCCTGCGTTCCTGCCTGCTTGCCCTGACCGTTTTTGCCGGTTTTATCATGGCATGCGGCGCGCACGCGGCCAGCCTGCAAATCTCGCCGGTGTCGATCAGCCTGCGCGCCAACCAGGCGGCCGGCGGCATCGGCCTGCAGAACCTGGGCGAGCGCCCGGTCTACGGCCAGGTGCGGGTCTTCGCCTGGGACCAGCGTAACGGCGAAGACGTGCTGACCCCCACCGACGAGCTGGTGGCCAGCCCGCCGATCATCGAGGTCGTCGCCAAGGGCACGCAAACCATCCGCCTGGTGCGCAAGGGCGGCGCCAGCCCGTCCGGCGCCGAGCGCACCTACCGCCTGCTGATCGACGAGATCCCGCGCGACGACGAGCAAGCCTCGGGCGTGGCGATCCGCCTGCAATATTCGGTGCCGGTATTCGTGGCCCCCAGCGACGCCGCCGCCGCCCCGGCCCTGGCCTGGAGCGTGCTGCGCAAGAAAGACGCCTGGGTCCTGCGCCTGCAGAACAGCGGCAGCGTGCACGCCCAGGTGGGTGCGGCCAGCCTGGTCGACCCCGCCGGCAAGGAAATCGAACTGAGCAAAGGCTTGCTGGGCTACGCCCTGGCCGGCCGCGAACGCGAATGGCGCCTGCCGTTCGAGGCGAATGCGCGCGTGGCCGGGCCGTTCACGGTGCGCGCCAACGTGAATGCACGCCCAGCCACTGGCAGCGCCGCCGTGGCGCCCGAGAGCGCCGGCGGCAAGTGAACGCTCGATGAAGCGAGGCGGTGCCTGCGCACGCGCGCTGCTGTCCTGCGCGCTGCTCGCCCTCGGCTTGCCGGCCGCGGCGGGGCAGGGCGCGCCCGCACTGGCCCTCGCACCCGCGCTTATGGCTACGGCCGGTGCTTCCTCCGCCCCCGTCGAGCTCTACCTCGAAGTCACCCTGAACGGCGCCGCCACCGGCGCCGTCGCCCGTTTCACGCGCGGCCCGCGTGGCCTGCGCGTGGACGCCGACACCCTGCGCGAAATCGGACTCGATCCCGCCGCCCTCGGCTTCGGCGCCGAGCGCGAACGCGAGCTCGATGACTTGTCCAGTCTCAGCTACACCTTCGACGCCGCCGCCCAGAGCATCGCCCTGCGCCTGGCCGACGCCCTGCGCACGCCGGTGCAATTGCAAGCGCGCAGCGCGCGTGCCGTCGGCCAGGGCAGCGCCAGCCCCGGCATGCTGCTCAACTACGATCTGTACGCCCAGCTCGGCGCCAACGCCCGCACCTCGATGCTGCACGAGCTGCGCTGGTTCGACCAGGGCGGCGCCCTGAGCAGCACCGGCGTGGTCGGCCTGCACGGCGGCGGGCGCCGCTACCTGCGCCACGACACGTCCTGGAGCTGGGCCGACCCGGTGGCCCTGACCTCGCTCCAGGTGGGCGACCTGATCACCCGTTCGCTCAGCTGGTCGCGCTCGCTGCGCATCGGCGGCATCGAGTGGCGCAAGAACTTCGATCTGCGGCCCGACCTGGTCACCTACCCGATGGCGAGTATCGCCGGCTCGGCGGTGGTGCCGAGCAGCGTGTCGCTGTACGTGAACGGCATGCAGCAGTTCAGTTCAACGGTGCCGGACGGCCCCTTCGTGCTCGACCAGGTGGCTGGCCTGAACGGCGCCGGCCAGGCCACCGTGGTCACGCGCGACAGCCTGGGGCGCGAAATCGCCACCTCGGTGCCGCTGTACGTCGATACCCGCCTGCTGGCGCCCGGCCTGTCCGACTATGCCGTCGCCTTCGGCCTGCCGCGGCGCGACTACGGCCTGCGTTCCTTCAGCTATGCCGGCCGCCCGGCCCTGACGGCGTCGCTGCGCCGTGGCGTGAGCGACGCCGTGACCGTGGAAGCGCATGCCGAGGCCGCGCCGAACGTGGCGAACGCCGGCGCCGGCGCCATGCTGCGCCTGGGCCACGCCGGCGTGCTGCACGGCGCCCTGGCGGCCAGCGGCGGCGGCGATGGACGCGGCGTCCAGGCCAGCATCGGCTACCAGTATCTGTCGCCGCGTTTCTCGATCGACCTGCAAAGCACCCGCGCCAGCGCCGGCTACGCCGACATCGGCACGCGCGAGGGCGCGCCGGTGAACCGCGTCAACGACCGCATCACCCTGAATTTCTCGCCCTCGGCCGGCCAGTCGGTGAGCGCCAGCCTGGTTGCCTACCGCTTGAGCGCGCCGGGCGCCGCCGGCCTGCCGCCCGGCGAGACCGTGGGACGGACGGCGCGCCTGGCCTCGCTGGCCTGGTCGCTGCGCCTGGGCGAGGGCGCCTACCTCGGCCTGAACGCCTATCAGGACCTGGGGCAGGCGTCGGCGCGCGGCGTCAGCGCCTCGCTCAGCTTCAGCCTGCCGGGCCGCATCGGCGCCAGCGTCGGCGGCGGGCGCCGCGGTGGCGATCCGACCTGGAACGTCGGCCTGAACCGCTCGGCCGACTTCGCCGGCGGCTTCGGCTGGAACCTGCAAAGCGCCAGCCAGGCCGGCCAGCGCTATGGCCAGGCCCAGCTCCAGTACCTGGGCAGCGGCGGCCAGCTCGGCCTGCTGGTGCAGGACAGCGGCGCCGCCGTCACCACCGCGCTGAACGCCACCGGCTCGCTGGTGGCGATGGACGGCGCGGTACTGCCGGCGCGCCAGGTGGGGCGCGCCTTTGCACTGGTCTCGGCCGGCATCGCCGACGTGCCGGTGCTGCAGGAAAACCGCGTGATCGGCCGCACCGACCGTCACGGCCGCCTGCTGGTACCCGACCTGGTACCGTACGCCGCCAACCAGCTGGCGATCGACGCCAGCGATTTGCCGCTGGATGTGCGCGTGCGCGCCACCAGCGTCGAGATCGCGCCGCGCCTGCTGTCGGGCGTGGTGGCCGGCTTCGCGCTGGAACGCTTCCAGGCCGCCAGCGTTACCGTGCACGACGCCAGGGGGCAGCCGATTGCGCCCGGCACGCCGGTGGAGGTGGCGGGTGGCGTGGCGACCATCGTCGGCCATGACGGCGTGGTCTTCGTCGAGGAAGCCGGCGCCGACAACCGCCTCGTGCTGCGCGCACGCGATGGCGCATGCGAAGTAAAGTTCCGTTATCCCACCAGCGGCCCAGGCGCCGCGGGCGGGATGGCAAGCATCGGGCCGCTGACCTGCGTGCCCATCAAGGGAGGAAACTGATGTTCAAGCGAATGATGCACCTGCTGGCCCTGGCGGCCGCGCTCTGGCTCACGGGAACCGGCGCGGCGAAGGCCGACACCTGCAGCGCCACCATGACCGACATCGTGTTCGCGAATGTCAGCCCGATCGGCGCGTCCGACAGCTACGCCAGCGGCACCTTGACGGTCAGCTGCAGCTGGGCCCTGCTGACCGGCGTGCCGCCGCAGCTGCTGTTCCCGAACGCCTCGATCTGCGTGAACCTGGGACTCGGCAGCGGCGGCGTGCAGGGCCAGTGGCGCACCATGGCCGGCGGCACCGGGCGCCTGCCGTTCAACCTGTATCGCGACAGCAGCTATGTCGCCGCCGCGGTCTGGGGCGGCCCCTCGACCCCGAACAGCCCCACCGGCTTGAACTTCAACCTCAGCGCCGGCCTGCTGGCCCTCGGCACCCAAAGCGCCACCTTCACCATCTACGGCAAGATCCCGGGCAATGTGCTGGGCGGGGTCGGCACGGTGGGCAACGAGGACACGGTGTTTTCCAGCGATTTCTCGGGCGAGGCGATCGTGAATTATTCGTTCTGGAGCTTGCTGTCCTCGCCATGCACCGCCGGCGCCAGCACCACCGTACCCTTCCGCGTGCGCGCCACGGTGGTCAACAACTGCGTGATCAACGCCTCGAACCTGGCCTTCGGCACCAGCAGCGTGCTCACCGGCGCCGTGCGCGCCAACGCGGCGCTGTCGGTGCAATGCACCGCCAACAACGCCTACCGCATCAGCCTGAACGGCGGCCTGAACGGCAATGTCGCGGCACGCCGCATGCGCAATGTCACCACCGGCGAAACCGTGCTGTACGCCATCTCGGGCACGCTCGACGGCCCGGCCTGGGGCGACGGCAGCCAGGGCACGTCCATGGTCACCGGCACCGGCACCGGCGCCGTGCAGAGCGTGCCGCTATTCGGCAGCGTACCGAAACAGGCCACGCCATCACCGGGCGACTACAAGGACACCGTCACCGCGACGATTTATTTCTGAAAAAAACGGGGGTCAGGTCTGCCATCGTGACACGAGCTGAAGCGTAGACCCGATACCGCCCCGAGTTGGCGGACCGCTAAAGCAGAGCTCGTGTCATGAAAAAAACGGGGGTCAGGTCTGCCATCGTGACACGAGCTGGAGCGTAGAGCCGATGCCGCCCGAATTGGCGGACCGCTACAGCAGAGCTCGTGTCACGATGGCAGACCCCAGTTGTTGTTGTCAGAAGTAAATCGTCCACGCAGCGCCAGCCGGCTGCTGGCTTTGCTGGACATCGGCGTCGATGCGGCCGAGACGGTAGGGGCTGTCGTGCGAGCAGGACACGTTCGGGGCGCCGGACTGGGCGCTGACGGTGCAGGCTTCGGTGAGGGTGAAACCGACTTGCATCGTGGCGTTGGCGGTGCCGGCTTGCGCAGGGAGCGCCAGCAGGGACAGCAGCACGGCGCCAGGGATGAAGTAACGGCTCATGGGAATAGGTAGGTTGGGTTGTTCTCGGCGCTACGGATATTGCTGCACGTCAATAATACGTCGATGATACACGAAATTTGCCACCAAGGCGCTGCACGCAGATATTAGGGCGTGGATGAGCGATTTTAGTATCGTTTTTACCGAATTTAAATCATCCAGCCAAATTCCATTCGCCTATCAACCCAGCAGCGCCGCCACCGCATTCTGCAGGTCACGCGGCGCGAAGGGCTTGGCCATATAGTCGTCGGCCCCCGCCGCCTTGCCTGCCGCGACGTCCGCTTCCTGCACGAAGGCCGACAGCAGCAAGATGCGGATGTCGCGCGTGGCCGGGTCGGCCTTCAGCGCGCGGCAGATGTCGAGGCCGTTCTCGTGGCCGAGCGACACATCCAGCACGATCGCGCGCGGACGCTCCGCCGCGATACGTTCATACAATTCCTGGCTCGAGCCGGCCACCGCGACCTTGCCCACAGTCTGCAGGGTCAGCCGGATCAAGAGCCGCAGTTCGGGCTGGTCGTCGACGACGAGGATGGCTTCAGGCATGGGGAATCTCGGCCGCGGACGGCATGGTGATGGTGATGTCGGTCCCACGGCCCAGGGTCGACGCAACCTCGACGCTGCCGTTGTGCAGGTCCAGGGTCTCGCGGAAGATGGCCAGGCCGAGGCCGGTGCTTTCCGGATGGGCGCCGGGCTGGGCGCGGTAGAAGGCTTCGAACATGTTCGCCTGCTGCTCCGCGCTCATGCCGATGCCGGCGTCGCTGATGCGCAGCAGCACCGTGCCGACCGCGGCGTCCGGGCCGCGCCAGGCGCGCACCGTGACTGGCGTACCCGGGGCGGAATACACGATGCTGTTATTCAGCAGGTGGGCCAGCGCCGCGCACAGCTTGTGGGCGTCGGCGGCCACCGGCGGCAAATCGGGGTCGAGCGCGAGCGCGATGCGGTCGTTCTGCCCCAGGTGCTCGACCGACTTCAGGGCCTGTTCCAGCAAGGTCTCGATGCGCTGCGGCCCCAGCTGCAGGGCGCCGCGCCCGCCGGCTTCCAGGCGCGCCAGTTCCAGCACCTGGGTCACCAGGGCCGACAAGTGGGTAGCCTGGCGGTGCACGATGTCGAGCAGCTCGCGCGCGGTGGCGGCGTCGAACTCGCGTTTCAGCAGCAAATCGGAAAAGCCGAGGATGCTGGCCAGCGGCGTACGCAGCTCGTGCGAGGCCAGCTTGAAGAAGGCGTTGCGGCGCTCGCCGGCGGCGCGGATGCGGCGCGCCTTTTCCAGCTGGGCGGCATTGTCGCGCGCGATCGCGGCGTAGCGGCGGTAGCCGCCCAGGTGCATCAGGCTGGTGGAAATCTCGAGCGGGAAGGTGCGGCCGTCGGCGCGGCGGCCGGTGCCTTCGCGCGTGCAGACCTGGCCCTCGGGCAGGCAGCGCACCAGGTCGGGCACGGCTTCCACCAGCAGCACTTGCAGGTTGCGGCCCACCAGCTGGCCGGCGGGCGCGCCGAACATGCGCTCGGCCGCCGGGTTCACCGACAGCACGTTGGCCGCCTCGTCGAGCATCAGCACGCTTTCGGGTAAATGGTCGAGCAGGGCGCGCAGCCAGGTCTCGCTGTCGCGCTGCTGGCGCAGCGAGCGCTTCAGGGCGTCGGCGGCGAACTCGCCGGCCACCAGCGCCGCCAGGTCGCGCAGCAGCACGCGCTGCTCCTCGCTGAAGGCGCGCGGCGACTGGTCGACCAGGCATAGGGTGCCGACCGGGCTGCCGTCCGGGGCCGGTACCGGCAGGCTGGCGCAGAAGCGCACCTGGTGCGGGCCCACCACCAGCGGATTGTCGGCGAAGCGCCAGTCCTTGCTGGCGTCCTCGACCACGAAGACGTCGTCCTGCAGGATGGTGTGGGCGCAGAAGGACACCTCGCGCGGCACTTCCTGCTCATCCACGCCGATGCGCGCCTTGAACCAGGCGCGCTCGGCATCGATCAGGCTGACCATCGCCACCGGCACCTCGAACAGCCTTGCGGCCAGGCGCACGATGCGCTCGAAGCGCTCCTCGGGGCCGGTGTCGAGCAGCTGCAGGTCGAGCATCACCTGCAGGCGGTGGGCTTCGTTGGAAGGAAGTGGCGGTACGAGCATGGCGATCGGCGGCGCGGCGGCGGGGTCAGGCGGCGCGCGCGGCGCCCATGCCGAGCGCATCCTCGACGGCGGCGCGCAGCTGGGTGAAGGGCACCGGCTTCGGGAACACCGGGATGTCGGACGGCAGGCCCATCGAGGCGATGGTCGCGCGGTCCAGGCCGCTGACGACGATGATCGCCATCTGGCCATAATTGGCGTCGCCGCGCAGGGTGCGGATCATGCGGAAACCGTCCATGCCCGGCATGCTCAGGTCGCTCACCAGCAGGTCGGGGCGCTGCTCGCCGATGCGGATCAGGGCCTCGAAGCCGTCGTGGGCCTTGACCACGTCGAGCGGCAGGTCCCAGCCGGTCAGTTCCAGTTCGTACAGGCGCAGCAGGGTGCGGTCGTCGTCGACCAGCAGCACCTTCTTGCGCGTGGATTTCGGGGCCGGGTCGGCAGCCGCCGGGCCCGGCGTTGCCGGCGCGGTGGCCTCGTGCCGTTCGTTGACCAGCTTGTTGACCGAGACCATGGTGATGCGGCGGTGGCCGCCGGCGGTCTTCCAGGCTTGCAGGGTGCCGTTCTCGACCCACAGCTGGACGGTGCGGTGCGAGACGCCCAGCAGGCGTGCGGCATCCTTGGTGGAACAGAACTCGGCGGCGTTATAGGCCGGGTCGCGGGCTTCTTCTTCAGGTTTCAACATAGCTATCGATTCTTGGGGCGGCAGGGGCTTCTGTCAAGAAGCCGCCACGCCCCTGTTGCTGCACAGGGCCAGCGGCGCAAGCGCGGAGGGCATCATGCTACCACTAGCGGCCATGCAGCTGCCTCTGCCGTGGATGGCGTGTGCGTGTTTATCTGGTACGGCGCGCAGCGGGTTCACGGCGCGGCCCCGATGCCGTCGATCACGGCCACCAGGGCGCGCAGGTCGACGGGTTTCACGAAATGGTGGTCGAAGCCGGCGCTGCGCGAGAGCACGCGGTCGTGCGCCTGGCCATAGCCGGTCAGCGCCAGGTAGAGCGCCGGCCGGCCGTCCTGCAGGGTGCGCAGGCGCCGCACCAGTTCGTAGCCGTCGATGTCGGGCAGGCCGATGTCGAGCACGAACACCTGCGGCCAGTCGTGCGCGGCCAGGTCCAGCGCCTCGCGCGAGGAGGCGGCGCTCGCCACGGCGTGGCCGAAGGCGCGCAGCACTTCGCCCAGCGACTGGGCGGCGTCGAGGTTGTCGTCGACGATCAGGATGCGCGCGCGCCCGGCGGCGGTCGCGACGTCCGCCAGCGCCGACTGGGCCTGGGCCGGCGCGGCGTCGTCCTGGCGCGCCAGGGCCAGGCTGACGCTGAAGCGGCTGCCTTGGCCAAGCCCGGCGCTCTCGGCGCGCACGCTGCCGCCGTGCAGCTGGACCAGGCTTTTCACCAGCGCCAGGCCCAGGCCGAGGCCGCCCTGGGTGCGGTCCGGGGTGCGCTCGGCCTGGGTGAACAAATCGAACACCTGGGGCAGCACGTCGGGCCCGATGCCGATGCCGTTGTCGCGCACCGAGATCGTCACCTGGCCGGCGCTGCGCGCCACCTGCAGCGCGATGCGCCCGCCCTGCGGCGTGTACTTGGCGGCGTTGTTCAGCAGGTTCGACACCACCTGCACCAGGCGCGTGCGGTCGCCGTCGACCCAGCCGCCGGCGTCGAGATGGAGTTCCAGCGTGTGGCCGCGCGCCTCGACCAGCGGGCGCGCCTGCTCCACCGCACCGGCCACCACGGCGCCGACATCGACCAGGGTGCGGTCGAGCTGGACCAGGCCACGCGTGACGCGCGATACGTCCAGCAGGTCGTCGACCAGCTCGGTCATGTGGCGCACCTGGCGCGCGATGATCTCGCTCGACTGGCGCAGGCGCCGCTCGTCCAGGCCCGGCATGCCGAGCAGCTGGGCCGCATTGCTGATCGGCGCCAGCGGATTGCGCAGCTCGTGCGCCAGCATCGCCAGGAACTCGTCCTTGCGCCGGGCCTGGGCGCGCAGCTCGGCCTCGCCGGTTTTTTGCGCGTGGATGTCGGTCAGGGTGCCCATCCAGTCGGTGAGCTTGCCGTGCGCGTCGGCGAAGGGCAGGGCGCGGCTCAACACCCAGCGGTACTGGCCGCTGTGGTGGCGCAGGCGGTGCTCGAACTCGAAGGGCAGGCCGGCCGTGCGGCTGTGTTCCCAGCGCCTGTCCAGCTCTGGCTGGTCGTCGGGGTGGACCGCATCGTACCAGGCGCCGTTCGCCAGTTCGGCGGTCGGCACGCCGGTGAACGCCTGCCAGCGCTCGTTCAGGTAGGTGACGCCCGTTGCGACATGGGTCGACCAGACCATCTGCGGGATCACGTTGGCGATGGCGCGGAAGCGGCCCTCGCTTTCCTTGAGTGCCTTTTCGGCCGCCACCTGCGGCGTGATGTCCATGTGGGCGGCGACGGCCCCGGTGATGGCGCCGCCGGCGTCGCGCAGCACGGCGGCGCGCACCAGCACCGTGCGGCGCAGGCCGGGAATGTCGAAGGGCTCGATCTCGAACACGCCGGCATCGCTCTCGCGCCCGGCGAGTACGCGCGCCACCGGCCACTCGTGGGCCGCCAGCGCCTGGCCGGCCAGCGGGCCGTCGATGTGCCAGCCTTTCCACAGGCCGTATTCCTCGACCGCCTGGCTCTGCGGGTAGGCGCCCCAGATCGCGTTGTTGGCGGCGTTCGCGCTCAGCAGCTTGCCGGCGCGGTCGACATAAAAGATGCCGACCGGCGCCGCTTCCAGCAGCACATCCAGGCGCTGGCGGTCGGCCTCGGCCCGTGCCTCGCTGGCGCGCAAGGCCTCGGCCTGCGCCTTGCGCTCGCTGATGTCGACCGCGATGCCGGCGAAGCGGCGGGCGTTTCCCGCAGTGCCGGCCGGGTCGGCAAACACCTTGCCGCGCGCATTCACCCAGACGTCGACGCCCGAGCGCTGCGGGATGCGGTACTCGATGTCGTACAGGGTCTCGTTGCGGATCGCGGCGTCGATGGCGGCCAGCACGCGCGGCCGGTCCTCGGGGTGGATCATGTCCGTGAAACGGTTCAGCTCAGTGCCTTCGCGGGCCAGGGCCGCCTCGACCTGGAACAGGCGCGCGAAGCGCTCGTCGACGTGGGTGGCGCCGCTGTCGAGGTCATAGCTCCAGGTACCGATGTTGCCCGAGGCTTCGAGCGACAGCGCCAGGCGCTCCTCGGCCTGCTTGTGGCGCGCCAGGGCCTGCACCTTGTCCGTGACTTCCATCACGGTGCAGATCACGCCGCGCACGGCGCCGGTCTCGTCGCGCAGGGGGCTGTACGAAAAGGTGAACCAGGCCTGCTCGGGATAGCCGTGGCGCTCGAGGGTGACGGCGTAGTTCTCGAAGAAGAAGGATTCGCCGTCGAGCACGCGGCGGATGTAGGGCGCCAGCTCGGGCCAGACTTCGTGCCAGACCTCGGGGTGGGGACGGCCCAGGGCCGTGTCGGCCTTGTTGCCGAGCATCGGCAGGTAGGCGTCGTTGAAGAACAGGGTCAGGCCTTCGCCCCAGGCCAGGAAGGTGGGGAAGGCCGATCCGAGCACGATGGCCAGGCCGGTGCGCAGCGCCGGCACCCAGCCGGAGACCGGGCCCAGCAGGTGGCCGGACCAGTCGTGCGCGCGGATGCGTTCGCCCATCGCGCCGCCGTTGTCCAGGAACGCATGCTCGCCCAAATTCCTGTCCACGCTCGCCCTCGATGAGAAAACTTGCATTGTACACATATGAAGCGGCGCCACCCGTCCCGGGTAGCGCCGTCGCGTAAATATTGTCAATACACGAGCGCAGCTATTGCACCACGACCTTCATGCGCACGCTGCCCTTGGCGCCGGGCTGCAGGCTGCCGTTGAAGCGCCACTCCACGGCGCCGGTCTCGCCGGCCTTGGGCTGGACGGCGATCGCGCAGCTGCTCAGGTCGGCCGGCAGGGTGCCGCATTCGGCACCCGCAAACGTGGTGAAGGCCGGGGTGTTGTCGGTCACGGCCAGGCCCGACAGGGTGGTGGTGCCGCTGTTCTCGAACGTCACCTCGTAGGTAATGGTGTTGCCCGGCACCGCGTTCGCCTTGTCGGCGGTCTTGGTCAGCATGAAGCTGTCGCAGGACTGGCAGATGCCGTTCACGGTCACCGTCATCTGGCCCAGGCCGATTCCCAGCAGCTTCAGCAGCGGGTCGGCCACGCCGGTCAGCACCGGGGTCAGGATCGGCGACAGGGTGTCGACCACCAGGGTCTTCAGCACCGGCTGCAGCAGGCCGTTCAGCAGATTCGTCACCGGCACCAGCACGGCGTCGAGCAGGCCGCCCGTCAGGATGGTGGTGCGCAGCGACAAATTGCTGGCCAGGCTGTTGGCCAGGCCGGTAATAAAGGCCGCGCTGGTGCTCACGGTGCGGGTTTGCGGGAAGGCGCCGGACATGGTCACGCTGGAAGCGAAGGGCGCCTGGCCGCGCGCCGTGCTCTTGATTTCGAGCGCGACGCGGATGCCGTTCAGGACCAGCTCGCCGATCTGGCCGTAGCCGACGTCGGCGGCGGACAACACGCGGGTGCGGTTGAAGAACACGCTGTCCGGGATGCTGCCCAGGTAGATGTCGCCCACGCCCGGCGCCACCTGCAGGGTGACGGCCTTGGCCACGGCGTCGACCGCCGACAGGCTGCCTTCGCCGCGCGCCGCTTCCACGTACACGTCGAGCTTGCCGATGGCCACCGAGGCCGCGCTGACGCCGGCCACCTGCTTCAGGGTGTCGGTCACCGGGCTCAGGGTCACCAGGTCGAGCTTCAGTTTCAGGCGGATCGCGGCGGTGTGGAACTGCGAACCGGTGGGGCCGCATACATACACCGGCGGCTCGATGACTTGCGCATACAGCTGCAGGTTATTCACCAGGCCCAGCATGCCGAGGGCGCCGCCGGAAATCCCGACCGGGGTCGGCGTGGTCAGCATGTTGCGGTGGTTGTACAGCTGGATCAGGCCGGTCAGCATGTCGAGTGCATTGATGGTCGAGCCGGCCAGGGCGCCGGCATCGGTGCTCACTTTCAGCAGATCGCCCACGCGCACGGTGGCGCCGCTGTTCGCCAGGATCGGCTGCAAGCGGCCCAGCACGCCGGACAGGCTGGTCTTGGCTTCGAGCTGGGCAGCCGCGTTCAATGCCGCGGCCACCTGGCCCAGGGTCACGGTCGTGCCCAGCGCCTGGGTCGGGCTCGAGACGTTGGCCTGGACTTTCAGGGCGTTCAGGAAATCGAGCAGCTTGATGTCGCCGCCGGCGAGGGTGTTCCAGTCGGCCACGTTCAGGTTCAGGCTGCTGCCCAGCAAACCGCCGAGCAGGGGATTGAGCAAGGCGCTTTGCGTGGAGTCGACGCTGGCCAGGCGCGGCCCGGCCGAGATGCAGGCGCCGGCCACGCAATTGGCCTGGGCCGGCAGCACGGCCAGCAGGCAGAAGGCGGCGAGGAGGGCGCGCAGGAAGCCAAGACGCGCGCCGATGTGTTTCGTCAGGAAGGTCATCGTCGTTCCTTAATTGAATGCGTTCATCATGCCGTCGAGGGCGCGTTCGTCGAACTTCATGCGCAGGCGCAGGTACACGCCCTTGCTGGTGGCGTCGGCGCCGGCCAGGTCGCGTTCCTTGAAGCCGAGCAGGTTATAGCCGGCCGAGACCCACATGTTCTTTTGCAGCTGGTAGCCCGCTTCCAGGCCCAGGCCGTACTGGCGGCCGCGGCCTTCGCCATTGAACAAGACTTGCGCCACGGCGCCGATGTCCCAGTCGCGCTTCAGTTCATGGGTGACGCGGGCGGCCAGCAGGTGGGCGCTGCCGCGCGTGTCCAGGCCGGCCGAGCGGTCGGCCACCAGCTTGCCGGCATAGCGGCCGCTGAACACGGTGTCCGTGGTCGGCTGCCAGTTACCGGCCAGCGACACGGCGTGCACCGAGCGCGCCAGGTCGACCGGGCCGCTGTCGGACTCGCGCTTGTACTCGTACTTGGCCAGGGCGTTGAGGCCCAGGCTGCCCGGCGCGCGGTAGGCGACGCCACTTTGCAGCAGTTCGTTGACGCGCACGCTGTCGGTGGTGCGGCTGCGGTTGGCGGCGTAGGTGTTCTTGCCCAGGAAAGTAAAGTCCTCGCTGATCTTGAAGGCCAGGGCCAGGGTGTTCAGCACCGCGTCGCTGTCTTCGCCATGGCGCAGTTCCAGGCGGGCATTGCCGCGCCACAGCGGGTTGGCCGCATAGTCGATGGCGCCGGTGGCGGCGACCGCTTCGTTGGCGGCCGGGCCGGACAGCACACGCACGCGCTCGAAACCGGTGCTGGCGCGTAGGCCGGGAGCCAGCGTCCACAAATTGCGCAGGCCCATTGCCGCTTCGGCCTGCTTCGAGCCCAGGGCCGAACCGCGGGCGCGGTATTCCGAGAAGGCGCGGCCATCCTGCATGTATTCGGAATCGATACCGAACACGGTGGCATTGCGTTCCTGGCCTTCGTTCAGGGCGTAGTTCGAGCCCAGGCTGCTGATCAGTTCGTGGCGGCCGTAGAGGCGGCTGCCGCCGGCCAGGCGATAGTCGCCGCCGATGGCGACCATGCGGCGGCCGCTGTCCTTGATGTCCTGCTCGGCTTCGAGCGAGGCGCTCGCTTGCGGCAGGCCAGGGATCTGGCTGGTGACCTTGGCGCGCACGCTGGTGAGATCCGGCTGGGCCAGGGTGGTGCCCTCGGCCGCGGTTTCCTGGGCATGGCGCATGCCGGCTTCGACGCGCACGCCGTTCTTGAAGGCGTAGCCGGCGCTGGCCTGCACGCCGTTGCGGGCGGCGCCGGTAATCAGGTCTTCGGTGCGCAGCACTTCGGCGTCCAGGCGCACCTGCTCGGTGACTTTGTAGCCGGCGCGCAGGCCCGCTTCCAGGCGGCCCTTCGGCAGCATGGCCGACTGGTTGTCGAAGAATTCGCTGGTACGCACGGCGTACAGGCGGCTTTCCAGCTTGCCGTCGTTGCGGGTGGCGTCGACGCGGAAGGCGCTGCCGTCATGCAGCTGCTTGTTCATTTGCGCGGCTTCGACGATGACCGTGGTCTTTTCGTCGGGCTTGACCGTGGCGTTGACGCTGGCCAGGGTAGCCTGGGCCACCGGATTGCGGTCGTTGACGTAGCTGCCGCCGACTTCCACCATCTTGCCCAGCTTGTACTGGGCGGCGACACCGCCAACCCAGAACTGCGGGGCGCCCTGGTCGACTTCGTAGCTGATACGCACCGACACCGGGTTCAGGTCGGCGTCCAGGCTGGCCACCGGGCCGCGGAAGATGATGCGGCCGGTCAGCGGCTCGATGTCGTAGTCGACGTAGCGCACTTGCGCCTTGTTCGACAGCACGATGCCGCTCTGGTTACGGTCGCGCACGACGATCTCGACGCGCTCGCTGTTGATGACCATCAGGGAACTGCCGGTGAGGTAGGGGCCCGAAGTGCCGTTGGCGGCGATTTCCTCGACCATCTGGCGGGTGCTGTCGCGGCTGGCGAAGCTGTCGACCACCAGGCCGCCATCTTCATAGTGATGGCGCAGGCCGGTCAGGCTGCGGTTGTAGGCGCCCAGGTTGCGCGCCGGGGTGGTGCCGGGCGGGGTGTAGTCGCCGTACAGCAGCCAGGATTTGTTGCGGTCGGCGCGCAGGTAGCCGCGGCTGGTCGACTGCGCCTCGAACCCGCGCTCGGCGTTGTCGCCGGCGGTCGGGTAGAAGGCAACCGGGTCGACGTCGCGGAACAGTTTTTCTTCCTTTTCCTTGCTCGAGTCATACGACATGGTCAGCAGGGTGTCGTTGGCGACCTTGCCCTTCATGAAGACGGCGGCGCGGGCGCCCAGTTCCGCCTCGGTGCTGCCGATGTTGCCCGAGACGCTACGCAGCTGGTCCTCGAAGGCGTCGAACGAGCGGTTCGGGTTGCTGGTGTTGCCGCGGATCTTGTTCAGGCTGACGCTGCCTTCGATCACGCCGGCGGCCACCAGCGGGCGCAGGTCCGGCACGAAGGACAGCAGGGCTTCGGCTTTCACGGCGCCGCTGCTGGCGCCGAGCCTGGCTTCGGCTGCTTCGTTCGGGGCGCGCAGGGCGAACTCGGCCTGGCCGCCTTCGACGAAGACCTGCAGGCCCGCTTCGCGCGGGTCGAGGTCGGCCTGCAGCCACTGGCCGGCGCTGGCGTCCAGGGTGATCGGGGTGCGCTGCAGGACCGGCACGCCGTGCGCATCTGCCAGGTGCACGATGATGCTGGTGGCGGCCTTGCCGTCGGCAGCGACCTTGGCTTGCGGCACTTCGACGCGCAGCTTGGCCAGGGCGCCCGGCACGACCACTTCCACACGGCTGCTGCCGCGGGCGTTGCCGAAACTGTCGTTCTGGCGCAGTTCCAGGGTGTTCTTGCCGGCGCGCAGGGCAACGCCGACGTAGTCCCAGCTTTCCAGCTGGCGTTCGGCGACCTTGTTGCGCTGGCCGATGTGGGATGCCTGCACGGCTTCGCCATTCACCAGCAGGGCGAAGCTGGCGCCCAGCGCGCCCTTGACGCGCACGGTGGCCTGGCTCGACGCCAGCACGGCGCCGTCCTTCAGGTCGACGAAGCCGAGGCTGTTGTCGAGCGTGGCCAGGCTGGCTTCGGCGGCGGCAGCCTTGGCAGCGGCCGGGATGGCAGGGGCAACGGCAGCGGCAACCGGCGCGCCGGCAGCCAGGCTGGCCTTGATGTCGGCCTTGGCGGCGGCGCGGCGTGCGGCGATCTCGCGGCGCAGGGCGTCGCTGCAGCCGTTCAGGGCGAAGTCGGCCTTGGCCAGTTCGCCGTCCTTGGCGTCGACGAAGCGGCTGCCGGCGTCGCCCGCATTGCGCTGCGACAGGATCGCCAGCGCGGCGCCCTGCGGCAGGGTCGATGGATCGACCTTGGCAACGTGGGTGCGTGGACGGGTTTCCAGGAAGCTGTACTTGCCGTCGATGTCGGTACGGGCAAAGGCGCCGTCTTCCAGATAAATGCGCACGCCCGGCACGCCCGGCTCGCCGTCGTCCTGGATGCCATTCACATTGCAATCGGCAAACACTTTGCCGAGGATCACGCCTTTTTCGCTGAACACGCCGGCCTCGACCTTGACCTTGGCGGCCGCGATCACGCTGGCCAGGACCATCGGCGCGCTGCTGGTGGCGCTGGCGCGGTTGATGCCGTCGCCCTGCAGGGCGCCGGCGCCGATGCGCACACGGTAGCGCAGGGTCAGGCTGGCGCTGGCGGGCACGCCGCCGATGTCGAATTGCAGGGCGGTGGCAGCGCCGGCCTTCGGGTCGGCGAACTTGGCGCCTTCCAGGCGCACGCTGCCCGGGACCAGGGCAAAACCGGCCGGCAGCACGTCGTCGACCTTCACGCCGGACAAGGCTTCCTCGGCGGTGTTATGGATGCGGATGGTGTAGTCGACGAAATCGCCGATCTCGGCCACTGCGCGGGACGCGTTCTTTTCCAGGTACAGCAGGCCGGGCACGGCGTCGACCGGCACGTCGATGGTCACCACGCCGCTGGCGGCGCTGACGGTGAAGTTGCCGCCGTAGGAACCGAACAAATTGATCTCGCGGCCTTCCGGCAGCTTGCCGGGGGCCATTTTCGACGGGAAGGTGTAGTTGGTCGGGGCGGTCACGGCCAGGCGGTACAGGCTGGGCGCAACCAGCGGGAAATGGTAGTTGCCGTTGCCGTCGGTAACGACCGTGCTCGGCACGCGGGTGACGGCGTCGACATCGAACACGATGGCGGCTTCGCCCGGGCGGCCGCCGTTGCCGTCGCCGGTGACGTCGATCAGGGTCACGGTGGCGCCGGCCAGTGGGGCGTTGGTCTTGCTGTCGAACACGATACCGATCGGGTCGACCAGGATCGAGGCAACCGCGGTCTTGCTGCCGCAGCTTTCGATGGTGGCGAGCAGGGTGTCGTCGGCCATGACGTCGAGGGCGCCGTTGCTCATGTCGTCGCCGGCGCGGCTTGCTTCCTGGGTCATGACTTTCGAGGTGATGCGGAACACCGCACTGTCGACGGCGGTTTCGGTTGCCTGGTACTGCTCGGCGTCGCCGGTCTTCTTCGAGGCGATCGAGAGCATGATGGTGTCGATCGCTTCCGGGTCGGCATCGCAGGCGGGTGCGGTGGCTTCGACGAACAGCGCGCGGCCGTAGGTGGTGGCCATGGCCGGGGTGTTGTAGCTGGCGTTGGTGAAATAGCGAATCGTTTCCGGCTGCATGGCACGCACCGTGTTCGACTTCAGGCTGACGTTCTTGCCCAGGGCATCGACATAGCCGGCATCGGCCTGGTTGCGGATGGCCGCATGGGCGCCGCCGCACAGGAACAGCAGGGTGAACAGGGAGAGCAGGAGGAAACGCAGACGATTTTTCATGGCAGCAAACTCAGGAATTCGGGCGTAGAGATCCCCATCCGCCGCTTTTTCGGGCGGTGGACAGGGACGTTCTTGTTAATTACTTATTGTTCTTGGCGGGGACCGGTCGTTGCTGCCGACCGGTCCTCCTGGTGATTACTGCGAGATCTTGACGCCGAAGGTCATCGTCGACGACTGGCCTGGGGTCATGGTGCCGATGTTGGCCGACAGGGTGCCCAGCAGGTTGACGATCGGGGCGATCACCGCGCCGGTGGTGCTGCCTGGCGCCGAGTGGAAGCTGGTGTAGGCCGGGATGGTGTCGCGCATGATCAGGGTGCCGACATCGGTCGCGCCGGTGTTGGTGGCGGTGATTTCGTAGCGGATGCAGGCGCCCGGCACTGCGCCGGTGGTGATGTTGTCGGCGCTGAAAGCGGTGTCCGGGGTGCCGTCGCAGGTGGCGTCCAGGGCTTGCTTCTTGGTCAGGGTCACTTGCACGGCTTCGTTCACGACGTTCACGGCCTGGTGGATGATGTCGCCCACGCTGGTCGTGCCCGACAGGGCGCGGAAGTACAGGTCGGTCACCGCCGGGGTGGCGCCGGCGGCAACCGTCACGTCGGCGTACACCAGGCGGTAGGCGCCGCTGTTCACGGCTGCGCTGTTGATGGTGGTGCCGAAGGCATCCTTGAATACCACGGTCCAGCCGCTCGGCAGGTTGGTGTTGGCAAAGGTGGCGCTGGTGCTGGCCGCCAGGTTGAAGGTCTCGTTGCTGCCGCCGGTGTTGTTCAGGTACAGGGTGAAGCGGGTGGTCGCGCCGGCGGTGGTGGTGTTGGTGATCACGGCCGCGGTTTCCGCGCCGGCGCCTGCGCCCATGGCGCCGTTGCCCGATGCGTTGGCGGTGATGTCCATCAGGGCCGAGGCGGTGACGGTGGTGGTGTCCTTGCTGGTCGCGGTCACTTGCGGGTTGAAGACGCTGGTGGCGGTGACGGTCAGTTCGTTGTTGGTGCCCGCGGCGGCGTTCGCCGGCAGGGTGGCCACGGCCACGAAGCGGAAGGTTTCGCCGGCCGGCAGGCTGCCGGTGCTGGTGATCGGGGTGTTGTTGTCGGCGATGCCGTCGCCGTTGGCGTCGGCATAGAACACGACGTTGGCCATGGCGAAGTTGCCGCCGTTGGTCGAGCTCAGGGTGAAGCTGTCGGCGCCGTTGCCGGTGTTGGTGATGCTGTGCGAGTACACGACTTGTGCGCTGGCGGCGGCGTTCTTGGCCGAGCCGTCGCCCATGTCGGCGCTGCCGACTTGCTGCACGACGGTCTTGACGATGTTCGAGACGGCGGTGTGGCCGCGCAGCAGCGTGTCGAGGTAGACGGCGCTGGCCTGGTTGGTGATCTCGGTACCGGCGGCGGTATTCGCTGCATGGGCGCCTTGCGCGGCGAGCACGAGGAGCGACGCTGCGAGCGACAGGCGTGCGGGGGCATTCAAACGAAGTTTCATTTTGTTATTCCTTGGATGAAGAGGGTCTTACGGTTGGCGAGGCGCGCTGTCGAGGCGCATACGGGATTTCACGGTCGCAGCCTGGCCGGGCGGCAAATCGCCCAGGTCCCAGCGCAGGAAGCGGTATTCGGATGGGGGCACGGCTTCGGTGACTTTCTTGCCTTCGCGTATCACTTCACGCTTGAGGGGCACCGCCGCGTAGGTCTTGCCGTCCAGGCTGGCTTCGACTTTCGCCGGAGAGGCCGACTCCGGGAGGTAGGCCATGCCGCCTGGCGGGACCGGCAAGACCGCCTTGGTCTGCTTGGCCGGGGTGGCGCCGTCGTTGCGGTAGGTCACCTGGTATTCGATGGTGTCGCCCGGCTTGGCGTGGGTGATCGGGACCAGCTTGGCTTCCTTGGCGGCGCCGACGACCTGGAAAGCTTGCAGGCTGACATTGACGTCGCTGGGGGCGGCGAATGCCGAGCTCAGTTGAAACAGGCACAGTGCCAGGAAGAGAAAAACACGTTCCACAATTGCTCCGGTATCGAAAGCCGCCCGCTGGATTGGCCCGGGTGGCGAAGGCTGGTCAGGCGTTGCTGGATTTGCTGAATTGCTCTGACGAAATGGATAGTATCGGTTTTATCGATTTGCTGCAAAGCTTTTTTTGCTTCAGAGAATCATTGTTGCAACCGTGCACTGTTGAAGGGCATCGCCTCAGGGCGAGCAGCTGGGTTCGCTATATATAGCGAGGGCCGATGGGGTGGTTCGCCAGGCAGCCAAGTACGCTGCGCGCGAGGCGCCATGCGGCTTGCGCTATTACTCAGCCGTGGGAAATTTGGCGTTGGAAGACGGGGCTGCGCGATGTGCCGACACTCAGCAATATTAAATTTGGTTGACGCGGTACTTCCGGTTACAGGCCGCCAGCTTGCTCAGCTGTAGGAAATTTGGTGCCAGTTCACCATGTATCCCGGCTTGTCAAGGTGCTGTGGTCCAGTGACAACACGTTCAAGATCATTTCGTTCTTTTCTGATTTGCCGGATTTACTGATTCGTTGATTTCGGGCATCATTGTTTCCGCTGACCAAGAAAGAATGTCAGCCAAGGTCTCCGGCCTCACGAAGCGCCGGACTTTTATCGCTCTCTACAGGTCAGCCATGCACATCAGCCAACAGGAATCCCAGAACGCCATCCACGAACTGCAAGCCATCCACAGCGCCCTCAACCGCGCCCAGGCGGTCATCGAGTTCACGCTCGACGGCTACATCACCCACGCCAACGAGAATTTCCTCGCCGTCATGGGTTACAGCCTGGAAGAAGTGGTCGGCCAGCATCATTCGATGTTCTGCGAGCCGTCGTTCGAGCAGTCGGCGGCGTATGTGGATTTCTGGGCCGACCTGGCCTCGGGCAAGATCGAGCGCGCCGAATACAAGCGCATCGCCAAGGGCGGGCGCGAAGTCTGGATCAACGCGTCCTACAACCCGGTGCTGGACGCCGAGGGCCGCGTCCACAAGATCGTCAAGTTCGCCACCGACGTGACCTGCGAGAAAGCCCGCAGCGTCGAGCTGAGCGGCGTGGTGGACGCGATGCGCAAGGCGCAAGCCGTGGTCGAGTTCGACATGGACGGCTTGCTGACCGATGCCAACGAGAATTTCCTGGAATTGATGGGCTATGCCATCGACGACGTCCGGGGCGAACACCACCGCGTGTTCTGCGACGACGACTACGCCGCCAGCCTGGCCTACCGCAAGTTCTGGCAAAAACTGAATCGCGGCGAGTTCGACTGCGGCCGCTACCGCCGCCTCGGCAACAACGGCAAGGTGGTCTGGATCCAGGCCACCTATAACCCGATCTTCGACCTGGGCGGCAAGCCGGTGAAAGTTGTCAAGTTCGCTACCGACATCACCGAACAGGTGATGCTCGAACAAAGCAGCGCCGCACGCGCCGAGACCGAACAGCGTAAAGTCTCCGTGCTGCTCGACCTGGTGGCGCGCGCCTCCGACGGCGACCTGACCGGCATGGCCGAGATCGAAGGCGACGAGCCGCTCGACCAGCTCTCGCGCGGCGTCATGAAAATGATCGCCGACCTCCGCGGCGTGATTGGCGAAGTGGTGGGCGCCGCCGGCAAGCTGTCGGGCTCCTCGCGCACCATCGCCGACCGCTCGAACGTGGTCGCGGCCAGCGCCCAGGCGCTCGGCGCCACCGTCGAGGAAATGAACGCCTCGGTCGACGGCCTGACCGCCTCGATCGGCTCGATCGCCCGCAGCACCCAGGATGCCAATTCCCTGGCGCAAGCGACCCGCGACGAAGCCGAGCAGGGCGCCAAGGCGGTGGCCAAGACCATCGAAGCCATGGGCCTGATCAACCAGTCGTCGGAAGACATCGGCGAAATCGTCAAGGTGATCGGCGAGATCGCCAGCCAGACCAACATGCTTGCCTTTAACGCGGCCATCGAGGCGGCGCGTGCCGGCGAGCACGGCCTGGGCTTCTCGGTCGTGGCCGACGAGGTGCGCAAGCTGGCCGAGCGTTCTTCGCAAGCGACCAAGGAAATCTCGAAGCTGATCAACGAATCGGTGCGCCGCGTGGTGCAGGGCAGCGACATCTCGCGCCAGGCCAGCGACGCCTTCGACCGCATCGCCTCGGGCGTGGAAAAGACCTCGCTGGCGATCTCCGACATTTCGCGCAGCGCCGACGAGCAGTCGCTCACCGCCAAGGAAGTGGCCGCCGCGATCTCGTATATCGCCCAGGAAACCGAGCGTTCCGCCGGCTCCTGCGACAGCATCGCCCGCTCGACCGAAGGCCTGAACGAGAACGCCGAGCAGCTGAACCGCATCGTTTCCAGCTTCGTGGTCTAAGAACATGATGGACGGCGCCGAACTCAATCCGCTCGACTTCGCCGCACTGGCCGGGCTGGTGCGCGAACACACGGGCATCGCCATGCACGAGCACAAGCGCGTGCTGCTGCAAGGCCGCCTGCTGCCGCGCATGCGCACGCTCGGCCTGTCGCGCTACCGCGACTACATCGAGCGCGTGCGCGCCGACCGCTCGGAACTGCAACCCTTCATCAACCTGGTGACCACCAACGACACGGCCTTCTTCCGTACCCCGGCCGTGTGGGATTACCTGGAGCGCAGCTTCCTGCCGGCCTGGCTGGCGGCGAACCCGGGCAAGACCCTGCGCATCTGGTCGGCCGCCGCCGCCAGCGGCGAGGAAGCCTACTCGACGGCGATGCTGTGCAGCCAATTCCAGGAGCGCCAGCGCGGCTTCCGCTTCGCGATCCAGGCCACCGACATCGACACCGGTGTGCTGGCCACCGCCGCCGGCGGCTACTACGAGGGCCGTTCGGCCGAGCGCTTCGGCGCCGCCCGTCCTGAACTCGTGCGCAAGTATTTCCGTGCCGAAGGCGCGGGCATCCGCGCGGTTCCCGAGCTGCGCGCCACGGTGCGCTTCGGCGAGCACCAGCTGCTGGCGCCCTGGCGCCAGGGCGCCCAGTTCGACCTGGTCCTGCTGCGCAATGTGCTGATCTATTTCGACGAAGAGACCCAGGGCCGCGTGCTGCGCAGCGTCCACGCGGCGATGGCGCCGGAGGCGCGCCTGATCCTCGGCGAACAGGAATCGATCACCCGCATCGCCACCCCTTTCGATTTTGAACAAACCCACGTCTACCGCATCCGCCAAGGCCAAGCATGAACCTGCATACGATCGAACAAACCCGTCACGTTTTCGCCGGCCAGCTGCAAGTGGGCGCGGGCGAGGAAGTCCTGACCGCATTGCTGGGCTCCTGCGTGGGCATCGGCATGATCTGGCGTAACGGCCGCCGCTGCGCCCTGGCGCACTGCCTGCTGCCGGAAACCGGCATCGGCGGCCAGGAACTGGGCGCGCGCTACGTCAGCGACGCCGTGCCGCGCATGCTGCGCGAACTCGGCGTGCGCCGCGAGCAGTACGATGAAGTCGAAGTGGTGGTCGCCGGCGGCGCCAGCATGTTGGCCGCCCTGCGCGGCGCCGAGCCGATCGGCCGCCGCAACGTGGCCGCCGCGCGCGAGCACCTGACCCGCCGCGGCCTGCGCGTGCGCTACGAAGACGTGGGTGGCCACCAGGGCCGCCGCCTGAGCATCGACTGCGACAGCCACAGCTACTCGGTGGTGGGCGTCGGGCGCGGGGTGCTGCAATGATGCCGGCGCTGGCGCACCAGCCTGTGCAAGACGGCATGGCCGGCGAGGCCACGGCCGCGCTGGCCGCGATGAATGCGGCGCGCGCCCAGGCCGCGCGCGTGCTGGCGGACGCCGCCGGCATGGAGTTGTACGGCACCTTCTTCCTCGGCGGCCAGGAGTTCGCGCTGCCGGCGCCATCGATCCGCGAAGTCGTCAACCTGCCGGAGCGCATCACCGCGATCCCGCTGTCGCCGTGCTACCTGGAAGGCATCTTCACCCTGCGCGGCGCCGCGATCCCGGTGCTGAACCTGGCCCGCATTTTTGATTCTGCCGCACCCGGCGTGGCCGAGGGCCAGCGCATCGCCATCCTCGACCACGACGGCGTGCAGGTCGGCCTGCTGTTCGACGCCACCGGCGAAGTGCTGCGCGTGCGTCCCGAGCAGCGCAGCAGCGTGAGCTACGCTGCGGATTCCGGCGCGGCGGCGGTCATCAACGGCGCCATCCTCCTCGACGAGGGCCGGCGCCTGGTGCAGGTGCTCGACGCCAACGCCCTGATCCGCGTGGAGAATGTTCCCCAGGTGCGTTCGCTGGCAGGCGCCGCGCGCAGTGCCGAGCGCGCGCGCTTCCTGCGCCAGGCCGAAGGCCACAAGGGCATCACCTTCCGCGCCGGCGCCATGACCTTTGCGCTGCCGATGCTGGCGATCCAGGAAATCATCCGCGTGCCGGACATCAAGCCCTCCGTCATGCTCAGCCAGCTGTGCAAGGGCTGGATCAATTTGCGCGGCAAGGCCGTCGGCGTGGTCGACTTCGGCGTGCTGCTGCAATGCGCGCCGCAAGCTGCCGGCGACGACGAGCGCCGCATCCTGATCGTGCGCCTGGGCGAGGATTTGCTGGGCCTCCTGGTGGATTCGGTCGACGACGTGCGTTCCTACTACGACAGCGACATCCTGCCGATCCCGATGCTGGGCACGCGCCGCGCCGGCATGTTCCGCGGCTGCCTGCCGCACGCGGAAGGGAAGGACGCCCTGTTCCTGGCGCCAGAACAGATCTTCACCCAGGGCGAAGTCGCCGAGATCTGCGCCGGCCACCGCCGCCTGTACGGCGACGAAGCCGCGGCCGCCACCCGCGCGGCCGGCAGCGTGGCGCGGCGCCAGGTGTACCTGGCCTTCTCGCTGGGGTCGAGCTGGGCCGCCGACATCAGCCAGGTGCGCGAGATCGTGCCCTTCGGCTCGGTCGCCCTGCGCCCGCCGGGCATGCCCGCGTGCGTGGAAGGCATGATGCAGCTGCGCCAGCAAATGATCTGCGTGGTCGACCTGCGCCGCCTGTACGGCATGCCGGCCCTGGACGACCTCAGCGAGCGCAAGATCCTGATCCTCGAGCACGAGGGCGAGAGTTTCGGCTTGGTGGTGGACGGCGTGGACAGCATCATGACGGTCTCGGACCGCCAGCGCCGCCCGTCGCCGAAGCTAACCCGCAACGAGGGCGTGGACGGCGACATGCGGCGCGACCTGAACGAGGTGCTGGAAGTGCCCGACGACAACGGCGTCGAGCGCGTGATCTGCCTGTTCGACAAGGCGCGCTTCGCGGCCACGCTGCGCGAGCAGCTCGGCGGCTAAGGCTCTATGAAGAAGACAAAACAGGCGCTGCGGCGCCTGTTTTAATTTGTAGGGTGGGTTCTCTAGCCCACCGTCCAGGAACGCCAAGCAGTATCAAGCAAGGCTGACGCCAGCAGTTCGTCCCGCGCCAGCGAGCGCCCGGGAATCGGCCACATCCCGCAACAAACGCCCGAAGAACCACCCATTCGCCCCACCCATCAGCGCACACACCACCGCCGTCACCGCCGCACCCTGCAGCAGCGCTGGCGCCGCCACCAGCATCACCGTCGTCGCATACTTCACGACAAAGATCACCAGCATCAGCAGCAGCGGCATGACGCTGCCGCCCACGCGCAGCCGGCCTGGCGCGCCGCCGGCGGCGATCCAGGTAGCACCCCGCGACCACACCGCCCACATCGCCCCCGCCGTGCACAGGCCCCACACGCCCAGCGGCAAGCCCTCCAGCCCGAACTTGCGCGCAATATCCATCAAGGCGACCGGCAGCATAATCGCTGGAATGACAAACAGCTTCCCGAGCGTGGTCTCGCGCTCGCGCAGCGCAATCACCCCACGCGTCACGACCAGCGCCAGGATCAGCCACACATAGACAGGGGTGTGGCTCAGCAGGTTATTCAGCATGGCAGGCTCCGCAAGTTGGTTGAATTGCAGCCACTGTGCCAGCCCCTGATACCAGCCGCAGCCCCATGCGACGAAACGCCCACCCACGTCGCGAAATGCTGCTCCACGGCGCCAACTGCATCCCCCCACCATACCGTCACCTTTTCACAACGGGGGTCAGGTCTGCCATCGTGACACGAGCTCATGCGTAGGCGGCTTACAGCCGAGGCCGTGTCTGGATGGCAGACCTGACCCCCGTTGTTTTAATCCCAACCTTTGTCGGTTTCGTCGTCGATGTTCTTCAGGTCGCGGGCGAACATTTCGTTCAGTTCGTCGCGGGCGCGCTTGGCGAGGGAGACGTATTGCTCGCGGTCCTTGTAGTAGGGGTAGACGGCGTCCACGCTGGCCTTGTTGTGCTCGCGGAACTTGAGCGTGGCTTCGCGTGCGCGGTAGGCGCCGAAGCCGAGCTGGCTCAGCACGCTGCGCCCCAGCTGCAGGGCCGATTCGAAGGTCTCGCGCTCGATGATGGTCACGCCGCGGTCCATCAGCTGGTACAGGTGGGTGACGTTGCGGGCGCGCGCCAGGATCGGCAAATCGGGGAAGTTCTCGCGCACGGCGTCGGCCAGGGCCAGGCTGTCGTCGATGTCGTCGATCGCCAGCACCAGGGCGCGCGCCTTGGCGGCGCCGGCGGCGGTGAGCAGGTCGATGCGGGTGGCGTCGCCGTAGAACACCTTGAAGCCGAAACGGCGCAGCAGCTCGATCTGGTCGGGGTCGTGGTCGAGGATGGTCAATTTCACGCGGTTCGCGTTCAGCAGGCGCCCGATGATCTGGCCAAAGCGCCCGAAGCCGGCGATGATGACGTGGCCCTCGTTGTCCTCGATGGCGTCGGGCTCGCGCCGGTTCTGGCCGCGGTAGCGCGGTTCCAGCAGCTTGTCGTGCAGGAGCAGCAGCAAAGGCGTGCTGACCATCGACAGCGCCACCACCGCCACCAGCAGCGAGCCAGTTTCCGGTTCGAACACGCGCGCCGTACCCGCCGCGCCGAACACGACGAAGGCGAATTCCCCGCCCTGCGACAGCAGGAAGGCGAACAGCCAGCGCTGGCCGCGCGCGATGCCGAAGCGGAACGACAGCAGGAACAGCACCGCCAGCTTGATTGCCAGGAAGCCGATCACCAGGCCGAGGATGATCCAGGGTTTCGAGAGGAACACGCCGAAGTCGACCGACATCCCGACCGCGATGAAGAACAGGCCCAGCAGCAGCCCCTTGAAAGGCTCCAGGTCGGTTTCCAGCGCGTGCCGGTATTCGGAGTCGGCCAGCAGCACGCCGGCCATGAAGGCGCCCAGGGCCATCGACATGCCGACCCATTGCATCAAGAGCGAAATGGCGATCACCAGCAGCAGGGCAAAGGCGGTGAAGATCTCGCGCATGCCGGCCTTGGCGATGATGCGCAGGGCCGGCCGCACGAGGTAGCGCCCGCCGACCACCACGCCCGCGATCACGGCGGCCAGGCGCGCCGCGTTCTGCCAGCCGCCGGCGCCGTGCGCGGCGTCAGCCGCCGCCACGCCCAAGAGCGGCACCAGGGCGATCATCGGGATCGCCGCGATGTCCTGGAACAGCAGCAAGGCGAAGCCAGCCTGGCCGGCCGGTGTGCCCATCAAATTGCGTTCGCCCAGCGTGGCCAGGGCGATGGCGGTGGACGACAGCGACAACCCGAGCGCCGCGATCAGGCCCACATGCCAGTCGATCCCGAGCAACAGGGACGCGCCGAACAGGGCCGCCGCCACGCCCAGCACCTGGGCCGTGCCCCAGCCGAAGATTTGCCGGCGCAGCGACCACAGGCGCTCGGGCTCGAGTTCCAGACCGATCACGAACAGCAGCAGCACCACGCCGAATTCCGAGAAGTGCAGGATGGTCTCGACGTCGCCGATCAGGCCCAGGCCCCAGGGGCCGATCGCCATCCCCGCCAGCAGGTAGCCGAGCACCGCGCCCAGGCCCAGGCGCTTGGCGAGCGGCACCGCGACGACGGCGGCGGCCAGGTAGACCAGGGCGTTCGACAGCAGGCTATGCTCCATCGGGTTGTCCTTCCAGGAAAGCGACCAGGCGCGCACGGAAGGCGGCCACGTGGGCATCGACCGCTGCTTCGTCGGCGCTGTTGGCGCCGTGCAGGATGTGGGGTTCCAGCCAGTGCATGCCGCACAGGGCGGCGGTCTGGCGGAAGGGCGGCAGGAAGTCGTCGAAGGCGTGGCCGTGGCGCTCGCCCTCGGCATAGGCGTCGAGGGCGCTGCCGGCGGTGATGGCCAGCAGGTAGCCCTTGCCGCGCAGCGCGGTGGCGCCGGGGCCGTAGGCCCAGCCCGGCTGCAGCACGGCGTCGACCCACTCCTTCAGCAGCGAGGGCATGCTGTACCAGCGCAGGGGGTGGAGGAAGACCACCAGCCCGGCCTGTTCGACCAGCGCCTGCTCGCGCGCCACGTCGATGAAGAAGTCGGGGTAGGTTTCGTAGAGGTCGTGCAGCAGTACGCCGTCGAGCGCACGCGCGGCATCGGCCAGGCGGCGGTTGATGCGCGAGCGGTGCGGGGCAGGATGGGCGTAGAGCACCAGGATGCGGTGATTGGGCATGGGAGCAGGGAGGTGATGTTGCCCGAATTGTACAGCTGCCCCGGCCTGCGTGCGGGCCATCGACGTGGGCATAAAAAAACCGGGCTGCATTGGCAGCCCGGTTTTTCGGAATGGCCCGGCAAGGCGCCGGGCGCAAGTCTCTATCAGAAAGCGTAAGCGACGCCCACAACCAGCTTGGTGATGTCGGTGTCAGGCTTCTGCACTTCCAGGCGACCGGTGACGAGCGGGCTGAAGGTGTAGCCCAGGCCCATGCCGTACAGCGCGTTGTTCGAATGCTCTTTCGACTTGATGCCGTCGAACTTGGCTTCGCCGTTGACGCGGTTGTAGCCGACGCGGCCGAGCAGGCTGAAGCCGTTCGACAGGGGCACGCTGCCGACCAGCGAAACGTCGATCTGGTCCAGGGTGGTGGCGGCGCGGTAGCCGTCGAAGTTGACGTGGGTGTCGGCCAGGCGGTGGTAGCCGCCTTCGACAGCAACGTTCTCGTTCAGCTTGTAGCCGATGAAGGCGCCGTAGCCGCCCTTGTCGTCGAAGCCGTCGACCTTGGTCGAGGAGACGTCGACACCGGCGTAGAACGGGGTTGGTGCTGCTGCGAAGGAGACCGACGATGCGGCGACGAGGACTGCTGCGACTGCGAATTTCTTGAACATGTTTTGTTGCCTTTTCTTGCGGTAAAACGGAAAGGGCCGAAACGCCATGTTTCGGCCGGGGCCGGATTATCGCACGAAGGTATTTTTCCTGCTGGCAAAGCTAAATTTTCTGCGGCTAAGCGGTGTCGAAGCCAATGTATCGATGGGTAAAGACAGCTCTAAACGAACAAAGGCGCCCGAGGCGCCTTTGCAGGAAAACTTGATACAGATCAGGCAGTTACGGCTTCCGACATCTTGCTGGCGCGGCGACGACGGCCGGCAAAGCCCATCAGCATGGCGCCGCCACCGAGCAACAGCGCGGTAGCCGGTTCCGGCACATCCACGGGGTCGGCTTGCGGGGTGTACTCGAAAGTGATGGTGCCGGAATTCCAGCGGCCGTCCGGATTCACGGCGAAATCGTCGAAGTCTTCGAAGAATTCGAGACGCAGGATGCCATCATTGCCGACGAAGAAGTCGAGGCCGAGCGCCACCAAATCGGCCGAACCGGAATAGGTGCTGGTGCCGTCGAAGATGTCGCCAATGCCTGGATGGAAGAAGATGCCTTCCGTGCCTTTCGAGTTGGTGATCGACAGGCCGATTTCGTCCAGCCAGCTCGGGCGGTAGGCGGTCAGGTTGACGTTGAAGCTGATGCCGGTGAGATAGGAATTCGCACCGATAAATTGGTTGATGATGGAGTTGCCCGGATCGCCAATCTCGCCGACGCTATCGACGTTTCCGATGTCGACGGTAATCTGCGCAGCAAACAGCGAAGTGGAAACACAGAACAGCGATGCGGCGAACAGTTTTTTCAGGACAGTCAGGGACATGTTGATCTCCGGTTAGTGTGGACCCTTCGTGTCAGCAAGGAGCGTGCCAATGATGCAATATTTACACAAGTCATTGATTCCAATCGGAAAACTTTACTCATATCAATATACTTTTTGTAACACTGTAAAATTTCCTGACAGTCATATTGCATAAACGCATGTGGAGCCGCCAGGACATAAAAAAACCCGAAGCACAAGGTGCTCCGGGTTCTTTCCCAGCTGTCCGGTCAGGCCGGACATTTGCTGAATTTAGAAATTGAAGCCCACGCCCACGGCGATCTTGGTGATGTCGCTATGCGGCTTCTGCACTTCCACGCGGCCGGTGATTTGCGGGTTGAAGGCGTAAGCCAGGCCAACGCCGTACAGGACCTTGTCTTCCGAATCCGATTCCGACACGGTCACGTTACCGGCGCGTGCCGAAGCCTTGATCTTCAGGTGGTTGTAGCCCAGGCGGCCGTAGGCGCTGAAGCCATTGCTCAGCGGCAGCGAGCCGATCAGCGAGATGTCGGTCTGGTCGAACTTGGTCTTCACGCTCGCGTCCAGGTCGCGGTAGTAGATGTCGGCGTCGGCCAGGCGGTGGAAGCCGGCTTCGATGGCGAAGTTCTGGGTGAAGTTGTAGCCGACGAAGACGCCGGCGCCGGTTTCGCGGTCTGCGCCGTCGACCTTGGTCGAGCCGACGTCGCCGCCGACGTAGAACTGCGGTGCTTGCTGGGCGAAGGCCGCCGACGAGGCAATGACGAGGGCTGCTGCGGCTGCGATGTGCTTGATCATGGTGGTGAACTCTCTTGCTTGGTTTTATTGGAAAGAATTGTTGTCGCTAGAACGCCAATTGCTTCTCTCATGCGGTTTTTCTGCCGATGAGGAATGCGCTTGACGTTATGCCACATATTGGTGCGTGGAACCCACACACTTGGTCAAAAAGTGTGGCGTAAATGACACGCGCGCAAGCGGGAAAACCCCGCTTGCGCGCGTCGTGATACCAAAACAGTGCGGCGAATCAGATGTGCAAGGCGTGTCCCAGTGCCCGCATGGCCGCTTCCTGCACCGCTTCACCCAGGGTCGGGTGGGCATGGATGGTGCCGGCGACGTCTTCCAGCGTCGCGCCCAGCTCGATGCTCTGGCCAAAGGCGGCGCTCAGTTCCGACACGCCGCGCCCGACCGCCTGCCAGCCCAAAATCAGGTGGTTGTCGCGCCGCGCCACCACGCGCACGAAACCGTCGGTCGACTCGACCGTCATGGCGCGGCCGTTCGCCGCGAACGGGAAGTTGGCGCTAATCACATCCAGCCCCGCCTTGTCCGCTTCCTCCGGCGACATGCCGACCACCACGACTTCCGGGTCGGTAAAGCAGACGGCGGGCATCGCGTTCGGCACGAAGTGGCGGCGCTTGCCGCCGATGATGTCGGCCACCATCTCGCCTTGGGCCATGGCGCGGTGCGCCAGCATCGGCTCGCCCGCCAAATCGCCGATGGCCCAGACGTTGCGCATCGAGGTGCGGCACTGGTCGTCGATTTTCACCGCACGCCCGTTCATGTCGAGCTGCAGCGATTCGAGGCCCCAGCCGCCGCTGCGCGGACGGCGGCCCACGGCCACCAGCACGCGGTCGGCGCTGAGCACGACTTCCTCGCCGTTGGCTTCGCGCACGCGCACGCCGTTGCCGCCGGCGTTCAGGCCCAGCACCGAGGAGCCCAGGCGCAAGTCGATGCCGAGGCGCTTCAGCGCCGCGCCCACCGGTTTCGTGAGTTCGGCGTCGTAGGCCGGCAGGATGCGCTCGGCCGCTTCGACCACCGTCACTTCGGCGCCCAGCTTGCGGTAGGCGGTGCCGAGCTCCAGGCCGATGTAGCCGGCGCCGACCACCACCAGTTGCTGCGGTACCGATTCCGGCGAGAGCGCTTCGGTCGAGGACACCACCATGCCGCCATAGGGCATGAAGGGCAGCTCGACCGCTTCCGAGCCGGCCGCCAGCAGCAGGTGCTCGCAGCGCACGCGCACCGTTTCGCCATCATGCTGCTGCACCTCGACGGTCTTGCCGTCGAGGATGCGGGCGAAGCCGTTGATGACCTGCACGTCGTTCTTCTTCAGCAGGGCGCCGACGCCGCCGGTCAGGCGCTTGACGATGCCGTCCTTCCACTGCACGGTGCGGCCCAGGTCGATGCTCGGCGCGCTGGCCGAGATACCGATGGCCGAGCCGCTGGCATAGTGCTGGGCCTTGTCGAATTCCTCGGCGGCGTGGATCAGGGCTTTCGAGGGAATGCAGCCGATGTTCAGGCAGGTGCCGCCCAGCTGGGCGGCTTCGACCACGATGGTCTTGATGCCGAGCTGGCCGGCGCGGATGGCGGCCACGTAGCCGCCCGGTCCGCCGCCGATCACCAGCAGGGTTGTGGAGATTGGATTCATTGGCTTATTCCACGAACAGGGTTGCCGGGCACTCGAGGTAGCCGCGGATGGTCTGGATGAATTCCGCCGCCACCATGCCGTCGATCACGCGGTGATCGAAGGACGACGACAAATTCATCAGCTTGCGCGCCACCATCGCACCGTCCTTGATGACAGGGCGGTCGATGATGCGGTTCACGCCGACGATCGCCACTTCCGGCCGGTTGATGACCGGCGTGGTGACGATGCCGCCCAGCGCGCCCAGGCTGGTGATGGTGATGGTCGAGCCAGACAGTTCCTCGCGCAAGGCCTTGCCGCTGCGCGCCGCTTCCGCCAGGCGCGCCACTTCGCCCGCGGCCGACCAGGGGTCGCGCGCTTCGGCGTTGCGCACCACAGGCACCATCAGGCCGGCATCGGTCTGGGCGGCGATGCCCAGGTGGACGGCGTTGTAGGTGGTGACGATGTTCGCCTCGTCGTCGAAGCGGGCGTTCACCGACGGATAGCGCCGGATCGCCAGCACCACGGCGCGCATGATCAGCGGCAGCAGGGTCAGCTTCGGACGCTGGCCGGCGTAGCGCGCATTCAGCTGCACGCGCAGCGCTTCCAGTTCGGTGACGTCGATCTCTTCCACATACGTGAAGTGCGGGATACGGCGCTTGGCCTCGGCCATCTTCTCGGCGATCTTGCGGCGCATGCCGATCACCGGCATCGCTTGCTCGCCTTCGAGCACGGCGTAGCGGCGGTCGCCTTCGGCCGCCTTGCGCTGGCCGCGCGCCACGTGGGCGTCGAGGTCGGCGTGCCCGATGCGGCCGGCGGGGCCGCTGCCGGTGACGTATTGCAGCTCGATGCCCATGTCCCAGGCGCGCTGGCGCACGGCCGGTGCGGCCAGCGGTTTTTCGCCGGCGGCGCGGTTGTGGTGCGATGGCGCTGCGGCGCCGCTGCCGGCCTGGGTGTAGGCAGGGGTGGAAGGGCGCTGCGGTGCGGCCTGGGCCGGCGCCGCCGTCGCTTCGCTGGTCACCGTGGTGACCACGGTTTCCGGCTGGGCGATGGTGACGGGGATGAATTCGTCGACCGTATCGCTGCCGCTGCTACCGGCTCCGGCCTTTGTGGTGCTGGTGTGCTTGCGCGCCGCAGTGGCGGTGTTCGCCTTGGCCGCGTCGCCGCTGAAGTTGCCCGCGCCTTCGACTTCGAGGCGGATCAGTTCCGCGCCGACGGCCATCGCTTCGCCCAGCTTGCCGCCGAGCGAAGTCACGGTGCCGTTCACCGGCGACGGAATCTCGACGGTGGCCTTGTCGGTCATGACGTCGGCCAGCACCTGGTCTTCCTTCACCGTGTCTCCCGGTTTGACGTGCCAGGCGACGACCTCGACTTCGGCAATGCCTTCGCCGAGGTCGGGCATTTTAATCACATGAATACCCATTTATTTCGCCTCCATCGCACGTTTGAACGCGGCGCCGACACGGTCGGGCCCCGGGAAATACGCCCATTCCTGCGCATGCGGATAAGGGGTGTCCCATCCGGTGACGCGCTCGATCGGCGCTTCCAGGTGATAGAAGCAGTGTTCCTGCACCAGCGCAGCCAGTTCGGCGCCGAAGCCGGAGGTACGGGTGGCTTCGTGCACGACCACGCAGCGGCCGGTCTTTTTCACGGATTCGACGATGGTGTCGAGGTCCAGCGGCCACAGGGTGCGCAGGTCGATGATCTCGGCGTCGACGCCGGACTCCAGCGCAGCGGCTTCCGACACCCAGACCATGGTGCCGTAGGTGATCACGGTCAGGTCGTTGCCCGGCCTGAAGATGGCCGCCTTGTCCAGCGGGACCGTGTAGTAACCGTCGGGCACTTCGCCCATCGGGTGCTTGGCCCAGGAAACCACCGGACGGTCGTGGTGGCCGTCGAACGGGCCGTTGTACAGGCGCTTCGGCTCCAGGAAGATCACCGGGTCGTCGTTCTCGATGGCGGCGATGAGCAAGCCCTTCGCGTCGTAGGGGTTCGACGGCATCACGGTGCGCAGGCCGCACACGTGGGTGAACAGCGCTTCCGGGCTCTGGCTGTGGGTCTGGCCGCCATAGATGCCGCCGCCGCAAGGCATGCGGATGGTCAGCGGGGCGGTGAAGTCGCCGGCCGAGCGGTAGCGCAGGCGCGCCGCTTCCGAGACGATCTGGTCGGACGCCGGATAGAAATAGTCGGCGAACTGGATCTCGATGACGGGGCGCAGGCCATAGGCGCCCATGCCGACCGCGGTGCCGACGATGCCGCCTTCGGAAATCGGCGCGTCGAACACGCGCTGCTTGCCGTATTTCACTTGCAGGCCATCGGTGGCGCGGAACACGCCGCCGAAGTAACCGACGTCCTGGCCGTAGACGACCACGTTGTCGTCGCGGCCCAGCATCACGTCCATGGCCGAGCGCAGGGCCTGGATCATGGTCATCTGCGAGCTGCCGTTGTTCTTGCCTTCCTGGTTGGCCGGTTCCTGCTCGACCGTATTGCTTTCGTTATCGCGTGCCATCTCACACCCCCAATTGTTGACGTTGGCGGCGCAGGTGTTCCGGCATGTCCTTGTAGACATCCTCGAACATCGAGGCCGCGCTCGGGACGCGGCCGTCGGCCAGCGTGCCGTATTGTTCCGCCTGCTTCTGCGCGGCGATGACCTCGGCCTCGAGGTCAGCCTGGACGCGTTCGTGCTCCTCGTCCGACCAGGCGCCGATTTTCGTCAGGTGCTGGCGCAGGCGGGTGATCGGGTCGCCGAGCGGGAAGCGGGTCCAGTCGTCGGCCGGGCGGTAGCGCGACGGATCGTCGGAAGTGGAGTGGGGGCCGGCGCGGTAGGTGACCCATTCGATCAGGGTCGGTCCGAGGTTGCGGCGGGCGCGTTCGGCGGCCCAGCACGAAGCCGAGTACACGGCCAGGAAGTCGTTGCCGTCCACGCGCAGCGAAGCGATGCCGGAACCGACGCCGCGTGCCGCGAAGGTAACGCTCTCGCCGCCGGCGATCGCCTGGAAGGTCGAGATCGCCCACTGGTTGTTGACGACGTTGATGATGCAGGGCGCCCGGTACACGTGGGCGAAGGTGAGGGCGGTGTGGAAGTCGGATTCGGCGGTGGCGCCGTCGCCGATCCAGGCGGAGGCGATTTTCGTGTCGCCCTTGATCGCCGAAGCCATGGCCCAGCCGACCGCCTGCGGCACTTGCGTGGCCAGGTTGCCGGAGATGCTGAAGAAGCCCTTTTCCTTGACCGAGTACATGACCGGCAGCTGGCGGCCCTTCATCGGGTCGCGCTCGTTCGAGAGCAGCTGGCAGATCATGTCGACCATCGGGTATTCTCGCGCCATCAAGAGGCTTTGCTGGCGGTAGGTCGGGAAGCACATGTCGCCATCCTCGAGCGCGAGCGAATGCGCGGTGCCGATGGCTTCCTCGCCGAGCGAGGTCATGTAGAAGGACATTTTCTTCTGGCGCTGGCCGATGACCATGCGCGCATCGAAGATGCGGGTCTTCATCATCGTGCGCAGGCCGAAGCGCAGCTGGTCGACGCCGATGTCGGGCGCCCACGGGCCGACGGCATTGCCGTCTTCGTCGAGGACGCGGATGAGGGAGGACACGAGATCGGCGGTATCGCCGAAAGCGGCGTCCACCGGCGGCCGGCGAACTTCGCCTGCCTTGGACAACTGGAGATACGAAAAATCAGTCTTGCAACCCGGGCGGCCTGTTGGCTCCGGGACGTGCAGCGACAGAGGATTACCCTGGCTCATAATACGCTTTCCCTTTGTGAGGTGATGTGCGGCAGCCCGGAATGATAAATCCTGCGGGCGCTTGCACGGGCATTGCGTAGAAGTATTTTCGTGCTGCTTTGCAGCATTAATGCGGAGAATTATTGCGCTGGGTGAGCGTTTTCGTATGTGTTGATGTCGGCGATCGACGCGTGGACGGCACAGCCGTCCACCCTACAACGACGCCGTAGGGTGGACGGGCCCCCCGTCCACGCGTCGATCGCTGCCATTCGCAAAACGCGCTCGCACCGGCACCCATCCACCGACCGTATCATCCAAAACGGTCAGCAAATGCGACCCCGGCCAAACGTGCGCAGCTCAGCTCCCCGCCCACCCGCCACCCAGCGCCCGGTACAGCCCAATCAGGTTCTCGATCTGTGTGCGCCGCAGCGTAACCAGTTGCAACTCCACCTGGTATAAATTGCGCTGCGCATCGAGTTCTTCCAGATACGAGGCGTATCCGGCCTGGTAACGGTCGCGCGCATAGCCAAGCGAGCGGGTCAATACCTCGCGCCGTTGCAGCGCGTGCCCCACCTGGTCTTGCAGCCGCGGCACCCCCGCCAGCGCGTTCTCCACCTCGGAAAAGGCGGTCAGCACCGTGCGCCGGTAGGCAAACGCCGCCTGGTCGCGCACCGAGGCCGACGCCGCGTACTGCGCGCGCAGCCGCCCGCCCGTGAACAGCGGCGCCAGGATGCTGCCGCCCACGCTCCACACGCTCACCGGATCGTAGTCGAGGGCGTCGATGAAAATGCTGCCCAGCTGGGCGCTAAGGTTCACCTGCGGCAGGAAGGCCTGGCGACGCACGGCCAGCGCCGCGTCGCTGGCCGCCAGCAGCAGCTCGCGCTGGGCCACGTCGGGCCGGCGCGCCAGCAACTGCGAGGGCAGGGCGGCCGGCACCGGCGGCAGCTGCAAGGCCTCGAAGGCTTTGCCGCGCTCCACCGCACCCGGCAGCTCGCCGGCCAGCAGGCGCACCGCGTTTTCCTGGCGCCGAGCGGCCAGTTCCAGCTCGGGGATCGACTGCAGCACCGCCTGGTACTCGGACTGCGCCTGGGTCAGCTGCAGCTGGGAGATGTAGCCGACTCGCGCCTGGTCGCTTGCCAGGCGCAGGGCCTCGGCGCGCGAGGCCACCGTTTCGCGCGTGATGCGCAGTTGGGCGTCCAGGGCCAGCAGGGCGATATAGTTCTGGGCCGTGCTCGCGGCCACGCCCAGGGCGGCGGCGTCGCGCTCGGCCTCGGTCGCGCGAAATTGCAGCGAGGCCGCGCGAATCTGGTTGCGGATGCGCCCGAACACATCCAGCTCCCAGCTCGCCTGCAACGACGGCTGGACGACTTTCGAATTGCTGATGCCGGTGCTTTCCAGCGCGCGGCCAGCCTGCAGGCCGATGGCGCCGTTCACGGCGGGCAGGCGCGCGGCCTCGGCCAGCTCGGCCTGGGCGCGCGCTTCGTCGACCCGCGCCACGGCGATCAGGACGTCGCTGTTGCGCGCCAGCGCCGCTTCGACCAGCGCGGCCAGCACCGGATCGCCGAAGCTGCGCCACCAGTGCGGATCGACCGGCGCCGTGCCGTCGTTCGGCTCGCGCCAGCCGGCGGGCGGCGCGACGCTGGCCAGCGGTGGCGCCGGTCTCCACGTGGGGGCGCAGCCGGCCAGCGCGCCCAGGCCCAGAATCGCGAGTGCGGTGTTGAAGGTCCTGCGCTTCATCGGGCCGCTCCGCCGGCCGCCGGGCGCTCTTCGCGCGGCAAGGCGCCGGTATCGACTTCGGCCGTCACCGACATGCCGGGCCGCAGGCGCTTGGCCAGGTCCTGGCCTGGGTCGATGGCGATGCGGATCGGCAGGCGCTGTACCACCTTGGTGAAGTTGCCCGAGGCGTTATCGGGGCGCAGCACGCTGAATTCGGAACCGGTGGCCGGCGCGATCTGCTCCACGTGGCCGGTGAGCGCCGCGCCCTGGAAGGCGTCGACCGTGAAGCGCACCGGCTGGCCGATGCGCATGCGCCAGGTTTGGCCTTCCTTGAAGTTGGCCACCACCCACAATTGGTCCGGCACCAGGAACAGCAGCTGCGAGCCGGCCGTCACGTACTGGCCGCGGCGCACGGTCGCTTCGCTCACCTGGCCGTCGCGCGGGGCGCGCACCACGGTGTTGGCAAGGTCGATCTTCGCCAGGGCCAGCTGGGCTTCGGCCATGCTGACTTGCGCCGCCAGCCCGCCGCGCGCTACGGTGGTCGACTTCACGCGCTGCTGGGCGATGTCGATGTCGGCTTGCGCCTTCAGTACATTCGCGGCGGCCAGGCGCGCGGTGGTGCGCACGCGGTCGCGTTCATTGAGCGACACCGAGCCGCGCTCGGCCAGCTCCTCGACCCGGCCTTGCTCGGCGCGGGCGCGCGCCTGCTCGGCCTGGACGGCCGCCAGGTTGGCGCGCGCCGAGCCGACCGACGCGTTGTTCTGGGCCTGGGTCTGGGCGGCGTTGTCCAGCTGGGCCACGGCATTCGCCAGTTGTCCCTCGGCCTGGCGCACGCGCTCGGCGTAGATGCGGTTGTCGATGCGCAGCAGTTCCTGGCCCGCCTTCACGTACTGGAAGTCCTTCACCAGCACCTCGTCGACGTAGCCGTTGACCTGCGGCGACAGCACGGTGACGGCGCCGCGCACATAGGCGTTATCGGTGCTCAGGCGGGTGCTGTTGAAGGGGCCGATGTGCCAGGCCCACATGATGAGGGCGATGCCGACCGCCGCCACCACCACCATGATGCCGATCGAGGCCGGCGTGGCGCGGATCTTCTTTGGCGGCGCCTCGGGTGCGGCCGGCGGCGGGCTTGCCGTGGCCGGGGCAGTGGGCGCCCCTGCGGGCGGCGGGCCAGGCGGTGCGCTGGCGGCCTGCACGGCGCCGGGTGTCGGCCTGCTTTCGCTGGCGTCGTTGGCATCGCCTGGCGGCGGCGGATTGGCTTCGGCTTCTTCGCGTTCTTCGCGCGTTGGTGGGTTCGGGGTGTTCATGCGTTCTTCTTGGCTCAAGGGTTAAGCGGCGCGGCGGCCCTGCGGTTGCGAACGGCGGCGCGGATCGCCACGAACAGCGACCAGGACAGGAAGACCATCGCCATCGCGCCGGACAGGGCAAACACGTCGTTAAAGGCGCGCACGTTCGCTTCGCGGCGCGCAATCTGCGACAACAACGCCGCGCCCTGGGCGTTGCGCAGCACCGGGTCGGTGATCAGGCCGCGGTACACGCCGCCCTGCTGCTGCAGGCGCAGCGCAACTTGCGGATCGGTGGGGTTGATGTCGGCGGTCAGTTCGCTCGAATACACCTGCTCGCGGTGCAGCTGGTAGGTGCTGAGCAGGGCCGAGCCGGTCATCGCGCCCAGCGACTGGGTCAGCGACAGCACCACGGTGAAGGTGACCACGTAGTTCGGCCCGAACTTCAGCGCCTGGGTAATGCCGAGCAGGACCAGCGGCCCCAGGAACATGCCGCTGCCCATCGCCACCAGGAATTGCGAGAGGAAGAAGTCCTCGGGCCGATCGAGGCTGGTGCGGCCGTAATCGAGCAGCGCGGCGACGCCGAACAGCACGATGGCCGCGATCAGCTGGGCGATCAGGGTCTTGGGGCTGAAGGTGAGGGCGCTGGCCAGCATGCCGACGACCGTCCCGATCAGGATCACCACGAACAGCGGCTGCATCTGGTCCGGCCCCATGCCGAGGGTGCGCAGCAGGCCGACCGCGCCGAAGGTCTGCTCGGAAGTGAGGAAGCGGATCAAAAAGGCGCCGACGATAAAGCGCAGCATGTTCGGCGTGACCAGCCAGCGCGTTTGCAATAGCGGGTTCTCGCGGTGGTGCTCGACGTAGAGCGCCGCCAGGATCAGCACCACGGCACCCATCAGCAGGTAGGCCAGCCAGGCTTCGTCGAGCCACCAGTGCGAATAGCCCTGGGCCAGCACGGCAACGAGCATGGCGGCGCCCGGCGCCATCAGCGCGAAGCTGATGAAGTCCTTTTTTTCGAAGACCTTGATGTGCATGCCGGGCGGCAGCTTCAGCACCACCACGGCCGCCAGCGAGCACAGGGCCAGGCCGGCCTCGAACAGATACAGGTTATGCCACTGGCCGTAGACCAGCAGGGTCGGCGACAGCAGCCAGGCCAGCGGCGTGGCCAGCTGCGGGATGCCGACCCCGATCACGACCATCTTGCCGGTATACGCGCGCGGCGCTGCCTGCAGCATGTAGAGCATCGACAGTGTGGTGGCGCTGGCGGCGGCAAAGCCGCTGGCCGCGCGCACCACCACCGCCATGGCAAAGCCGCCGACCAGCAGGTGCAGCAGGGTGAGGGCGGCGTACAGGCCCAGGCCGATCTCGGCGAACAGGCGCAGCCCGTATTGCTGGCGGAACTTGAAGACCAGCATGTTGACCGTGATGTTGACCATCACATAGGCCGCCGGCAGCCAGGCGCCTTCCGACGGGGTCAGGCCGAGCTGGCCCTGGATGGTGGCCAGGTTGGCGGTGACCAGGGCGTTGCCCATGCCGCCCGTGAGCCCGACCAGCAGCGCGACGCAGGCATAGGCCACGCGCACCCACGGCGTATGGTAGGGCATCGAGGCCGAGCCGGGCAGGGTGGGCTTTTCGTGCTCTTCCCAGTTCGGCGTCGGCTTGAGCAGCACCGCCATGCTAGCGTTTCCGCGTTGGCGCGTGCGCGGCGATGCCGCCGCCGACCAGTTCGATGGCGCGCCGCGCCAGGCTGCGCTGCTGGGCCGGCGTCGCGCCGCGCAGGGCCGCGCCGAGCATGCCGCAGACGAGTACGATGTCGGCGGGTTTGAGGTCGGGGCGGCAGGCGCCGCTTTTCATGGCAGCGGCCAGCGGCGCGCGGAACAGCTTCGCCAGGCGTTCGCGCCCCTCCTTTGCCAGCGGGTGATCGGCTTCGACGGCGCGCCAGTAGTCGGTGACGGCGGGCGAGGCGACGATGCACTGGGCCACGTGGTCGAGCAGGGCGAAGAGGTCGGCGCCGGCGGCGTTGTTTTCGAGGGCGGTCAGCGAGCGGTCGAGCAGGGCGTCCATCAGGGCCGCGCGGTCGGGGAAGTTACGGTACAGGGTGGCCCGGCCGACGCCGGCCTGCGCCACCACCAGTTCGAGCGGCGCGGTCACGCCATGGCGCGAAAAAACCGCGTCGGCTGCATCGAGGATCTGGTCGCGCCGCAGGGCGGCGTCGCTTCTGAGCATGGTGGGCAAGTGGGACACCTTTGTCCGGTTGATCGGTGCGGGCAAGGAGAGCGGCGCTCGATGTGCGCGTTGTTTCTCATTGTCTATTTGTTACTAGAATACTGCGATTTGAGGGGGGCACAGCGCACGCCATGGCGTGGGGTGCTGGTTGGCGCTAATGGAGCAAGGACCGCCATGTCCGCCCAACTTGTCCAGGCTTGGAATTTTTGCAATGCAGGCGGTACACTAGATTGAATAAAGGCCTGCAGGCGTGCGGAAACAGCCGCTGAATGTCAATGTTAAAAGGGGATGCGGTGGTGAGTGTCTTTGAGTTCAAGCGGTACGGCATTATCCTGGCGATGTTCTGCACAACTGCCGTTATTCTCTCCTCGATCTGGGCGGTGCCCTACCTCTACACGGCGATTGGCTTCGCAACGTGGGCACTGGGCGGACAACTCATCACTATTGACGATGATCTTCCAGGTGGCTGGAGCAATCCCGACGGCGGCGTTCCATTCCCATGGCTGGAGCTAGGGATAACAGCAGCTGTCTTATTGGCCCTTGTCGGGCTAGTTTTCTTCATTCCAGCGCTTCGAAAGCTCGGTGCATGACGAAGAAGTTTTTACGCCTGCAAGCGTCGTTAGCGGAACTATATTAAAGATGAATTGAGACCAACATATGCCGCAAAGCGCGCGTTTGACGAACATTGCCAGCGGATTGAGCGGCGCGTTCGCCAGCCGGAACAACGACCTGGATGGCTACTGGTCGATCGGCAAACTGCGTTCACTGGCCGATCAGCATGGCCAGAGCACGGTGTCGCTCGACATGCTGGCTTCATCCATGCAGCCGCTGGCTTCAGGTTTTGAACCTGTGCTGGCGCGCCATCAGCTGCTTCTTGCCAAGCTGGCAGACATCTCGGGTATCCGGCTTGAGGACATCTCTGCGGCCAGCATCGTGCTTGACTTCGCCCCGCCGCCTCGGCCGCGGGCCGGCTACTGTACGCCGGATTGCGGTGATCCCTTCGACCTGACCGTGCGCATAGAAGCGGACGGCAGGGCAGCCGGCATCGTTCGTCACGCCGGATATTGCCGTCCACACGACCCCATCCAGGAAACCCGTTCCACGCGCCCACCGGCCGACTGATACTAAACATCTGGGTCGAGAAAGCATGCAAACGTCGCTTCCTTTACTCCCTACCCGGTCTGTCAAGTCTCCCACTGCAGCTTGAACGTCAGCGCCGTACTGCGCTCCTGCACCAGCGGCAGCCTGTCGCTCACCACGCCCAGCGACAAATTGCGCCCGTGCCGCCACTGGTAGCGGTACAGCAGCGACCTGTGCACCTGGCGCTCGTTCCACGCTTCCAGCTGGGTCACACCGTCGTCGCGCCGCGCGGCCCAGGTGTTCTGGGCCAGCAATCGGATCGAGTCGCGCGCGCTGAAGTGGACGATGGCGAGCGAACGCCATGCCGTGTCGGCAAAAGCCGGCTTGCCCAGCCGCCCGCGGATCCAGCTGCGGTTCAGGTGCTGGTCGAGTTCCAGCGACCAGCCGCGCGCGAGCGGCAGGCGCACGCCCACGTCCACGATCGCCTGCCCACCGGGGCCGACGCGGTCGGCGGCGAAATCGAGCTGGCGTCCGAGCGCCACCTCGGCCGCGATCTTCGAGATCCACGGCGCCGGCGTGGTCTCGATGCCGAAGTTGACGACGCGCGTATCGTGCAGGCGCAGGCCCGGCCCGGCGCGCTGGCGGTCGAAGCCGAGTTCGGCCCAGACGCCGGTCTGCAGCGGCGCCGCCATCCACACGCCCGGCCGCAGCCTGCGTTCGACGGTCTCGCCGCCGCGCTGGCCGCCCGCGCTGTCGGCCAGGGTGCGCATCTCGTGGAAGCCGAGATAGGTCTCGAACTCGTACAGCTCCAGGCCGCCCAGCGCTTGCGGCCCGAGGATGCGGTTGACCGAGCCGCTGACGCGCGCCACGCCGGCCTGCGGCACGAAGCCGTTGTCGTTGACGAAGCCGGGGCCGATCGCCTCGGCCTCGACTTCGTGCCACCAGCGTTCGGCCTTGTGCAGGTATTTGCTCCACAGGTAGGCGCCCGAGCGGCCGTCGACACGGGCCGGCAGCGCGTCGGCATCGAAGCCGGCCGTGGTGCGCGAGATCATCGCCACACTCGATACCTGGTGCTGGGCGCCGCCGCTGCCTTCGCCCTGCCACTGGGCGTCCAGGCCCAGCACGTCGTTGCTGCCGTAGCGGTGGTAGTTGCGCTGCGAGGCAAAGGCGCCGACCAGCAAGCCTTCGCCATGCCAGCGCGCCCGCGCCAGGCTGGCCACGCTGCGCGCGGTCTGGATGGTTTCCTCGGTCTCGTAGGCGCGCCCGCGCAGCACCAGGCCGCCCGGCTCGTCGCGCAGGCTCATGGCGGTGGCGTCCATGCTGGCACCGCGCCAGGTGGCGCGCAGGCCGTATTCGGGGTCGTTCACGGTGCGCGAATAAAAGGCCGGCAAGGGCAGGCCCAGCACGTCGGCGCTTTCCAGGAAAAAGCCGCGTTTCTCGGGCAGGCTGAGGGCGATGTTGCCGGCGCCCTGGGAAGTCGGCACGTCGATCTCGACCTGCGAGTAATCCGGATTGATGGTGGCGTTGAAAACCCAGTCGGCGCGCGGGCGGGCATTGATCTCCAGGCCCAGTTCCGCCTGGCGGCCGCGCGTGCGCCCGCCCGGGCCTGCGGCGCGCTCGCTGCGCACCGTCAGTTCCGGGCGCAGCTCGACGAAGCCGCGGTCGCGCACCGCCGCCACCGTGGCCTCCATGCCCTCGACGTCCTGCAGGTAGCTCAGGCGGCTGAGGGCGTCGATGCGGAAGGGGGCGCTGGCCAGCAGGGCGCCGTCGGCATGCGGGATGCTGCGCTCGACCAGCACGCGCCAGTTGCGCCCGTCCGCATACGGAAAGCGCAGGCTGGCCAGCGGCCAGCGCACTTCCATGCTGTACCCGTCCGGCAGGCGCTTGACGGCGACATCGACCGGGAAGTCGGGGCCGAGGTCGGATTCGTCGTTATCGGCGCGGTGCATGCCGTCACTGACCACGCCGGCAATGCCGACGCGGACGAACTGGGCGGCGCGCCCGTGGCCGGCCGGGTCGACCCAGATGCCGATGAAGTCCTGCTCGAGGGCGACCTTGTCGCGCCGCGCCAGCTGGCCGCGCAGGCGGCTGGGGTCGGGATCCCAGGCGCGGATGCCGAACACCAGCGCGTCGTCCTCGACCACCAGCTGGACCTGCGTGCGCAGGCCGGCGGGCAGCGCTGCGCCGTCGCGCGGCAGGTGCTTGTGGAAGGCGTCGAGGATGGGTGCGCGGCGCCAGGCGGCATCGTCCAGCATGCCGTCGATGGTCGGCGTGTCGGCCTTGTCGATGCGCAGCGCGCGTAAACCCGGCGATTCAGACGCCTGGGCCGGATCGGCCGCGAGCAGGGCGGCAAAGGACAGGCCGCGCATGCGGCGCCCAAACACATGTGTTTTCATTCCGGCAATTATACCGGCGCCTCACTATGCGTGGGGGAGCTTGCCGCCCATTCAGCCCGGGGCGCCGAAGCGGGCTTCGAAGTCGGCCATCGGCAGCGGCCGGCCCAGCAGGTAACCCTGGAGCAGGCTGCAGCCGCGCGCTACCAGGAAGTCGCGCTGCGCCTCGGTCTCGACGCCTTCGGCCACCACCTTCAAATCGAGGGTGTGGGCCAGGGCCAGGATGGCGTCGACGATGGCGCCGGCATGGGCTTCGCCCGGCAAGTCCTTGACGAAGCTGCGGTCGATCTTCAGTTCGGCCAGTGGAAAACGCTTCAGGTAGCCGAGCGAGGAATAGCCGGTGCCGAAATCGTCGAGCGAGAAGCGGATGCCCCGGTCGCGCAGGGCGCGCATCTTGGCGCTGACATCGTCGATGTTTTCGGCAAAGACGCTCTCGGTCAGCTCCAGGCACAGGCGCTGCGGATCGGCGCCGGTCTCGCCCAGGATTGCCAGCACGCGCTCGACGAAATCGGCCTCGCGCAGCTGGTGGGCGCTGAGGTTCACCGCCAGCGTCACCTCCCGCAGGCGCGGATGCGCGGCCCAGCGCGCCAGCACGCGGCAGCTTTCGCGCAACACCATGGTCCCGAGCGGCACGATCAGTCCGGAGGCTTCGGCCAGCGGGATGAAGTCGAGGGGACTCACCAGGCCGCGCGTGCCGTGGCGCCAGCGCAGCAGCACTTCGCCGCCGGCCAGGCGGCCGTCGCTGCCGAACTGGGGCTGGCAGTGCAGTTCGAAATGCTGCTGGCGGATGCCGTCGCGCAGGTCGTTTTCCAGGTCGATCTGGCGGTCGGCCGCGGCCTGCATGCTGGGGTCGAAGAAGCGCACCGTGTTGCGGCCTTCGGCCTTGGCGCGGTACATCGCCAGGTCGGCCTGGCGCAGCAGCAGGTCGACGCTGGCGGCGTCGGCACCGAACACCGTCACGCCGATGCTGGGCGTGCTGCTGCTCGGGCGCCGGCCCAGGTGATAGGGGTGGGCCAGGGCGGCCAGCAGCTTGGCACCGATCGCCTGCGATTCGTGCACGGCCGCCGCTTCGGACTCGCCCAGGTTCTCGAGCACCACCACGAACTCGTCGCCGCCCAGGCGCGACAGGTGGTCGCTCTCGCGCACGGCTTCGCGCAGGCGCGCGGCAACCTGCTGCAGCAGCTGGTCGCCGACGTCGTGGCCCAGGGTGTCGTTGAGCAGCTTGAAGTTATCGAGGTCGATGAACATCAGGGCGCCGTACTGGCGCGAGCGCGCGCTGCGCGTGAGGATCTTGGCCATCTGTTCGATCAGCAGGCGCCGGTTCGGCAGGCCCGTCAGGTAATCGAAATACGCCAGTTCGTAGATGCGCTGTTCGGCGCGCTTGGCTTCGGTGAGGTCGGTATTCGTGCCGGACAGGCGCAGCGCGCGGCCTTCGGCGTCGCGCAGCACCAGGCCGCGCACCAGCACCGGAACATAGTGGCCGGCGCGGTGGCGCAGGCGCATTTCGATGTGGTAGCTGCGCTCGCACGAGGCGAGCAGGCGCCGCATGAAATCTTCCACGCGCGGCAAATCGTCGGGATGCATGTCGGCGCGCCAGCTGCTGTCGTCGCCTTCGCGCTCGCCTTCGGCATAGCCGATCATTTCCCACCAGCGCGCCGAGTAGTACAGGTGGTTGTTGACCAAGTCCCAGTCCCAGGGTGCGTCGGTCGAGCCTTGCAGCACCAGGCGCAGGCGCTCCTCGGATTTCAGCAGCGATTGCTCGACCCGTTTCAGTTCGGTGCAGTCGCTGAAGCAGACCATCACCTTGCCGGCGCGCGCCGCGCTGTCGGGTACGGCGTAGGCGCTGCACAGGAGCCAGCGCACCGTGGCGCCGGGCAGGCCGATGACCATGTCCTTGACCGGCAGGCCGTCGCGCAGCACGCGGCCGACCGGGTAGTCGCCTGGGGGCAGGGGTGTGCCGTCCGCCCGCAGCACGTTCCAGCCGTCCGGGCCGGGGGTACGCATCCGCATGGCGTCGAGCGTGGTGCCGAGCATGTCAAGCGCGAAGCGGTTGGCGTAGATGGCGCGCGAGTCGGCCGCGTGCACGACCACGCCGGCCGGAATGAAATCCAGCACTGCATGGTCCAGCACGGCCTGGTCCAGCATTGCCTGCTCGGGCATTGCCCGGTGATCGGATCGTGTCACGCCTGTCCTTTCGCTGTCTCCAACCGGCATGCTAACCGGTTGGCGAAAGCGGCGGCGCAGGCGAGCCGGGTCTTACTTCATGCGGCGCTGGCGGATGGCGTAGCCGGCGCACAGCAGCAGCAGCCAGGCCGGGATCATGTAGACCGAGGTGCGCAGGCCGGGCGTCATGTACATCACCGCCAGCACACCGGCCAGGAACACCAGGCACAGCCAGTTCGACAACGGGTGCGCCGGGCTTGGGAACACGGTCGGGTTGCCGGCGCGGCTGCGGCGAAAGCGCAGGTGCACCAGCGAGATCGTGGCCCAGTTGATGATCAGGGCCGCCACCGACAGGCCCATCATCAGCCCGAAGGCTTCGCCCGGCAGCAGGTAGTTCACCAGCACGCACACCAGCGTGGCTGCGGCCGACACGCCCAGCGCCGCCAGCGGCACGCCGCTGGGGGTGAGCTTCTTCAGCATGCCGGGCGCATTGCCCTGTACCGCCAGGCCGTACAGCATGCGCGTGTTGGCATACACGCCGCTGTTGTACACCGACAGCGCGGCGGTCAGCACCACCACGTTAAGGATGGTGGCGACGGCATTGCTTTCCAGGGCCGCGAAGATCAGCACGAAGGGGCTGCCGCCGCTGACGACTTTCTGCCACGGGAACAGTGAGAGCAGGATGAAGAGTGCGCCGACGTAGAAGATCAGCACCCGGTACAAGGCCTGGTTGGTGGCGCGCGGGATGGTCTTTTCCGGGTTCGCCGCTTCGGCCGCGGTGATGCCGATCAGTTCCAGGCCGCCGAAGGAGAACATGATGACGGCCATCGCCATGACAAGGCCGCCCACGCCGTTCGGGAAGAAGCCGCCGTGGCGCCACAGGTTGGATACGCCGGCTTCCGGGCCGGCGGTACCGCTGACCAGCAGGTAGCCGCCGAACAGGATCATGCCGATCACGGCCACGATCTTGATGACGGCGAACCAGAACTCCAGTTCGCCGAAGGCGCGCACGTTGAGCAGGCTGAAGGAGTTGATGATGGCGAAGCAGGCCAGCGCCGAGACCCAGGTCGGGATCTCGGGCCACCAGTACTGGACATAGACGCCGACCGCCGACAGTTCGGCCATGCTGACCAGGATGTACATCATCCAGTAGTTCCAGCCGGTGACGAAGCCGGCCATGTGGCCGCCGTATTTGTCGGCGAAGTAGCTAACCGATCCGGCCACCGGTTCGGCCACCACCATCTCGCCGAGCTGGCGCATGATCAGGAAGGCGAACAGGCCGGCCACCGCATAGCCGAGCAGCACCGACGGGCCGGCCATCTGGATGGTCTGGGCGATGCCGAGGAAAAGACCGGTGCCGATCGCGCCGCCGAGGGCGATCAGCTGGATGTGGCGGCCCTTGAGGCCGCGTGTGAGTTGTTGCGTCGGTTCCGACATTGCCGCCTGCGCCAGTGTGCAAAAGTGGATGATTCTAATGCATGTTGGCGATGCCGGCGTGCAATCTTGTTAATTCCGGCTGGCGGTGTGCGGTGCGGATACGCTGGTCACGCTTCCGACATTGTGGGGTGGGCACTCGTGCCCACCGTGCGGTTCAAGCGGCGTGCGCCAGCCCGAGCCGCCGGTTGGCCGGCACGGCCACGTCCATCAGCTTCGGGCGCGGCAGGTTCAGGTTGTCCATCAGCGCGATGAACTCCGCGCGCGAACGCCTGGCCAAACGCGCATTGTGGTGCTTTTCCCAGCCGATCGTCGACACGCTCTGGCCTTGGTAATCATGCGCCGGCCAGACGCGGGTGGCGTCGGGCAGCGCGAACAGCCTGCCGGTGATGCTGTCGTACAAATCGGCCGCGCTGCCGCCCTGGAAGTCGGTGCGCCCACAGCCGCCGATCAGCAGGGTGTCGCCGGTGAAGACATTGTCGCGCCAGACGAAGCTGACGCTGCCGGCCGTGTGCCCTGGCGTGTGGAATACGCGGATCGCTTCGCCGGCGCCAAAGCCGACGGTGTCGCCGTCTTCCAGCTGCAGCTCGGCCGGCGCGATGCCGCAGCCGCTCGGCACCGCGGCTTGCGCGCCGGTGAGCGCGCGCAGGCGGCCGGCCGAGGTCACGTGGTCGGCATGGGCGTGGGTCTCCAGCACGTAGGCGAGGCGCAGGCCAAGGCGCGCCAGGTGCGCCAGGTCGCGCTCGCAGTGGCGGTCGACCGGGTCGATGATGACGGCCTGGTCGCCGTCCTGCGCGGCCAGAATGTAGGTAAAGGTCGACGACTCGGCGTCGAACAGCTGGATCGGGTTGATGTGCATGCTGGCCTCCTGCTTGGGAGCCGCATTGTATGCCAGGGCGTGTACGCTCAGGCGGATGTTGGATGACGCAGGCGCAGCCATTCGGCCAGTTCGAACACGCCCATCCCGGCCAGCATGGCCAGCGTAAACAGCAGCGGCTTGAGCGAGCCGGCCGCGAGCGAGGCGATGGCCGGGCCGGGGCAAAAGCCGGCCAGGCCCCAGCCGACGCCGAAGACCAGGCTGCCCAGCACCAGGCGGCGGTCGATGACGCCGGCGCCCGGCAGCCGCAGCGGCCCGCCCAGCAAGGTGCGGCCGCGCCGCTTGGCGAGTCGGAAGGCAAGCGCCGCCACCGCGACCGCGCCGCCCATCGTGCACAGCAGCGACGGGTCCCAGGCGCCGGCCAGGTCGAGGAAGGCCAGCACCTTGGCCGGGTTGCTCAGGCCGGAGACCACCAGCCCGAGGCCGAACACGAGGCCGGTGCCGAAGGCGATCAGCAGTTGCATGGCGGGTTCCTCAGGCGAAGGCATGGCGCAGCAGCCACACGGTGAAGAAGCCGGCCGCGACGAAGAGCGCGGTGGCCACCAGCGAGCGCGGCGACAGGCGCGCCACGCCGCACACGCCATGGCCGCTGGTGCAGCCGGCGCCATAGCGGGTGCCGATGCCAACCAGCAGGCCAGCCAGCACCAGGGTACCGGCATCGGCATCGATGCGCACCTCGGGCAAGGCCGCGAACAGCTGCCAGGCCAACGGCGCCAGCACGATCCCGCCCAGGAACACTAGGCGCCAGGCGGTGTCGCCCTGTTGTGGACGCAGCAGGCCGCCGAGGATGCCGCTGATGCCGGCAATCCGTCCGCCCAGCAAGACCAGCAGGGCGGTGGCCAGGCCGATCAGCATGCCGCCGATCAGGGCAGTCCAGGGCGTAAAACGAGGCCAGTCGATCATGGCGTCCTCCGTTCGTCTGCGCGAGAATATGGTAGCACTTCTCTTGACCGACGATGAACCGGGGAACCCATGAAGATCCTGATCGTGCATGTGTTGGGCGCGCTGCTGGCGGCCCTGCTGTCAAGCCTGGTGCCGCGCGAGGTGGTGGTCGTCATTCCCGAGAACCTCGGCTGCGCGCATGGCTGCACGATGGCGGCGGCCGGCTGGCCCTTTGTCTACCTGGTCGACCACGAGGGCATCTCGCCGGTCGGCTCGGTGTCCTTGCTGGGCGTGACGGGCGAAGACCATTTTTATGCTGGCGCGTTCGGGCTTGTCTTTCTCTTCTGGCTCGGATTGTCGCTGCTGGCGCGCGCGGGATACAGGCGCTGGCGCCGGAGAGGACGCTAGCCAGTAGGGTGGGCACTCCGTGCCCACGCGTGAAGTGTGATCAGTGTTAGGTCAAATCCAGGCCAACAATCGTCGGCGTTCACGCGTGGACGGCAGAGCCGTCCACCCTACTTCAGCAGAGAGACCTAGCGCAGCGCCTCCATCCGCTCACGCAGCTGGGCGGGCGACAGCTCGCCCATGTGGCGCGCGACCAGCTTGCCCTGGCTGTCGTAGAACAAGGTGGTGGGATAGCCCTTGACCTCGGTGGCGCGGGCCAGGGCCAGTGCAGGGTCGATCACCACGTTCACCAACACCAGCCCGGCGCCGGCCAGGTAGCGACTGACCAGCGCCGGCTTCTCGCCCTGGTTCACGAACACGAAGGCGACCTCCGGATGCGCCGCCTGGGCCTGGCCGAGCGCGGGCATCTCGCGGCGGCAGGGCGGACACCAGGTGGCCCACAGGTTCACCACCATCGGCTTGCCGGAAAATGCGTGCAGGGCGACGTCGCCGCCGTCCAGGCGCTTCAGGGTCAGCGCGGGCAGGGGCGCGGCGGGCGCGTTGGCAAAGGCGGCAAACGACACGCCGGCCCATACCGCAATCCCCAGCAGCGAGGCGCCCATCAACGGGCGCCGCAGCGCCGGCTGGCGCCGCACCTGCTCGAATCCAATCGCAAATGCCACCAGCAGCCCGGCGAAAGCGATGAAGCCGCCGTCGCGGATGTCGAGCGCCGACAGCGGATCGGCGCGATAACTATCCAGGTGCTTCAGCACGAAGGCGGCGCGCGCCGCCACGAAGCCCCACAGCACCATGCGCCACAAGGCGGGGTCGGCGTCAGCGCCGCGGCGACGGCGCCACCACAGCACGGCCAGGTTGGCGCTCACGACGGCGGCCAGCGCCGCCAGCACCCGTACCGGCACGGCCACGGGGCCGATGTTGACTGCATCCAAGGCATACTCCAGCGTTATGTTGCCGTGCATGCTAACCGATGCGCAGGGCGCCGGCTCAGCCGATGAAGAATTCCATCCCGCGCGCCATGGCCGGGAACATCGCCGTGCCGTGGTTTTCCTTGGCCAGCGGGTGATACTCCACGCGCGCCAGGCTGCCCGACCTGTATCGCCAATCAGCCATATTCAAGCCGGGCCGGCGTCCTCCAGCGGCAGCAGCACCGTGCGCGCCGCCTTCACCAGCGCCGCCCCCATGCGTTCCAGGCGCGGCGGCTGGATGCGCCAGGCGTGCCAGTACAGCGGCACGTCGACGTACAGTGCGGGCGCCAGGTCGACCAGCTCGCCCGTCGCCAGCAGCGCCGCGCACTGCTCCTGCGGCAGCATGCCATAGCCCAGGCCGAGCCGGATCGCGCCCACATAAGGGTCGCTGGCCGGCACGTAGTGAAAGGGATAGGCGCCCTCGGGCAGCCCGAAGTGCTGCAGCAGGAAGCCGGTCTGCAGGGTGTCCTTGCGGTCGAACACCATCACCGGGGCGCGGCGCGCCGCTTCCCGGTCCATCCCATCGGGGAACCAGCGCGCGGCGAACGTCGGCGAAGCCACCATCCGGTAGCGCATCCGGCCCAGCGGCGTCACCGTGCAGCCGCGCATCGGCGCGGCCTCGCCGGATACGCAGGCCAGCGCCTGGCCGCCCTCGAGCAGGGAAAAGGTGTGGCCTTGGTTGTCGAGCACGAATTCGACCAGCAATGCCTCGGCGATGAGGATGGGCGCCAGCAGGGGCAGCAGCCAGGTGGCCAGGGTGTCGTTGTTGACGGCCAGGGCCAAGCGCACCGGGCCGGCGTCGCTGGCCCCCTCGGCCAGGAACTCGGCTTCCATCAAGGCCTGGCGCCGCAGGAACTGCAGCAGGCGCGTGCCGGGCGCCGTCGGGCGGCAGGGGCGGGTGCGCACCAGCAGCGGCGTGCCCAGGTCTTGCTCGAGCGCCGTGATGCGCTGCGACACCGCCGACGGTGTGATGCGCAGCTGCAGCGCCGCCGCCTCCAGGCTGCCACCATCGATGGCGGCGACAAAGGCCTCGCTGCGGCGGGCATCGATCTTCATACATTAGCTCCGCTAATCCAGGCTTAGAAAGCATTAATATAATTGATGAGAAGCCGCCGGGGGACCATGCTGCGGGTTTTATGAGGAGCGCAGCAATGTTTTCGCAACAGGTGTTCATGCAGGGGCTGGGCCTGGGGGCGAGCCTGATCATGCCGATCGGCGCCCAGAACGCGTACGTGATCCGCACCGGCATCCGTGGGCGCCACGTGGCGCTGACGGTGGCAGCCTGCGTGATCGTCGACATCAGCCTGATCGCGCTCGGCATGTCGGGCTTCGGCGCCTTGGTCGAGGCTTCGCCCGGCCTGCTGGCGGCCTGCCGCTGGGGTGGCGCGGCCTTCCTGCTGTGGTATGGGCTGCGCTGCCTCATCAGCAGCTGGCGCGGCGGCGCGGCGCCCAGCCTGGAAGGCGCAGCCCAGAAGGGTGGGGCGCACAAGGCGCTGGGCGCCGTGCTGGCAATGTCGCTGTTGAATCCCCACGTCTACCTCGACACGGTGGTGCTACTGGGTGCGGTCGGCAGCAGCCTGGCCCTGGAGCACCGCGATTCCTTCACGGCCGGGGCGATGGCGGCGTCGCTGCTGTGGTTCACCGCGCTGGGGCTGGTGGCGCGGCGCTTTGCCGGCGTGCTGGGGCGGCCTGCGGTGTGGCGCGGCGTGGAGGCGTTCACCGGGGTGACGATGCTGGTGCTGGCCGGGCTGGTGCTGGCGGGCTGAGGGGGCTGAGGGAAGTGAGGAAAAGGCTAAACCCAGGGCAATTGCACCCGGGCCAGGCCAGGGCGGTATCCGGCATGACCGGGGGAGGCCGGCGGCGGCCCTACTGCGAAGTTGTCTCGTTTAAGCTGCGCATCCTGTCTCGTCTCGTCGTTTCCTGGCACGCTGCCCGACTGTGACAAAACGCGACAAAACGAGACAAGAAGCGCAGGGCGAACGAGACAGGTTTGCAGAAGGCGCTGGCAACAGGACCCGGGGCAGGCGCCGGGCCTTGCCTGCCGCCTGGAACCTGCGCCCTGCGCCGCACCTGACGCTACTTCATCGTATAGCTCTGCTGCGCCGTATCCACGGCAAAGTTGCGCGCCGTGTCCCAGTAAGTAAAGCTGTAGCGCACCACGTCGCCGATCTTCAGGCCGCCCGCCACGTAGGTGTTGGTGCTGCCGTCGAGCCGCATGCGCAGGTTTTGCTGGGCGCCGTTATTCACCGTGTAGTGCACGTCGGCCCAGCTGCCGGTGGTGGTGGTGAACTGCAGCGTGGTGGCCGACAGCTGGCTGACCGAGGTCGGCCCGCTGCTCGGCGGCGGATTGGTGGTGCCGCCGCCGCTCGACCCCGAGTCCCACACGATGTCGTCGATCGCGAACTGGAAGCTGGACGCCGGCAGGCGGTTGGCGTCGCTCGAGATCATGAACACGTCGAGCATCGACTGCAGCGCCACCGATGGCCCGATCAGGGTCGCGACCGGGATGCTGCCTTGCGCCCAGTCGCCATTCCTCACCAGCCCGTACGCCGTGGTATTCGCCGGGAAATTCACCCAGTTCTGTTGGTGTAGGTGTCGCCGACGCCGATGTTGAACGACACGTTGGCCGGGATCTTGATGCGGAACTTCATGGTCCCGTTGCGGAAGTTCGACAAGTCGCGTGCCTGGCGCGCCTGCACGCCGCCGCCGAACCACTGGCCGGGCGCCGTGTAGTTCCAGGCGATCACGTTGCCGCCCTCGTAGGGCGCGGTGTTGCCGGCGCCGCTGGAGGCGCCATTCCACAGGAAGATGTCGGAACTGGTGCCGGCCACCAGCTTGCTGTTGACCACCGTGTTGTCGGTGAAGACGCCGAACTTGCCGACTTCCGGCAGGGTCTGGTTGCCGAGCTTGACGCTGCCCTTGCCGTCGAGCTGGTAGACGCGCACGTAGTCGACGTACATGGTGGCCGGCAGGGTGGACGTTACCTGGGCTGGCGAAGCGGCATCGGTGAAGTTGCCGCCCACGGCCATGTTCAGCAGCAGGTAGTAGGGCGCCTGCAGGGCCGGCGAATTGACCGGCAGCGGCGCGTCGTACATGTTGCGCTCGACGCCGTTGTCGACCACCGTGAAGCGCATCTCGCTCTCGGTCCAGTACATGCGGTAGAGCACGAAGCGGTTCGCCAGCGAGGTCGGCGGCACCACCCAGTTCTTGGTCTGCCAGGCGGTGGAGGCCGCGCAGCTTTCGTTACCCGGCACGCAGGCCGCCTGCTGCCAGGTGATCACATTCGAGGCAGTAAAGCGGTCGGGCGAATTCGCGCCCGAGGCTGCGCGGCTGGACGCCTTGTGGCCCATTTCCATGATGTCGATCTCGCCGTTGCGCGGCCAGGTCTGGGGACTGACGCCCAGCATCCAGGCCGCCGGCCAGAGCCCGGTGCCGAGGGCAGGCGTGCTCATGCGGATCTCGATCATGCCGTACTGGACCTGCACCTTGCCCTTGGTGTCGAGCCGGGCCGAGGTGAAGCTGTTGCTGCCCACGGCCTGGCGCTGGGCGCGGATGGCCAGCGCCCGCGTGCCCGATTCGAAAGGCACGGTGCCGACCGAGGCATTGTTCGGGCTGTAGTACTGCAGCTCGGCATTGCCGTAGCCGCACAGGCCAATCTGGCAACCGTTGCCGTCCTGGGCCGTCCAGGTGGCGCCGTTCACGCTGTTGCCGTTGAACTCCTCGGACCATAGCAGTTGCCCGATGGCGGGGTTGGTGACGCTGGCCGAGGCCTGGCTGGCAGCGGCCAGGGCCAGGCCGCCCAAGATGCGCTGGAAAGGTTTCCAATTCAAGTGACGCTTATCGTTATGCTTATTCACTTCGGCTCCTCGTTTCACTCCAAGAAAAAGTGGGCGGGCCAGGACGGCCGCACACGGATCGCCAACTGGACGTTGGTCTTGATTGAGGCTGGTGGATGGGAGCTGGAAAGCTTTCCAATCAATGCCGGAAAATATAGGCCGGATTGCCGGGCAGGTCAAACCGGCAGGCATGAAGCGTGCGCGCTTACCCACACGGCATGCCATCCCGTGCATTGAGGTCCGATTTCGGCCCGACAGCCTTTGCCCGATGGCGAAAACGCCACATTAATAAAATTTCCGTCGGGAGGCGCAAAATCAGGAATATGATCAGCTGTGCGGCGACGGCGGTGTCGGTATCTCCAAGGAGGTCTCATGCTAGCGTGGGTCAAGCAATGCTTTTCCAGGATTGTCGAACAGCTTGTGAAGCGCAGGGAACGCAGCGCCATCCACTTCGATGATCCCGTCGGTGCCGCCCTGAATGACGCGGAAATCCTGGTCGCCTTCGCCGCCCAGAGTTATCGCAAGATCGAACCGGCGAAGGTCGAGAACCTTCTGGCCCGGGTAGGAGCAATCCGGGAGCTGAGGAAGGCGCACCAGGATGTACCTGCGGTCGCGGTTTCGGACTTCTGGATCGCCTACGACTCCATCGCGGCCGACATGGCGCCTCTCAGTGCACACTCGATCAAGTCGACCGCCCACCTCGATTGCCAGAGGCTGCCGCGTTCGCTGGTCACGCCGACCGGCTACAATGTCCTGATTGCCTTCGCCGTTTTCATCCTGTGCCTGATGCTGCAGGGCTTCTGGGTGGCTGGGCGTGAACTCGTCAACCAGGCCGACCAGATCGAGGCAGAGCGCAGCAAGATCAACGGGCAGCTGCAGCTCCAGGATACCGCGCTGGCGCGCCTGCGCTCGAAGATCGAGGCCTTGGCGCTGCAATGCACCGACCCTCGGTTCTGTCCATCTGCAGCCAAGGTTCCCGCTGAATTAAATAACAGCAGCGATGACATCGCGAAGTGGAAATTGCTGAGTACCCAGCTCATTGCGAGCGCGCAAGAACTCAACGAGCAGAATTTCCTGATGCGCGGCCTGAACAGCGAGTTGGAGCGCGTAACCGAAAAGAGCCGGCCGCTTCAACTGCTGCTGAACCGGTGGTACGAGCGCGCCCAGGCGATTTGCAACATCATCATCCTGGAATATGTTTGCCCTATTGGCAAAAAAGTGGCTGCTACCGAGCGAGAGAAGGAGTTAAGCGACAGTATCGACAACCTGCAGAAAGAGATCAATGGGGCCGTGACTTCAGGGCAGGGCGGGAGCGCCCCGGGCGAATCCGGATTCGCGCCGGCCTTCGATGGCGGGAGCGCCTGGGGCCAATACAAAACCCTGTCCTTCAAGCAGGACCAGTTGCACATGCTGCAAAAAGACCTGGCCAAAAGCGAAGCCGAGCGCTTCCGCAGCCTGGTGGTCGAAGTGCGCATGCTGGTGCAAAACCTGGGCACCTATTTCATCGCCATGCTGATGGGGATACTCGGCGCACTGGCCTACATCATCCGCTCGATCAGTTCGCAACTGCGCGAACATACCTACGTGCCGCATTCCTTTAGCAACAGTATCATCCGCATCTGCCTGGGCGCAATCGCGGGGGTCTTCGGCGGCATGCAGGCGGCCAACGGCAACTCCAACTTCAGCGAAGTGCCATCGCTGTTCATTCCCTTCGTGTTCGGCTACGGGATCGAGATCCTGTTCTCGCTGCTCGACCGCATCGTGCAGTCGCTGGCCCACCCCGAGCAGAAAAAGGCGAGCGGCTAGCGCAGCGAGCGCGACAGCACCGCGTGGCGGTGCTCGAAAAAGCGCTTCACGAACCAGCCAACAACCGGCGGCGCAAAGCGCGGCGTGAACTCGACGTTGTCGGTGACGATCGCGCCGTCGCCCGAGGGCGTGACGATGCGCTCGTGGCGCCACAGCCGCATCGACAGCAGCGGCGACTGTTCGACGAAGCGCCGCCCCGGCTCGATTTCCACGAAAGTCAGCTTCGACATATCGATGGGGAAGAGGCCGAGCAGCAGGAACTGGCAGCGGCCCAGCGGTTTGTCCAGGGTGGTGTCCTTGCCGATGTGGGTCAGGCCTTTCGGGAAGGTCATCTTCAGGACCGGCCACATTTCCTGCTTGATGCCCTTGATCGAGGTGGACCAGTTCCAGGCCTCGTCGACAGAGGCGGGAACGGCGGTGGCGAGCGTAAAGCGGCGTGTCATGGCGAAACTCCGGTACAGGTTTAGCGCCAGTGTGCGCGTCCCGCCGTCCCGCTTCCGTTCGCTAACGCGCAAAGCCGGCCAACTACCGCAAAACCGCGCGCCAGCCCAGCCGCGCACCCCGGTTTCCCTAAGCGGACTAGACTGTAGTTTTGCTACTCCTACTTTGGGTAACCGACTCCTCATGAATATCGTCTGCATCGCCTGGGGCTCGTTGCTCTGGAAGCCGCACCCCCTGAAACTCGCTTCCGGCTGGCATCCGGGCGGGCCGAAGCTGCCGCTCGAATACACGCGCCAGAGCGACGACAGCCCGGAGCTGGCCCTGGTGCTGTGCGAAGGCGCGCGCCCCATGCCTACCTACTGGGCCTACCTGGCCACGCAAGACCTGGACACGGCGCGCGCCATGCTCGGCACACGCGAGAAGATCGCGCACGACCGTCCGGACTACATCGGCAGTATCCCGCCGGCCGACGGCGCCCGCACCGACGCGCGCGTCGCCGCCTGGCTGGAAGAGAAGGGCATCGATGCCGCCGTCTGGACCGCGCTGCCGCCGAAGTTCGATGGTGTCAGCGGCCGCGTGCCGAGCGCCGCCGACGTCGTCGCCTGGCTGGCCAGCCGCAACGACGACCAGCGCGCCGCGGCCGAGGACTACATCCGCCGCACGCCGGCCCACATCGACACCCGCTACCGGCGCGTCATCGCCGCGGCCCTGGGCTGGCGCGCACTGCGCGATGCCCACGTGACCCACACTCGCTGACTCAGGGCGCGTCGCCATCCGGCGCCGGCGGGCGCGGTGCGTGCGTCACCAGCACGCGGTCGATCCGGTTGCCGTCCATGTCCAGCACCTCGATGGTGAATTCCTCCCACGCCACGCATTCGGCGGCGCGCGGGATGGTGCCGAGCTGGTAGAGCAGGAAGCCGGCCAGCGTGTGGTAGGCCGCCACCTCTTCGCCGGGAAAGCGCAGGTGGGCGCCGAACAAATCGCGGAAGCGTTCCAGCGACACGCCGCCGTCGACCAGCCAGGTCCCGTCCTCGCGCTGGACGGCGTCGGCATCGTGGTGCTCGCCGATCACGGTCACGTCGCCCACCAGGGCGCTCATCACGTCGGTCAGGGTGACCAGGCCCTGGATGTCGCCATACTCGTCGACGATTAGCGCCAGCTCGGCGCCATGCTGCTTGAACAGTTCGAGCAGGGCCATTGCGCTCACGGTTTCCGGCACATACAACACCTCTTGCAGGGCCGCCTCGAGGTCGACCGCGTCGAGCGAGCCGGCGCGCACCGCCTGGGCAAACAAATCGCGCACATGGATGAAGCCGACCACCCGGGTGCGGTCGCCGCGGCAAGCCGGCAGGCGGCTGTAGTTGTGGGCGGCGATCAGGTCGAGCGCCGCCTGGCGGTCGCCGTCCAGGTCGACGAAGGCAACATCCACGCGCGGCGTCATCAGCGCCTTCAGGTGGCGGTCGTCCAGGCGCAGCGCGCGCGAAACGATGTCGTACTCGGTTTTTTCGAACACGCCGGCATCGGTGCTTTCCTTGATCATGCCGGTAATGTCTTCCTCGGTCGGCGCCTCGGCCTTGTGGCTGCCGATGCCGACCAGGCGCGCGATCGCCTCGGTGCTCAGGGCCAGCACCTTCACGAAGGGCGCCATGACTGCCGACAGCAGGCGCAGCGGCGGGGCGATCAGGGTGGCCATCGCTTCCGGGTACTGCATGGCGATGCGCTTGGGGACCAGCTCGCCCAGGATGATCGAGGCGAAGGTGATGCCGGCCACCACGATACCGAGCGCGAGCTGGTACGAATACGGCGCCAGGGGCGGCATCGACTCCAGCCAGGGCTTCAGGCGCGCCACCAGCGAGGCTTCGCCGAAGGCGCCGTTGAAGATGCCGATCACGGTGATGCCGACCTGCACGGTGGACAGGAAATGGCTGGGATTGTCGGCCAGCTTCAGGGCCGTGCGCGCGCCGCGGCTGCCGCCGGCCGCCTGCTTTTCCAGGCGCGTGCGCTTGGCCGAGACCAGCGCCAGTTCGGACATCGCGAAGACACCATTGAGCAGGATCAGGAACAGGATGATCAGGATGTCGGTCATGGTCGCGAGCGGGCTTCCAGGCGGCGGGCCGGGCCGGTAACCGGAGCGCCGGCGGCGCCGCGGACATCATCGCATGGGGCGGCAGGGCGCTTCGCACCGCTGGCTGGGGACAGCATATGGCGGCGCAGGTTTTGACACTGTCTTGTGTCAGAAATTCACTGGATTTGACGACGCCAGTTCACATTCCGTGTCTCTCGCACAACGAAACTGATGGTTTTGAATAAAAATTAACGGCTTTCGTTAGATTTCATTGAGGCAACTAGAGATGCCTCTATACAATTTCTTCAGCAAATTCATCAGATGCCGCCGCTGGCGCCATCGCCGTTTGCCGCAGCATCATCAATTTCAACACGTTTTACTGTAAGCAAAGAATATGAAAAAAACCATCATCGCGACCGCGCTGGCCCTGCCATTTGCGCTGTCGACCGCCCATGCCCAGGATAACGCAGGCGTGCGCATCAGCGGTTTCGGCACCGCCGCACTGACCTTCAGCGACACCGACCAGGCCGAATTCGCCCGTCCTAACCAGGCGCGCGGCGTGCGCAAGGATCCGCGCACCGGCGTCGACTCGAACCTCGGCCTGCAGGCCGACTACACCGCCAACGACTGGCTGTCGTACACCGGCCAGGGCCTGGTCCGCAAGGATGGCCTGGACAACTTCGGCGCCGAACTGACGTGGGCCTTCGCCAAGGCCAGGATCAACGACCAGTTCAGCGTGCGCGTCGGCCGCATCGGCCTGCCGGCCTTCATGATCTCGGACTACCGCAACGTCGGCTACGCCAATACCTTCCTGCGCCCGCCGTCGGAAGTGTATTCGCAGGTGCCGATCAACAGCGTCGACGGCGCCGACCTGACCTGGACCCGCGACATCGCCGGCACCAACGTCAGCGCCCAGCTGCTGCTTGGCCGCGCCAAGACCGAACTGACCGGCGGCACCCACGCCAAGGCCTCGAACCTGCGCGCCGTGAGCCTCACCGCCGAGCGCGGCCCGTTTACCCTGCGTTTCGGCCGCACCGAAACCGAGATCACGATCGACGACAACGCCAGCCTGAACACCCTGGTCAAGAACTTCGACACCGCCGGCACCGCCTACGGCATTCCCCAGCTGAACGACATGGCGCGCCTGATCGACACCGACCACACCAAGGGCAGCTTCACCTCGGTCGGCCTGGGCATGGACTGGAACAACATCGTGGTCCAGACCGAGTACGCCAAGCGCAAGCTCGACACCTATGCCAACGCCACCAACTCGTGGTACGTGATGACCGGCTACCGCTTCGGCAAGCTGCTGCCTTACTACACCCACGCCAAGCTGGGCATCAAGGCCGGCTTCGCCAACACCATCCCGACCGCCTGCGCAGCCGGTGCACCGGCCGCCTGCGGCGCCACCGTGCGCACCCTGCGCGCCACCGTGGAAAGCCTGCGCGCCAGTTCGCTCGGCGGCGCCCAGAGCACCGACAGCCTCGGCCTGCGCTGGGACTTCTCCAGCTCGGCCGACCTGAAGATCCAGGTCGACCGCATCGACCCGGCCGGCCGCGGCCTGTTCGTCCAGGCCCAGCCTGGCTTCGCCGGCCCGGTCTACGTCGGCGCCGTTGCCGTCGACTTCGTCTTCTGAGGAGCAGCCACATGAACGCATCCATCAAGCACGCCATCGCCGCCGCCATCGTTTCCCTGGCCCTGCCGGCCATGGCCGAAGTGGTCGTCATCGTCAACCCGAAAGCGGCCGACGCGCCGTCCAGCAAGGAGCAGGTTGCCCAGGTCTTCCTCGGCAAGTCGAGCGCCTTCACCCCGGTCGACCAGGCCGAGAACGGCGCGATCCGCAACGAGTTCTATAAAAAGGTTACCGACCGCGACGCTTCCCAGGTGAAGTCGGTCTGGTCGAAGCTGGTCTTCACCGGCAAGGCCACCATGCCGAAGGAAGTCGGCGACAGCGCCGCCGTCAAGAAGGCGGTCGCCGCCGATCCGAAGGCGATCGGCTACATCGAGAAGAGCGCCGTCGACGCCAGCGTCAAGGCTGTATACACCGCCCAGTAACACGGCCGGCGGTCGTGCAAGTACCCGCCCCTGGTGCGCCAGGGGCGGTTTTCATTCAAGGAACAAGCAACATGAGCATCAAGCGCAGGATCTGGGCACTACCGGTCATCTCGGCCGTCATCTTCGGACTGGGCGTCGCGGTCAGCGCCTGGTTTGCGACGGGTGCGCTGGAATCGATCCACACCACCGAGAGCGTCGATTATCCGGTCCTCGACATTTCCAAGGCCCTCGCGGCGGAAATCGGCGACCTCACCGACGGCTTGCGCGACGCCGTCAGCGAAGGCGACAAGACCCGCATCGCCGCCCTCGACGAACAAGCCGCCAAGGTGCGCAAGCGCATCGCCAGCCTCGACGCACTCGGCGGCATGGCGGCCACCGGCGCCGGCCTGCGCAAGACCTTCGACGCCTATTACACGCCGGCCAAGTCGGCGGCCCGCATCATGCTCGAGCTGGAAGAGGGCGACCCGCAAGCGACGGTGCAGCGCATGCAGGGCGCGCAGCAAACCCTGAACCGCGAACTGACGCGCTTCGCCGAGGGCGCCCAGCGCCAGTTCACCGGCGGCGTGGAACGCAGCGCGCAGAGCGTGCGCCGCGTCCTGTCGGTGACCATCTTCACCGCCCTGGTCGTGATCCTGGTGCTGGCCCTGGTGTCGTGGTTCGTGGTGCGCACCATCTGGGCCCAGCTGGGCGGCGAGCCGGGCTATGCGCGCGGCATCGCGCGCGCCGTGGCCGCCGGCGACCTGGCCATGGACATCCGCACCGAAGCGGGCGACCAGCACAGCCTGCTCGCCGCGCTGCGCGAGATGCGCGATCGCCTGGCCGGCATGATGGCCGGCATCAAGACCTCGGCCGAGACCATCGCCGTGGCCAGCGCCGAAATCGCCAGCGGCAACGCCGACCTGGCCAGCCGCACCGAAGCCCAGGCCGGCAGCCTGGAACACACCACCCGCGCCATGGAAGCGCTGACCGACACCGTGCGCGCCAACGCCGAGCATGCCGGCCAGGCGAATGCGCTGGTGGTGGCCGCAAGCGGCATTGCCACGCGCGGCGGCGAAGTGGTGGGCAGCGTGGTCAGCACCATGGGCGACATCAACGCCTCGGCGCGCAAGATCGTCGAGATCATCGCGGTCATCGACGGCATTGCCTTCCAGACGAATATCCTGGCGCTGAACGCCGCGGTGGAAGCGGCGCGCGCCGGCGAACAGGGCCGCGGCTTCGCCGTGGTGGCCAGCGAAGTGCGCAACCTGGCCCAGCGCAGCGCGGCGGCGGCCAAGGAAATCAAGGAATTGATCGGCGACTCGGTGTCGAAGGTCGATGCCGGCAGCGCCCTGGTCGACCAGGCCGGCGCCACGATGGACCAGATCGTCGCCTCGGTGCGCAAGGTGCACGACATCATGGCCGAGATGAGCGAAGCCGGGCAGCGCCAGCGCGCCGGCATCGAGCAGATCGGCGGCGCCATCGACGACATGGACCACATGACCCAGCAGAACTCGGCGCTGGTGGAAGAAGCATCGGCCGCAGCGGAATCGCTGACCGAGCAGACGACCCAGCTGACCGAGGCGCTGGCGGTGTTCAAGCTGGCCGGCGCCGGCGAACCGCCGGTCGCCCAGCCGCGCACCGTGGCCCATCTGGCGCTGAACTACGCGCACACGCGCTAAGGCGTGGATGGCGCGCCTTCGTGCGCGCCGCCCCGATGGTTGCTGGATGCGGTAGGGCGGACGGGTTCCCCGTCCACGCGTTCAACTAGCCGATGAGAATGTAGGCATTCACGCGTTGCATGGACGCGTGGACGGCAGAGCCGTCCACCCTACGATCCTGGCCGCAGCGGATGCAAGCAGCTGGTCCCGAACACCACCTCAGCGCGCAGTCGCGGCATCGAAATCGGGATCCGCATACAGCTCGCGCAGCAAGGCCCCCACCAGCAGCGGATACTGGTTACGCGCCGCCAGCGTATCCATGGTGCCCAGCACATGCGTCTCCCAGCGCGCCGATGCGCGCTTGAGCTTGTCGAACACCGTCTTGCCATCGCGCGTCACGACGAAGCGCGCCTCGACCGCGCCCGAATGGGTCTGCATGCGCACCGCGCTGATCTCGTTGCGCAGCAAGGTCGCGCTCACCTGGATCCGCGCCGCCGGGTCCAGTAAACCCGCCGCGGCCAGGTCGGCCGACAGCGCCGCCGCCAGGTAGGCGGCGTAGTCCCCTTCGGGCGCCTTCATGCCGATCGCATGCAGGTCCATCCGCGACGGGCCCGCCGCCGGGCTGGCACCCACCGCGCCGACGCCCATGCTGGCGCGGGTGGCCGTCTTCAATAAAGCGGCATTCGCTGCCGAGGCTTCGTAGCGCGGGGCGCTGATCGAACAGGCGGCGAGCGTGGCCAGGGCGCAGGCGGCGCCGCAGCGCGACAGGATGTGATGGAAGTGCATGGGCGGCAGGCGAAGGAAAACGGCGAGTATAACGGAGACGGCTGGGCCGGTGGCCCATCGGCGCCGACCGCAGCCCGCGCAAACCGCTGCCGGGCACGGCGCCGACAGGGCCTGCGCGCCTTTGCAAACGCCCTTACGGCGTGCTGCGGAAGTGCTTGCGGATGCCGGCCCAGCATTCGTGGTAGCTGCCCTGTAGCTGGGGCGAGGCCAGGGCCTGGGCCGTCGGGCAAAGCACGTTGCGCGTCTCGAACATGAAGGCCATGGTGTTGGCCACCTTTGAGGGCTGGCTGGTGTCGGCCTGGCTGGCTTTCTCGAAGGTCGCAGCGTCCGGCCCGTGGCCGCTCATGCAGTTGTGCAGGCTGGCGCCGCCGGGCACGAAGCCCTCGGCCTTGGCATCGTAGGCGCCGTGCACCAGGCCCATGAATTCGCTGGCCACGTTGCGGTGGAACCAGGGCGGGCGGAAGGTGTCTTCGCCGGCCAGCCAGCGCGGCGGGAAGATCACGAAGTCCAGGGTGTCGACACCCGGCGTGTCCGACGGCGACTGCAGTACCAGGAAGATCGACGGGTCCGGATGGTCATAACTGATCGAGCCGATGGTATTGAAGTGACGCAGGTCGTATTTATACGGCGCGTAGTTGCCGTGCCAGGCCACCACGTCGAGCGGCGAATGGCCGATGCGCGCGCGCCACAAATTGCCGCAGAACTTGGCCACCAGTTCGAACTCGCCCTCGCGGTCTTCATAGCGCGCCACCGGCGTCAGGAAATCGCGCGGATTGGCCAGCCCGTTCGAGCCGATCGGCCCCAGGTCGGGAAGACGCAGCAGGGTGCCGAAGTTCTCGCACACGTAGCCGCGCGCCTCGCCATCGGGCAGACGCACCTGGAAGCGGATGCCGCGCGGGATCACGGCAATTTCCTGTGGTTCGAGTTCGATGGTGCCGAGTTCCGTCGCCAGCTCGAGGCGGCCCTGCTGCGGCACGACCAGCAGCTCGCCATCGGCGCTATAGAAGAAGCGCTCCGTCATCGAGCGGTTGGCGGCGTACAGGTAGATGGCGCAGCCGCTCATGCTTTCCGGCGAACCGTTGCCGGCCATGGTGACCAGGCCATCGACGAAGTCGGTCGGCGCGTCAGGCATCGGCAGCGGGCTCCAGCGCAGCTGGTTCGGCGGCGGCGCCACACCGGTGAAACCGGAGACGATGCGGCCGTTGCCCATTTCCTCGAACGGGCCATGCATGGCGGCTGGGCGGATGCGGTACAGCCAGGAGCGGCGGTTGTGGCTGCGCGGCGCGGTGAAGGCGGTGCCGGAAATCTGCTCGGCGTACAGGCCATAGGCCACCTGCTGCGGCGAATTGCGGTGGCGGGGCAGGGCGCCGGGCAGGGCTTCGGTGGCGAATTCGTTGCCGAAGCCGGACTGGTAGCCGAGCTGGCGATCGGTCTCGGTGCCGATGGGCTGGGTCATGCGGGTCTCCTCGCAAAAAGCGTCCAATTTAATATTAGTACGCACTCTAAGCCAGCCGTTGGTATTTTACGACATGAATAGATGAATGTAGACTATTTACGATATCAATAACGGAGACCCCATGATCGAGCCCCACAGCATCGATTTGAACCTGCTGGCCGTGTTCCAGGAAGTCTACCGCGAGCGCCAGATTTCGGGCGCGGCGAAGCGCCTCGGGCTCACCCAATCGGCGGTCAGCAATGCCCTGGCGCGCCTGCGCCGCGTGTTCGGCGACGAGCTGTTCGTGCGCACCGGGCAAGGCATGCAGCCGACGCCGTTTGCCGAGGGGCTGGCCGAGCCGGTCGGCAGCGCCCTGGCCCAGGTGGCGCTGGCCCTGAACCGGAGCAGCGGTTTCGATCCGGCCACCAGCAACCGCCGCTTCACCCTGGCCATGACCGATGTCGGCGAGCTGCACTTCATGCCGGCGCTGATCGAACGCTGCCGGGTGCTGGCGCCGCACCTGCAGCTCAGTTCGGTGCGGGCCGGCAGCATCGCCCTCAAGGAAGAGATGGAAAGCGGGCGCGTCGACCTGGCCATCGGCCCCTTCGAGGATATCTCCGAGGCCCTGTACCAGCGCCTGCTGTTTCGCCAGCCCTATGTGTCGATGCTGAAGCGCGGGCATCCGCTACTCGAGGGCAAGGTCGACCTGGCGCGCTTCGCGGCGGCCGAGCATTTGTTCGTGGACTCCACCGAAAGCCCCTACGACCGTGTGAACGGGCTGCTGGAAAAGGCCGGCATCGGCGCCTCGACCCGCTACCGCGTGCCGCATTTCACGGCCGTGCCCTACATCGTCGGCAGCAGCGAGCTGGTGGTGACGGTGCCGCAGAAGCTGGCCGAGCGCGCCGGCCCGCCTTTCGGCCTGGCCTGGATCACGCCGCCGCTGGCGCTGCCGCCGCTGCAGACCAACATGTTCTGGCACCGCCGCTACCATCAGGATCCGGGCAACGCCTGGCTGCGCAACCTGGTCGCCCAGGCCTTCGGCGAGTAGGCGGGCGTGCCGATTCGACATCAAAAACCGTACATCAAGCGGCGCGCACTGGCGTATCATTCGCGGCAGACCGACACCGCATCCCGGTTTGCGCCTGGCGCGCCGGCGGTGCTGTCGTGAATTCGTCCGGCCGGGCAGCGTCCCCGGCCGCATGGTTCCTTGCGGCAGCCGCGTCCACGAGACGGGGCGCCGCCTGGAGGAGATAACAACTGCACCAAGAAGGAAAACAAGATGGCTGACCTGTTTGAGAATCCGATGGGCCTGATGGGCTTCGAGTTCGTCGAGTTCGCGTCCCCGACCCCGGGCACGCTGGAACCGATCTTCGAAGCGCTGGGCTTCACCAAGGTGGCGAAGCACCGCTCGAAGGATGTGTCGCTGTACCGCCAGGGCGAGATCAACTTCATCATCAACAACGAGCCGAAGAGCCACGCCGCGTATTTCGCGGCCGAGCACGGCCCGTCGGCCTGCGGCATGGCCTTCCGCGTCAAGGATTCGCACGCCGCCTACCAGCGCGCGCTGGAACTGGGCGCCCACCCGATCGAGATCCCGACCGGCCCGATGGAGCTGCGCCTGCCGGCGATCAAGGGCATCGGCGGTGCGCCGCTGTACCTGATCGACCGTTTCGAGGACGGCAAGTCGATCTATGACATCGACTTCGAATTCATCGACGGCGTCGAGCGTCGTCCGGCCGGTCACGGCCTGAAGATCATCGACCACCTGACCCACAACGTGTACCGCGGCCGCATGGCCTTCTGGGCCGGGTTCTACGAGCGCCTGTTCAACTTCCGCGAGATCCGCTACTTCGACATCAAGGGCGAGTACACCGGCCTGACCTCGAAGGCGATGACCGCGCCGGACGGCAAGATCCGCATTCCGCTGAACGAAGAAGGCAAGGCCGGCGGCGGCCAGATCGAGGAGTTCCTGCTGCAGTTCAACGGCGAAGGCATCCAGCACATCGCCCTGCTGTGCGAGGACCTGGTCAAGACGGTGGACGGCCTGCGCGCCGCCGGCGTGCCGCTGATGAGCGCGCCGCCTGCAACCTACTACGAAATGCTCGACGGCCGCATTCCGGGCCACGGCGAGAACCCGGCCGAACTGCAACAGCGCGGCCTGCTGCTCGACGGCGCCGTCACCGACGGCCAGCCGCGCCTGCTGCTGCAGATCTTCGGCGAACCGCAACTGGGACCGGTGTTCTTCGAGTTCATCCAGCGCAAGGGCGACGAAGGCTTTGGCGAGGGGAATTTCAAGGCGCTGTTCGAGTCGATCGAGCGCGACCAGATCAAGCGTGGGGCGTTCAAGCA
>Ga0308160_10000370_pt1 | contig 92151 bp, 89 predicted proteins | sample PhyFR1_FD_201036 | JGI IMG/M metagenome (GOLD analysis project Ga0308160, IMG submission 201036) | Phyllosphere microbial communities from UC Gill Tract Community Farm, Albany, California, United States - DLSLF.R1 | ecosystem: Host-associated > Plants > Phyllosphere > Unclassified | place: USA...
GTACAGCGCGAGGGTTTCCGGCACGTCTTCGCTCAGGGCGCTGGCGATGCGCAGGAAGAACTGCTGCGGGGTCTCGATCACCTTGCGGGTGTGCGGATGGCGCAGCAGGTAGCGGTCGTACAGGGTGCGCAGGCCGAAGTAATCGAAATGCAGGTCCAGCGACGGATCGATGGCGTCGTTGAGCTTGCGTGCGTTGATCTGCACGAAGTCCAGCAGGCGCGCGTTGATCAGGCCCACTTCGTGGCCACGGCCCACCGACTGCGAGAACGCGTGGATTTCCTGGCCGGACACTTCCTTGGCGATGAAGTTGGCCAGCAGGCGCGCGGCCAGGCGGCCGTACTCGGGCTCTTCACCGATCAGCAGGGCGGCGGTGCGGATGGACAGCTCGTCCAGCTCCTGCGTGGTGGCGCCGTTGTACAGGCCGGAGATGGTGCGGGTGGCCACGCGCATCGGGTCCACCGCGTGCAGGCCCTCGCAGCAACGCTGCACCGCGCGCACGATCTTGTTCAGATCCACCAGTTCGGTAGTGCCGTTGCGCTTGGTGACACTCATGGCGTTGGCCGTGGGCGGCGAGGTCAGAAGGAACTCGCTTTCCTGCTCGGTGGCTGCGCTGGTTTCGGTGCTCACGGCGTTTTCCTCTTGGCGTGATTTGGGGTGGCACAACGTTGCCTGCTGGGCAGGTGCTGGACCGGCGCTCGGACTCTCAGAGTGGACCTGGGGCGTCGCATGGGCCGCGACTGCGCAGGCTGGCCTGCGGGCGGTTCCCCTGCGTCACCGGTCCTCTCCCCTCAGAGTGGTGCGACCGATACCTCAACGCTGTACGTGTCGTGCGGTTGTCAGTAGGTTTTCAGGCCATCGGCGTGAAGGCGATTCACCCGTCGACTTGTGGTCGGCGGGACCGACGGCCACAAGATAGTGGGGGTACCGGGGATCGTCAACGCCAAATCTGGGGAAAATGAGCAATCCCTTGCGGCGCAACGATCCGCCTGGAAGGCCGTCCGACGAACGGTCCGGACCCGTCGAAACCGAGTGCGCAGTCAAGGCCGGAACAGCCGCATCGGGTGAGAAACAGGAACCCGAAAACAGAACAGCGACTCTCACGCCAACGTAACAAACTCGGCGCGTCGCCGCCGGCCAGGGTGACTTCCGACCCGCGCCAGCAATTGCAAGGGGTGCGAGCCTGCAGGGGTCCCCTTTGCCGAGCCCGCCCCATGCGCCTGCCCCTGACTGGATGTCTGCTGCTGGGCCTGGCCGTGGCCGCGCCCGCCCACGCCGACGAAAAGGACGCGGTGCCGGCGCTGTCGTCGCGCCAATGCGGGGTGAGCACGCCCTACAACGTGCTGGTGGACAGCGGCGGGATCTGGCTGCGCCACCCCGATCAGGTGCCGGCGGAGATCTTCTTCCACGACGGCGAGCTCAACATCGACCGCACCCCGGTGCCGGTGAGCGCCGCCGACGCCCAGCGCCTGCGCCAGCTGGAATGGGGCACCCGGCAGCTGGTGCCTGCCGTGGCCGGACTGGCCAGCGAGGTGGTGGACATCACCTTCGATGCATTCGGTGCCACGGTGGAGATCCTCAGTGGCAGCAAGGGCAAGGCGCGCCAGGTGGCCCGGCTGCGCGACGACGCCCACCAGTACGTGGACCGCACCCTCGGCCGCGGGATCTGGGAGCAGGCCGATTTCGGCGACGGCTTCGAGCACCGTGTGGAGCAGGCCGCCGAATCCATGGCCGACTCCCTGGCCCGGGGCGTGATGTGGTCGATGTTCACCGGCGGCGCGCAGCGCATGGAGGCGCGTGCGGACAAAGTGGAGGCGCAGCTGGAGCGGACCATGGAAACCCGCACCGAGGCACTGGAGGCCCATGCGCAGTCGCTGTGCACCCAGGTGCTGGCGCTGGATCAGCTGCAGCAGGCGCTGGAGGTGCGCTACCAGGGCAAGCCGCTGGGAATGCTGGTGGTGGACCGCGACGGCGACGCCCCGCCCCCGCGCGAACAGCCGCGCACCAGGGCGATCGCCCTGCCCACCCCGTAGCGGCGGGCAGGCCCCGGCGCCCCCGGCACCCTCACGCCTTGTGCGGGGTGCCCAGGTACTCGGCGCTCTGCATTTCGATCAGGCGCGAGGCGGTGCGCTCGAACGCGCCCTGCAGGCGCACGCCCGAGTACAGCGCCACCGGGGTATCGGTGGCGGTGCAGACCAGGTTGACGTGGCGGTCGTACAGCTCGTCGATCAGGTTGACGAAGCGGCGCGCGGCATCTTCGTTGAGGGTGTCGAAGTGCGGGATGTCGCCCAGCAGCACCGTGTTGAACTCGTGCGCGATCTCGATGTAGTCCGACGGGCCGCGCGGGCCTTCGCACAGCGCCTTGAAATCGAACCAGGCGATGCTCTTGCCGCGCGCCCGCACCGGGATCTTGCGGCCCTCGATCTCGATGTTGCCCGGCTTGGCCGGCTGGCCACCGCTCAGCTCGGCCCAGCGCGTGCCCAGCCAGCCATCGCTGCCGGCGTCGCGCGGGGCCTGGTACACCGGCGAGCGGGTCAGCGCGCGCATCCGGTAATCCTCGGTGCCTTCGGCGTACAGCTCCACGCAGTAGGTCTGCAGCAGGCCGATGGCCGGCAGGAAGCTGTCGCGCTGCAGGCCGTTGAGGTAGAGGTTCTCCACCGCAGTGTTGGAGGTGGTCACCAGGGTCACGCCCTCGGCGAACAGCCGCTCCAGCAGCCGCGCCAGCAGCATGGCATCGCCGATGTCGGTGACGAAGAACTCGTCCAGCACCAGCACCCGCAGCTTGGCCCGCCATTCCTGGGCGATGCGCGCCAGCGGGTCGCTCTGGCCCTGGTGCTCGCGCAGGCGCTCGTGGATGCCGCGCATGAAGCGGTGGAAGTGGGTGCGGTACTTCTGCTCGATCGGCAGCCCGTCATAGAACAGGTCCACCAGGAAGGTCTTGCCGCGCCCCACCCCGCCCCAGAAATACAGGCCCTTGACCGGCTCGGGCTTCTTCCAGAATGCCGACAGGCGGTCCAGCCAGCCGTCCTGGGCGCTATCCACCAGCGCCACATGGATGCGGTCCAGCTCGGCCAGCGCGGCATGCTGGGCCGGGTCGTTCTGCCATTCGCCCCGGGCCACGCCCTGCGCGTAGCGCTGCGACGGGGTCAGTGCACCGTCACTCATGCGCCCGTGGCGCCTGCGTCAGGCAGCCAATGCTTGACGCCGTGGGTGATGGCCCCGCGCAGGTCGATCAGCTTGCGGTGGAAGAAGTGGCTGGTATCGGGCATGCGCACCATTTCGTGCGGCGCCTGCAGGCTGCCGAGCCAGTCGTAGACCGCCTGCGGGTCGACGATTTCGTCTTCTTCGCCCTGGATCACCAACCACTGCGTCGGCGGCTGGATGCCGTCGAAGTCCCAGCGGCCGGCGGGCGGCGCGATCGAGATCTGCGCGTCCGGCTGCAGGGCGGCAGCCGCCTTGAGCGACACAAAGGCACCGAAGCTGAAGCCGGCCAGCCACAGGCGCTCGCCCGGGCGCTGCGCACGGACCCAGGCCACCACGGCCGCCAGGTCGTCCTGCTCGCCGTTGCCGTGGTCGAAGCTGCCCGCCGAGGTGCCCACGCTGCGGAAGTTGAAGCGCACCGTGGTGATGCCCAGCGCGCGCAGGGTGGTGGCGACCATGGTCACCACCTTGTTGTGCATGGTGCCGCCCTCGGTGGACAGCGGGTGGCAGATCACCGCGACGATCGGCTGGGCCGGTGCGTCACCGGTGGGCAGGTCGACGGCAACGTCCAGCGGCCCGACCGGGCCGTCCAGCACCAGGGCGGCGCTGGTGGGGGGGAAAGGGGGATTGTGCATGGCGTCATAATACCGCTCCTCCGCGGGCTGCACGGCCGCGCTTGCCGGGTGCGTCATGCTCTATCTGGTTTTCAGTGTGTGCTGCAGTGTGCTGGTGTCGGTGCTGCTGAAGCTGGCGCCGCGCCAGCGCCTGGACATGGCCCAGGTGGTCACCTGGAACTACCTGCTGGCCAGCGTGCTCAGCCTGGTGCTGCTGCGGCCGTCGCTGGCCTCGCTGCAGACTGCGCATGCGCCGTGGCTGGCGCTGCTGGGGTTGGCGGTGACGCTGCCCACCATTTTCCTGGTGATGGCGCGCGCGGTGACCCGCGCCGGCATCGTGCGCAGCGACGTGGCCCAGCGCCTGTCGCTGCTGCTGTCGCTGCTGGCCGCGTTCCTGGTGTTCGGCGAAACCGCCAACAGCTGGAAGCTGGCCGGCCTGGGGCTGGGCCTGCTGGCGATCGTGGGCATCAGCGTGCGCCCGCGCGCCACCGTGGCCGCACCCAGCGGCGAGCGCGCCTGGCCGTGGCTGCTGGCAGTGTGGGTGGGCTACGCGCTGGTGGACATCATGCTCAAGCAGGTGGCGCTGTCGGGCACGCCGTCGATGGCGGCGCTGACGGCCAGTTTCGGCCTGGCCTTCGTGCTGATGCTGGCGCTGCAGCTGTGGCGGCATGCCAGCGGTGCCTCGCCGCTGCAGTGGCGCAACCTGGGGGCCGGCGCGCTGCTGGGGCTGCTCAACTTCGGCAACATCCTGTTCTACGTGCGCGCGCACCAGCACCTGCCCGACAGCCCGGCGGTGGTGTTTGCCGGCATGAACATCGGCGTGGTGGTGGTGGGCGCGCTGGTGGGCGTGCTCGCGTTCGGCGAGCGCACCAGCGTGTGGAACCGCGTGGGCCTGGCCTTGGCGGTGGTGGCGATCGGGCTGATTGCGTGGGGCACGCGCTGAATCCGCACGGCTGCGATAGGTAATTTGTTGGCCTCACGCGCAGTGTGGTGTTTCGGTTGATACGCGGACCGGCATCACACTTCGCAACCCCATAACCGCAGCCCGCCTTCCTAGACTGGGTGTCCTGCCGGTTGGGATGTGCGTAGTGATGCGAAAGAACGTTGTAACGGTGATGTTGATGGCGGCCTGTCTGGGAACCACCGGGTGCGCCAGCCTGGGCGGCTTTCCGGATTTCAGTGGGCCGCTGTATCCGCCACCCACCTACCCCGTCTACCCGCCGCCGCCCACCGGTGGCGGGCGTCCGGATTCGGAGGTGGTCAGCTGCCACAGCATCGACCACCGCTTCAGCCGCTGCGATGTGCAGATAGCGCGCAAGGACAGCGTGCACCTGATCAGCCGCGACTCACGCTCGCCCTGCGAGTTCGGGCGCGACTGGGGCCAGGACAACACCTCGCTCTGGGTCGACAACGGGTGCCGCGCCACATTCCGCATCGAGCGCTATTACTGGCGTTGAGTCCGTAGCCGCGCGGCGTGGCGCTGCCCGGTGGACAGCGCGGCGGCATCGCACCGCTCAGCGATCAAAGCCCAGCAGCAGTGGGTCGTGGTCCGAACTGCGCCACGGGCCCGGCTCGTTGCGGCCCTGGTAGCCCACGTCCTCGTCCTCGTCGGCATTGATGTGCCATTCGGCGGCGCCCTGCAGGCGCTGGGCCATGGACGGGCTGAGCAGCGCGTGGTCCAGGCGGCCACTCAGGCCGTTGTACACGTAACTGTAGGGGCGTTCGACCTTGGCCACGGCGAAGGCATCGCGCCAGCCGGCGTCGTTTAGCGTGCGGATCGGGTCTTCCATCGCGTAGGCGTTGAAGTCGCCCAGCAGTACCACGTCCTTCACCTTCAGTCGGGCCGCTTCGCCCTGCACCCAGGCATTCAACTGCCGGGCCGATTCCACCCGGGTGGCGTTCCAGCAGGCCTGGCCATCGTTCTGGTCGGCGTCGGCGCCGGTGGCATCGCGGCAGCCTTTGGACTTGAAGTGGTTGGCCACCACCATGAACGGCTGGCCCATGCCCTGGAAGGCCTGCGCCAGCGGCGCGCGGCTGTGCTCGGCGAAGGGGCCGTCGAGCTTGGTCACCGGCCGGCCGAGCGGCTTGAACCAGCCCTTGCGATAGATGATGCCGACCCGGATCGGGTTGCTGCCCGGGCCCTGCCCAGCATCCACGAACGCCCAGGCGTCCTTGGGGTCGAGCGGCGCGTTGAGGGCGTCCACCAGTTCGGCGATGGCCGAGTGCGGCCCATAGCCGTCGTTCTCCAGTTCCATCAGCGCGGCGATATGCGCATCCAGCCCGTTGATGGTGGCCACCAGTTTGGCGGTCTGCGCCTGGTGCTCGGCCAGCGTGCGCGCACCGCGCAGCGTGGGGTACGCGCCGCCCTGGCCATCGCCGTTGAAGTAGTTTTCCAGGTTGAAGGCGGCGATATGCAGCGACCCGGCCACCTTCGGCACCGCCGGCCGTTCCACGGCCGGCACCTGCAGCGGAGCGGTCACCTGCAGGCGCGGGGTGCCCTTGCCATCGATCCGCACGATGCCTTCGACGTTGCGCAGCAGCATGCCGGTACGCAGGTTTGCATTGGCCGGCAGGTAGGCCACCGGGCTGGGATCGCGTGCGTCGCTGCCGTCATCGAGCACCAGGCGGCGGTGGGCGTTGTCGGCCGTGATCTGGGCATGGCCGGCGGTGCGCGGCGCGGCGACTTCGCTGGGCTGCCAGAGGCGGCCATCGAAGGCCACGCTGAGTTCGCCGAAGCGGGCCAGGCCGTCGGTGCCGGCCAGGGTCAGCGGCGCGGCGATGCGCACCTTCTGGCCGTCCAGGGTGCGCCAGTCGGTGGGCGGGGCGGTCAGGGTGATGCTGGCCGACGCGGTGGCTGCGGCCGGGCGCGCCTGCGGCGCGGTAGCGGGCTGCGGCTGGGCGGCGTGGACGACGCCGGACAAGGCCAGCGCAAGGGCGAACACAAGCGGGGAACGACGCATCGGTGGGGCGACTCCGGAAAAGGGCGATACAAGTGTGGGGGCCAAAGATGACCCGCCAGCGACCGGCGACGATGGTAGCAATGCAACGCCCCTACCGCCCGGGGGCGGTGTGGTGGGTGCGCGGGATGGGTGGACGACGTCGGATTACCGGACGACGATGGTCGGCAGACGTCGGTAGAGCCGACCGTTGGTCGGCTGCTCCGGGTGGCCGACCAACGACGGGGTCCACGGGGCGTTACGGGCAGCCGACCAACGGTCGGCTCTACCGTGGGCCTGGCAGCCGACCAACGGTCGGCTCTACCGGAGGTTGGCCAGCATCCAGTCGACGGTGACGTGGATCTGCTCTTCGGTGAGCGCCGGGTTGCCACCCTTGGGCGGCATGATGCCGCCGTCCGGACCGGTGTAACCCTCCAGCGCGTGCTTGTAGAGGGTGTCCTTGCCCTGGGCGATGCGCGCATCCCAATGGCTGTGGTCCAGGGTGGGGGCGTTGCCCACGCCGTTGGTGTGGCAGGCGGTGCAGAGGTTGTCGAAGATCACCTTGCCGTCGGTGGTGCCGCCGTAGGCGACCTGCGAGGCCGCCTTGGCCAGCGCCGCGGCCTTGGCGGCGGCCTGGGCTGCCGCGCCGGTGCTGCCAGCGTAGACCGCGCCAGCCGGGGCAATGCGCTGTTCGGTGCGCTTGGCGGCCATGGGCGAGACCTCAGCGGGAATGCTGGTATGCAGGTATGCGGCGAAGACGATCAGGCCGAGCGTGATGGCCACCAGTAAGGCAATGACCATGGAAAAGCGTTTCAGGAACTCGAGGTCGTAATTCCGCACTCTCTTTACCCCTGGCTGGTAGTCGTTGGACCACGGCTTGTCGGCCGAGTATGACCAGCGTCAGCGGCGCTCTGCAAGCCGCCGCGTTCTATCGCAATGCAGCATGGGCACGGCTCAGGCGCCGGCGGCACGCAGGCAGAAAATGCAGATCGACTCCACCAGCAGGTCTTCGTCGCCGTGCGCGTCGCGGCTGGGCGCGGTCGGCCCGACCAGCGCCTCGGTGAACGCACCGACGATGCAGGCCGCCGCCACGTGGGTGTCCTGCGGCGGGAACGTCCCCGCTTCGATGCCCTCGGCGACGATGCGACGGAACACCTCGCCGAATAACCGGCGGCAACGGATGCGCTCGGCCTCCACCTCCGGGTCCACCGGCTCGGCGATGAACGCATAGGCCAGCCCGGGGCCGGCCAGCGCGCGCCGTACGAAGGCGGTGATGGCCCGACGCAAGCGCTCCGGCGCCGGCAGCGGCTCGGCGGCAATCGCCTCGAAGATGCGCAGCTCGTGCTCGACCGCGGCGGTGAGCACCTCCACGAACAGCTCGGCCTTGGACGGGAAGTGGCGGTAGATCAGCCCGGTGGACACCCCGGCCTCGGCAGCCACGGCGGTCACCGGCGCATTGCGGTAGCCGCCGGCGGCCACCAGCGCACGGGTGGCCAGCAGGATCCGTTCACGGGCGCCTGCCAGGCGTTCTTCCATCAGTGCTGAGCGTTTGTAGGCCATTTGTTGATTCTATGTTCAATTTTTGAATTTGTGTTCACTTCTTCCACGAACCCCGCTACGCTGGGCCATATCGCCCGCGGGACGGCTGGTGCCGTCCACCCCAACCGGCGCGCCCATCCAGCAGTTGCGGAGTCGCCCCATGCACGTCCCCACCATGAATTTCGATCTCGGCGAAGAGATCGACCTGCTGCGCCAGAGCGTGGCCCATTTTGCCTCGGTCGAGATCGCACCGTTGGCCGCCCAGGCCGATGAAGAGAATCTGTTCCCGCATGCGCTGTGGCGCAAGCTCGGCGAGCAGGGCCTGCTCGGGCTGACCGTGGAAGAGGAGTACAGCGGCAGCGGCATGGGCTACCTGGCCCACGTGGTGGCGATGGAAGAGATTTCGCGCGCCTCCGGCGGCATCGGCCTGTCCTACGGCGCGCACTCCAACCTGTGCGTGAACCAGCTGCGCAAGAACGGCAACGAAGCGCAGAAGCAGCGTTTCCTGCCCGGCCTGTGCAGCGGCGAGAAGGTCGGCGCACTGGCCATGAGCGAACCGGGCGCGGGCTCGGACGTGGTGTCGATGAAGCTGCGCGCCGACAAGCGCGGCGACCACTACGTGCTCAACGGCAACAAGATGTGGATCACCAACGGCCCCGATGCCGACGTGCTGGTGGTCTACGCCAAGACCGACGTGGAGGCCGGCGCCAAGGGCATTACCGCGTTCCTGGTCGAGAAGGGCATGAAGGGCTTCTCCACCGCGCAGAAGCTGGACAAGCTGGGCATGCGCGGCTCCAACACCTGCGAACTGGTGTTCGAGGACTGCGAAGTGCCGGAAGAAAACGTGCTGGGCGCGGTCGGCGGCGGCGTCAACGTGCTGATGTCCGGCCTGGATTTCGAGCGCGTGGTGCTGTCCGGTGGGCCGCTTGGCCTGATGGCCGCGGCCATGGACGTGGTGATGCCCTACGTGCACGAGCGCAAGCAGTTCGGCCAGGCCATCGGCACCTTCCAGCTGATGCAGGCCAAGCTGGCCGACATGTACGTGGGCCTCAACGCCTGCCGCGCCTATGTGTATGCGGTGGCCCGCGCCTGCGACCAGGGCCGCACCACCCGCCAGGACGCCGCCGGTGCGATCCTCTACTCGGCCGAGAAGGCCACCTGGCTGACCGGCCAGGCGATCCAGGTACTGGGCGGCAACGGCTACATCAACGAGTACCCGACCGGGCGGCTGTGGCGCGATGCCAAGCTGTATGAAATCGGCGCGGGCACCTCGGAAATCCGCCGCATGCTGATCGGTCGCGAACTGTTCCAGCGCACCAAGTAAGGGAAGGCCATGAGCGTATTGAGCAGCCAGCTGCAACCGGGCAGTGATGTTTTCGAGGCCAACCGCACTGCCCTGCAGGCGGTGGTCGATGACCTGCGCGCCACCCTGGCGCAGACCGCGCTGGGCGGCAGCGAGGCGGCCCGTGCCAAGCACACCGCGCGCGGCAAGCTGCTGGTGCGCGATCGCATCGATGCGCTGCTCGATGCGGGCAGTGCGTTCCTGGAGATCGCGCCGCTGGCCGCGCACGGCATGTACGGCGACCCCATCCCCAGCGCAGGGGTGGTGGCCGGCATCGGCCGGGTGTCAGGCGTGGAATGCGTGATCGTGGCCAACGACGCCACCGTCAAGGGCGGCACCTACTACCCGATGACGGTCAAGAAGCACCTGCGCGCGCAGGAAGTAGCCGAACAGAACCGCCTGCCGTGCATCTACTTGGTGGATTCCGGCGGTGCGTTCCTGCCGCTGCAGGACGAGGTGTTCCCGGACCGCGACCATTTCGGCCGGATCTTCTACAACCAGGCCAACCTGTCCGCACAGGGCATCCCGCAGATCGCCTGCGTGATGGGCAGCTGCACCGCCGGCGGTGCCTATGTGCCGGCGATGAGCGATGAAACGGTGATCGTGCGCGAGCAGGGCACCATCTTCCTCGGCGGTCCGCCGCTGGTGAAGGCGGCCACCGGCGAAGTGGTCACCGCCGAAGAACTGGGCGGTGCCGACGTGCACACGCGCATCTCCGGCGTGGCCGACCACATGGCCGACAACGACCTGCAGGCGCTGGCCCGGGTCCGCGCGATCATCGCCCAGCTCAACTGGCGCAAGCCCGAGCCGGCCGTGGCCGTGCAGGCCGCGGTGGAACCGCGCTACCCGGCCAACGAGCTGTATGGCGTGATCCCCGCCGACACGCGCCAGCCCTACGACGTACGCGAAGTGATTATGCGCCTCGTCGACGACTCGCGCTTCGACGAGTTCAAGCCGCGCTACGGCAACACCCTGGTCACTGGCTTCGCGCATCTGCATGGCTACCCGGTGGGCATCATCGCCAACAACGGCATCCTGTTCTCCGAGTCCGCGCTGAAGGGCGCGCACTTCATCGAACTGTGCACCCAGCGCGGCATTCCGCTGGTGTTCCTGCAGAACATCACCGGGTTCATGGTGGGCCGCAAGTACGAACACGGCGGCATCGCCAAGGACGGGGCCAAGCTGGTGATGGCGGTGGCCTGCGCCAAGGTGCCCAAGTTCACCGTGGTCATCGGCGGTTCGTTCGGCGCCGGCAACTACGGCATGTGCGGCCGCGCCTATTCGCCCAACTTCTTGTGGATGTGGCCGAACGCGCGCATCGGCGTGATGGGCGGCGAGCAGGCTGCCAGCGTGCTGGCCACGGTCAAGCGCGACGGCATCGAGGCCAAGGGCGGGCAGTGGTCGGCCGAGGAAGAGGACGGCTTCAAGGCGCCCATCCGCGACCAGTTCGAACAGCAGGGCCATCCCTACTACGCCAGCGCGCGGTTGTGGGACGACGGCGTGCTCGATCCGGCCGACACCCGCCGCGTGCTGGGCCTGGCGTTGTCGGCCAGCCTCAACGCACCGGCACGGAAAACCGACTTCGGCGTGTTCCGCATGTAAGGCACGTGCGGCACCGCTGGGTGCCGCCCCTTCTTCGCCATTGGCCCGCGCAACGAGACTCCCATGTTCACCAAGATCCTGATTGCCAACCGCGGCGAAATCGCCTGCCGCGTCATCGCTACCTGCCAGCGCCTGGGCATCGCCACCGTGGCGGTGTATTCAGATGCCGACCGTAACGCGCGCCACGTGCGCCTGGCCGACGAGGCCATCGCGATCGGCCCGGCGCCGGCCCGCGAGAGCTACCTGCGCGGCGACGCCATCCTCGACGCCGCCCGCCGCACCGGCGCGCAGGCGATCCACCCCGGCTACGGCTTCCTGTCCGAGAACGCTGGTTTCGCCCAGGCCTGTGCCGAGGCGGGCATCGTCTTCATCGGCCCGTCGGCCGATGCGATCCGCGCGATGGGCGACAAGAGCGCGGCCAAGGCGCTGATGCAGCAGGCCGGCGTGCCGCTGACCCCGGGTTACCACGGCGATGACCAGGATCCGCCGTTCCTGCGCGCCCAGGCCGATGCGATCACCTACCCGGTGTTGATCAAGGCCAGCGCCGGTGGCGGTGGCAAGGGCATGCGCCGCGTGGACGACAGCGCCGACTTCATCGAATCGCTGGCCAGCTGCCAGCGCGAGGCGCAGGCCGCGTTCGGCAACGCGCACGTGCTGGTGGAGAAGTACGTCGAGCGCCCGCGTCATATCGAAATCCAGGTGTTCGGCGACAGCCACGGCAACGTGGTGTACCTGTTCGAGCGCGACTGCTCGGTGCAGCGCCGCCACCAGAAGGTGCTGGAAGAAGCGCCCGCGCCCGGCATGACCGCCGAGCGCCGCGCCGCGATGGGCAAGGCCGCGGTGGACGCCGCGCGCGCGGTGAACTACGTGGGCGCCGGCACGGTGGAATTCATTGCCGCCCCCAACGGCGACTTCTTCTTCATGGAAATGAATACCCGCCTGCAGGTGGAGCACCCGGTTACCGAGTGCATCACCGGCACCGACCTGGTGGAATGGCAGCTGCGCGTGGCCAGCGGGGAACCGCTGCCGCTGCAGCAGGACCAGCTGCAGATCCGCGGCCATGCGCTGGAAGCGCGGCTGTATGCCGAAGACGCCGACCGCGGCTTCCTGCCGTCCACCGGCAGCCTGCGCCACCTGCGCCTGCCGGCCAACACCGCGCACGTGCGCGTGGACGCCGGTGTCGAACAGGGCGATGCGATCACCCCGTTCTACGACCCGATGATTGCCAAGCTGATCGTGTGGGACGTGGACCGCGACTCGGCCCTACGCCGCATGCAGCAGGCGCTGGCCGAGTGCGAGGTGGTGGGCGTGACCACCAATGCGGCGTTCCTGCGCCGGCTGGTGATGACCGATTCGTTCGCCCACGCGGACCTGGATACGGCGCTGATCGAGCGCGAGCAGGCCGCACTGGCACCCAGCGCCGATAGCGGCAGCCCGACGGTGTGGGCGCTGGCCGCCATTGCCGCAGTCGGCAGCCAGGCCGCCGCCAGCGTGGACACACGCGACCCGCATTCGCCGTGGCAGCGGCAGGATGGCTGGCGTCTGGGCGCGCGCGCGCCGCACGCGCTCAGCCTTGAATACCGGGGCACCGCGCAGGCGGTGACCGCGCTGGAACACGACGGCACCTGGTCGGTGACCGTCGGGGATGCGCGGGTGCTCGCCCACGGCGCACTCGACGGCAACATCCTACGCGTGCAGACCGGCGATGCCCTGCACCGTGCCCGCGTGGTCCGCGACGGCAACGAGGTGTACCTGTTCGGCACCGAGGGCACCCAGCGCTTCACCCTGCACGACCCGGTCAGCGAGGCCGACCAGGCCGTGGCCGATGCCGGCAGCCTGCTGGCACCGATGCCCGGCCGCATCGTCGCCACGGTGGTGACGCCCGGCACAAAGGTCAAGCGCGGTGCGCCGCTGCTGGTGCTGGAGGCGATGAAGATGGAACACACCCTGCAGGCACCCGCCGATGGCGTGGTGCAGGGCTACCGGGTCAAGGCCGGTGACCAGGTGGGGGATGGGGCGGTGCTGGTGGATTTCGAGGCGGACTGAATCCGCCTCACCCGGCCGGCTGCCATACATGGCGGCCTGGGTCGAACTCGCTGGTGGTCATCTGTTTACTGCGCAGCCCGATGCCGCAGATGGCCATCGGGCTCTGCTGCATCGGATCCAGCCCCAACGCCTGCTCGATGTCCTGCTCGTTGATGGCGGCCGTAACAAAGGCACCGAGCCCCTGTTCGGTGGCACAGCTCAGCAGCAGTTGGGAGACGTGGCCGACATCCAGAATGACGGCGCGGTAGGCCTTGGGGTGTTGGCGGTACTTCCAGAACGTACGGGCAAAGCGCGGCGCGAGAATCAGCAACACGTGCGCGTTGGCGAACCAGTCCTGGCCAGCCACGAAACGCCGTGCCAGTGCATCGCCGGAGGCTGTCCGGCTGCACGTCGGGCTGAGCGCATGGGCGCCGGGATGGTAGTGATAGAGCCCCGCTTCCAGCCCATCCACATCCTGGACCAGCAGATAGGCGTCAGTGGGATGTAGTCCACCAGCAGACGGCACGTTTTTCTTGAGAAAGACGGCCTGCTCGCCTTGGCGCTGCTCGCCGTGGCTGGCCAGCGTCCGCCACAGCAGCTGAGACAGCGCGGCCAGGTCCAGCGCGCGGGTGCGGTCGAAGTTGCGGCAGGTCGCACGGCGCTTGAGCCAGGCGTCAAAAGGGACCTGGACCGGGGGCGGCAGCGCAACCGCGTCGGGACCGGGGTCGAACATGGCCGCAGGCGGCGCGCCCAGCCGCGCGCACAGGCCCGCAGCGGTCTCCATACCGGCCTCGCGCAAGGCTTCTACGCTATCCTGATTTTCCCAGCGCGCCAGCCGGTGCATCACGGCGGCGGGCGTCCACCATGCACTCGCAGTAAGCGCGTGTTCGTCCTGCAGTGGAGCGGTAGGTGGGCTGTCGTCGCGAAAGGTCAGGCCCGCCGCCACCAGCCGCTCCAGCACCACCATTGCGTCCGGCGTGTCCGGTGCGGACCATCGCTCGGGGGAGAGGCGGCCGAGTGCAAGCAGCATCGCCTCATCCAGCGCGACCGGTACCGGCAGGTGCGGCGCCAGCGCGACCCACTGCATCGTCGAGGTCACCGAGGTCCCGCCGGCAAGCAGGTCAGCCATGGAATACTGCTCAACCATTCGAGGTTCGGTCATCAATTGGCTGCAGCGGCGGTAGCGGGCGGGAGGCATACGGGTTACCAGTAGGAAGTTGCAGGAAGAATGTCGGCCGACAACGGCTATTCTTGCGCCTCAAGCTGTTGCTGCATCAGCCGCTACCTGCAAAGGCGCCGCTCCTGGACGCCGTCCCCAACCCGCCGCCTATGAGTGCTTTTCCATGACCCCGGATCTCCCCCTTCTTTCTCCCGAGCAGGCCCTGCAGTTGCTGGACCTTTTGTCCAGCGACGATGACTTCCGCAGTGTTTTCCATGCCTCGCCGGCAAAGGCGCTCGAGCGCATCGCACCGGACGTGGCGGCGGCGTGCGGAAGCTGCGCGACACAGGGCCCGCTGGCCAGCAAGGAAGAGTTCCAGCTGTCGCGCGCGCGGCTGGTCGAGCGGCTGAGCTCGAAGGCCATTTTCCGTGTGCCGCATTGCTTTGTCAGCGGAGAGATCGGCGCGCAGCTGAGGCATCCGCCTGCCCCGTAACAACACGCTGGCCTGGCGTTTCCTGCAAGCGCGCCATGCGGAGATCGTGGGTGTTGAACACCTGCAGCACGTAAGATCCCGCGCTCTCCGCATACGCCCGGCCGGCCTGCGCCAGCAGCCATTTGCGCGCATCCTGTTGCTGGGTGCCGGCCTGGCCTGCCAACGCCTGCCAAAGCACCACGCGTGCCTGGTAGAGCTCGGTACCATCCAATAGCGGCTGCAGCCGTTTCACGGCTTGTTCCTGTTGCCCGGCCAACCGCTCGCCATTGGCTTCGACGATCGTAATCAGTTCAGCGCATCGCGCATCGTTGAGTGCCTTCGACGCCGTGCGCAGCGGCTCCAGAAGACGCACAGCCACCTCAGGGTGACCGGCACGCTGCGCGCCGTACACGGTAGCGGCCGCCATGAACAACCAGTCCTGCCGGTCATTGCCCTTCGTATCTGTTGCCAGCCGCAAAAGCTCACGGGCCTTCTTCTCGAAGACCTTGGCAGTGGTCGGCTTATCGGTCGCCACGCCCAGCATCAGACCCTGAAGGTCAAACAACTCACACGCCAATCCGCCGTCACCGCAGTTTGCCCGCGCGTGCTTGTTGACCTTCCAGGCACGTCCGGCATCACCAGCATCGATGGCAACGGCGACGCCCTCCAACCCGCTGCTCAGTTCATCCTCCGGCTCGCCTTCGATCATGCGCATCGCAGCGGGGATATCGCCGGATGCAGCCGTGGCGGCGATCACATGGCGGTTGCTGGTCCAGCGACCGAGCTTGGCGGACACACGATAACTCTCCAGCGCATCGCCAAAGCGGTTCTGTGCCAGCTGCGCGCGCCCGACGTCCTGCCAGGCAATGGACTGGAGGGCATTGGAGGACACCGCCGCCCGCCGTGCCGCCGCTTCGGATTCGACATAGTGGCCCAATGTCTGCATGGCCCACGCGTAGTTGGCAAAGGCGCCGTGGTAGTCAGGGTAAAGGTCCGCCAGCAACTTCCACTTTGCCGCAACGTCCTCCACGCGCCCGCCGCGCAGCTCTACTGCCCAGGCATCCAGATAGAGACGGTCGCGACCCGGAAGGCGCGTGCGAATGGCGGTTGCCTTGTCGAGCATGGCCCGGGCCTGGTCCAGATCGCCTTTCAACACATCGATCCGCATCAACCCAAGGTAGGCGAACGCAAAGGAGGGATCAAAGCGGGTGGCCTGATCGAAGTAGCGGGTCGCCTCGGCATAGTGGCCATCGCCGTATGCCTGCAAACCAACCGCATAGGCATGGAGGGCGTCCAGATCGGTGGTGGCCACCTGGGGCAGCGGCAGCGAGGTCTGCGAGACCTGCTGCAGCGCTTCCCCCAGCTCCTTGCGCAACGCAGCGGTCACTGAATCGGTGGAGGCGAACAGCGAGTTCAAACCTCGGTCCTCAGCCGACGTGGACCACACGACCTTGCGGCTCACCGGGTCAACCAGCTGCGCAGTGACACGGAGTCGACCACTTACCTCTTCCACCCGCGGTACCACGACGGCGCGTGCGCCGTCTCGACTGGCCACTTCGACGGCTGCATCCAGGTCCAGCGTGGGTCGCTCGCGTTGCATCCGGCCAAGCGCTTCCTCCACTTTAAGGTTGCTCAGCACGTTCACGAAGCGTGACTGTTCCAGGCTGATGCGAAACGCCTGTTCGAACCCGTCATCGAGCAGCATGTTTCCTGACAGGTTCTGCACATCGGCCAGCACCACCCAATCGCGTTCGGCGAAGGCAATGGCGGGCACCGGTCGCAGCAGCGCCCAGCCGGCGACCAGCAATACCGAGGCGATCACCATCTGCACCCCAAGCGCCATCGGCTTGCGCCACCACGGCGTGGAGGGACGGGCCTTGCCGTGGCCGCGTGGCCGACGGAACTGGGCAACGTCGGTTTCCCCGACTTCGATCACTTCCTGGACCGGCTCGACGCCTTTGAATCGCCATCGGCCATGCGAGCGCCACTTCAGACCGTGCGCGCGCTCACCCAGTTCGGAGCTGCTGCGCCGGACCATCGAATCGGCTGCGGCGGACAGCAGGATCTGGCCCGGCCGTGCCAGCTGCATCAACCGCGCCGCCATGGGCTTGGCCAGTCCCTCGACCTCCACCGGCTTGGCACCGTGGGCCACGGCTTCGGCGCTGTTGTTCCACAGGATCACCTCGCCCACGTTCAGGCCGGCCCGGGCGCGCACTTCGAGGCGGCGCTGGGTACCCAGTGCACTGAGGCTGCGCTGGTAGTCCAAGGCAAACCCCAACGCGTCAACAGGCCGCTCGAACAGCAGGAACAGCCCGTCGGAGCGATCGATCAGCTGGCCGTTCCAGCGCTGCTGCAGGTTCAGCACCAGGCGGTCATGCTCCTGAAACAGATCTGCCGCGGCCGCATCGCCGATGCGTTCGACCAGGATCAACGAATCGCATAGATCAGTGAACAACAGCGCCCGCATCTGGGGGGCCTGGGTCGACGCTCCGTTGTCGCCGTTCATGCCGATCTTCCCCCGATCAGGGTGAGGCGGTCGCGACACGCGACCAGTGCAGCCGGTTGCCGCCCAGGCGCTTGGCCTGGTACAGCGCGTTGTCGGCGCGAGCGTACCACTCGCTCCAGTCGGTGTGGGGCTCCAGCAGGCGCACCCCGATGCTGACCGGGCAGACGTGCGGCACGCCGTGAGCGCGGTCCATCAGGCCGTGCACCGCGCTGAGGATGAACTCGGCGGCATGCTGCAGGTTGTCGGCGGTCGCCGTGCGCAGCAGCAGGCAGAACTCGTCGCCCCCCAGCCGGCAGGCCAGGTCGGCTTCGGTGGCCACCGAGCGCAGGATGTTGGCCACGCTTTGCAGGACCCGGTCGCCGGCCTGGTGGCCGTGCTCGTCGTTGACCTGCTTGAAGTGGTCGCAGTCGATCAGCAGCAGGCCCTGCGGCGCGCCGTCGGCATGGTTGCGGCAGTCCTGCAGGTACAGGGCCAGGCCACGCCGGTTGTGCAGGCCGGTAAGTTCGTCGGTGCGCACCAGTTCGCGGGTGTGGGTGAGCTGGTGGGTGGTGACGTACAGGTTGTCCAGCGCGGTTTCCAGGTCGTGGTTGCGCCGCCGCAGTTGGCGGATCAGGACCTGTTCGTTGCTGACCACGCGCATGATGGTACGGCGCAGGAAATACGCCACCAGGCCGGGGTCGCAGTCGACCAGGCGCTGGAAATCGGCATTGCCCAGTTCCAGCACCACGCTGTCGGCCATCGCGCGTGCATCTGCGCTGCGCGGATGGTCGCCGATCAACAGGCCCAGTTCGCCGAAGAACTCGTTGGGACCGAGCGACTTCACCACCAGGTCGTCGCCGAAATCCAGCTCGATGCCGCCGCTCACGACCACATACATGGTGTCGCCGGCTTGACCGCGCTGGAACAGCAGGTCACCCTTGGTCAGGCACTGCTGCCTGCCGAATTCGGCGAACAGCGCGAACTCGGCGTTGCTCAGGATGGCGTGCACGATCTCAGCCATCGCGGTCTCGGCGATGCCTGGTTCCTGTTCGCACACAATCGCCGCAACCTTGCCGGTCATCCCGTGCACCCGCTTCCCAGCGTTCCCCCGGTGAGCCGAGGAGAATAGCACTCCTAAAAAGTGTGCGCCTCATCCCATTTCAGAGCACGGGCGCCGAAATTTCCCGGCCGGCCCGGCACATCCTTCTTCATGACGCGATCCCGGCCTGCCAGCGGCCACCGTTAGGGTGACAAGCGTCTGGGCCCTAAGGGCATTTGCGGACGCTCGCGGAGTACTCCATCGCTGCAACCCTTCTGAAATTTGCCTCTTCATTTGGATGTATATCGCTGATTTTATTGCGGTATTTGATACTGGCAGATCGTTTGCATGGGCGGGTAAGGATTTCCCGATGGCCAGGCTGAAGCCTTGTCCGTAGGCTCGATTCCCCTGCACTACGGAATGTCGACGATATGGATATCTCCGGCACTGCGGCCTTGGCCGCGCTTGCCGCTCCTTCGCAACAGGCGCGCCTGATCCAGTTGCAGGGGCCTGCCCCCGATCTGGTGGTCGAACGCTTCGAGGGCCAGGAATCGGTCTGCGGCAGCAGCCGCTTCGAGATCGACTGCCTGTCCACCAATGCGTTCCTGGACATGGACCCGTGGCTGGAGCAGCCGCTGACCCTGCAGCTTCGGCAAGCCGACGGCGGCCTGCGTCAGTGGCATGACCTGTGCACCGAGGTGGCCCAGCTGGGCAGCGACGGCGGCCTGGCCCGCTATCGGCTCACCCTGGAGCCGTGGACGGCGCTGCTGGAGCTGCGCCGCAACGCGGTGATCTTCCAGGACCTGGACACCCGCACCATCTGCGAGCGGATCTTCGGCGACTACCCGCAGGCCGTGTTCCGCTTCGACGTACAGTCCACCCTGCCCGCCCGCGCCATCACCACCCAGTACCGCGAGAGCGACTGGGGCTTTGTGACCCGGCTGCTGGCCGAGGCCGGCCTGGCGTGGCGGATCGAGCAGACCCAAGGGGATACCGCCGCACATACGCTGGTGGTGTTCGAGCCCGGCGCCGAGCTCACCGATCTGGGTGCGCAGCGCTTCCACCGCGCCGACATGGCCGAAGCCCTCGATGGCATCACCGCGTTTGCCGAGCAGCGCCAGCTGGTGCCCAACGCCAGCAGCGTGGCCAGCTGGCACAGCGAACAGCTGCAGGCGGTGAGCGGCCAGTGCCAGGCCGAGGCCGGCGAGCTGCCGGCGCTGGAAGTCTATGTGCAGCCGCGTGCCGGCCGCTTCGGCAAGGGCGCCTCGGGCCGACGACGAGGCCCAGGCCCGTCTGGATGCGCTGCGCGTACCGATGACCCTGTTCCAGGGCAGCGGCAGTGTGCGCGTGCTGGCCGCCGGCAACCGCTTTACCCTCACCCAGCATCCGCAGCACCAGGGCCAGACTTTCCAGTTGCTCGCGGTGGCGCACGTGGCCGTCAACAATCTGGGCCATGGCATCGTTGAGCTGCTCGGCGAGTCCGCCTTGGAGAACGGCAGCTACCGCAACCGCTTCCTGGCCGCGCCCAGCGACGCCCCGATCCGGGCGTTGCCGCAGGACCGGCAGACCCTGCACGGACCGCAGACCGCCCGCGTGGTCGGCGTGTCCGACAGCGTGGTCACGCCCAACCGCGAGCACCAGGTGCGCATCCAGTTCGGCTGGCAGCGCGGCACCGCGCCCAACCCGGGCGGGCTGACCGACACCGGCAGCAAGCTCACCGGGCATGCCCCGGGCGACCAGACCAGCGGCAGCTGGGTGCCGGTGGCCGAGTGGGTGGCCGGCCCGAACTGGGGCACGCATTTCCTGCCGCGCATCGGCAGCGAGGTGCTGGTGGAATTCCTGCACGGGGACATCGACCAGCCACGCATCACCGGCCAGCTCTACAACGGTGAGGTCGCCCCACCGTTTGGCGGCGGCATCGACGAGAAGGCCCAGCACCCCGGCGTGCTCAGCGGCCTGCATACGCAGTCCCATGACGGTGGCGGCACCCAGCAGTGGGTGATCGACGACACCCCCGGGCAGCTGCGCACGCGCCTGCAGACCTCGCTGGCCGACAGCCGGCTGGAACTGGGCTACCTGATCGAACACGGCGACACCCGTCGCGGCGCGCTGCGCGGCCAGGGCTTCGAGCTGGCCACCCAGGGCTGGGGAAACGTGCATGCGGCCAAGGGCCTGCTGATCTCCACCACGGCGCGCAGCAATGGCGCCTCCACGGTGCTGGACAGCAACGAGGCCGTCGCCCAGCTCAAGGGCGCCGAGCGCAGCCTGGAAGGCATGCACGACACCCTGCAGCAGCAGAACGTGCCGGCACTGACGGCGCTGAAAAGCACCACCCAGCTGCGCGAGAAGATCGACCCGCAGGTGGACGGCAAGTACGACGGCGAGGTCAACGGCCAGTCGGCAATGAAGCCCGACGATGGCCGCACCCCAGGCAGCAACCCGGTGGAGCGCTTTGCCGCGGCCCTGCTGCTGGCCGAATCGCCCGAGCAGATCTTCTGGACCACGCCGGCCAGTGCAGTGGCCTACGCCGGGCAGAACCTGCAGATGACCGTGCAGCAGGATCTGCACATCGGCGCCGGCGAAACCGTCTCCACCGTGTCCGGCGAACACACCGCGCTGTTTGCGCAGGAAGGCCCGATCAAGGTCATCGCCGCCAAGGGTCCGGTGAGCCTGCAGGCCAACACCGGCGAGCTGGAGCTGCTGGCCGACCAAGCCATCACCATCACCGCCACCGACGACCGCATCGACGTCCTGGCCCAGCAGAAAGTGGTGCTGCAGGCCGGTAACAGTGCAATCACGCTGGAAGGTGGGGACATCACCTTCAGCTGCCCCGGCACCTTTACCGTCAAGGCTGGGCAGCATCCCTTCCTGGGCGGCGCCAGCGACGCCGCCGCCGTTCCTGCCCTGCCCGACCAGACCTTCGCCTTTACCGACAGCCTGCGCTTCGCGGTGGAAGGTGCGGACGTGCTGGCCGGCGACCTGGGTTGGACCAACCTGCCCTTCAAGATCGTCGACCAGGACAACAAGGAAGTGGCCGCCGGCACCGTGGGCGAGGATGGCCGCCTGCCGCGCGTGATGTCCGAGGGGCTGGGCAGGACGCTCACCCTGCAGGTCGGCGAGGACAAGTGGGAGAAGATCACCGCCGCTACCGGCGCGCCGCCGGAAGAAGACGGCGACAACGATGACGACCCCGATGGCGACCGCTACCGCGGCGAGCTGGATGCCGCCGCGCAGACGGGCGCCCTGACCCCGGAGCAGATCCTCGAACTGCTCGGCAACGAGAACGATCACGCATGAAAACCCTGTCGTATCTGCTGCTGGCCGCCGCGATCGCCGCCGCCCCGGCGCAGGCCCAGCAGTACAAGCCCGGTACCGCCACCATCGCCAGCGCGCAAGGCACGCTGCGGGTGAACTCGGGCCTGGTCAACCATTTCAACGCGCACAGCTTCTACGTCTACAGCTTCCAGTGGCAGCCGCAGGGCAAGGACGCGGTGTGGAACCAGGTGCCGCTGCTGGCCAAGCCGGATGCGGCGCCCAGCGAATTCGTATTCAAGACCACCGCGACCGCGGACTTCCCGTTGAGCGACGCCCGCGTGGTGCAGGCCGGCGGAAAGACCTGGCTGTCCACGGCCCAGCTCAAGTATGAGGACACGCCGTACGACGACAACGCCAGCGTGGAGCTGAAGCGGTATGAGCTGGTGCGCCAGCCGGACGAAGACCGCTGGGTGTTCGTGCTGCGCAGCACCCGCAACGTTGGCAAGAAAACCGTCACCCAGGCGCTGGCAGCGCCACCGTCCCCCTGAGCGTCGAGCCCATGACCACGTACATCAGCGCGGTATTTCACAAGGACATCCGCACGGTGGAATTCACCGCTGCGAACGGCGACAAGATGTTGCGCACCGGCGGTACGTTGGCGTGGCTGCTCAACAACCCGGGCAACCTGCGGCCAGGTGGCAAGTACGTCAGCATGATCGGCCAGGCCGACACGGCCAGCGGCAAGTTCGCCATCTTTTCCAGCGTCGAGGAAGGCCGCAAGGAGAAGCGCGCCCTGCTGCGCCGCAAGTACAACGACATGACGCTGTACAACGCGATGCACACCTACGCCCCGGAAGGCGAGAACGACACGGCCAAGTACCTGGCGTTCGTGCGCAAGAAGTCTGGCGCCACCGACCAGACCGTCATCAAGAACATGACCGACGAGCAGTTCAACGGCATGGTTGCGGCGATGGAGCAGTACGAAGGCTTCAACGCCAATGCGGACACCCGCAAGGAAAAGATCGTGCACGCCACCCAGGTGTCGCTGTCCGATGGCGCCAAGCCGCTGCCATCCTTTCCCGTGGTGGCCAAGACCAGCACCGGAAAGGAGAAGAAACTCACCACCAACGCCTATGGCGTGCTGCCGGCCTTCATCACCAGCAAGCCGGGTGAGATGGTGCAGCTGTTCGCCGAAGAGGCCGGCAAGGTGGGCACCAAGATCGGCGAGTTCGTGCTGGACCAGGCGTCGGCGTCGCTGCTGTTCGCGCGGCCGCTGGTCACCGCGCTGGCCGGCTCGCAGCCGCACAACCCGGATGGCGGTCCGCGCGACGCCAAGCGCGCGCCGATCCGCTATGTGATCCAGCCAAAGGACACGCTCGGCACGGTGGCCAGCAAGTTCAAGACCAGCGTGGACGAACTGGTCAGCAACAACCGGATCCGGGACCGCAACAAGGTCTTTCCGGGCGAGGTGATCTGGATCTACGGCCCGGCACCGCAGGGCAGCACGTCCGGCGCGGCCGCCAACGATGCCGCGCCAGCCACTGCCAAAAACAGCTATGCGATCAAGCGCGGCGACACGCTGTCGGGCATCGCCGACCGCCACGGCGTGTCGGTGGACCAGCTCATGGCGGCCAACCCGGCGATCAAGGACCGCAACAAGATCAGCCCCGGGCAGTCGATCAACCTGCCGACCGGCGCGAAGAAGCCCGAACCGGCCTCCACCGCCGTGACCAAGCCCAAGACCGGCCAACCGCCCGCCTCGAGCAAGCCGAGCGGGCCGGCACCCAGCCTGGTCAAGCCGCCGCCGGTCGCCCCGCCCAAGCAGCCGGCCGTGAAGCCGCCGGCGGCGGTGGACACCCGGCCGGTGCGCAGTGCGGAGAACCAGGCCCATCCGATCGCGTTGGTGCCGTATTCCCAGCAACGGGCGCCGTGGATCGAGCACGCTTACGCGCAGGCCAAGAAGTGGTCGGGCAAGAAGGAAGGGGTCATCACCAAGACGATCAACTTCCACGAGGAAATCGGCTACGGCAAGCAGTTCAAGACCATGGCTGGCGGAGACAACGCCTGGTGTGCCTCGTTCGTGAACTACTGCATGCGCAAGGCCGGGTACCCCATCTCCAGCCCGCATCCGTACCGCGCCCGCTCGTTCGCCGCCGATACCACCAACTACGTGCAGATCGATGCACCGGTATTCGGCGCGATCGCGCTGGTCAAGACCAGCCACGTGGGCTTTGTGTACGCGCTTGATGGCAGCAGCCCGATCCTGCTGGGCGGCAACCAGAGCGACCAGATCAACTTCGTCAAATACAATCCTGCGTCGCTGCGCTATTACGTGCCCAAGGCCTACCTGGCCTTCGCCAACAAAGAACTGAAGGACCCGAAACTCGATGCGACCCACGCCAAAACCCTCAATGACGCCCTCGGCATCGTCGTCGTCACCAAGGCCAGCGGCAATGAGCGTTGACCGCAGCGGCTGGCTCGCCGTGGCCTGCGCGCTGGCGTTGGCCGCATGCGGAGGGCCTGGCAAGGCGGCGACGGATACCGCTGCCGCCCCTGAAGGCCCCGCCGCAACCGCAGCGACGGCAGCGCCCGCGCAGCCGGCTGCCGGTGGGTTTGCCGTCCTGCCCGCCCTGCCCGGCAGTGAAACCGACGGCCTGGGCATCCGCGAGCCGCTGAAGCTGTTGCATTACCGAGACACCGCCGGTGAAGGCCTGCTGGTGCTGACGCGTACCGATACCCGCACGCACGACGCCGACAGCGACCAGGACATGGACGTGGTCACCTTGACCGCCGCCCTGTACGGCCGCGCCACCGCCGACGCCCCCTTTGTGCAGCGTTGGCAGAGCGAAAGCCCGACCGAGTGCGAAGGCCTCGACCTGGACGCGGGCTACTTCCTCGACCAAGTGGGCGCCAGCGACCTGGACGGCGATGGTGTGGCCGAGCTCACCCTGGCCAGCCACAGCTTCTGCGGCGGCGGCGTGGACCCGCAGCAGATCGTGATCGAGCTGCGCCGCGACAACGATGTCTACCGCATCGACGGCGAATCGCTGGTCACCATCGAAGGCGACGCGCCGTTCGGCGGCGAGCGCCAGGACAGCGCGTCCTACAAGGATGCCCCGCCGCTGTTCCAGAAGCACATGGATGCCGTCTGGAAGGCCGTCTACGCGCGGCGTGGCGGACAGGATGAAGCGACTCCGTAATCGCGCGGACACACGCCTTCGTGTGCCCCGGAGCGGCGGGCTTGCCGTTATCTGGCTACTGGTGTCGACCACCAGCGGTGTGGCGGCAGGCAGCACGGAACGCCCGCCGCTGTCCCACCGCAGCCCGGCCTCGATCAGCGACGTCGCGGGCCGCGGCAATGACCTGGTTTTCAAGCGGGACACCCGTACGGTCCGGATACGGCTGGGATCGGCGGTCGATGGCTGGCGGGTGAACTGCGCCCACACCCGCGCACTTGCCTGGGGCCGCCCCTGGGACCAGATGCCGCCTGGCACCACGCCCGACTCCACTGTGTTTCTGTTGGACCTGGGGCAGGAGCGGATTCTGGCGCGTTTCTCCATCGTGCACGGTCCTTACGAGACCGCCTTCAGCGCGGACGGGCGTTGGGCGCGGGTGGATGACATCGTCCTGCGCCAGCGTGATGGCGAACTCGCCACGGTCACGGTGGCCGCAGCGGAGCAGGCCGAAAGTTGCCCTTCCATGGACCGGGAGCCGTCGCCCACGGGCTGAGGTACGCCCGCGCTCAGCCGATCACGATGTAATCGCTGACCAGAGTGATCTCCGCATGCGCGCCCGGCTGCAGCTGCACGTAGCGGCCGCCCACCTGGTCGATGGCGATGCAGTCGTCCACGTCCAGCACCGCGTCGGTATGCGGCATGATCCAACTGGCGTCGCGCAGGCCCTTGGCCTTCTGCCTGGCATCGGCCATGTCAGCGGCGACCAGCAGCAGGTAGTCGTGCGCCTCGCCCAGCGCGCGTGGCACGTAGCCGCCCAGGTTGATGAAGAACAGGCGCGGCGCAGCCGGGCCCGGGGCAACATCGCCGAAACGGACCTGATGGCCGTCGACTCCGTCCACCGCCAGCCAGCCGTCCACGTGCAGGCCCTTGGCGTCACCGAACCACTCCCGGCGCAACTGTGGGTAGGCATCCTCGGGGCGGTCGACATTGGCGAAGGCCACGTCATGGACTTCGATGCGCGCACGCGCATGGCGCCCGCCCAGCATGAACACGTGCAGCACTGCCCTCTCCCACTCTTTTGCGACGGCGTGCAGTGTAGCGTTGCCACCACGCGAAGATCGCGGCGGCAGTGGTATCGTCAGCGCCTGAATCCGCAGGAGCGACCCCATGACTTTCCATTCGCGCAGCGTTACTTCCGGCCGCCTGGCCGCCACGCTGGCCCTTGTCGCCAGCCTGGCGCTCGGCGCCTGCGTCAGCACCCCCGGCCCGCAGGTGAAGGGTCCGGGCCTGTGCAAGGCCGAGGGCCTGGACTGGACGGTGGGGAAGACGGCCGACGAAGCCACCATGCGCAAGCTGTCGGCGCAGAGCGGTGCCGGGCTGGTCAACCCGATCGGCCCGGAAACGATCACCACCCGTGACCTTCGCCAGGATCGCCTGCGCGTGTTCATCGACAAGCAGAACGTGATCACCGCCGTCCGCTGCGAGTGATTCCCCACCGGGTAGAGCCACCCCATGGGTGGCTGTGCCATCAGATCGCGGCTTTTCCGTGCAGCCACCCGTGGGGTGGCTCTACCCCGTTCCGGTTCCGGTGCAGTCGCAGCCGTTCCAGTGGCGCATTTTGGGCGTCTGGCCGATGCCCGGGTTGAACGTGTTGCTGGGATCCAACTGCTGATAGAACGCGACCAGTGCCGGCTTGGCCGGGTACAGGTGGCCCACGTTGTGTTCGGCCGGGTACTCGGCACCACGCGCGTCCAGCAATGCCCACATGGCATGCTCGATCGCCAGCGGATCTTCGCCTTTGCGCACGATGTAGTCCTGGTGGAACACGTGGCAGAAGAAGTGCCCGTAATACAGCTTGCCGGCCAGCTTGGCGTCGATGTCCGCCGGCAGCTGTTCCACCCACTGGCGGTCATCGCGCCGCAAGGCCACGTCCAGCGCGACGATATCCTGCACTGCATCGCGGTGTACGTCGCGATACCGCACGGCCGCGCCTGCGACCGCAAAGCGATGCAGGAACGCCTTGCGGCCTTCATCGGCGGTGCATGCGAAGAAGTCACCGTCGCTATCGGCGAAGTGCGTGCGCAGGAAGGTCTCGGTGGCGGCCGCATCCTCCGCCGATACCTTCAGCAGCAGGTGGTGCTCGTAACGGTCACGGAACTGCTTCATGCGGGGCGGCAGGTGCCCCGGCAGCAGGCGCATCATGGCCTGGATGACCCAGTCGGTGGCCCCACGCAGCCCGACCATTTCGAACCAGCCGTCGATGCGGCTCTTCAGCGCGAATGCAGCCGGTACCCGCGCGGTGCCCAGGCGATCGATGAGCAGGAAGGTGTCCTTGCCGTAGCGCTCGCCGATATCAAACGCGTCGCGATGCAGGTACTCGCCGGAAATCGGCAGGCGCTCAAAGGCCGTCAGCAGGTGTCGGCGGACCGCGGTGAGATCCTCCATCGCGTTGCTGCCGATGTAGAACACCTCGGCCGGTTCGCGCGCGAAGGTATCCAGCCGCACCGCGAACACCGCCAGCTTGCCGGCCGAACCGGCCGCTTCGTAGTGGCGTGAGGGATCGGCGTTATAGCGGGCCGGAGTGGACGCATCGACCTGGCGTACCTGCTCGGCATAGCGCGGATCGGAGGCGGCGCGGTGCGTGCCGTTGTCCACGTCGGTGCGTGCGTAGTCGCCGCGCTGCAGCCGCTCCAGGATCTGCTCGGGGGTGTCGCCCAGCGCGATGCCGAGATGGTTGACCAGCTGCAGTCGCCCGTCCGCGTCGACCTGGGCGAACAGCGCCATCTCGGTATAGGCCGGGCCTCGCCGCACCAGCGCGCCGCCGGAATTGTTGCAGACCCCGCCCAGCACCGAGGCACCAATGCACGACGAGCCGATCACCGAGTGGGGTTCGCGGTCCAGCGGCGCCAGTACCTTCTCCAACCGGTCCAACGTCGCCCCGGGCAGACAGACCACCTGTCGGCCCTCGTTGATAAGCTGCACGCCAGTCAGGCGCAGCGTGTTGAGGATCACCACTGGCCGGTCGTAGTCCGCGCCGTCGGGCGTGGAGCCGCCAGTCAGGCCGGTGTTGGCGGCCTGCATGATGACCACGGCATCGGCAGCCACCACCGCCTGCAGCACGCGCCACTGCTCCAGCAGCGTACCCGGGCGGACCACCGCCAGCACCGGGCCGTTACCGAAGCGGTAGCCCTTGCGGAAGCGCCGGGTCGGCTTGTCGCCGCACAGCACGTGCGCATTGCCGACGATCGCACGCAGCTGCGCCAACAGCGTGGCCGGGCCCTGGGATGCAGCGTTCATGGCGCGGCCGCGAGGCGAAGGGTGGCGTCCACCAGCGAATCGCGGCTGATGTCGGCGATGGTCTTCGCCCCGGTGAGCGTCATCGCCACCCGCATTTCCTTGGCCATCAGGTCCAGCAGATGGGCCACGCCGGCCTCGCCCTGCGCGGCCAGCGCATAGACGAACGCACGGCCCAGCAGCACGCTGTCGGCGCCCAGCGCGAGCATACGCACCACGTCCAGGCCACTGCGGATGCCCGAGTCGGCCAGGATCTTCAGCTCGCCCTTCACCGCATCGGCAATGGCCGGCAGCGCACGCGCGGTGGACAGCACGCCATCCAGCTGGCGGCCGCCGTGGTTGGAGACCACGATGCCATCGGCGCCGAACCGCACCGCGTCGCGCGCGTCGTCCGGGTCGAGAATGCCCTTGATCACCATGGGTCCTGACCAGAATTCACGGATCCACTCCAGGTCTTTCCAGGAGATGGAGGGATCGAAGTTGGCACCCAGCCAGCCGATGTAGTCCGCCAGCCCGGTCGGACTGCCGCGATAGGTGGAAATGTTGCCCAGGTCATGCGGGCGGCCGCGCAGGCCCACGTCCCACGCCCAGCGCGGATGGGTGGCCGCCTGCAACATGCGCCGCAGCGGCGCGTTGGGGCCGCTCATGCCCGAATGGGCATCGCGGTAGCGTGCGCCGGGGGTGGGCATGTCCACGGTGAACACCAGCGTGGTCACCCCGGCGGCCTTGGCCCGCTCCAGCGCATTGCGCATGAAACCGCGGTCCTTCAGCACATACAGCTGGAACCACATCGGCCGATCGATGGCCGGCGCCACTTCTTCGATCGGGCACACCGACACCGTCGACAGGGTGAAGGGGATGCCGCGGCAGGCCGCCGCCCGCGCCGCCTGCACCTCACCGCGTCGCGCATACATCCCGGTCAGTCCGACCGGCGCCAGCGCCATCGGCATCGCCAGGCGCTCGCCGAACAGGGTTGTTTCCAGACTCAGCTCGGCCATGTTGCGCAGCACGCGCTGGCGCAGCGCGATATCGGCCAGGTCGGACACGTTGCGCTTGAGCGTGTGTTCGGCATACGCGCCACCATCGATGTAGTGGAACAGGAACGGCGGCAGCCTGCGCTGGGCGGCCGCGCGGTAATCGGTGGAGGCGGAGATGATCATGGGAATCAACCGTGGGCAGAAGGAAGCCGCGAGGCGCGCGTGCGCCGGGCCTCGTTGTCGTCAAGCGTGCGCAGCGAGGTGTGCACGAATTCCAGGTGGGCGTGTGCGGCGGCACGCGCGCGTTCGGGATCGCCGGACAACACCCCGTCCATCATTTCCCGGTGCTGCACCGACAACGGTTCAAACGTGCGCGGCGAGGTGTACAGCTTTTCGCGGCTCTGCGAGATGTTGGTCTGCAACAGCTCGAACAGGCCGCGCATCACCTGCAGCAGCACCAGGTTGTGCGAAGCCTCGGCGATGGCCAGGTGGAAGGCCGCATCGGCGCGCGCCTCACCGGCCGGATCGTCCTTGCCGTGTGCGGCCATCATGGTGTCGAAGGCGTCGCGGATCTTCGCCCGGTCCGCATCGGTGGCGCGCAGCGCGGCGTGCCACGCGGTCGCGCCTTCCAGCGCGTGGCGGATCTCCAGCACGTCGAAGCGGTACTCCGGGTCGCCCTGGAACAGCGGCAGGTACGGCATCAGCGGTTCGTCGATGGCCTGCCGGGCCCGCGCGGCGGGTTCGGCTACGTAGGTGCCACCGCCTACCCGCGCGGTCAGCAGGCCCTGGCTGGCCAGCTGCGCGATGGCCTCGCGCAAGGCGGTGCGTGACACCCCCAGTTGCACGGCCAGCGCCCGCTCGGCCGGCAGCCGATCCCCCGGCTGCAGGTTCTGCGTGCTCACCAGGCCACGCAGCTGCGCGGCCACCTTGTCGGACAGGCGTTCGTTCTTCATGCCGTCATTGTCGCCCGCGTGGCGTGATCCGCGCATGGCTCAGGGAATCATCCAGGTGAGCCAGTACGCCTGCAGCGTGGTGATGATGCCCACCATCACCGTGAAGATCAGGCTGTGCTTGACCGTGAAGCGGAACAGGTCGGACTCCTTGCCGGCCAGCCCCACCGCCGCGCAGGCGATGGCGATGGACTGCGGGGAAATCATCTTGCCGGTCACCCCGCCGGTTGTGTTGGCCGCCACCAGCAGCACCTCGGACACGCCGATCTGCTGGGCGGTGGTGGCCTGCAGCGCCGAGAACAGCGCGTTGGAGGAAGTGTCCGAGCCGGTCAGGAACACGCCCAGCCAGCCCAGGAACGGCGAGAAGAAGGTAAAGGCCTTGCCTGTATGGGCCAGGGCCAGCGCCAACGTGGCCGACAGCCCCGAGTAGTTGGCGATGAAGGCAAAGGCCAGCACCATGCCGATCGAGTAGATGGGCACCTTCAGCTCGTTGGCGGTCTCACCGAAGGTGCGCAGCGCCGCGGCCGGGCGCATCTTCAGCAGCACGATGGCCAGCACCGCGCCAAGCATGATGGCGGTGCCGGTGGCCGATACCGCATCGAACTTGTACACCGCCTCGTAGGCGCTGGGCGATGGCACGATCGGCGGCATCTTCTGCACCAGCTGGTCCAGTCCCGGCACCGGCAGCTTGAGCACCCAGTGTTGCAGCGGACCGCCAGCGGCGAACAACGCCTTGAACGGCTTGATGCTCCATACCGTGACCATCGCGGTCAGGATCAGAAACGGCGACCACGCCTTGACGATCTGCCCGGTGCGGTAACGCGGTGCCTCCAGCGCCTGCGCGGCGGCCTCCGCACTGGTTTCGGTATCGAAGCGGAAGATCCGCACCGGCTTCCAGCGGCGCAGGAACAGGGTCAGGCACACCAGCGAGGCCAGCGAGGCGGTGATGTCGGGCAGTTCCGGCCCGATGAAGTTGGAGGTCAGGTACTGCGCGATGGCGAACGAGCCGCCGGCCACCAGCACTGCTGGCCAGGTTTCCTTGACGCCGCGCCAGCCGTCCATGATCGCCATGATCCAGAACAGCACGATGATGGTCAGGAACGGCAGCTGGCGGCCGGCCATCTGCCCGATCTCGAACGGATCCAGGCCGGTGACCTGCCCCGCCACGATGATCGGAATGCCCATCGCGCCAAAGGCGACCGGTGCGGTGTTGACGATCAGGCACAGCCCGGCCGCATACAGCGGCTTGAAGCCCAGCCCGACCAGCAGCGCGGCGGTGATCGCCACCGGCGCACCGAAACCGGCCGCCCCTTCCAGGAACGCACCGAAGGCGAAGCCGACCATCAGCATCTGCAGGCGCTGGTCTTCGGTGACCGACAGGATCGAGGCGCGGATGATGTCGAACTGACCGGTCTTGACCGAGACCTTGTACAGGAACACCGCGCCCAGGATGATCCAGGCGATCGGCCACAGCCCGTAGATGAAGCCGTACGCGCCGGCCGCGAACGCCTGCTGCAGCGGCATGCGGTAGAACAGCAGCGCCACCGCCAGGGCGATGGCCACGGTGAGCGTTCCAGCCAGCCAGCCCTTCATGCGCAGCACGGCCAGGGCGACGAAGAAGAAGGCGATCGGCAACAGCGCGATCAGGCTGGACAGCCACAGGTTGCCAGCGGGGTCATACAGTTGTTGCCAGGGCTGCATCGGCGGATCTCAACGGAACGGACGGAAGGCCGCGCACGGGAGGTGCGGGCCGGCATGCATTCCTCCCCCTCACCATTGGTACGACCAATGGCTTAAGAAGAGTCAGGAAGTGTCCGCATTGAAACGCCAATTGCGTGACAGGCCTATTAGACCATAGGTCTATGCCCCGCGCTTTGGTATGACCATTAGCTGCAGCCGCAGTCGCTGGCCGGGCCCTTCAGCTCCACCCCGTTGCCGTCCGGGTCGTACAGGTACACCGACAGGCCATCGCCCTCGGCGCCGAAGTTGTTCTCCGGTTTGCCGCGCAGTTCCACCGCGTGCATCTGCAGGTGCGCCCTCAGCTGTTCAACATCGAACGGCTCCACCCGCAGGCACAGGTGCTCCAGGTTGCGTCCCTGCGTACCCGCCGCCGCGCCACCGGGGGTGCCGAGCTTTCCGTCCACGGCGACCAGATCGATCATCGACGTGCCGGCGTGCAGGTGCACCATGCCCAGCGACGGTCGCTCGCGCGCCACCGTGCAGCCGAGTACATCGCGGTAGAACGCCACCGCACGCGGCAGGTCCTGCACGCGCAGCACGATGTGGTCGATATGCTGGATCTGGAAGGGACGGTCGCTGCTCATGATGCCTCCAGTTTCTTGGCGATCCGACTGAACACCGCCAGCACGATCAGACACAGGATGCTGACGCCGATGGCGATGACGTACTCGCCGATGCCTACCGCGATGCCGATCGACGCCGACATGATCAGGGAGCTGGCCGTGGTCAGGCCGCTGACCTGGTCATCGCGCGTCCCGCGCAGGATGGTGCCGGCCGCCACGAAACCGACGCAGGCCACTACCGCCTCGATCAAACGGACCGGATCGACCTGCAGCAGGTCGCGATAGCGCTCCTGCTGGAAGTGTTCGGCGATGCTGTCGCCGAGGCCCACAATCAAGGCGGCCGCGCCGGCAATGAGCATGTGGGTGCGCAGACCGGCCGCGTGTTTGCCCATCTCGCGTTCGATGCCGATCAAGCCACCAAACACCATGGCTGCGGCAATCCGCAGCAGTATCGATAGATCCTGTTCCAGTCCCATCCGTACGTCCTCGCCTGTTCGACCCAGCCTTGCGTGGGGCACGTGGCAGCGCCGTGAAGAGGCGCGTGAGGCGGATGTGCACGGTCATGCGGCAGTGGGTTGCCGCATGACCGCCAGGCACCGGTTACTGCGCCAGGTAGCCGCCATCGATGGCGTAATACGTGCCGGTCGCGAACGAGGCATCGTCGCTGGCCAGCCAGGCCACCAGCGCGGCGACCTCATCGGGCTGGCCGAGACGGCCCAGCGCGTGCTTGCTTTCCAACGCCTGCCTGACCGTCGGGTCCATCTTGTCCAGCAGCGGGGTGGCGATGAAGCCGGGGCCGACCGCATTGACCCGGATCCTGTCGCCGGCGTGCTCCCACGCCGCGGTCTGGGTCAACCCGACCACCCCGTGCTTGGCGGCCACGTAGGCAGCGGAATTGTTGAACCCCACCTGCCCCAGGATGGAGGCCATGTTGATGATGCTGCCGCCCTTGCCGCCGCCGCGCATGGCCTGGATCTGCGCTCGCTGGCACAGGAACACACTGGTGAGATTGACGTCGATGACGCGCTTCCAGCCGTCCACCGGGTAGTCGCCGCTGGTCGCCGACGGTCCGCCGATGCCGGCGTTGTTGACGGCGATGTGCAGGCCGCCCAGTTCCTGCACGGTGCGCTGTACCGCCGCTTCAACGGCCTTTTCGTCGGTGACGTCGAGCGCGATGCCGATCGCCTTGACACCCTTGCCGCGCAGCGCCTCGGCGGTCTTCTGCACCGCATCGTCCTTCAGATCCCACACCGCCACCGCTGCGCCGGATGCTGCGAGCAGTTCGGCCGCGGCCAGGCCGATGCCGGACACACCACCGGTCACGATCGCCACCTTGCCCTTGAGCTGATAATCAATCATCGCGTTGTACCTCTGGTTGGAACATGTCGCAGGAAACACCTGCATCCGGCACTACGCTACGCCGGCCGTGCGTTACGCAACGTGCACACAGACGCCCGCAACAATGCTTCCCATCGCTGCAACGCACCTGTGCCTATGCTGGCGGTCGTACGTCCACATTCTGTTTGCCCAGGCTGCATCGACGCAGCCCTCCCCCCACAAGGTATGCCCATGACTTCCACCAGTGACGGCCCATTGTTCACCCCTACCCGGCTCGGCGCGATCGCGGTGGCCAACCGCATCGCGATGGCCCCGCTCACCCGCAACCGCGCCATCGAAGGACGCGTGCCCAATCCCCTGGCGATCCAGTACTACGAACAGCGCGCCAGCGCCGGCCTGATCATTGCCGAGGCTACCCAGATCAGCCCGCTCGGCCAGGGCTACCTGGACACCCCCGGGATCTACAGCCAGGACCAGATCGACGCCTGGAAGAAGGTCACCGACGCGGTGCATGCGCGCGCCGGCAAGATCGTGCTGCAGCTGTGGCACGTCGGCCGGATCTCGCACACCAGCCTGCTGCCCGACGGTGAGGTGCCGGTGGCGCCGAGTGCGCTGCCGGCCAAGGCCAAGACCTTTACCAGCAAAGGCTTCGAGGATGTCTCGGCACCCCGCGCACTGGAACTTTCCGAGATTCCCGGATTGATCCAGGACTACCGCCAGGCAGCGCGCAATGCGATCACCGCCGGCTTCGATGGCGTGGAAGTGCACGCGGCCAACGGTTACCTGATCGACCAGTTCCTGCGCGACGGCAGCAACCAGCGCACCGACGAATACGGTGGCAGCATCGAGAACCGCACGCGCCTGCTGGATGAGGTGGTCCGTGCCATCGCATCGGAGATTGGCCCCGAGCGCACCGGCGTGCGCCTCTCCCCGGTGACCCCGGCCAACGACGCTGCCGACTCCAATCCCCAGCCACTGTTCGAACGCGCCGTGGAGCGCCTGGATGCGATTGGCCCGCTGGCCTTCATCCACGTCATCGAAGGCGCCACCGGCGGCCCGCGCGACAACATCGCGTTCGACTACGCCGCGCTGCGCGCGAAGTTCAAGGGGGCGTGGATCGCCAACAACGGCTACACCAAGGACACCGCCGAAGCCGCCATCGCCTCCGGCTACGCCGACGTGATCGCCTTCGGTCGTCCGTTCATTGCCAACCCCGATCTGGTTGAACGCCTGCGCCTGGGCGTTGCATTGTCCGACCTCGACCCGGACACCCTGTACGGCGGCGGCTCGCGCGGCTACACCGATTACCCGAGCGTCTCGGGCGCATGACACACGCACCGACCCGGTAGAGCCGACCGTTGGTCGGCGGTGCTTGGTAATGCCGACCGTTGGTCGGCTGTCGTGGGTAATGCCGGTCGCTGGCCGGCATTACCGCATCGCGGGCGTGACGTTGCCGCCCTGCAACACCGGCATCAACGCATTCGGCAACCGGCAGGGCTGCTGCGGCGTGCTGTCCTGCCGCCATCCCTTGCCCAGCATGACCCCTGCCCCCCGTGCGAGCACGTCATCACCAGGCGCCGGGCAGCTGACGTCACTGACCAGCACCTGCCCGTCGCGATCCAGCCACTGCTGCACGAAATACGGGCCATCGGCCAGCTGCATCGTGCCCAGGTTGAGCCGGACCACGGCCTGCCCCTGCACGTTTCCCTGCCAAGTCGTTTCCAGCGCCATGCCGGTGAAGGCCAGGCGTCGCCGCATCAAGACCCTGTAGTCCGCGTCCAGCAGGGTCAGCTCCTCATCGCCGTCCTCCAGAGAACGCCGCGTCAGTGTGCGGTCTTCGCCCCACGGCAGGATCTCCAAGTACCGGGGAGGCAGCGGCTCGCTGCCATCGGCCAGCATCAGACCCTGCTGCCGCTCGCGGCGGAACACCACACGCCGTGCATCCATGTGCTCGACCCCATCGACAGCGCTCCCGATTACCTTGCCAAGCGCGATGTTGTACGGCTGGTTCTGGCCGATGGCCTGGTTCCACAGCAGCAGCAACGGCGGCACCACGTGATCGTCATCGATCGCCAGGCCTTCGGGCACCGTGTGTGCGGTGGTGCCATCCCACCACAACCGCGGCGAGGACTCGCCCACGAACGTGCCCAGCAGGCCCCCGGCCACCGCGTCCAGCCTGTCGACACTGGACGGGGCGAACATCACCTGGCCCTTGCAGTCGAATACGGCAGCAGTGCGACCGTCGGCAGCGGCCCGAACGCGCCACGCGGGTGCCTGCCGTTGCTCGGCATCGGGCGCGTCCAGCACCGCAACCAGCGCGGCCGACACCTCGGTGGGCGGCGAGGCATCGTCATCCTGCCCCCCCCCACCAGCGACCCCCGCAGTAGTCCATGCGAACACTGCCGCGCGGCGTGGGCAGTGGGGCGAAGCGACCGTCGGCCATCAGCCAGCCGGGTTCGGGGGTGTCGTGCTCGCTGCCGGTGGCGTAGCGGCTGACCTGCCCGGGCCAGTCGCGCCGGCCTGCGCTGCCGCCGTACTGGCGATAGCGTGGGTACAGGCCCTGTTGCCGGTAGCGGGCCGCATCTGTTGCCCTGCCCTGCGCATCCACCCGCCGCCACAGCTCGCCCTGGCGCAACCACCAGCAGCCGTCGCTGAACGGTCGCAGCGCGTCAATATCGTCGGCAAACAACGTGGCGCCGGCTTCGTTCTGCACGTTGCACCGCGTGGGCACCTCGACACTGCAGGACACATACACGTGGCGGCCGACGAAGGGCCCGGCCACCCACTGCGCCTTGCGTTCGTCCAGCAGCATGACCGGCTGCCCCTCCAGGTCATGGAAACGCAGCGGGCCGCTGCGGGCGTTCCACACCACGCGATCGGGCACCGCAAGCGGCAGCCACTCGCCATCATTCAGGGCCGGGTAGACGCACGTGGCCCAGTGCATCCACCACGCCCCAGCCACCCACCGGGTCGCCGTCGGCGCGGATGAACGCGTTCCATAACGGGTCGCCGGGTGCGGCCTGCGGCAGCACGAAGGGCGTGTGGTACTCGGTGTAACCGCGGTCTTCGCGCAGCAGCCGTCCTGCATCGTCGTACCACTGCTGGGGCGTGGCGTCGCCCTGTGCGCGCATCCAGCGATCGGCAGCCAGCCGCACCATGCGCTCGCCGTTGGGTGCCACCAGCAGGCGGCCATCGGCGGCTACCAGCGCATCGGCGCCGAAGCGGTGGCCGAGCACGGTGAACGACTGCGCCTGCACCGGCGTGGCCAGCGCGGCCAGCGCCGTCAGCACGAACATCCTTTTCATCGGTCACATCAGGAGAAACGGAGTTGCACGCTAGCGCCTGAGCACGGGCGACGCAATGCGGGTAGAGCCGACCGTTGGTCGGCTGCCCATGCAGCCGGATCCGCGCGAAGGTAGCCGACCAACGGTCGGCTCTACCGGTGTGTGGACGATCTGCGTGCAGCCGACCAACGGTCGGCTCTACCGGTGTGGGGAGGATCTGGGTGCAGCCGACCAACGGTCGGCTCTACCGGCGTGGGGACGATCTGCGTGCAGCCGACCAACGGTCGGCTCTACCGGTGTGTGGACGATCTGCGTGCATCCGACCAACGGTCGGCTCTACCGGTGTGGGACGATCTGGGTGCAGCCGACCAACGGTCGGCTCTACCGGTGTGGGGAGGATCTGGGTGCAGCCGACCAACGGTCGGCTCTACCGGTGTGGGGAGGATCTGGGTGCAGCCGACCAACGGTCGGCTCTACCCGGGCGTTGAAGGTTATCCGTGCGTCCTCGGTCAATACACCGGCAACGAAATGAAGCTCGCCTGCTGCGGTGCGTGCCACACCTGCTGCGTCGCCTTCTGGTAATCGCCCGGCTTGGCCAGGTAGATGTTCTGCACGAAGGTCTGCGGGTTGCGGTCGTACAGCGGGAACAGGCTGGACTGCACCTGCACCATCACCCGGTGGCCCGGCTGGAACACATGGTTGGCCGTGGGCAAGCCGAACCGGTAGTCCAGCACCTGGTTGGCCGCGATCGCCTTGGGCGCGCTGAAACTCTCGCGGTAGCGCCCGCGGAATATCGCCATCGACACCGCCAGTTCATAGCCGCCCATCTCCGGCGTGGACGGGGTCTGGTCGGGGTACACGTCGATCAACTTCACCACCCAGTCGGCATCGCTGCCGGTGGTCGCCGCGGCGAGGTTCACCTGCGGCGCGCCGCCGATGCGCAGCGGTTCGGTCAACGGTTCGCTGACGAAGGTGAGTACGTCGGGCCGCCCGTCCACGAAACGCTGGTCCTTCACCAGCCAGCTGGTCCACATGTCGCGGTCGGCGAAGCGCACCGGGCGCGGCACGAACGGCACCGGCTTGGCCGGGTCCGCCACGTATGCCTCGTAGGTGGCTTCGCCTGGCTGCGGCGCCTCGAACGACAGCTTGCCGCCCGCACGCAGATACAGCGGCTTGCTCTTTGCCACCGTCCGCGGCCACTGCTGCAGCTTGTCCCAGTGGTTCTCGCCGGTGTTGTAGATCAGCACCGGCGGCGTATCGGCCTTGGCCGCGCCGTCCACGAGGTACTGGTCGAAGAACGGCTTGAGCACGTCGCGGCGGAACTGCAATGCGGTGTCACCGTCGAACTTGAGCGCACCCAGGCTGCTGCCGTCGTAGTTCACCTGGCTGTGCCGCCACGGGCCCATCACCAGGTAATTGAGCGTGTTGCTGCTGTCGCGCGGCTCCATCGCCGCATAGCTGTGCACCGCACCCCACATGTCTTCCTGGTCCCACAGGCCTTGCAGCCACATGGTGGGCACCTTCAGCGGGGTCTTGGCCATCTGCGCGTCCAGCGCCTGTTCCTGCCAGAACGCATCGTAGGCCGGGTGCTCGATCAGCTTGTGCCACCACGGCAGCTGATCCAGCCCGTTGGCGCGCGCGTAGTCGCCGGCCGAGCCGGCACGCAGGAAGGTGGTGTAGTCGTCATAGCCAACGCTGGGAATCGACGGCCCCTTGCCGCGTTTGGCCAGCTGGCCGGTGAAGTAGCCGAAATTGACCTGGCGGAAGGCGCCGTAGTTGAGCCAGTCATCGCCCATCCAGCCGTCGATCATCGGACTCTGCGGCGCGGCAACCTTCAGTGCCGGATGCGGGTTGGTCAGCGCCATCACCACGGTGAAGCCTTCATACGAAGAGCCGAGCATGCCGACCTTGCCATTGCTTTCGGGCGCGTGTTTGACCAGCCAGTCGATGGTGTCCCACGCATCGGTAGCATGGTCCACCTTGGTGCTGTTGAGTGGCCCGCGCAGCGGCCGGGTCATCACGTAATCGCCTTCTGAGCCGTACTTGCCGCGGATGTCCTGGAACACCCGGATGTAGCCGCCGTCGACGAACACCTCGTCGCCCTGGGGCAGGATGTCGCGCATGTGCGGCGAGTCGATGCGCTTGGCGCGGTTGGCCGCGTCATACGGCGTGCGGGTCAGCAGGATCGGGGCGTGCTTCGCGCCCTTGGGCACCACGATCACCGTGTAGAGCTTTGTGCCGTCGCGCATCGGCACCATCACCACGCGCTTGTCGTAGTTGTCGGCAGCGGTGGGGGTCACAAATCCCTTGGCCGGGATATCCGGGGTCATCGGCGCGGTCTGCGCCGACACGCTGGCGGCAATCATGAGGCTCAACAACACGACAGGCACGACACGGACACGCATGGGCTCTCTCCCGGCAGGTGGCGGCGAACAACCCCTGAAGCCTAGCGCCGCCCGCGCCGCGCCGGTAGGTGCCGTTTGTCCCTGCCGCCCGCATTCAGTCATCAACCACCGGATCGTGCAAAGCCACGCGCGGCACCCCAGAATGGGCCCCGGGGTCCACAGGGGCACGCTCCACCGGACAAGGCGGCCGATGATGAAGAACCCCTACACACTGCAGGCACTGGTGCGCGCCGAGCTGGCGTCACGCGAGGAAGAGCAGCGCATCTATGTCCGATGCGCGATGCCGTTGCCGCGGGCGCGCCATTCCATCCCATCGCCGGCATGGAGGCGCTGGCGGGCGTCCTGCAGGACGACAGCTGCTACGTGGCACACAACGTGGTGACCTGGAAGGGGCGCACCGCCCTGTTCGGCGGGCGCACCTTCCGCGCCACGGCGGCCAATGTGGTCGCCTTCCTGCGTGGCGCGATGCAGGCCGGCGATGTGCGGCCGCTGCTCATCGCGCCCTGCTTCAGCACGCGACCCGACCGCGTGGTGTTGGTCGATGAGGACCAGCTCGGCGTTTACCGCGTGCGCTGATTCACGCGCTGGCTGTTTCATGCAGCGCCAGCCAGCGCCATTGCCCGTGCTCCTGGCGAAGCACGGCCAGCGATTCCCGCCAGCGCATCGCGCCCTCCTCCACGCCCTGGCCTTCGCGATAGCGCAGCATGGCCAGCGGCGACGGCAGGGTCGTGGCCTGCACCGACTCGATGGCGATCACCAGCCCGGGGCGTGCGCCGTGGCTGCCGGCAAACAACGCCTGCACGGCGTCCCGATCCAGGCGCTGGCCGGCCACCCCGACCATGCAGAAGTCATCGGTGAAGCGCGCCATCAGCGTGTCCAGCGCGGATACCGGGATGCGCGCGTTGAACCAGTCTTCGATCAGCACATGCAGTGCGTGGATTTCATGCAGGGCGGAGGTGTCGGTCATACAGAGGTCCTCAAGGTCAGGGTGGACGCCGGCAGGCGCCAGAGCAGAAGCAGCGGCAGCAGGGTCATGCCGGCGGCCAGCAGCAGGGTCAACGTAAAGGCGCGGTCGGGCGTCACCGACGACAGCACCGCCAGCACGCAGGCCAGCACCGCGGCGGCCAGGCAGAAACTGAGTTGGCGGTTGAGATTCCACAGCGCGCTGCCCGGCAGCAGTTCGTCGTCGGCCATGCCTTGGAATGCGAGCGTCTGCGCGCTGCTGCTGCACAGGCTGCCGCCCAGCCCCATCAGCGCGAATGCCAGCATGGGCATCCCCGGCTGGCCAGGATGGACGCCGATCAACAGCACGATGCCCACGGCCTGGCACAGCATGCCCGCGCTCAACAGCGGCCGCGCACCGATGCGCGGCAGCCAGTGCCGCGTAGTGGCGATCGCGCAGGCCGAGGCGAGCGCCCAGGGCAGCATGAAACCGCCGATGGCGGCCGGGGTGTAGCCCTGCCGGTGCAGGAGCAGCGTTGCCACCAGCTGGGTCCCGATGAACGTGCCCGGCACCAGCAGGTACACCACCATGGCCAGGCGCAGCGTGGGGTGTCGCAGCAACGTCCAGTGCAGCACCGGCTGCGCGGTGCGTCGCGCGGTACGCGCATAGACCACGAGCACGGCCGTGGCGGCCATCAGCAACCCGATGCCCAGCGTGCGCTGCTGCGCCTCGGCGATCTGGCTCAGGGCCACCAGCAACAGGCTCAGGCCCAGCGAACCCAGCACCAGGCCGCGCCGGTCCAGCCGCGGCAGCGCCCGCGGCGCCTCGGACCGGACCCACGCGGCGGCCAGTAGCAGGGTCAGCGCGGCCAGTGGCACGCTGGCCAGCAGTACCCAGCGCCATGACCCCAGCCCGACCAACCAGCCGCCCAGGGTCGGCGACAGCGCCGGCACCAGCAGCGCCACGGCCATGATGCGCGCGGTGAGGCGGCCACGTTCGGCCGGTGGGCAATGCCGGTAGGCCATCGCCTGCCCGACCGGAATCAGCAACCCGCCACCCAGTCCCTGCAGCAGCCGCCAGCCGATCAGCGCTTCGATGCTGGGCGCAGTGCCGGCCAGGATCGCGCCCAGCGCGAACACCGCCAGCGACAGGCACAGCAACCGGCGCTCGCCCAGCCGCGCAGCCAGCCAGCTGCCCAGCGGGATCACCAGGGTCAGGCCCAGCATGTAGGCGTTGCCGATCCACGCCAGCTGCGGCACCGAGGCGTGCAGGTCGGTCGCCACGGCCGGATAGGCCACCGTGCCGATGAACATGTTGACCAGGTCCAGCGAGAACCCGAGCAGGTACAGCAGCTCCACTTTGGCGCGATAGGTCATGCGGCACTCCCGTTGCGAGGCGGAAGCATGCGCGCTGGGCGGCGCTGGATAAACCGAACATCCAATGCAAGACTGTCAAATCATTTTTGACACAAGAGGCGTGCGCGATGGTCAGCCTGGACCGCTTCGAGACCTTCAAGGCCGTGGTCGATGCCGGCAGCCTTACCGCGGCCGCGCAGCGCCTGGGCCAGAGCAAGGCGGTGGTGAGCTTCAACCTGAAACGGCTGGAGCAGGAACTGGGCGTGACCCTGCTGGTGCGCAACACCCGCAGCCTGGCGCTGACCGAGGCCGGCGAGCGCTTCCACCAGCACTGCGTGGCGATGCTGGCCACGGCCGAACAGGCCATCGAAGAGGCGCGCAGCGAACAACTGCAACTGCGCGGCACGCTGCGCCTGACCACCACGCCCGAATACGCGGCCGCCAAGCTGGTGCCGCTGCTGGAGGGGTTCCGCGCCCTGCACCCGCAGCTGCGGCTGCACCTGTCGACCACACCGGCGCATGCCGACCTGATTCCCGAGCGTTTCGACCTGGCCATCCGGTTGGGGCGCATGGCCGATTCCGAGCTGCGGGCCACCCTGCTTGATGAGCACGCGTTGTGCGCAGTGGCTGCGCCGTCGGTGGTGGCGGGGTTGCCCGATGAGGCCGCGCGTGACGACCCGGAGTGGGTGCGTACGCTGCCGCGGTTGGGTTATCCGCGTCTGGCGGACCTGCCGTTGATCGCCCCCGATGGCAGCGACCAGATGTTTGCCAGCAACCCCGCCGATGCGGTGGTCACAGTGGACAATGCGTCCACGCTGCGTGCATTCGCGCTGGCCGGGGCCGGGGCGACGGTGCTGCCGCAGTGGTTGATTGCCGAGGATCTGGCGTCAGGCCGGCTGGTGCCGATCCTGCGCGGGCACCGCTTTCCGCGCCAGGGGGTGTATGCGGTGTTTCCCAACACCGCACATCCATCGCGACGGGTGCAGTTGTTGCTGGCGCACCTGCGCCAGCATCTGCCCGGTTGAGCTGCGGCAGGCACGACCAACGGTCGTGCCCTACCAGGGTGCGTACGGGGTTGGCCGTGATGGTGGCAACCCCCTGCGGGTAGGTACCGACCGTTGGTCGGTAGCCGCCGTCGCTTAACGCACCACGCCACCGCTGAGCACGACCGGACTGGTTTCCACCGGCTCGTTGGCCGAGCGCGACAGCTGCAGTTCGTAGCGGCCTTCGGCGATCTTCCACTGCTTGTCGGCGGTGTCGAAGCTTGCCAGCGTCTTCGGCTCGGCCTCGATGCGGATCCGGCGCGATTCGCCCGGCTGCAGCGTGACCTTCTGGAAGCCGATCAGGCGGATCGGCGTGGCGCTGCCTTCCGGCATCTTCAGGTACAGCTGGGCCACGTCCGCACCGGCAACCTTGCCGGTGTTGCGGATGTCCACCGTGGCCACCAGGCGCTGGCCCATCGCGGTGGCGCTCAGGTTTTCATACGTGAAGGTGGTGTAGGACAGGCCGTGGCCGAACGCGAACTGCGGGGTCAGGCCCTTGGCCGCGAACCACTTGTAGCCAACGTTGGCGCCTTCGATGTCGTAATCGATGGTGTCATCCGGCTTGTGCTTCGGGTTGAAGCCCAGCCCGTTCACTTCCGGGCGCGGCAGCTGGCTGGCATCCACCGGCCAGGTCACCGGCAGGCGGCCGGACGGGTTGACCTTGCCGGTCAGCAGCGCGGCGATGCCTTCACCACCCCGGATGCCCGGGTACCACGCCTGCAGTACCGCCGGCACCTGCTGCAGCCACGGCAGCTCGACCGGGCCGTTGGTTTCCAGCACCACCACGGTCTTCGGGTTGGCCTTGGCCACCCCGGCGATCAGCGCATCCTGGTTGTCGGGCAGCTTCATGTGCGGCAGGTCGACCGATTCAGCCGACCATTGCGTGGCAAACACGATCGCCACATCGGCGCCGGCGGCAGCGCGCGCGGCGGCGGCCACATCGCGGCCGTCCACGTATTCGATGCTGGCGTCCGGGCGCTCGGCACGCAGGGCTTCCAGCGGCGAGGACGGGTGGAAGATCACCGGGCCCGGCCAGGTGGTCGGCAGCACGCCCGGCACCGCGTTGGTGCCCTTGGCGGTCCAGCCCACCATCGACGAGCCACCGCCGCCGATCACACCCTTGTCGGCGTGGCCACCGATGATCACGATGCGCTTGATCTCCGGGCCCAGCGGCAGCAGGTTGTTGGCGTTGCGCAGCAGCACGCTGCCCTCTTCGACGGTGCGCTGCGCGGCGGCGAAACCGGCGGCGTCGTCGATCGGCTGGTGCTGCGGCGGCAGGTCGAAATTGCCGTTGGCGAACATCGCACGCAGGATCCGCGACACCATGTCATCCAGACGCGCACGCGGCACCACGCCGCCATTGACAGCCAGGCGCAGCGGTTCATCGAAGTACACGGCCTTGTCGAACACTTCGCCGGCCGACTGCTGGTCCAGACCGGCCAGCGCCGCCTTCGAGCCGCTGTGCACGCCACCCCAGTCGGACATCACGAAACCGGGGAACTTCCACTCCTGCTTGAGCACCTGGTTCATCAGGTAGTCGTGCTCGCAGCCGTAGATGCCGTTGATGCGGTTGTAGGAGCACATCACCGAACCGGGCTTGCCGATGTCCAGTGCGATTTCGAACGCCAGCAGGTCCGATTCGCGCATGGCCTGCTCGCCGATCTCGGCGCTGTGGAAATTGCGCGAGGTCTCCATGTCGTTGAGCGCGAAGTGCTTCATCGTCGACACCACGTGCTGGCTCTGCACGCCGCGGATCGACTCGCCGACCAGGCGACCGGCCAGCAGCGGATCTTCGCCGGCGTACTCGAAGTTGCGGCCGTTGCGCGGATCGCGCTGCAGGTTGACGCTGCCGGCCAGCAGGATGTTGAAGCGCTGCTGCCAGGCCTCGCGGCCCATGGTGGCGCCACCGGCGAAGGCAACCTCCGGGTTCCAGCTGGACGCGGTGGACGGGCCGGACGGCATCGCCGTGGCGTGGTCGCCCTTGCGGATGCCGCCCGGGTTGGTCACGCCCACACCGGCATCGGCCGACTGCTGCGATGGAATGCCCAGGCGTGCCACGCCCGGTACGAAACCGGCCGAACCGACCGCGCCTTCCGGCAGCGGGCCGCCATCCTTGCCCAGCCCGAAGTAGCTGTGCAGCATCTGGAACTTCTCGTCGTCGGTCATCTTCGCCACGATCAGCCGCGCGCGTGCGTCGGCGTTGAGCGAGGTGTCCATCCACGGCGTGTCGCCGCCGACCGGCGCGGCGTAGCCCAGGGTCAGCAGCTTGCCGGCGATGGCCGGGCTGTCGGCATCGATGCGCAGCTTGACTGCAGTGCTGGAGGCCGACTGGAACCCGTTGGAGCGGGCCACGTCGCCGTTGGCGTCGAAGCCGGTCACGGCGGCATCGTTGGCACCCAGCAGCACGGCCGGCGCGCCCACGCGCGAGGCGTCGATGAGCTGTTTGAAGCGCGCGCCATCGGCGGCGGCGGTATGGGTGTACAGCGCCACCACGTGGCGGCCGTCATTCAGGCGCAGGTAGTTCATGCCCGGGGCTTCGATACCCGACTCCGCTTCCACCGGCAGACGCGAGATCACGATGCTGCCACGGCGCTCGGCCGACGCCGGGTCGGCACTGACGAAGCGGTAGGTGTAACCGAGCTGGTCGGCCAGCGCTTCCAGCGGATCCGGGACGTGGCTGGTGCCGCTGGTGTCCGCTTCGCGGTACACGTTGCCGATGGTCAGCGCGTCCACGTTCATGGCCTGCAGCTGGGCCGCAACGTCGGCCGCATTGAGCCATTTCGGCGCCTGTTCCAGGCTGAGCACGGTGAAGGCGTCGGCTCCGCCGGTGGCGGCGGTGGGCGCGGCCCAGGCCGAGGCGGCCAGCGAGAGCGTGATGGCGGCCGTCAGGGCCAGTGGCTTTGTAATCGTTTTCATAAGCGGGCGAAACACCTTTGCTTGCGCAAAAAATCCAGGGAGTCGTGCCGCAGAAGGGTGCAGCGCCAAGATGGCGGATGCCGGCGCCTTGCAGGCCGGTATCGGGTATTACCAGTCAATGCAGCTACGACCAGGCCCCTCCGCCCGTCGATACAGCCGCCCTGCCCGGTGGGTGCCGCAGGCGGCACCCATCCGGTGAAGAGTCGTCCACCCTGTTCATCCCTGTCAACAGCGTGTTCAGTTTCGACGGCGCAGGGCCGCCGGGTCGATCACGACGCGGCGGGCTTGACCACGTGCGTTGCCGCGGGCGACAGCACGCGCCCTGCCCTGTCCTGCGGCAGCAGCGGCGCCAGCGGCTGGCCATCGGCCAGGGTGAGCAGCTGCGAACGTGGTTCATGTTCGGCGAACAGGAACGCTTCGCCCCACTGCCGCAGCGCCACCACCAGCGTGAACAGCGCCTGCCCTTTCGGCGTCAGGACGTAGTCGTGGTACCGGCTGCCATCGGCCGCCGGCTGCTGGGCGAGCACGCCGGACTCCTGCAGCGCCTGCAGGCGCTGGCTGAGCATGCTGCGCGACATGCCCAGGCTGCGTTGGAAATCACTGAACCGGTGCACCCCATCGAAGGCGTCGCGCACGATCAGCAGCGACCAGCGGTCGCCGATCAGGTCCAGCGCACGGGCCACCGGGCAGGTGGCGTTGGGATCGTCGTGCATGGGGCACCTCCATAAGTGGTTTTATTTTAGAACCAGATCATCCAGAATCAACTGGTTCTATTTTGAGACCATACGATGTCCATCGCCGCACCCCTGCCCCGTACCACCACGCCCCTCCTGGTGTTGTTCGCCTGTGCCGCCGGGCTCAGCGTGGCCAACGTCTACTACGCCCAACCGCTGCTGGATGCACTGGCCGCCGACCTGCACATCGGCACCGCCCGGATCGGCGCGGTCATCGCCGCCACCCAGCTGGGCTCGGTGATCGCGCTGCTGTGGCTGGTGCCGCTGGGCGACCGGTTGGAACGCAGGCGCCTGATGGCGGCGCAGAGCGTGGGGCTGGTCGTGGCCCTGTTGGGGGTTGCCCTGGCCGGCAACGCCACCGCGCTGCTGCTGGGCATGCTGGCGGTGGGCCTGCTCGGCACCGCGATGACCCAGGGGCTGATTGCCTATGCCGCCGCTTCGGCGGGCCCGCATGAGCGTGGCCGCGTGGTCGGTGCCGCGCAGGCCGGCGTGGTGATCGGCCTGCTGCTGGCCCGGGTGGTAGCCGGTGGCGTGGCCGACCTGGGGGGCTGGCGTGCGGTGTATGTGCTGTCGGCGGTGCTGATGGTGGTCAGCGGCGCGGTGCTGTGGCTGCGCCTGCCACGGCTGCCGGTGGCCGATGCCGCGCCCCGGATCGGGTTGATCACTCTGCTGCGTCAGCAACCGGTGCTGCGCCAACGCGGCGTGCTCGGACTGCTGCTGTTCACCGCGTTCGGGCTGTTCTGGAGCAGCATGGCGCTGCCGTTGAGCGCACCGCCGCATGCGCTCAGCCATACCGCCATCGGTGCGTTCGCACTGGCCGGCCTGCTCGGCGCGTTGGCCGCCGCGCGCAGCGGGCACTGGAGCGATCGCGGCCATGCCCACCGTGTTTCCTTTGCTGCGCTGCTGCTGTTGCTGTTGAGCTGGGCCCCGCTGGTGGCGTTGCCGCTGCACCTGGGCTGGCTGGTACTGGGCGTGCTGTTGCTGGATCTGGCGGTACAGGCACTGCACGTGACCAACCAGAGCCTGATCCTGGCCGCCGCGCCCAACGCGCAGGCGCAGGTGATCGCCGCCTACATGCTGTTCTATGCGGCCGGCAGCGGGATCGGCGCGCTGCTGGGCAGCAGCCTGTATGCCGCGTATGGCTGGAGCGGTGTCTGCACAGCCGGCGCCCTGGTTTCGTTGCTTGCGCTGGGCGCGTGGTGGACGGTTTCCGTCCGCGACCACCGGCGCGCCACTGACTGAAGCGTTCATCACCCCGGCTGCGTTCAAACTGCCGGCGCGTCAATCGTTAGCATTTTTACTAATTGCCGGTAGGATTGGCGGTCTCAGCCCCTGACACCGACCCTGCCGATACTGCCCGCCATGCCCCGCCTTGCCGCCCCTGCCCACCTGCGCCAGCCCTCCCGGGAGGTGCGCTGATGGGCGCGGTCGTCGCCCTGGACCAGTTGCTGGAAAGCCGGCAGGTCTGGCGCGGCAGGGCGCCGGCCACGCCGCCGGCCACCGCCCCGCACCCTACCGGCCACCCGGCGCTGGACGCCCGCCTGCCCGGCGGCGGTTGGCCGCCGGCGGCGCTGTCGGAGGTGCTGCTGGCCGCGCCGGGGCACGGCGAACTGGCGCTGGTCTGGCCCACCCTGGCGCGGCTGAGCCAGCAACAGCAGACCATCGTGCTGATTGCCCCGCCCTACCTGCCGCATGCGCCCGGCTGGGCCGGTGCCGGGCTGGCCTTGAACCAGGTGCAGGTGGTGCGGGCAGCCCCGCGCGATGCCCTGTGGGCTGCCGAACAGTGCCTGCGTTCTGCGGCCTGCGCCGCCGTGCTGTGCTGGCCGCAGCAGGCCGACGACCGGGCCCTGCGCCGGCTGCAGGTGGCCGCCGAAACCGGCCAGTGCCTGGGGTTTGCCTTCCGCGACCTGCGCCAGGCGCGCAACGCCTCGCCGGCACCGCTGCGGTTGCAGCTTGAGCACGGCCAGGTGCGCGTCCTCAAGTGCCGCGGCGGCATGGCCCCGGCGCAGCCGTTGCCGCTGGCCCTGGCGCATTGAGCGGCCGCCGTGCACTGGGCCTGCCTGTTGCTGCCACAGCTGGCGCTGGATGCCGCCCTGCGCCAGCAACCCGATCCGTCGGTGCCGCTGGTGCTGCTCAGCGGCCCGGCGCAGCGCCGCGTGCTGCATGCGGTGAGCCCGGCGGCGCGCCAACGGGGGCTGCGCCGCGGCATGCTGCTGTCGGCCGCCCAGGTGCTTACCCGCGACATGCTCACCGTCGAACATGACCCGCGCGCCGAACAGGCCACCCGGCAGCTGCTGGCCAGTTGGCTGTACGGCATCAGCTCGCAGGTCAGCCTGGCCTTCCCGCATGCGCTGGCGCTGGAAATCGGCGCCAGCCGCGCGCTGTTCGGTGACTGGCCCACGATTGAAAAACGCCTGTGCGACGGCCTCAAGGAGCTCGGCTTCCGCCATCGCCTGGTGGCCGCGCCCAATCCGCATGCAGCCTGGGTGCTGACCCGCGTGCATGCGCGGTTGGGGGTGGAGGCCCAGCAGCTGGACGCCACCCTGGCCCAGGTGCCGATCGAACACAGCGGGCTGCCGGCCGAGGCGGCCACGGTGCTGGCGCGCTCGGGCCTGCGCACGCTGGGCGCGGCCTTCCAGTTGCCGCGCGACAGCCTGGCGCGGCGTTTTCCGCCGACGGTCCTGGCCCATCTGGATGCACTGCGCGGGATCAGCATGCCGCCGCTGCGCTACTACCAGCCGCCGGACCGCTTCGACGCACGCATCGAGTTCGAGTACGAGATCGAGTCCACCCAGGCGCTGCTGTTCCCGCTGCGCCGGCTCACCGGTGACCTGGCGGCCTTCCTGTGTTCGCGCGATGGCGGCGTACAACGCTTCACGTTGTGGTTCGAACACGACCAGCACCCGGATACCTGCCTGGCCATCGGCCTGCTCGCGCCCGAGCGCGATGCGGCCATGCTGTTCGAACTGGCGCGCAACCGGGTGGACCACCTGCAGCTGCCCGCCGGCAGCCGAGGCCTGCGCCTGCAGGCCGACCACCTGCCCCCGTTCGTGCCGGCCGCGCGCGACCTGTTCGACCCCCGCCCGCAACAGGCAATGCCCTGGGAACAGGTGCGCGAGCGGCTGCGTGCCCGGCTGGGCGATGACGCGGTACAGGGCCTGGAGCTGCGTGCCGAACATCGTCCCGAACGTGCCAGCGGCGATGCCCACAGTGCGCCCAAAGGCCCGCCGCCGGTCCTGCCCGTGCGCCCGGGCTGGTTGCTGCCACGCCCGCAGCCGCTGCTCGACCCGCACCTGCGCATCGTGTCCGGGCCGGAACGGATCGAATCGGGCTGGTGGGATGAAGGCGATATCCGCCGCGATTACTACGTGATCGAAACCGGCCAGGGCCAGCGCGGCTGGGCCTATACCAGCGCCGATGGGCGCGGCGGGCCGTGGATGCTGCACGGCTGGTTTTCATGAGCGCCGCCCTGCCCGACTACGCCGAGCTGCATTGCCTGTCGGCCTTCAGCTTCCAGCGCGGCGCGTCGATCGCCGAGGAACTGTTCGCACGCGCCAAGGGCCAGGGCTACCGCGCGCTGGCGATCACCGACGAATGCTCGCTGGCCGGCATCGTGCGGGCCTGGCAGGCAGCGAAGAAGCACGACCTGGCGCTGATCACCGGCGCGGAGTTCCAGCTCGACGACGGCCCCAAGCTGGTGCTGCTGTGCACCGACCTGGCCGCCTATGCCGGCCTGTGCCAGCTGATCACCACCTGCCGCCGGCGCGCGCCCAAGGGCGAGTACCGCTGCCTGCGCGAGGATCTGGATACGCTGCCCGACAGCCTGCTGTGCCTGTGGCTGGACCGCGTGCCCAACGCCGATGACGCCGCCTGGCTGCAGGCCCGCTTCGCACAGCGGCTGTGGCTGGCGGTGGAGCTGCACCGGGAGGCCGATGACAGCCAGCGCCTGGCCGCGCTGCAACGCTTCGGTCGCGAGCATGCCATCCCGCTGGTGGCCAGCGGCGATGTGCACATGCACGTGCGCCGCCGCCGCGCCCTGCAGGACACCCTCACCGCGATCCGCCACCACTGCACCATCGCCGATGCCGGCTGGCGGCTGTTTGCCAACGGCGAACGGCATGTGCGCACCCGCCAAGCGCTGGCCGCGCTGTACCCGCCGGCCTTGCTGGCCGAAACCGTGCGTATCGCCGACCGCTGCCACTTCGACCTCAAGCAGCTGCAGTACACCTACCCGCGCGAACTGATCCCGGCCGGGCACGACCCGGCCAGCTGGCTGCGCACGCTGGTGGAGGACGGCATGCAATGGCGGTGGAAAGAAGGCGCCACGGCAAAACAGCGCACGCAGATCGAACACGAACTCGACCTGATCCACACGAAACAGTACGAGTCCTACTTCCTGACCGTACACGACATCGTGCGCTTCGCGCGCAGCCAGAAGATCCTGTGCCAGGGCCGCGGCTCGGCCGCCAATTCCTCGGTGTGCTACGTCCTGGGTGTGACCGAAATCGACCCCAGCGAGATGGAACTGCTGTTCGAGCGCTTCATCTCCGCCGAACGCGACGAGCCGCCGGACATCGACATCGACTTCGAACACGAGCGCCGCGAGGAAGTGCTGCAGTACGTGTTCAACCGCTACGGTCGCGAACGCGCTGCATTGACCGCGGTGGCGATCAGCTACCGTGGCCGCAGTGCGGTGCGCGACGTGGCCCGCGTGCTCGGCCTGCCGCCGGACCAGGTCAACGAACTGGCCGCCTGCCTGGACCGCTGGAGCAGCCATGAACCGCTGCCCGAGGCCCTGCGCGAGCGCGGCTTCGACCCGGACACGCCGCTGATGCGGCGGGTGGTGGCGTTGACCAGCGAACTGGTCGATTTCCCGCGCCACCTGTCCCAGCACCCGGGCGGTTTCGTGATTTCCGAGCACCCGCTGTCCACCCTGGTGCCGGTCGAAAACGCGGCCATGGCCGACCGCACCGTGATCCAGTGGGACAAGGACGACCTGGACGCCACCGGGCTGATGAAGGTGGACTGCCTGGCACTGGGCATGCTCACCGCCGTGCGCAAATGCCTGGCCATGCTGCACGCGCACGGCGCACCTTTGATGGGCATGGCCGATATTCCTCCCGGCGACACGAAAACCTACGACATGATCTGCCGCGCCGACACCCTGGGGGTGTTTCAGATCGAATCGCGTGCGCAGATGGCCATGCTGCCGCGCATGCAGCCGCGCTGTTTCTACGACCTGGTGATCGAAGTGGCGATCGTGCGCCCCGGCCCGATCCAGGGCGACATGGTCCACCCCTATCTGAACCGGCGTAAAAAGCTCAAGGAAGAAGGCATCGAGGAAATCGACTACCCGCCCGCGCTGGAGAAGGTATTCAAGCGCACCTTGGGCGTGCCGCTGTTCCAGGAGCAGGTGATGCAGCTGGCGGTGGCCGCGGCCGGCTTTACCGCAGGCGAGGCCGACGCGCTGCGCCGTTCGATGGCGGCCTGGAAACGCCATGGCGGGCTGGAGCCGCACCGCGACCGCCTGCTCACCGGCATGGCCGCCCGTGGCCACAGCCGCGAATACGGCGAACGCCTGTTCGAGCAGATCAAGGGTTTCGGCAGTTATGGCTTCCCGGAAAGCCACGCGGCCAGCTTCGCGCTGATCACCTATGTCAGTTGCTGGCTCAAGTGCCACCACCCGTCGGCGTTTGCCGCCAGCCTGATCAACAGCCAGCCGCTGGGGTTCTACACCCCCGACCAGATCCTGCAGGACGCGCGCCGCCACGGCGTACCGGTACTGCCGGTGGATGTGCGCCACAGCGACTGGGACTGCACACTGCTGCCGCCCACGGCGCCCGACCGCCCGTTCGGCATCCGCCTGGGCCTGCGCCTGATCGATGGCTTCAGCGAAGATGTCGCCACCGCGCTGGTGCAGGCACGCGCGCGGCAGCCGTTCGACAGCGTGGCCGACCTCAGCCAACGCGCGCGGCTGGATCGCCGCCACCAGGGCCTGCTGGCCGATGCGGGGGCGTTGAAGGGGTTGAGCGGCCATCGCCATCGCGCGCGCTGGGAAGTGTCGGGCGTGGAAAAACCGTTGCCGCTGTTCGACACCGCACGGGCCACCGTGGAAGCCAGCGTGCCGTTGCCGCCGCCCAGTGCGCTGGAGGACATGCAGGCCGACTACAACAGCACCGGCACCACCCTGGGCCGGCACATGGTGGCCTTCATCCGCGCGCAGCTGCGCCAGCGCCGCTGCCAGCGTTCGGACGAACTGGCCGCCCTGCCGCATGGGCGCGCCGTGCGGTTTGCCGGGCTGGTGCGCATGCGCCAACGCCCGCAGACCGCCAGCGGGGTCACCTTCCTGACCCTGGAAGACGAATGCGGCATGGTCAACGCCGTGGTCTGGCGCAAGACCGCCGACCGCCAGCACCGGGTGCTGGTGGAAGCGCGGATGATGCAGATCGACGGCCGCCTGGAACGCGTGGATGGCGTACAGCACCTGATCGTGCGGCAGATGTACAACATCGACTCCCTGATCGAAGGCGTGCGCACGCACAGTCGGGATTTCCATTGATGCCGCGCAGCAACACGTGACCAACTTCACGATCACTGCAAATACAGACTTTCCCGACTGGTGTCGCAATCAACCATTGCGGTATGGTCGCGAGCTTCCAAGGATCTGGAGCCGCCAATGTCACGCGCACTCACCCTCACCACGCTGGTTGTCTCCAGCCTTGCGCTTGTCGTTTCCGCCTGGACCGGCATCCGCCTGCACCAGAGCCAGGCCCACGACCGGGTGATCACCGCACGCGGGCTGGTCATCCAGGACAGCACCGGCCAGGCCCGGGTGATTCTTGGCGCACCGGTGCCCGACCCGCTCAGCAAGGGCATCTCGCAGGGGCCGCGCGCATCGCCGTTGTCAGGGCTGATCCTGCTCGGCGCCGACGGTTCCGAACGCGGCGGCTACGGCACCGCCGATGTCGGGGATGAAGCCATGCTCACCCTGGACGACGCCAGTGGCACCACCGAAGTATTCAAGGTCACCGCCAATCCGGATCGCGGCGCCACCCTGGTGATCAAGCACCAGAACAGCACCGGCGCCATGCTCACTTCGTGGCAGGGAAAGCCGGAGTTGATCTTCGTCGGCGACAACGGCCAATCGCACTACGTGCGCCCGAGTATCCCCAGCGCGCCGTGATCCTCCAGCGCCTGGCGTAGATCAAGCGCAACGCGGCGCGCGTCGCCGGCGGCCAGCATGGCGGTGGTGATGCGCAGGCCGTGCACGCCCGGCTGCACGGCAAACACTTCGCCGCCGCGCAGCTGCCACCCGCGCTGGGCCAGCGCCAGCACCAGCGGCTGGCTGTCGGCGGCAAGCGGCACCCACAGGTTCAGCCCGTCCATCACCGCAGGGGTCTGGATGCCCTGCTCGCCCAGTGCCTGCTGCAACACCTGGCAACGCTGCGCATAGTCGCGCCCGGCCTTGGCCACGCGCGCCATCACCCGCGCCGAGCCCAGCGCCGCGGCTGCCGCATCCTGCAGCAGGTGGCTGACCCAGCCGGTGCCGGGGGCCATGCGCAGGCGCAGGCGTGCGGCGGTGTCGGCATCGCAGCCCAGCACCGCCAGGCGCAGGTCAGGCCCGAGCGCCTTGGACAGCGAACGCACCAGCACCCAGCGCCGCGTGCGCGCGGCGATCACCGAGTGGTACGGCTGCTGCGACAACAATGCGAAATGATCGTCCACCAGCACCAGCACCTGCGGATGCCGTTCCAGCACCTGGCGCAGTTCGCGCGCGCGGCGTTGGCTGAGGCTGGCGCCGGTGGGGTTGTGCGCACGCGGAGTCAGCAGCACCGCACGCGCACCGGCATCCAGCGCCGCCGCCAGCGCCGCCGGCACCATGCCATGTTCATCGATGGCCACCGCCAGCGTGGCGTGCCCGCCCGCGCGCAGGGTGTTGAGGCTGCCGAGAAAGCATGGATTCTCCACCGCCACGCGGTCGCCCGGCACCAGCCAGCTACCCAGCACCCGCTCGATCGCATCGACCGCGCCATGGCTGAGTTCCAGCGCATACCCATTCGGGCAATCCGGGTCCAGCTGCGCGCGTGCCAACCGCTCCAGCTGCGGGTCGATGGTGGGGGTGCCGTACAGGCGCGGAGCCCGTTCCGGCAACAACCCCCGCAGGTCCGGCAGCCACTGCGGGTCGGGGTTGCCACTGGACAGATCGTGCAACGCCGAACCGCCCGTGCTGCCCTCCTGGGCGCCGACGGCCGGCGGCGCGGTCACCACCGTGCCGCGCCGGCCCTGGGTCTGCGCCAGCCCCGCCGCGTCCAGCCGCTTGTAGGCGGCGGCCACCGTATTGCGGTTGATCTGCAGCTGCAGGGCCAGGTCGCGGACCGGCGGCAGCAGCTGGCCCGGTACCAGCGCCCCGCTGAGGATCTGCTGGCGGATGCTGTCGAACACCGCGCTGGCGGTCTGGCCGGTGATTTTCATTTTGTCCTATGCCAATATACGGATCGTCCCGGGACAGTGTTGCACGTGCCGGACCGCCCGTGCAGCCGCCCTCGCTTCAGGAGCTCCCCATGCCTATCGCACGCCCCGACTGGCCGCAGGCCACCACCGTCGACACCATCGCCCACAACCTGGCGGCCGTGCGCCAGCGCATCGCGCGTGCGTGCGAACGTGCCGGCCGCGATCCGGCCGGCGTGCGCCTGCTGCCGGTCAGCAAGACTGTCGACCAGGCACGGCTGCGCCTGGCCTGGGAAGCCGGCTGCCGCGAACTGGGCGAGAACAAGGTGCAGGAGGCCCAGGCCAAGGCCGACGGCATGGCCGATCTGCCGATCCGCTGGTCGGTGATCGGCCACCTGCAGACCAACAAGGCCCGCGACGTGGCGCGCTTCGCCAGTGAATTCCAGGCACTGGACAGCCTCCGCGTGGCCGAGGCACTGGACCGCCGGCTGGCGCTGGAGCAGCGCACGCTGGACGTGTTCGTGCAGGTAAACACCTCCGGCGAGGCCAGCAAGTACGGCCTGGATCCGATCGCGGTGGCGGACTTCGTGCAGCAGTTGCCGGCCTTTCCCCGGCTGCGCGTGCGCGGGCTGATGACGCTGGCGGTGTTCTCGCCCGACCCGGCGCAGGTGCGCCCGTGCTTCGTACGCCTGCGTGACCTGCGCGACCGCCTGCGGCCCACCCTGCCGGACGGGATCCTGCTGGACGAGTTGTCCATGGGCATGTCCGGTGACTTCGACCTGGCCATCGAAGAAGGCGCCACCGTGGTGCGCGTGGGCCAGGCCATCTTCGGCGCGCGCGCCACCCCGGACAGTTTCTACTGGCCTACCGCCGCCGAGGGCACGCCATGAAGGCGGTGGCGATCCAGCACGTCGCGTTTGAAGACACGGGAATACTCGCTCCGTTGTTGGCCGCACGCGGTTGGCAGCTGCAGACACTGCAGGCCGGCATCGACCGCCTGGACGACGCCGAGACCGCCGATCTGCTGATCGTGCTGGGCGGGCCGATCAGCGCCAATGACGTGCAGGCCTACCCGCATCTGCAGGTGCTGCATGCCCTGCTGCGCTCACGCCTGGCCTCGCCTCGCCCCTGCGCGCCCTGGTGGGCGTCCCGGTGCTGCACTGGCATAGCGAATCCTTCACCCTGCCCGACGGTGCACAACGCCTGGCGGCCACGTCCGCCTGTGCGCAGCAGGCGTTCGCCATCGGCCACCACCTGCTGGCCCTGCAGTGCCATCCCGAGGTCGACGCCACCCGCATCGACACCTGGCTGATCGGCCATGCCGACGAACTGCAGCGCGCGGGTATTGATCCCCGCACCCTGCGCGAACAGGCTGCCCGTTACGCCGCGCCACTGGCGGCCGCCGCACGCGACCTGTTCGCCGCGTGGCTGGATGCACTGCCGACGCCGGCGCCTGTTGCCGATGCGCCCCTTGCCGGGACGGTGTCCGCATGAGCAGCCATCGCCTGGTCGTGCACCAGCACGGCGTGCTGCTGGGCCACTTCGACAGCGCCGGTCCGCGGGGCCGCCGTCACCTGCATACCCTGGCCGCGCAGTTGCCGGCCGCCGCCGGGTTCCAGCTGCAATGGCAGCAGGCCATCGGCGAACAGCGGCTGTTGAGCAGCGGCCCGGCGGGCCTGAAGGTGCTGGGCAGCGAAGTGGTCTATCAGGACATCGCCACGCCTGTGGACAGGGGCTGACCCACCAGCGATAGAATCGGCAACGGCACACCACTGCTTCGGGGGGGGAATGATGAAGAGGATTTTCCTTGCGGTCGGCATCACCATCGCCGTTTCTGCGTGCGCCACCACGCCCATCAACACCAGCACGGCACGTTCGACGCCACCGGAGCGGATCTTCGCACCCGAGCTCATGCAGCCAGGCCAGGACAAGGTGGTACTGATCGTCGCGCGAGACGCAGGCTTCATGGGAAGCGGCTGCATGACGGCGGTATACCTGGACGGCCGCAAGGTTTCCACCATCGACAACGCCGAGAAGGTCACCTTCCATGTGGCGCCGGGCAGGTACATTGTCGGCACCGGCCCCAATCCGGAAGGCAAGGCGCTGTGCCGGTTCGGCGCGGAAAGTGCACGGCGAGAGACCGAGATCATCGCCGAGCTCGGCAAGCCGTTGAAGTACCGCCTGGCGCTCAGCGCCAACGGTGAAATCTCGGTCGCGCCCACCGCGTTCTGAGCTACGTCGTCCGCCGGTCATCCGGGCTGGCGCATGTGCTCTGCATGTTCCTGCGCCTGCGCATGCAGCCATTGGCGGAAGTCCAGAAAGCCCTGGTGGCGGGCCGAGCGCGGCGGATACACCAGCCAATGCGACCAGCGCGTCTTCAAGCGGTGCGGTGACAAGGCCACCAACTGGCCCGAATCGAGCAGCAGCCGCGCCCGCGTCACCTGCCCCAGCGCTACCCCGAAGCCGTCCAGCGCCGCCCGATGGTGTGACTCCGAATCGTTGAGCATGGCCACGTAGCGGCGCGGCGGGTCCTGGCCGATCTGTGCGAACCAGCGCTGCCATTCGCCATCGGGATCCCCCAACAGCGGCCATTCCGAGAGCGGGCGCGCATCCACGCCGCCCATGCGCTCCACCAGCGCGGGGCTGGCCATCGGCATCAACCACTCATCGAACAACGGCTCGGCGTGCACACCCACCCACTGCCCGGCACCCACGCGCAGCGCGGCATCGCACTACACGTTGCGTTCGAAGTCTGTCAGGCGTTCGCTGGATTCCAGGTTGAACTCGATCTCCGGGTGCGCGGCCACGAACGAGCCCAGCCGCGGCACCAGCCAGTTGGAGGCCATCGAAGGCAGCGCGCTGACCGTGAGCACGCGGTCGTGGCGAGCACCGAACGGTTGGAAGGCCTGCTGGATCGCATCCAGGTGCGGGCCGACCTGCTCAAGCAGGCGCTGGCCTTCCGGCGTCACCCCCACCCCGCGCGGTTGCCGCAGCAGCAGTGGGTAGCCCAGCCGCTGCTCGAGCTGGCGCATCTGGTGACTGAGCGCGCTGACCGTCAGGTTCAGCGATTCCGCCGCCCGGGTGAGGTTGCCCAGGCGCGCGGCGGTGACGAAATTCTGCAGGGGCTGCAGGGGCATGCGGGACATGTCGACTTGAACCCTGCTCAAGGCCAGGTTGCGGAAATGTCGCTTTTTCGCCCCGCATCCTGCACCTATCGTCAACGCTCCTCAAGTGGAGCGTCGACCATGAACATCTACAGCGGCCTGTTGTTCCTGCAGGGGCACATCACCCATGTCGACCTGGCGCGCCAGCTGGCGGGTGGGGAAGCGGCGCCCTCCCCAACGGGTAAGCGGGAGGCGGCATGCGGCGCAGCCAGCACTGGCGAGGAGGGGGGTGCGGGTGCGCCACGGCAACCGGACCCGTGCGCCAATGCCTGAGGGTGCGGGCGCATCTTGCAGCCACACATGGCGTGGCTCTACCGGGGAGCGGCCTTGGGGGCCGGCAGCACGCGGGGCTGCTGGTCGTACCAGTCGCGTGCGCCCGCCAGGTGCCACTTGCGCTGCTCGCCGTCCAGTTCGATGCCTGCGCCCAGAACACCCCAGCGCAGGTAGAGGTTGCCCCGGCGCCGGGCCTGGGCCAGGTCCAGCCGCGCGCGCAGCGACAGCCGCTCGTTTTCGGCCTGCAGGTCATCCACCCACATTTCGCCACTGCGCCAGCGCAGCTGCCCGCTGGCCTGCACCTCGCCGGAATCGAGGATGCCCAGCACCCAGCGCGGGTACGCGCTGCGCTCGGCGAACACCCCCAGCAACGGCCCCGCATCGCGCAGGCGCAGATCGGCCTGGGCGGTGACTTCAAACGGTGCGGCTGCATCGATGTGGCCCTGGCGCAGCGCCACCGTGCCCCACCAGTTGTTCTGTCCGGCGCCGTCGCCGACCTGGATGTTGCGCAGCGCCACCGTTGTGCCGCCCAGGTCGAACTGCTTGGCATCGAAGTCGGCACGCTTTACCCGTGCCTGCAGCTGCGCATCGCCGCGCAGCGCGATGCCGGCCACCTGCAGTTGTGCGCCGCGCCCGCGCAGGTCGGCCCGGCCGGTGCCCACGCGACCGGCCGAGTCCATTTCGACATCGCCACTGAGCAGGCCGGTACCGCCCAGCAGGCGCACATTGCCGGTGCCGCCGCCCAGGTAGCGGTTGTACGCGGTGAGGTCGGGCACGCGCGCGTCGTTGAAGCGCAGGTGCGCGCGCATGCCGTCACGCAACTGCTGCAGGCGGGCGTCGCCACGCAGGGTGAGGGCCATGGCGTGGCCGTCGAACAGCAGCGCCTTGGGCACGTCGGTCGGTGCGGCGCGGAACGCGGGGATCTTGACGTCCAGCTGCGCCTGCGCCGGCTCGCCGGCGACGATGCTGCCGTGCGCATTGGCCTGCCCGAGCAGCCGCACCCCGGCCACCTCGGCCACGGCCGCCACCTGCGGGATGTCCAGCGTACTGCCCGCAGCCAGCTGGCCATCGGCGATCTTCAGGTCGCCTTCCAGCAGGCCGCCGCCATCGAGGTGGAACCACGGCTTGCGCACGAACAGATCGGCGATCCAGTTCAACGACTCGAACTTCCATGCGCCCTGCACCTGCCCTGTCAGCCGCGGCAGCAGTTCGGCCGGGGCGCGGAACGGGATCTTACGGCCGGTGATGCGCAGGTCGGCATGCAGTTCGCTGCCGGTTTCCGGGTCGCGGGGCAACCGCGCCTGCACGCGCATGTCCTGTGCCACATCCAGCTGCAGCGCCAGCAGCCCGCGATCGTCGGCGTTCACCCCGGCATGCACCGGCACCCGCCATACCATCCGGCTGCCGGGTTGCAGCGCGCCCCGGTCCAGCACCACGTCGCCGGTAAGACGGGCGTTCGACGGCGCGCTGCCGACGCTGACGTGCGGTCCGCCGGTGTCGATTTCCACGGCGCGGCTGCGCGCATCCACCTGCAGTTGTGCCCAGGTGATGTCCAGCTTGCGCAGGCCCGGCGCTTCGTCGCGGTAGTGGCGCGGGAAATGGAACCGCGCCGCAAGGTGGGCCTCATCGAGCACCCGCACCCCGCCCACGGTCACCTCGGCCTTCTCGAAGCCGGCCGTGGAGTCGAACAATTCAGACGGCCCGCCCTTCAACTGCTTGAGGAAGCCGACCGTGCCGTGCCCCTGCCCGGCAATGAAGAGCGTGCCGAAACGGCCGCTGCGGATACTGTCGCTGTGGATCGCATCGAAGCGCAGCGTCCAGCCACGGTCACTGCGCGGCGGTGGCGGAATGCCCTTGTCCACGCGCTCGACCTCGGCCTCCACGCCCGTGGCATCAATCCGCGGTATGCGCACCTCACGGCGGAACAGCGCCGGCAGGTCGATCCAGGCGCCTGCGCGGTCGGCACGGAAAATATAGACGGTGTGTCCGGCCTGGCCGCGCATGCGCAGGTTCCAGACCACGGCATGGCCGGGCAGCAGGGTCAGCGCCGGCCCGGTCTGCATGCTGAACTTTTCAGGTTTGCGGTTGGTGACCGCGTCGAACAGCGGCGTATTGAGGAACACGTTGCCGGCGATCAGGTACAGCGCATACAGCGCCAACAGCGAGAGCAACGCCACGCGCCATGGCCGGGGCCAGCGCCGGACGCGCTCGGGAATCAGGGGCATGTAGATACGCGCGCGGAAGCAGAATGACCCGCACACTATCGGCAGACGGCCGGCGCAGCCGCGTGAAGACGACGTGCGACAGCGAGCGACAGGTCACTCCGCGCGGGCTGCGGGCACCGTTGCGGCGACGTGCTGCTTGCCGCTACTGTGCCATCTCGCCGGCAGTGATCGCGGCAGGACCGAAGACAGCCAAGGAGCGTGGCGGCATGATGCAGGTCGTGGAGACCTTAGGCCTTGAACTGGCCGCCTGGATGGGAGGTGTGGCGGCGGGGTCTCTGGCGTGGGCGTCCGCCCCGTTCTGGTGGCCCGCGATGCGGGCGTTCGGCGGCCGTCGCCGGCTTCCGCGCCCGTTGCTGTTCAGTGCCTGCGCCGGGTGCCTGGCCTATGTGGCGTACCTGGCATGCCTGGTCGCACTGCGCCTTCTGATCCTCGCGGCACCGCCCGTGTCCGCCGCGCTGGATCAGCTGGCATCACACCCCGGCATGGCCGCGACGCTGCTTCCCGCACTCGTGTACGGCATGCCACTGCTGGTGTTTACCGGATGGTCTGCGCGCTTTCTCGGCACACGCTGGGCGCGGCTAATGCCGATGCCCCTTGATGCGCGGCCCACACCATGATCCCTGACGACGCGATCTTCCATGGTCTGGAGCTGCTCTGGGTGTCAGTACCGTTGTGGGCGTCGGCCCTGCGCGCCTGCCTGCCCTGGCGTCGCCTTCCCTGCGCCGGCAGGTTCACCCTGAGCGTCGCGGCGCTGGTCTACGGCGCCTTCGCCGCCTGCGTGGCGCTGGTGATGCTGCCGGCAGAGGTGCTGGCCACGTTCATCGGCCCATAACTGCTCGAGATGGGCGCACCCGGCGGTCGCTGGGTGAGCGCGCTGCATGCCGATGTCGTGATGCCGGTGTTTTGGGCCTTCATCCCGGCGCTGCCCGGCGTGACCTGGGTGGTCATGCTGTTGCTGGCCAGGCGCTGGCCGGTTTTCTGCGCCCGACTGGGCCTGCACGTCCTGCCTGTCCCTCAGCCCTCCCCGGACAGCACAGGCGCCTAGCGGGCGACTGCCGTTCCGTGCGCCGCCGCGTCCGGCAGCTTGGCGATCACTTTGATTTCCACATCGAACCCATACAACCAGGTCACCCCGATGCCGGTCAGGGTCGGATACGGCGCCTGGCCCCAGTACTCGGGCACGATCGCCCAGACGCGTTCGAAGATCGCCTCGGGATCGACCAGGAACACGGTCACGTCGACCACATCGTCGAACGTGCAGCCGGCCGCGCCCAGCACCGCGTTGAGGTTCTCGAACGCGCGTCGCACCTGGTCCTCGAGCACCGGTTCGGGCGAGCCGTCCTCGCGGCTGCCAACCTGTCCTGACACGAACAGGAAGCCATTGGCGCGTACCGCCGGCGAATAGCGGTTGCGTTCGTACAGGGCCTGCCGGCCCGGCGGGAATACTACGTCACGGGTTGCCATCGTCTTCTCCAACGGCCATGCGGCCGATTCATTGCACTGCCGCCACAGTAGGCCGACGCGGCCCGGTGATAAACGCTCCACACCAGCCATCACTGTTTGTAGAATCCAAACAATTCCTCCCGGATGCCCCGCATGGACCGGTTCGACGCAATGCAGGCCTTCGCCCGGGTGGTGGAAACCGGCAGCGTCACCAAGGCCGCGCAGAGCCTGCACATGAGCAGGACCACGGTCACCCAGCTGGTACAACAGCTGGAGGCGCGGCTGCGTGTGCGCCTGCTCAATCGCACGACCCGGCAGGTCAACCTCAGCGCCGACGGCGCGGCCTACTACGAGCGCGTTGTTCGCCTGCTGGCTGACATCGACGATGCCGAAACCAGCCTGTCCGGTGCCGCCGCCACGCCGCGCGGGCGCCTGCGCGTGGATGTGCCGGCGCCTTTGGCGCGCCTGGTCCTGGTACCGGCGTTGCCCAGCTTCCATGCGCGTTACCCGGAGATCCAGCTGCACCTGGGCGTCAGCGACCGCCACGTCGACCTGATCGACGAGCGCGTGGACGCGGTGATCCGCGGCGGCGAGATCACCACGCCGTCGCTGGTGGCCCGTCGCATCGGTGACCTGCAGGCCGGCCTGTACGCCGCGCCAGCCTACCTGGCGCAGGCCGGCACGCCGATGGACCCGCACGACCTGGAAAGCAGCCCCCACCACATCGTCGGCTACCTGCGCGCGCGCAGCGGCACGGTGTTGCCCTATGCCCTGCGCCGCGACGACCAGCAGCGCCAGGTGCACGGGCGGTATCTGCTGGCGGTGGATGATGGCAACGCCTATCTGGCTGCGGGGCTGTCCGGGTTGGGCGTGCTGTGGCTGCCCGACTACATGGCCGCCACCCACGTGGCCAGAGGTGAACTGGTGCGCGTGCTGCCGGACTGGCAGGTGGCGCCCATGCCACTGTATGTTGCGTTTCCGCCGAACCGCCACGTCAGTGCCAAGCTGCCCGTGTTCATCGACTGGGTGGCGGCGCTGCTGGACACGGTCGCCCCGGTCCAGACGCTGGCCCTGCGCTGACCGTGCCGTCACTGAACGACCCCACCGAGATCGCCATGCCCCGTCGCTTCCGTGCCGCCCTGCTCGTCACCCTGGCCCTGGGTGCGCCGGCCGTGGCACAGACCAGCGCGCCCCCGACAACGCAGGACCCGGCGCTGACCGCCTTGTTGGACTGTCACTTCGGCTACGCCCAGCAGCACTTCCGCAGCAGCGCCAGCGCCACCGAAATCGCCACGGCGGCCGCCTCCTACTGCGAGCCGGCCTTGCAGGCGGCTGGCCTGGGCACCTACCTGCGCGCGCTGGATGCCGGGCTGCCGGCAGACAGCGCGGAGGCCTCACGCATCGGCATGCTCGACGAACTGCGCGGCATGCTGCCCGGCTTCACCATCGACAAGGTCCTGCAGTTCCGCGCCGCCAACGACGCGCCCTGAGCCGGCGCGCGCCTTCACCCACAACCCGAACTCCTTCATCACCTCGACCACCGGCTGCAGCCGACGGCCGTCGTCGGTGAGGGCGTATTCCACCTTGACCGGCACGGTGGCATACACGGTGCGGCGGATCAGCCCAGCCTCTTCCAGCGCACGCAGGTCCAGGGTGAGCATGCGCTGGGAGATCGCCGGCATGTCGCGGCGCAGGTCGTTGAAGCGCTTGGCACCGTCGAGCAGATAGGACGCAATGAGCAGGCGCCAGCGTCCGCCCAGCAGGCGCATCGCCTCTTCCACCGAGCAGCCCGATACGTTGTCTTTCATGGGGGGGCTCCGCGTGTGCCAACAGGTATACATTATGTACCTACACCACGAAATAGTGCCTTCTTCCGTTTTTATACCGGGCCCCTAGAATGCGCCGGGACGCCTCCCATCGAGGCCCCCGCCCTGCACCTGGATCCCGCGATGAAGCTCTACTACCTGCCTGCCGCCTGCTCGCTCGCCCCGCACATCGTGCTCAACGAACTCGGCCTGGATGCCACCCTGGTCAAGGTCGACCACCGTAACCATCGCACCGAACACGGCGAGGACTACCTGCAGGTCAACCCGCTGGGCTATGTGCCGGCGCTGGCCCTGGACGACGGCAGCGTGCTGCGCGAAGGCGCTGCGATCCTGCAGTACCTGGCCGACCAGAAACCCGAACGCTGCCTGGCCCCGGCCATCGGCAGCCTTGATCGCTACCGGCTGCAGGAATGGCTCGGCTTCCTTGGCACCGAGATCCACAAGGGCTTCATCCCGCTGCTGTACCCGGTGGCAGCCGGCAAGTACGTGGACACCGCACGCCCGAAACTCGAACAGCGCGTCGCCTGGATCGACCAGCAGCTGGCCGACCGCGACTACCTCATGGGGGATCGCTTCAGCGTGGCCGATGCCTATCTGTTCGCCTTGATCGGCTGGGGACAGGCGGCGTGGCTCACCTCGTACTACAAGGCGGACATCCATTTCGACCGGTTTCTGCATCTGCAGCGCTGGTATGCCCGCGTGCGGGCGCGCCCGGCGGTGCAGCAGGCCTTGGCCGCCGAAGGACTGCAGTAACGGCCTGCGTGGCCGCATGCCGGGTCGATGCGTGGCGCTACGGACGCCACATCAGGATCAACACCAGCATCAGCAGCATGGCACCCGCGCCGATGCCCAGCAGGCCAAGCTGGATATCGGCCATCCGCGAGATGCGCGCATCGCCCAGCTGCCGGTGGCGGCGCAGGAACAGGAAGCGTGCGTAGTCCGCATTGCCGTGATGGTGCCGGCCCAGCCCGAAGGTGTGCGGTTGCCCGAGCGCGGTGAAGACCTCGGGGTGATCCCGGCGCAGCCACAGCAGCATCACCACATTGAGCGGCAGGCTGGCGATGATCAGCAGAAATGCGATCAGCAGCAGCCGCCCCAGAACCTCTTCCATGCCTGCTCCCCCGAGCGTAGTGCGCGTGGCCATCCCCGATGGCGCTGGCGCGATGATAGCCCAGGGTGAGGCAGGTCGAACCGCTATCAGCGGCCGGCCACCGTGGCCGGGGTGCGCGACCGCGGCAACGGCTGGATCGCCAGCGTATCGCCACGGCAGACATCCACCGCGTGATACACCGCGCGGCGGCCGTTGCCGAAGGTCATGCGCAGGTCGAAGCGGCAGCCCTGGTCGCCCAGGCGCACCACGCCGCTGCCGCCACCGCCGCGCAGCACCTCGATCGGGCGCACGACGAACGCATCGCTGCCGGCCGGCGCCACTTCCAGTGCCACTACGCTGTCATGGGCGCGGTTGAGCAGGCCTAGATAACGGGCGTCCCCGGCGTGGGCGTCGGACGCGGCGAGGAGTGAAACGTCCAGCAGCGTGCAGATCAGGACGAGGCGGATCAGATTCATGGCGGCATCTCCGGGGGGGTGAAGGACACCCGCATCAGGCGCCTCCCGCCCACTGCCGCCAACCGATCCGGGACCAATCGTCGCCACGCGCGGGTCAATCGTAATGGGCCGTCATGGCGCTTTCCGGCCCCTCCCCCCACGCCTAAGATGGCCCTGCCGCACACGCGCGGCGCAGGACCGACCATGCTCATCCGCCTTGGCAGCACCCAGATCCGCCTGTCCCGCTACATCGCCCTGTGGACGATGGTGGCCCTGGTGTTCGCCATGCAGAACGCCATCAACGTGGGCATGCCCCGCACCGACTGGCCCTTCTGGGACCTGGCGCGCTGGTCGCTGATCCAGTGGTACACGTGGGCGGCGCTGGCCCCAACGGTGTTCCGCCTCGCCGAACGTTTCCCGATGCGCGGCACCGGGCGTTTCCACGGGCTGGGCGCGCAAGTACTGGCCAGCCTGTGCGTCACCTTCGCCGCGATGATGCTGGGCGCACTTGTTTCCACCCTGTTCGAGCCCAGCGGGTTTGCCGAGCAGCTCGGGTACTTCCTGGAGCAGCACTTCGCCATCGGCCTGTTGACCTACTGGACGTTGTTCGCGATCCAGCAGGCCCTGCATTTCCACGCTGAAAAGGCCCGGCGCGAACTGGAGGCCAGCCAGCTGGCCACGGAACTGGCGCAGTCGCGCCTGCTGTCGCTGAAGGCGCAGCTGCAGCCGCACTTCCTGTTCAACACGCTGCACGCGATCATCACCCTGCTGGACGAAGACACGCTGTCGGCCGAAGACATGCTGCTGCGCCTGAGCGAGCTGCTGCGCGCGTTCCTGGAAGACTATGACGGCCAGGAAATCAGCCTGCGCCAGGAACTGGACCTGATCGAGCTGTACCTGGGCATCCAGCGCATCCGCTTCAAGGACCGCCTGACCACCCGCACCTATATCGCCCCGGACACGCTGGACTGCGCCGTGCCCAGCCTCATCCTGCAGCCGCTGGTGGAGAACGCGTTGCGCCACGGCATCGGCCAGCGCGTGGGCAGTGACACCATCGAAATCGACGCGCGGCGCGATGGCGACGTGCTGTGCATCGAGGTGCGCAACCGCAACAGCACGTTGTCGACCGAGCCGTCCGTGTCCGCAGGCCATGGCATCGGCATGTCCAACACCCGGCTGCGCCTGAAAGAGCTGTATGGCGATGCCGGCGAGGTCCGGCTGGACATGCTCTGGCCCGAAGGCGTTGCCTGCCGCATCCGGGTGCCGTTCCGGGTACTGGAGAGCGCCGACGATGCACCCGAGTTCACCCCCGGGGTGGCGCCGGCATGACCCTGACCGTGCTGGTGGTCGACGACGAACCGATTGCCCGCCATGCCATCGTGCGCCTGCTGCGCGACGATGCCGACATCGAGATCGTCGGCGAGTGCGGCGACGGCGTGTCCGCGGTGGCGGCCATCCGCAACCAGTCGCCGGACCTGGTGTTCCTGGACATCCAGATGCCCGCCATCAACGGCATGGACGTGGTGGCCACCGTCGGTGCCGAGCACATGCCGGCCACGGTGTTCGTGACCGCCTACGAGCAGTACGCGGTGAAGGCGTTCGAAGCCAATGCGGTGGATTACCTGGTCAAGCCGTTCAGCCGCGAGCGGTTCGCCGCCGCGCTGCAGCGGGCCAAGGCCCGGTTGTCGGCCGGGGCCGGGGTGGGTGCGCAGGCATCGGCGCAGATCCTGCAGGCGCTGGATGCACTGCGCCAGCGCGACGACTACCTGCAGCGGCTGCCGGTGCGCGTGGACGAGCACGTGGTACTGGTGGCGGTGGATGACATTGTCTGGATCAAGGCGGCCGGCAACAACGTGGAAATCCACCTGGCCGACCGCGTGCACGCGCTGCGCGACACCATGGCCAGCCTCGCCGCGCGCTTGGACCCACGCCACTTCGCCCGCGTGCACCGCTCGGCCATCGTCAACGTGCGCCGGGTCAAGGCGATCCATCCGTGGTTCAACGGCCACCATGTGGTGACCCTGGACACCGGCCAGCAGCTGCGCATGAGCCGCTACCAGAACGAGGCGTTCCTCAAGCTCGTCTCCACACGCACCCCGTAGAGCCGGGCTCTGCCCGGCTTCGGAACCACGGCACCGGTCCAGCCACGCACACCATCCATTACGCAACCAGCCCACGCTCCTCGGCGCGCAGGGTCAACACCTCCACCCCGTCGGCGGTCACCAGCACCGTATGCTCGGCCTGCGCCGACAGCTTCCCGTCGCGCGTGGTCACGGTCCAGCCATCGTCGCTCATGTCGATCGCCGCGCGGCCCTGGTTGATCATCGGCTCGATGGTGAAGGTCATGCCCTGCTCCAGCACCAGCCCGTCGCCGCGCCGGCCGTAATGCAGCACCTGCGGCTCTTCGTGCATTTCCTGGCCGATGCCGTGGCCGCAGAATTCTTTGACCACGCTGTAGCCGTGCGCCTTGGCGTGCTGCTGGATCGCAAAGCCGATGTCGCCCAGCGTGGCGCCGGGCCGCACCACGCCAATGCCTTTCCACATCGCCTCGCGGGTCACCCGTACCAGCCGCTTGGCCGCATAGTCGACCTCGCCGATCAGGTAGGTCTTGCTGGAATCGGCAATGTAACCGCCCTTCTCCAGGGTGATGTCCAGGTTGACGATGCTGCCGCTGCGCAGCACGGCATCGGCCGAGGGCACACCGTGGCAGACCACGCTGTCGATCGAGCTGTTGAGTACGTAGGCAAAGCCGTACTGGCCCTTGCTGGCCGGCCGCGCGTGCAGTTCGTCCACGATGAATCGCTCCACCCAGTCGTTGACCTGCAGCGTGCTCATGCCTTCCAGCGGCAGCCGGTCCAGCGCCTCGAACACCTGCGCCAGCAGACGGCCGGAGGCGCGCATCAGGGCCTGTTCTTCCAGCGTCTTGATCATGCCTCTGCCACCCGCAACGCCCCGGGCGCGACCCCGGCCGCACGCAGTTCGCGGCTGACGATCTCCTGGTAGCTCATGCCGGGGTTCATCTCGCAGAGCATGCCGATCTTGATCCAGAAGCCGGCCTGGGCGTTGATCGAGCGGCCGGAGACGCCGCTGGCGCGGCGCAGGTTGTCGTGCAGTTCGTCGTCGATATTGACGATACCCATGGGCTGACGTCCGAGTAGGTGATATACATAGCATATATGCTTCGTATATCCGCGCCAACCGCGACCCTGTCCATCGACTGCGGCAGGCGTGAGAAGATCCACGTTCTTGACCCACCATGCCAACAAGGACGCCGGAGATGTGAAGGATCGCCATAAGCACGTCGGTCGTGATTGCCGTGATCACCGGCGTGGCGTTGCCGGGCTTCTCCCCTGCGGGCTGCAGCTGTATCAGCCCGGTCGACATGCTGTCGTTCCAGGCCGGCTACAGTGCGCCCGGCACCTTGCTGAGCCCGGCGGCGCTGGAAACCGGTCTCGACAAAACCCTGCACGGCAGGCCGCTCGCGCCGCACGTCCTTGGAGACGATCACTGCCGGCAGACAACCCCCGAGCGGGTGGTCTGCCGCATCCCGGTGCACACCTCGCCCTTGCTGGCGCGTGGGCTGGATGTCACCTACCAGGCCAGCGGAGGGCACATCACCCACGTATCGGTCGCGCGCGCCGTCTGGCTGAACTACTGATCAGCAGTACGCCGTCGCCTCGATCTCGAACAGCATGCCGTCCAGCGCCAGCCGCGGCACGGGAATCAACGTGCAGGTCGGTGCCCGGCCCAGCGGCCAGCGTCGGCCGATCTGCGCGGACAGAATGCCCAGCCGGTCCTGGTCATGGTCCACCACCAGCACCGTCAGCTTGGCCACGTCGGCCAGGCCCGCACCCGCCGAGGCCAAGGCGAGAGCCAGGTTGTCCCAGGCCTGCGCCACCTGCACCTCAAAGCGCGGCGAGAGCGTGCCGTCGGCGGTTTCCCCGCCCTGCCCGGCCACGTGGATCACCCGCGCCGGCAAGCGCACCACCGCCACGTGCGAGTAGCCGTTTGCACTGGGGTCATACAGACCGGCGGGATTGATGAAGCCGAACAGGCCGGCCGGTGCAACGAGGGTGTCACTGAACATGGGGGCATGCATCCAGGGAGGGAGCACGCAGTGTCCGACCTCAACTGAAGTTGAGGTCAACGACAATCGTTGGAATGCTGCAGTCCACGCCGAGCGGGCAGTTCGGTGCCGCCTAGGCCCAGGCCGGATCGGCGGTGAAATCGATGGTCAGCCAGAACTCGCTGCCGCGTGCGTCCAACCGTTCGGCGATCTCGTCACGCAATGCATCCACGTTGCCGATGGTGCCGATCACGGTGTCCGGGCGGGTCAGGATGTGGATCTCGACGAACCGCATGCGCCCCATCTTGGCCACATGGCTGGTGAAGTCCAGATAGCCGTGCTCGGCCACAAAAGCACTCATCACCGCCTGCACGCGTGCGTCCAGCGTGTCGGGTGCCACCTGCAGCACCTCGCGCATGGCCTTCCAGGCACTGCGCAGCGGGACCGGCAGCACCGCAACGCTGATGGCCGCCAGCACCAGCGGGTCCAGGTAGGGAATCCAGTACGCATGCGCACCACCGCGCAGCACCAGCGCGATGCCGAAGGCCAGCACCACCGCCAGGCTCATCAAGCCACTCAACAGCCAGGCCTGCACGTCCAGCCACAGCAAGGAGGATTGCAGGCGCAGCGCACGGGTCCGCACGAAGGCTGCCATGGCCAGGTTGCTCACACACAGTACCGCCGCCCACGCCAGCGCCGGACCGGCCTTGACCTCATGGCCGCCGGTGGTCAGCCCGATGATCGAATTGGCCAGCGCGTAGATGCAGGCCAGCGACAGGATCGCCCCGCCCAGTGCCTCCACCATCGGCTCCAGGTGCCAATAGCCGTACTGGAAGCGCGGGCTTTCTTCCCGCGCTACCAGCCGCAGCACCGACAGCGCCACCAGGGTCAGGGCCACGTCGACCAGGCTGTACACGCCGTCGAACAGGATGGCCTGCGACCCCACCAGCAGGCCACCGGCAAAGCCGGTGGCACTGACGGCCAGGGTCGCCGCGATTGAGAATGTCAGAACCCGCTGCTCGCGTGCTGTATCCATCGCTTGCCGAGGGCCTGACCGCACTCAGACCTTCAGCACCTCCACCTTGTAGGTTGGCGTAGCGCCATCGCGGTCGATGATAAGCCCATGCACGTCCGACTCGAAGCCCGGGAAGCGGGCGTTCTGCTCGCGGGCGATCCGCAGCGACTGGATGATCGGCTCGTCGCTGGCCCCGAAGCGCTCGCCCGGCATGATGGTCGGAATGCCCGGCGGGTACGGCACCAGCATGGTGCCGGCGATGCGGCCGCTGATCGCCTCGATGTCGACCCGTTCGATCTGCCCGCGCACCAGGTGGTCGTAGGCCTCGGCCGGGGTCATCACCGGCTCGGGCAGGTCCACGTACATCTCGCGCATCACCTTGGGCACGGCGAACTCACGGTTGAATTCATGCAGCGCCTGGCACAGGTCGCGCAGGCCCCAGCCGGCATAGGCCACCGGGTAGTCGGCGGCCAACCCCGGCAGCGCCCGGCTCAGCGGCGCATTGGCGTCGTAGAGCTCCTTGAACGCCATCAGCTCGGTGACCAGCGTGCTCCACTTGCCCTTGGTGATGCCCATCGAGAATAGGAACAGCACCGAGTACAGGTTGGTCTTTTCCACGGTGATGCCGCGCGTCCACAGGAACTTGCTCAGCACCGCGGCAGGAATGCCGCGCTGGCCGATTTCGCCGTCGATCGACAGCCCCGGGGTCAGCAGGGTCACCTTGATTGGGTCGATCAGCACGTAGTCTTCGACCAGCCCGCCAAACCCATGCCAATGTGCGTCCGGCTGCAGGTACCACTCGCTGCGCTTGGCCACCATCGGGGCCGGCGCATCGCCCTTGGCCAGCGAACGTTCCAGCTTGTCCGGCTGCCAGACGCTGAACCACCAGTCGTCGCGGCCCAAGTCCTCGCGTACATGCAGCATCGCGCGGCGGAAGGCGATTGCCTCGTCGTGCATTTCCTGCACCAGCGATTCGCCGGCCGCGCCCTCCATCATCTTGGAGGCCACGTCGCAGGCCGCGATCACCCCGTAATGCGGGCTGGTGGTGGTGTGCATCATGAAGGCTTCGTTGAACCGCTCCGCATCCAGCTCGCGGGTGGCCGCGTTGCGTACGTGGATCATCGAGGCCTGCGAGAACGCGGCCAGCAGCTTGTGCGTGGAATGGGTGGTGAAGATGATCGCGTCCTGCTCGCGCGGCTTGCCCTTGGCCATGCCGTAGTGATTTTCGTAGAACGGATGGAACGCCGCGTAGGCGTACCAGGCCTCGTCGAAGTGCAGGAAATCGACCGCGCTGCCGATCTCCTCGGCGATCTTCTCGGCGTTGTAGCACAGGCCGTCATAGGTGGAATTGGTGACCACCGCGATGCGCGGCTTGGAGCCGGCCTTGAACGCCTTGCTGGCCAGCGGGTTGGCGGCGATGGCCTGGTGCAGCGACTCGGGCGTGAACTGGTCCAGGCTGATCGGGCCGATGATGCCGTGCGCGTTGCGGCTGGGGGTGAAGTACACCGGGATGCCGCCGGTCATGATCAGCGAATGGAGCAGCGACTTGTGGCAGTTGCGATCCACGAACACTACATCGCCGCGGCCCACGGTGCCGTGCCAGACGATCTTGTTGGCCGTGGAGGTGCCGTTGGTGACGAAGAAGGTGTGGTCGGCGCCGAAGTTGCGCGCTGCCTCGTTCTAGGCCTCCTTGATCGGGCCTGTGTGGTCGAGCAGCGAACCCAGCTCCGGCACCGAGATCGACAGGTCGCTGCGCAGCGTGTTCTCGCCGTAGAACTGGTGGAACGCACGGCCCACCGGCGACTTGGTGAACGCCACACCGCCGGCATGGCCGGGCGTATGCCAGGAGTAGTTGGATTCGGCCGTGTGGTGGATCAGCGCCTTGAAGAACGGCGGAAGCAGGTTGGCCATGTAGTCCTCGGCCGCCCGCATCACCTGGCGCGAGATGAAGCTCTTGGTGTCTTCGAACAGGAAGATGTAGCCATGCACGAACTTCAGCAGCTTGCTCGGCACCTTCTCGATCGTGCGCCGTTCGCCGTACAGGAACACCGGCAGGTTGGCGCGCCGGGCCGTCTGCTCGCGCAGGAAGCCCAGCAGGCGCTGGAACTGCTCGGGCTTGTCCTCGGTGCCGTCGATGGAGATCAGCACCGCCGAGGCCGCCACGTAGGTGCGCGCACCGGCCTGGGCATCGGAGAGGGTCAGGCCGCACAGCACGCGCTGGTCGTTCTTGCGCAGCTCCTCGACCAGGGCACGAATCAGGATGCCCCCGATGCGCGGCGACTCGTAATCGTCATCGATGACGATGATGGGGTAATCAAGCGACTTGAAGTACACAGGCATTCTCCTGGGGGAAGATCACGAAAGCGTCGTGCGGACGGCGGCGTCCAGCGCGGGCAGCTGGCCACGCTGGCGGCGGCGCTCCTCGCTGAAGAACGGGTAGAACACCGTGATGAACAGCACGAACAGGAAGGCGTACTGGACGATGCTGCCCGACGACCCGAAGATCGCCCACAGGCAGTACACCACCGTGACACTGGTGAGCAGCCAGAACGCGCCGGTATGCACCAGCGTGTGCGAGCGCTCGACCACGAAATAGCAGGCCACGCACGAATAGATGTAGGGCAGCAGGGTGAGCACGACCGCAGCGGAGGTGATCACGTCGAACTGTGCCGACGCGGTTTCCGACGTCGAGGTGACCAGCACCGCCAGGGTCATCAGCACTGCCACGATCAGCACGCCCTTGACCGGCACGTCATCTTTGTTGGTCTTGCTGAAGATGCTCGGGAACAGGCCGTCATCGGACGCGGCCTTGGCGCTTTGCGCGGTCAGCAGGATCCAGCCACCCAGCGAACCGGCCGCGCCGACGAAGGCGCACAGGCTGACCAGCGCCCCCCCCACCCGCCCACCGCATTGGCGGCGGCCAGTGCGAACGGCGCATCGGACACCTGCAGGTCGCCGTTGGGTACCATGCCCATGATCACCGAGGAGCTGGCGATGTAGGCAATGGCCGCCAGGAACACGCCGGCCAGAGTGGCACGGGCCACGTTCTTTTCCGGGTTTTCCACCACGCCGGCGGTGACCGAGGCCGACTCCACGCCGATGAACGCCCACAAGGTGAGCGCGGCGGCGCTGGAGATCGCGCCGAAGTTGGATTCGCCGGAGACGTTGTAGGCACCCTTGAAGATCGTCGGGTCGAAGAAGAACCAGCCGAAAATGGCGATGCCCAGGATCGGCACCAGCGCGAAGCTGGTAGTTACGGTCTGCAGCTTGCTCACGAACGACGGGCCGATCACGTTGGCGAAACTCAGTGCCCAGACCAGCGTCAGCACCGCCAGGCAGCGAGGCAGCGGCTCGGACAGAATCGGGAAGAAGTAGCTGAAGTAGCCCACTGCCGCGATCGGAATGGCCACGTTGCCGATCCAGTTGGCGAACCAGTAGATGGTGTTGGTCTGGAAGCCCATGTACGGGCCGAACCAGTCGCGCGCATAGGCGTAAGGGCCACCGGCCTTGGGCGCCAGCTTGCCCAGCTTGGCGAACACGAAGGCCAGCAGCAGCGCGCCGGCGGTGGTGATCAGCCACCCCCAGATCGACGCCGTGCCGATCTTCGCCAGGCTGGAGGGCAGCAGGAACACCCCCGAACCCATCATGTTACCGGCCACCAGGAAGGTGGCACCGACCACCCCGATTTTCTTTGCTTCTGCCATGACGGTTTCTCCTTTGCCAGGCATGGGCCCGGTCGCGCCGGGCGGTAGGGTCTACTTGATGAAGTTGTATTGCAGGCTGCCCTGCAGCCACACCGTGTCGCTGCGTTGCCCGCGTTGTTGTTCCAGTTGGCCGTACAGCAGTTCCATGCCCATGGTCCAGGACGGCGCCGGGCTCCACAGCAGGTTGAACACACCGTAGCGGCTGCGGCGGAAGGCGCCGTCGGCCAGCGCCGCGTTGTGCTCGCCACTGAGCTGGCCGTAGATCAGGTTGGAGCGCCACATCGGCGTCCAGTAGTGCGTGTAGCCGACGAAACCGCCGCGCAGCCGCAGCAGCGCCAGGCGCCCATCGCCGGCCACCACCGCGTCCATGCCCGAACCGGTCAGGTCGGCGGTATAGCGGGCAATGCCCTTGCCACCCAGCGCGCCGAACAGCAGCAGGTCCTGCTCGCCCACCGCGGCCGAGCCACTGAGCTGCAGGCCACCGCCGATGCGGCGATCATCACCGGCGTCGCCGTCGTAGGCCAGGCTGCGCGCCACCAGGCCGACCTGCAGGTGTCCCCAGTCGCGCTCCATGCGCGCGGTGAGGGTGACGTCCGGGGCTTGGTCCACCGCGCGGACGCCCTCCGCCGGCGCGCTCAGCTGCGTGTCGGGATCTTCGGCGGCCAGGGTCAGGGTGTTGCCCTTGCCAAGCGGAAAGCTGTGGTGGATGCCGGCCACCAGCAGGTAGCCAGCCGCGCCGGGGCCGGCGAAATCCAGCGTGTCGGGCAGGCTGTCGGCGTCCATGAAACTGGAATAGCCGTAACCGGCGTAGGTATTGCCAAGCTGCCCGTAGGCGTGGCGCAGGCGGAACTGATAGCTGTCGCTGCTGCCGAAGAAATCGTTTTCCAGGTAGAAGCGCAGGTTGCCGTGGGTAGTGGGGCGACGCGCCTCGAAGCTGAAACGGGTCTGCTTGGCATGCATGTTGAAGTTGGACACATCGCGGTGCGCGCTGCCCACGGGGATCGACGACGGGATGAACTGGTCCTCGTCACCGGCCGCGCGTGCATCGGCGATGGCATCCAGCTTGGCGTACCCGCCGATGCGGATCAGCGTGTCGGTGCCGGGAATGGCGAAGAATCCTTTCAGCTCGGGATCGGTCGGACCGGCGGCACTGTCCGGACGCGACGCCGCCGAGGACGGGTCGGATACCGAATCACGTGGCGGCAGGATGGCCTGCCCCCCGCCTGGCACCTGTACTGCCGCGGGCGATGGCAACGCGGCCGGGGCGGCCTGTGCTATCGCGGCAGGCGCGGGCGTCGGCGCTCCCGGGGCGGATTCCAGCGCATCCAGGCGCTTTTCCATCTTTTCCAGTGTCTGCCGCAGGGTGCGAATCTCCTGCCGCAACGCGTCGGCCGAATCCTGTGCACGGGCAGGCGCAGCCACCACCACCGCGGCACACGCAAACGTCAGTACAGCCAGGCGCATCACGTTCTCCATGAACCGCGAACAGCCTTGCCAACCGGCTCCGCTGCGCCTGCGCGCGCGGACCTGCTCGGCAACCCGGTGCTGCAACGCAGGCGCATCACATATGCGGCGTGCGCCGGCGAACCGATCGCATGCACAGCATCGTGGTCACACCCGCCCGGGATGCCCTCCTCATCCCGCACGACAGGAAGGAAACAGCCCGTCTGCCAGGGCGCTGAGTAACAATGGTCAGGTGAGCACGTCGTGAAGTCTGCCGGTCGTTGTGATGACAACGACGCAGGCACGCGCATGCAGCAGCGAGGAGTGAAGACAGAGGAATACATGCGCACAGGCTAGTCCGCCTGTCGTTTTCGACCTTGATTCAGATCAAGTGCACCGCATCGCCCCTGTGCTTCCCCCTGCAACACTCGCCGGGCGTGCGTACATCCTCCCTACGTGGGCAGGCCTGTCGGCGCGCGCGCCGGCGTTGCACCGGCGCGCGTTTCAGTGGATCGGGCAGCGGCTCAGCGCCTGCCCATCACCAGGTCCATGTCCTGGCCCTGCGGCATGCCGGAGCGGCGCTGCAGCATGCCCTTGTCGTCCTTGAACAGGATGCCCGGGGTGCCCTGGAAGCCCATCTCGATCATCAGCTCCTGGTTGGCATCCAGCTTGTTCGCTACGTCCGGGCTCAGCTTCGCCACCGGCTTGATCCCGCCCTTGTCGAAGGTGTGCTCGTTTTCCAGCAGGGCCGCGCTCGGGTTCGGTGCGGTCAGGATGGCAGCGGCCTTGGCCGCGCTGTCTTCACGGATCACGCCGACCATGATGTGCCGCAGCTGCACCTTGCCGCTGTCCACCCACGGTCGCGCGGCTTCCCAGAAGCGATGGCAGTACGGGCAGTTGGCGTCGCTGAAGGTGTACACCACCCGCGGCGCATCGGCACGGCCGTCGCGCACCCAGGCGCTGGCAGCGAGCTTGTTCCACATTTTCTCCGACATCGGCTTGGCCGCCAGCTTTTCCAGCGGCGCCGCGCTGACATCCTCGCCAGTGGCATCGAACAGGCTGCCGACCAGAACGTGCTTGCCATCGGGAGTCACGTAGGCCGCGGCGGGCTGCTGGCCGCCCACCACGCCGGCGAAGCCGCGCAGGCCGCCCGGCGCATCGAATTCACCTACCACCTCGAAGCCGTGTTTCTGAATGCCCTTGAGCACGTCCGGGTACTCACCAGCCTTGGCGGCGGCAGCCGGTTTGGCCGCGCCGGGGGCCTTGGGCGACTGGGCCTGGCTGCACCCGGCCAGGCCCAGCAGCAGCGCGGCGGCAAGCAGCGAGCCCGGTGCGGGCAGCGATTTCAACAGCATGGCAACTCCTGGTAGCAACAGAATGGAAGGCACCGCGCGTTCAGCGCAGCGCATCGAGCCGGGCCTGCAGGCCGGCTGCACTGAGTTCCCCCATGTGCAGCCCCTGCAACCGGCCACGTGAATCGAAGAACAGGGTAGTCGGATATGCGTGCACCTGCAGCCGTTCGGCGGTGAGGCTGTCCGGGTCGAGCAGCACATGCTGCAGCGCCAGCTTCTGGCTGGACAGGAACTGCTGCACGTCGTCCGCGCTTTCGCCTTGGTTGACGAACACGAAACGCACGTTGGCTTCGCGCTGCTGTGCCGCAGAGAAGATCGGCATCTCGCGCCGGCAGGGTGCGCACCAGGTGGCCCACAGGTTGACGACCACCGGCTTGCCTGCGGTCGCGGCCAGTGCGACCGGCTGCCCCTGCAGCGACTGGAGGGTCAACGCCGGCAGGGAGATCCGCGCCTGCTGCAGATGGGCCATGCCCAGCGTCAATCCCACCCAGCACACTACGCCGGCTACTGCGCCGGCCCACACTGGCCTGCGCAGCGCCGGCCAGTGGCGCAGCCGCCATGCCGCCCACCCGAAGGCGACGAGCACTGCCACGAGCGGCAGGAAGCCGCCATCACCCAGCCTCAGCACGCCCCACGGGTCTGCTGCGTAAGCGCGCCAATGCAGCACCACGAACCCGGCGCGCCCGCCCAGCAGACCCAGGAACACCATGTCCAGCAGCATCGCCGCGGCTTTGGGCTGTCCGTCCTGCGGTGGCGGCCGCAACCATCGCGCCACACCGATGGCCAGCAGCCATCCCAGCAACACCCACACCACGCCCAGCGGTACCGGGCCAACACTGCTCATCATCCATCCATCTCCACCGCGGCTGCGTGCGACGCATCCGCGGTTGTGCTGCTACAACCCCGGCGGCATGGTCACAGCCCATCGCGCATCCGGCAAGCCGCAACCGCACATGGGCCAACGGCAGGCCGCGTGCGCGTGTGGGCCGTTGCTTCCATTCGACAGGGCCGCGCGCGGTCCGGCTACGCGGCCGAGCGCATCGTCTCTGCTGCCACGTCGACAACCGGATGGCGCGCGCGTTCGCGACGCTGTGCGGCCAGTTGCCGCCGATAGCGCGACGGCGTGAGCCCGACAATGCGCAGGAACAGGCGGCGGAACGCGCTCTGATCGGAGTAGCCGACCGCCCAGGACACTTCATCGATTTCGCCACCGGCCTGCAGCAACAGCTGCGCCTTGGCAATGCGCAGCCGCTGGCAGTACTCGATCGGGCGCAGGCCGGTTGCCTTGAGGAAGCGCCGCTGCAACGTGCGCGGTTCCAGGCCGGCCGAGTTGCAGATGTCATGCAGGCTTACCCCGCGTGCGGCAATGGTATGCAGCCAGCGCTGCGCCTTGAGAATGCCGCGATCACCATGGGCGAAGTTGGGACTGAAGCGTTCCAGGTCGTCCTGCACAGCGCGCGGGATCGTCAACTGCAACTGCTGGATGGTGGCGGCCATCACGGTCTGGCCGTACACGCGCGCCAGCAAGCGCAGGCTGAGATACTTCCACGCGTCGGGCCCGGAGGCCGTGAGCAGGTCGCCGTCGTCCACCAGTGAACGCTCGCCCAGGTTCCAGCTGGGTACCACGGTGGCCAGCGACGGGCAGCGCGCCAGGTCGGGCAAGCTCACCGTGCGCCCGGCCAACACGCCACTGCCGGCCAGCACCAAGCCGCCTTCGTCGCAGCCGGCCAGCACGCTGCCGCCTTCATGGCTGTCACGCAGCCAGGCAAGCAGGCGCTCGTCGGGCGGCGGCAGCGGCCAGCTGGGTTCATTGCCGGGCACGACGATCAGGGCCGGCAGCGCTTCGCCGAACAACTCCGCACCCGCCACCCGCTGCACGCCGCGCGGGGACAAGGTCCAGCGCGTTACCAGCATCCGCGCGCCCTGTCGCTTGCCCGCCGCCGCGGTGCGGTTGCAGCGCTGGGCCAGTTCGGACAGCACCGGCGCTGCGGCCCGAAGGCTGCCCGGGTATTCCAGTACGGCAACTTCCATCAGCGCCGACGACGCCGGACGCGGCACGGGGGACAACGGGGTGAACGGTGCATCCATGGAAAAGCTCCTCAAGCGACGTCTGGGACCAGCAAACCCAGGCGGCGCAAGGGCTTGCAGCGAACCCGTCCGAGCCTACGGAGGCAAAAGCGCGGTAGCTATGAAACTAGTTGTATCTTTCGGCCCGACAACGACATCCGTCGACGCGCCTTCAGCAGCCCTTGACTCTCGACCAGACTCCAGGGTTTACCCTCGCCGCCGGGTCTTCATCGAGGTGGGCATGAACATCGGACAGCTCGCACGCCAGGCTGGCGTGCCGATCGACACCGTGCGCTATTACGAACGCCAGCAGTTGCTGCCCACCGCACGCCGCAGTGCTGGCGGCTATCGCGTGTTCGGCGATACCGACCTGACCCGGCTGCAGTTCATCCGCCGCGCCAAGGCACTCGGCTTCACCCTGGACGAGATCGCCGACCTGCTCAGCCTCAGCGACCAGCGCGGCGATGACATGGCACGGGTACGCCACACTGCCGTAGACAAGCTGACCGACATCGAACAGCGCATCGCCGAACTGCAAAGCATGCATGCCGCACTGAAGGTGTTGGTGGATGCCTGCCCCCGCCACGGCGACGTGGTGCACTCCCCGATCCTGACCGCGCTGACCGGAGCCCGGCAGTAAGCACACCGTGTGTGCGGATGCCGATTTGGCCGCGTCCACACCCCATGCGACGTGCAACGCGCCTGCGCCACCAACGCACGATCATCAAATGACGTATTTCGTGCAGTTTTTGCTTGCCAATCGAAAACGGCGTCGTTATGATTTCGCTCCTCACGACGTGGGGCCATAGCTCAGCTGGGAGAGCGCCTGCATGGCATGCAGGAGGTCGGCGGTTCGATCCCGCCTGGCTCCACCACTTCAATCATTAGGCCGATTGAAAGTGCAGTGACAAAATTTGAAGTTTCGTGCGTCCCCATCGTCTAGAGGCCTAGGACATCACCCTTTCACGGTGGCGACCGGGGTTCGAATCCCCGTGGGGACGCCAATCAAGAAGCAGAACGCCCTGACCTCGGTCGGGGCGTTTTGTTTTTGCGGCGTGGCATTGGACCTTCGTTCGCAGCGAAAGATATTCATCGCGATGTCACACAAAACACTTGGCGAATCCTTCACATCCGCGTAGAATTCCGCCTCCAGCATCGTGGGGCCATAGCTCAGCTGGGAGAGCGCCTGCATGGCATGCAGGAGGTCGGCGGTTCGATCCCGCCTGGCTCCACCACTCCGGACCTTAGGCCGTTCGGAGGTGCTGAAAACATTGATGAGTTTCATGCGTCCCCATCGTCTAGAGGCCTAGGACATCACCCTTTCACGGTGGCGACCGGGGTTCGAATCCCCGTGGGGACGCCACTCATCAACGACATCAGGCCCGGTCCGCCGGGTTTTTTTGTCACCGCTGCCCGCCGTTTTCGTCGTGGTCTTCCACAAACGTGAACAGGCAGGTATACTAGGCGGCTTGCGGTACAACGTGGGGCCATAGCTCAGCTGGGAGAGCGCCTGCATGGCATGCAGGAGGTCGGCGGTTCGATCCCGCCTGGCTCCACCACTTCTCCGGACACAGGCCGTCCGATAGAAGAAAAATTCGGTTTAACGCGTCCCCATCGTCTAGAGGCCTAGGACATCACCCTTTCACGGTGGCGACCGGGGTTCGAATCCCCGTGGGGACGCCAGCTATAAACAACAGCCCCCGGCATTGCCGGGGGTTTTTGTTTATGTGCCCCGGTAAATGTCGTCCATTGGCCGAAACGGCGCATACCGGTAGATGCCGACCGTTGGTCGGCATGGCGCATGCAGGACACCCCGGCGCGCCGTCCAACAATCGGCATGCACCGGAACGAAATAAAAAGCTTCCCATCCAGCAAAACCATCACTATGATAGTCGGCTCGCAGCATCAACGTGGGGCCATAGCTCAGCTGGGAGAGCGCCTGCATGGCATGCAGGAGGTCGGCGGTTCGATCCCGCCTGGCTCCACCACTTCTCCGGACACAGGCCGTCCGATAGAAGACAAAATTCGGTTTAACGCGTCCCCATCGTCTAGAGGCCTAGGACATCACCCTTTCACGGTGGCGACCGGGGTTCGAATCCCCGTGGGGACGCCAGCTACAAACAACAGCCCCCGGCAATGCCGGGGGTTTTTGTTTGTGCGCCCCGGTAGGTGCCTACCGTTGGTCGACACGGCGATTCCCCACTGCGTACCGACCAATGGTCGGCATTCACGGCCTTTCGTACCGACCAACGGTTGGTACCTACCGCATCACCTTGGCCATGCCCACCGATCGCGGCGCGGTCAACGCAAAGCCGAACTGCGCATACAGGCGGTGCGCGTCGCCATCGGCGATCAGGCTCACGTAGGCCCCCACCGCATTGGCCTGCAGCCACGCATCCAGTTCGCCCATGACCGCCTTGCCCAGGCCCTGGCCCTGCCGTTCGGGCACCACCGCAATGTCCACCACCTGCAGGAAGCAGCCGCGGTCGCCCACCAGCCGGCCCATCGCCAGCAGCTGTTCGCCCTCACGGATACTGACCCCGAACACCGTATGAGGCAGGCCCAGCGTGGCCGCCTCCAGTGTCTTGGGGCTCAGCCCGGCGCGCACCCGCAGTTCGCGGTATTCGGCCACGCTGGGCGGATGGGGAATGCAGGTCAGACCCGCCCGCAGAATCATGGACCACCTCGTACACGTGAACAGGTGGCCAGCATGCCGCATCGTTTTCTCATCCGGTGATACCAACGGGCCTATGCTGTTCCCCTGCCCCTTTTGCCCGCCCCTGCCCCATGTGTTACTCCGCCCAGATCCGCGCCGATTACACCAAGCTGGTGCGCGAGTACGGCGCCATGATGTCGCTGGACGAGTTCGCCCAGTTGTACGCCCATGATGCCGGCAAGCAGCGCCCGAAAACGCCCAAGGCGATGGATGACGGCTTTGCCGGCGCGCGCACCGCGCAGGGCCAGGACATCGTGGCGAAGATCCAGCAGTGGCATGCCGAGGAAATGCAGGCGCTGGACGCGGAGATCCGCGTGCAGGGCGAACGCCGCGATGCCGCCCACGCCAGCCTGGCCAGGCGCCCCACGCAGAAGGCACGCAACGATGCGCGCATCGCCAGCAACCGCGTCGAACGCGCGCAGGCACGGCTGGACGACCTGCGTCGCACCGGGCTGATGCCGCGCGACAGCCGCATCTTTCCGGGCGTCTATGCACCGGTGATCGTGTCCGAGCGCGGCCAGCGCGTGATCAAGCCGATGCGTTATCAATGCCGCCTCCCGGACACGCCGGCCCGCAATGACACGCTGTACCCCGGCACCTACAACGCGCGCCGCGACAGCCTGGGCGGGTACTGGAAGCCCGCGTTCGGACATTGCCATGGCGTGGTGGTGGTGCAGTCGTTCTACGAACACGTGCCCCGGCATGCGCTTGAGCAACGCGCCCTGTCCCCCGGCGAGAAGGCCAGCAACGTAGTGCTGGAGTTCCGCCCACAGCCGCCACGCGACCTGCTCATCGCCTGCCTGTGGTCGGAATGGGAAGGCCCGGAGGGGCGGCTGCTGTCCTTTGCGGCCATCACCGACGAACCGCCGCGTGATATCGCCGCGGCCGGCCATGACCGCTGCATCATTCCGATCCGGCCGGACAACCTGGATGCCTGGCTGAATCCGGACCCGAACGACCTGGAGGCGCTGTATCGCATCCTGGATGACCGCGAGGCGGTCAGTTTCGTCCACACCGAAGCGGCGTGAGCGCAGGGGTCAGCTGGCGACCGATGCGATCTGCAGCGCGCGTTCCAATGCCGCGTTCAGTTCCGCGGTGAGGTACGGCTTGGTCAGCATCACGCCGGTGCGGAAGACCGCCGGCAGGTGGTCCGGCGCCATGCCGGTGGTCAGCACGAACGGAATGCCACGGGCGCTCAAGGCGGCCGCGACCGGTTCACTGGTTTCGTTATTGGCCAGCCGGTAATCCAGCAGGGCCACCTGGGGCTCGGAGTCACCGAGCAGGCGCAGCGAGTCGGCAACCGACGCAGCGGGGCCGACGACGACCGCGCCGGACTGGCCCAGCTGCATCTGCAGCAGGGCCGCGCTCATTCCGTCGTTCTCGACCACCAGTACCCGAAGATCCTGCAATGCACTCATCCCGGCTCTCTGTATGGTTCAGCCCGGTGAGTATAACGTCCTGCCCGGATGAAGGCCGAACATCACATGAAGCATTCAGGGCTGCACAGATCTCCACAAGTTGTATACACTACGCGGCCAGCCAGCCGAAGTGGCGGAATCGGTAGACGCAGCGGACTCAAAATCCGCCGCCCTTAAAAGCGTGTGGGTTCGAGTCCCACCTTCGGCACCATGGAATTGCACAGGCCAGATCTTCGGATCTGGCCTTTTGCATTCAGGGGTACGGAAAATGCAGCCCCTGCCAGACGGCGCATCAAGCGACGCCGCTCAGACCAGGCGCAAGGCCGGCTGGCCATGACCTGCGGCCACCATCGCCGGGCGCGCGGCGCCGGCCGCAGCCTCCACCCGGAACGCCGCCACGGTCTGCAGCAACTGGGTGGCCTGCTCTTCCATGCTGCGCGCGGCGGCAGACGCCTCCTCTACAAGGGCCGCGTTCTGCTGGGTGCCTTCGTCGATGTGGTCCACCGCCTGGTGGATCTGCCCGATGCTTTCACTCTGCTGCTGGGCCACCGCGCTGATCTCGCTGATCAACGCACTGACCCGCTTCACGTTGACCACGATCTCGTCCATGGTGCGCCCGGCGCTCTCGACCTGGCCGGTGCCGGCGCCGACCTTCTCCACCGAATCGGCGATCAACTGCTTGATCTCCTTGGCCGCGCCCGCCGAACGCTGCGACAGCGACCGGATCTCCGAGGCAACCACCGCAAAGCCACGGCCGTGCTCACCGGCCCGCGCCGCTTCCACCGCCGCGTTGAGCGCCAGGATGTTGGTCTGGAAGGCGATGCCGTCGATGACCGCGATGATGTCCACGATCCGACGCGACGACTCGTTGATAAGCGCCATCGTACACACCACTTCGTGCACGACATGGCCGCCCTGCGCGGCCACGTCCACCGCGCCGCTGGCCAGTTCGCTGGCCTGACGGGCGTTGGTCGCGGTCTGCTGCACGGTGGCGGTCAGACCCTTCATCGAGACCGCGGTTTCTTCCAGCGATGCGGCCTGCTGTTCGGTGCGCACCGACAGGTCGCTGTTGCCTTCGGCAATCTCGCTGGCGCCCACCGCGATGGTGTCGGCAGCGAACTTGATCTGCGCGATGATCGCCGCCATCGCCTCCACCAGTGCATTGATGCCCTCGCACAGCTCGGCGATCGGGCCGTTCTTGTCCTCGATGGCGATATGCCCGGTGAGGTCGCCACCCTTGGCTGCGGCCACCACCTCGCGGGTCTGGGCCACGGCCTGCTGCATGGCCAGGCTGTCGCGCACCTGGGCGGTGATGTCGGTCGCGTACTTGACCACCTTGAACGGGCGGCCGTTCATGTCCAGGATCGGGTTGTACGACGCCTGGATCCACACCTCGCGGCCGCCCTTGCCGAAGCGCCGGTACTGGCCGGCGTCGTACTCGCCGCGGCCCAGTTTTTCCCAGAACTGGCGGTACTCCGCGCTCTGTCGGTAGTCGGGCTCAACGAACATGGCGTGGTGCTGGCCACGCACTTCATCCAGCGTGTACCCGGTGGTGGCCAGGAAGTTGTCGTTGGCCGACAGGATGCGGCCGTCCAGGCCGAATTCGATGACCGCCTGCGACTTGTTGATCGCCGCCAGCTGACCGGACACATCGGCGGCCTGCTGCATCCGCGCGGTGATGTCGGTGGCGAATTTCACCACTTTGTAGGGACGCCCGTTGCCATCCAGCACCGGGTTGTAGGAGGCCTGGATCCAGATCTCGCGGCCGCCCTTGCCCAGCCGCCGGTACTGCCCGGCGTCGAATTCCCCGCGCCCGAGCCGCGCCCAGAAATCGCGGTACTCCTGGCTCTGCGCAAGGGCCGGTTCGACGAACATGGCGTGGTGCCGGCCCTGGATTTCATCCAGCCCATAGCCCACGGCCTGCAGGAAGTTGTCGTTGGCCTGCAGGATGGTGCCGTCCAGATCGAATTCGATCACCGCCTGCACCCGGTGCAATGCGGCCACCTGCGCTTCCAGCTCGCATTGGCGGCGCTGCGCGGCCACGTTGGCGGCCTGGCGTGCGTGGCCCGTGGCGGTGACGCTGGCTTTCAGGGCCTGCCACAACGAGTGGCTGGCAGCGGCGTCGGTACGTCCTTGCACATGCGCGTGCATACCTGAAGTAAGCATCATCTGATCCTCGGTCCCTGGCGTGCTGGAATCCGATGGGCACCATGCCCGTCGGCACTTCGTCTGGCGTGGGAGGTGCGGCGACGTCATGGCTCACGTCGCTTCTGCGGCTTTGTACAACTGCAGTACTGCATGCGGAGCGACGGAGGCTCCACAATCAATATCGACAGCCGTGCAGGAAGCTTTAGGGTGGGTTCAGAAAAAAGTTCACCCGGTGTCAGCAGAGCTGCGGGGCCACCCGTCAGCCTTCCCCGCCCTCGGTGGTCTCGACGTCCAGGGGGTCCAGCCCCTCCATGGTCGGCGTCTCCACCTGCACATTGTTCTTGCCCGCCGCCTTGGCCAGGTAGCACTGCGCATCGGCCGCGGCCACCGCGTCGTCCACGCTCATGCTGCCGCCGATCGCGGCGATGCCGATGCTGGCGCCGACGCTGAGCCGCTGCAGGTCCCAGGGAATGGTCAGCGTACGAACCCCGTCCAGCAGGTCGCTGGCGATGCGCCGGGCACGCTTGAGCGAGCAACCGGCCAGGATCACCGCGAACTCGTCGCCGCCCAGCCGCGCCACGATGTCCGAATCGCGCACGCCGTGGCGCAGCACGTTGGCCACCGCCCAGAGCATGGCATCGCCGGCGAGGTGGCCATGGCTGTCGTTGACCGGCTTGAAGTTGTCCAGGTCGATGAACATCAGCGAGGCCGACTGCCCGGTCCGGGCGACGCGGGTGATGGCCTGCTGCAGATGGGCTTCGAACCCGCGCCGGTTGCTCAGTTCGGTCAATGGGTCGACCTCGGCCAGGTGGCGCGCTTCACGCTGGCGGGCACGCTGCTGGGTCACATCGCGGATCACCCAGACCGCACCGCCCACCTGCCCGTCTTCGGCGCGCAGCCACGCACGGGTAAGGTCCACGGGCAGCAGCTGCGCGCCCACCGAGAGCAGCAGGTCCGAATGCAGGTCCACCGCGTTGCTCTCCGGGTCGAGCAGCACGGCGATGTCCAGCGGCGAGCGCGGCGCGTATTCGGTGGTCAGCTCCATCACGTCCTGGACCTGGCCACCGGCCAGGGGCGAGGCGCCCTCCCCGGCCAGCGCGCGGGTGGCCGCAGCGTTGGCGTATTGGATCAGCCCCTGCAGATCCAGGGTCAGCACCATGTCCGCCACCGCATCCAGGGTGACGCGGGTGCGCTGCTCGGATTCGCGCAGTTGCAGGCTGCTCTGGCGTTGCGCCGTGACGTCCTGGATCTGCGACACGAAATGCAGTGGCTCGCCATGCTCCGAGCGCACCAGCGACACCGACAGCCGGCCCCACACGATGTTGCCGCGCTTGCCTATGTACCGCTTGTCCATGTGGTAGTGGTCGCGCCGCCCGTTGAGCAGGTCGGCCACCAGCGCCAGGTCGGTATTGAGATCGTCCGCGTGGGTCAGGGTCTGGAAGTCGACCGCCAGCAGTTCGGCGCGGGTGTAGCCCAGGATGCCGCACAGCGCGTCGTTGACGTCCAGCCAGCGCCCTTCCAGCGACACCAGCGCCATGCCGAGCGCGGCGGAAGAGAACGCACCGGCGAATTTCTCGGCGGCCAGGTAGGCCTGCTCGCGGACTTCCAGAAGCGGGGTAATGTCCACGGCCATGCCGACGTAGCCGATCCGATGACCGCCGCTGGCATCCAGTGGACTGATCGACAGCCGCACCTGGCGGCGCTCGCCATCCTTGCGCACGTATGTCCACTGGTGCGACCAGGTGCCCTCCGCCGCATGCGCGGTGAGCGCCTCGAACACGGTAGGTACGCGCCCGTCGGCATCGGCCTGGGGCCGCAGGTACTCCATCATTTCATCCGGGTCATGGAACAGGCCCGGGGTGACCCGCCCGATCACCTCGTCGGGCGTGTAGCCCAGCAGTTTCTGCGCGCCGCTGTTGAACAGGTTGACCACGCCGTCGATGTCGGTGGCGATCACCGCCACTTCATCTGAAGCATCCACCACCGCCTGCAGGCGCTGGCGCATGTTGGCCGCGTCCTGCCGCGCGTTCTGCAGGTCGGTGACATCGGCATGCGCGCCGGCCATCCATATCGGCCGTCCCTGCGCGTCCCACTCGTGGACGCGCCCGCGATCCTGTACCCAGATCCAGTGGCCGTCCTTGTGGCGCATGCGGCACAGGCTGTCGTAGTGCGGCGAGCGCCCTTCCAGGTGTTCGCGCAGCAGCGTGTTGGACTGGGCCAGGTCGTCGGGGTGGACCAGCCGGAAGAAGGTGTCGGGGGTAATCGGGGCCAGTTCGTCACGGGTATAGCCGACGATCTGCGCCCAGCGTTCGTTGACCCACATCCGGCCGTCCTGGACATTCCATTCCCAGGTGCCGGCACCGGTGCCGTCGATGATCATCTGCAGGCGACGGTGGCGCTCGGTGATGTCACGCAACGCCGCGTCGGCGGCGTGCGCGGTGCCGGCCGGATCGTGGCTCATGCCCACGGCCACGCACGCAGCCGGATGCCGCGCCTTATGGCATCTGGCCCCGCCCGAACTTCTGGCCCTGCCTGGTGCGTTGTCATGTGGCCTCCCCGGCGCCTGCCCAGCCTACGGGCACTTGAGGGGAAGTGTGAACAACGGGAAGTGAAACCAGAAGTGCCCTGCCCGCCACACACGCCAAGGGCCGCAAGCGGCGGCCCCTGGCGGGTGGATCCAGGCCGGTTCAGCCGCCGCGCTTGGCGCGGGCGAAGGCGTCGGCCAGGGCGTTGTTGGCCGGCGGCGCGGCACTGCCCGGTCGCGGGCCGGGGGCGGCCCCGCGGCCACCATTGCGCTGGCCACCGCCGTCGCGGCGCCCGCCACCGGCAGGCCGGGCATCGCGCTCGCCGGGGGCCTTGGCCGGGGTCGGGGTGTCGTCCAGGCGCCGGGTCAGGGCGATGCGCTTGCGCGCCACGTCCACCTCCAGCACCTTCACCTTGACGATGTCGCCGGCCTTGACCACGTCACGCGGGTCCTTGACGTAGGTGTCCGACAGCGCCGAGATGTGGATCAGGCCGTCCTGGTGCACGCCGATGTCGACGAACGCGCCGAACGCGGCGACGTTGCTGACCACGCCTTCCAGGATCATGCCCGGCTGCAGGTGCTTGAGCTCTTCCACGCCCTCGGCGAAGCGCGCCGCCTTGAATGCCGGGCGCGGATCGCGGCCGGGCTTTTCCAGTTCCTTGAGGATGTCGCGCACGGTCGGCACACCGAAGGTGGCGTCGGTGAACTGCTCGGCCTTCAGCCCGCGCAGGAAGCTGCCATCACCGATCAGTGCCTTGATCGGGCGTGCGGTGGCGGCCACGATGCGCTCCACCACCGGATAGGCTTCCGGATGCACCGAGGAGGCATCCAGCGGCTGGTCGCCATCGGCGATGCGCAGGAAGCCGGCGCACTGTTCGAAGGTCTTGTCGCCCAGGCGCGGCACCTTGAGCAGGTCCTTGCGGCGCTTGAACGGGCCGTTCTCGTCGCGATGACGCACGATGTTCTCGGCCACCGTGGCCGACAACCCGGACACGCGCGACAGCAGCGCGGCCGAGGCAGTGTTGACCTCTACGCCGACCGCGTTGACGCAGTCTTCGACCCGCGCATCCAACGCGCGCGCCAGGCGGTACTGGTCCACGTCGTGCTGGTACTGCCCCACGCCGATCGCCTTGGGTTCGATCTTGACCAGCTCGGCCAGCGGATCCTGCAGGCGACGGGCAATGGAGACCGCGCCACGGATCGACACGTCCAGGTCCGGGAACTCCTTGGCGGCGAATTCGGAGGCCGAGTACACCGACGCGCCGGCTTCGCTGACGACGATCTTCTGCAGTTTGCTGTCGCCGAGTGCCTTGATGGCCTCCCCGGCCAGCTTGTCGGTTTCGCGGCTGGCGGTGCCATTGCCGATCGCGATCAGTTCCACGTTGTGCTTGAGGCACAGCTGCCTGATCGTCTGCAGCGACTGGTCCCACTGCCGGCGCGGTTCGTGCGGGTAGATGGTGTCGGTGGCCACTAGCTTGCCGGTGGCATCGACCACGGCGATCTTGCAGCCGGTGCGGATGCCAGGGTCCAGTCCGAGCACGCTCTTGGGCCCGGCCGGCGCGGCCAGCAGCAGGTCCTTGAGGTTGTCGCCGAACACCGCGATCGCTTCAGCTTCGGCCTTCTCGCGGGCTTGGTTGAACAGGTCCAGCAGCAGGTGCATGTGCAGCTTGGCGCGCCAGGTCAGGCGGCAGGCGTCGAGCAGCCAGCGGTCGCCGGGTCGGCCGGCGTCGGCGATGCCTGCCTTGTAGGCCACGCGGCCTTCGGCATACACGTGGCCCGCTTCGGCGTCGGTGCCGGGGTCCAGTTCCAGGAACAGGATTTCCTCGCGGCGCGCGCGGAACAGCGCCAGCAGCCGGTGCGAGGGGATCTTCGCCAGCGATTCGGCGTGTTCGAAATAGTCGCGGTACTTGGCGCCCTGCTCTTCCTTGCCCTCGGCGACGCGGGCACGGATGACCCCGTTTTCGCCCAGCCAGCTGCGCAGCTCGCCGACCAGCGCGGCGTCTTCGCCCCAGCGCTCCATCAGGATCGCGCGGGCGCCTTCGAGTGCGGCCTTGGTGTCGGCCACGCCCTTGTCGGGATCAACGAAGGTGGCGCCGAACACCTGCGGATCCAGGCTCGGCTCGGCCAACAGGCCATCAGCGAGCGGCTCCAGCCCGGCTTCACGCGCGATCTGGGCGCGGGTGCGGCGCTTGGGCTTGTACGGCAGGTACAGATCCTCCAGGCGCGACTTGGTGTCGGCGCCGAGGATCTCGTTGCGCAGTTCGTCGGTGAGCTTGCCCTGTTCGTCGATGCTGGACAGCACGGCGGCGCGGCGGTCTTCCAGCTCGCGCAGGTAGGTCAGGCGGGTTTCCAGGTTGCGCAGCTGGGTGTCGTCCAGGCCGCCGGTGACTTCCTTGCGGTAGCGGGCAATAAACGGGACGCTGGCGCCTTCGTCCAACAGGGCGATGGCGGCACGCACTTGGGCAGGCTGGGCACCGATTTCATCGGCGATGGTCTGGGCGATCTGCTGGGCGAGCTTGATGTCAGGCATTGCTTCCGGCCGGAGCCGCAGTACGGAAAGTCCCGATTGTGGCAACGCAGGGCGACGGGGGGAAGACGTTGACAGCGGGGAGCGAACCTGTCGGCCGTGGTGGCCTCGCGCTGCCCGGCTACGCGGGGCAATCGCATCACCCACGGTGGTGCGGGCCACTGGTGCGTGCAGCCGGGCAGAGCCCGGCTCTGCGGTGCTTCAGCGGTAATGCTGGGCGGTGCGCTGGTGGACGATGTCGTCGCGCAGGGATTCCAATGCCATTACCCGGATTTTGCCGATTCCCTGCAGTTCCATGAACCGCTCGGTGTAGATCTCCGGCCCGGTGTCGGTATCGGCCCGGGACTTGCTGAAGCCGTGGGGGACCAGGCCCTTGTCGCCATCCTTGCTACCACCGACATAAAGAACGATTGCCATGTGATGTGTTCCTCCTGTGACGCATCGTGCAATTACAACGGACACCAGTTTAACGTGGGGAACCTGACTGGTTCGTCATGCAGGCTAATAACCTTTGTTTGCATGCAGATGACGTCGCCTTGCACGACGTTTTATTCACATTGATTTAACGCTGAAGTAACGCGTGGCGCGGCCCGTTACCCGATGCCGGGCCACCAGCCGCGGCCGGTCATGGCATACACGTCCGCCGCGCGTTCAAACGGGTTCCGCGCGCTCACTCCACCACAGGCCAGGTATACCGGCAGATACAGCGGGCCGAGCACCAGGTACTGGAAGACATGCGCGCGCTCGTGATCATGCAGGCCGATCACCGGCTCGGTGCAGTACCCGGCCTGGTGGGCGTAGGTGCGGCAGGCCACGTCCAGCACCGGCCCGGTGTGCAGGATGACGTTGCCCAGCGTGATCGCCCCGCCCGGCCCCCACGGCCAGTCACGGAACACGATGGCCAGGTCGCGCCGGTTCCAGGACGGGCGCGCGCCGGCCACCATCCCGGCCAGGCCGCCGATCAGGCCGATCAGGGTGTTGGGCGCAGTCCACAGCGCGCCCAGCCCCTGCAGGACGCGCAGCGCCGGCGATGGCAGGCTCAATTGGCCTCGTTGGGGATCAACAGCCACAGGATCAGGTAGACCAGGATGCCCGGGAAGGCCGCCGACAGCACCGAGACCAGTACGAACAGCACCCGCACCAGGGTGGAACTCCAGCCGAAACGGTGCGCGATGCCGCCCATCACCCCGGCGATCATGCGGTCGTTGAGCGAGCGCGACAGCGTGCGGGGCGTGGCGTTCATGGCAGCGGTCTCCGGGCGGGATGGCGGACTGTACCGCGGGCGGTGTCTACAGGGTGCGTTGGCGCAGGGCCTTCAGGCGCGCGCCGAACCATACCGCAGCGGTCTGCTCGGGCTGGCCCGGGCAGGCAATCCGGTAGGGCTTGCCGCTCATGCTGCTCTGGCTGGCGGCACGCTCGATGAACTGCTCGGCAGTGTCCACCTTGTCCTTCTTGAGCAGGTAGTCGTACTTGCGCTGCAGGTGCGCACGCGCCTCGGCGGCGTCGTGCCAGCTGCCATTGCGCTGGAAGCGGCAGCTGGAGCCATCCAGCGCACCGATCAGGCCGGCGATCTCGCGGCGGGCGGTATCGCTCGGGGCGGCCAGCGCACTGCCGGGGATGATGAGGGCCAGGACCAGGGCTGCGCGGAGGCGATGGTTCATGCGGAACGTTCCTTCAACCAATCGGTGATCGTACCGGGAACTTCGCGCTGGGCGCGACCCGACACGTAAATGCCGATGTGGCCGCCACGGAAACTGCTTTCGGTGTAGTCGGCGCTGGCGATCCGGCCGCGCATCGCGCGTGATGCATCCGGCGGCACGAGGTGGTCCTGCTCGGCGTAGATGTTCAGCACCGGCAGCGTCA
>Ga0308160_10000371_pt1 | contig 91980 bp, 81 predicted proteins | sample PhyFR1_FD_201036 | JGI IMG/M metagenome (GOLD analysis project Ga0308160, IMG submission 201036) | Phyllosphere microbial communities from UC Gill Tract Community Farm, Albany, California, United States - DLSLF.R1 | ecosystem: Host-associated > Plants > Phyllosphere > Unclassified | place: USA...
TGGATGCCCACGATGGAGCGCGTTTGAAAACTGCCCCGGACAACATCGACATCGAACTGCGGATGCTGGTTGAGGCGGTCTACCTCAAGTACAACTACGACTTCCGCGACTACACCGGCGCCTCGCAGAAGCGCCGCGTGCTGGTGGCCCTGCGCGAGATGGAGTGCGACACCGTTTCGGAACTGCAGGCCAAGGTGCTGCACCAGCCGGAAGCGTTTTCCCAGCTGCTGCAATACCTCACCATTCCCGTGTCGGAGATGTTCCGCGATCCGGAATACTTCGCGGCGATCCGCAACCAGGTGGTGCCGCACTTGCGCACCTACCCCTCGCTGAAGATCTGGGTGGCCGGCTGCAGCACCGGGGAAGAGGTGTATTCGCTGGCGATCCTGCTGCACGAGGAAGGCCTGCTGGAACGCACCATGATCTACGCCACCGACATCAACCCGGTGTCGCTCGACGCGGCGCGGCGCGGCGTGTTCCAGCTCGATCGCATGCGCCTGTTCACCGAGAACTACCAGAAGGCGGGCGGCAAGCGCGCCTTCTCGGACTATTACACGGCGGCCTATGGCGGCGCCCTGTTCGAGCGCTCGCTGATCGAGAACGTGACCTTCGCCGACCATTCGCTGGCCACCGACAGCGTGTTCTCGGAGACCCATTTCGTCAGCTGCCGCAACGTGATGATCTACTTTAACCGGCGCCTGCAGAACCGCGTGCTGGGCCTGTTCCACGAGTCGCTCTGCTACCGCGGCTTCCTGGGCCTGGGCAGCAAGGAAAGCATCGACTTCTCGCATTACGCGCAGCGCTTCGAGCCGCTGGCGCGGCGCGAGCGCCTGTTCCGCAAGGCTGCCGAATGAGCGATCTGGCAGCCAGGTTCGGGCAGGTGCTGGCGGGGCGGCGCATCGAGGCCATCGTGATCGGCGCATCTGCCGGCGGCGTCGACGCCCTGGTCGAGCTGCTGCCGGCGCTGCCGACCGGCGGCAAGCTGGCGGCCGTGTGCATCCTGCACGTGCCGGCCGACCGCGAGAGCCGCCTGGCCGAATTGTTCGACGCGCGCCTGGACTTGCCGGTGCGCGAAGCCACGGACAAGGAAAGCCTGATGCCGGGCACGCTGTACTTTGCCGGCGCCGGTTACCATTTGTCGATCGAGACCGATCGCGTATTTTCACTCAGCTGCGAGCCGCCGGTACACTATGCGCGTCCGGCTATCGACGTGCTGATGGAGTCGGCCGCCGATGCCTATGGCGCGGGCCTGGCCGGCATCCTGCTCACCGGCGCCAATGCCGACGGCGCCGAAGGCATGCAAAGGATCAGGCAGCGCGGCGGCCTGACGGTGGTGCAGGACCCGAACGAGGCGCAGGCATCGACGATGCCGGAAAAGGCGATCCGCCTGTGCGCCCCGCACCTGGTGCTGCCGCTGGCCGACATCCGCGCGCTGCTGCCCCTGCTGGAGACTACAACACCATGAGCTTACAAGAGCCAAGCAAACTCCTGATCGTCGACGACCTGCCCGACAACCTGCGCGCCCTCGACGCCCTGATCCGCGACGAGCGCCGCCTCGTCTTCCATGCCCATTCCGGCGAGGAAGCGCTGGCGCTGCTGCTCGAGCACGAATTCGCGCTTGCCATCCTCGACGTGCAGATGCCGGGCATGGACGGCTTCGAGCTGGCCGAGATGATGCGCGCCACCTCGCGCACCCGCAACATCCCGATCATGTTCGTCTCGGCCGCCGGGCGCGAGCTGAACTACTCGTTCAAGGGCTACGAGAGCGGGGCGGTCGACTTCCTCTATAAACCGCTCGACCCGGACGCGGTGCGCGGCAAGGTGAACGTGTTCGTGGCGCTCGACCAGCAGCGGCGCGAAGTGGCGCGCCAGATGGAAGCGCTCGAACGCAGCCGGCGCGAGCAGGAAATCCTGCTGCAGGAACTGAACGCGACCCAGGCCGAACTGCAACGCTCGCTGCGCATGCGCGACGAATTCATGTCGCTCGTCGCCCACGAGCTGCGCACGCCGCTGAACACCCTGTTCCTGGAAATCCAGATGCGCACCCTGCACCTGAAGCGCGGCAACCTGCAGGCTTTCAATGCCGAGCAGATGGGCGCGATGGTCAAGCGCGACGAGCGCCAGGTGAAGGCGATGATCCGCCTGATCGACGACATGCTGGATGTGACGCGCATGAGGAACGGCACGCTGTCGGTGCGCCCGGCCCCGGTCGAGCTGGTGGGCATGCTGGAACGCGTGGTCAGCGATCTCTCGCTGCAGGCCGCCGCCAGCGGCTGCGCCATCGGCTTGCAGGCGCACGAGCCGGTGTATGGCCACTGGGACGAATTCCGTATCGAGCAGGTGATCGTCAATTTGCTGACGAACGCATTGCGCTATGGCGGCGGCTGCAACGTCGAGGTCAGCGTGCATGTGGACGGCGGCTGCGCGCGCATCGACGTGGCCGACAAGGGCAAGGGCATTTCGCCGGACGACATCGAGCGCATCTTCCAGCCCTTCGAGCGCGGCACCCGGAATGGCGAGCCCAAGGGACTGGGGCTGGGGCTGTACATCTCGCGCCAGCTGGCCGTGGCGCACGGCGGCGAGCTGACCGTGAGCAGCACGCCGGGGCAGGGCTCGACCTTCAGCCTGGCGTTGCCGTGCAGCGTGATGACGGCACGCACGGAAATCCCGGCCTGATTTTCGCCGCGTAGACGCGCCGTATCCCGTACGGTGGGCACCCCGTGCCCACGCGGTTACGTATTCATGCATTAGCCGCAGGCCTTGACAACCCGCTCGCAACGCATCCGCCAGTCAGCAACCCGCTGTGAACGTGGCCGATGCATAGTGTGCGAGCGACGATTCACCGCACATGGCCGCAGCATCCGCACGTAACCGCGTGGGCACTCCGTGCCCACCGTACGGGCGGCGCTAGCATATCCCTCAGACTGATCGATATCTCAAATCGGACGGCGCCAGCGTAGTCTTCAGCCGGCCGATTAAAAATCCAAATCGGGCAGCGGTTGCAAACACCGCCCATTTCCCTCACACTTGCTGGTCTCTTGTGAGGACGACAGCTTTGTCACCTCTGCCTCATAGCTAAAACCAATTGAACTCATCTGATCAATTAATTTTACAAAGCAACAGCAAGAGCATACACTTCGTTTCATCAATTTTTGACCCACAACAGGAGTTTCCATGTCCCTTATCAATACCGAGATCAAGCCATTCAAAGCAACCGCTTACCACGCTGGCAAATTCATCGATCTGACCGAAGAGCAGTTCAAAGGTACCTGGTCCGTCCTGATGTTCTACCCGGCCGACTTCACCTTCGTCTGCCCGACCGAACTGGAAGACCTGGCTGACTTCCAGCCTGAATTCGAAAAGATGGGCGTGAAAGTCTACGGCGTGTCGACCGACACCCATTTCGCCCACAAGGCATGGCACGACACCTCGGACGCCATCAAGAAAGTGAACTACCCGCTGATCGGCGACCCAACCGGCGTCCTGTCACGTAACTTCGAAGTCATGATCGAAGAAGAAGGCCTGGCACTGCGCGGCACCTTCGTCATCAATCCAGAAGGCCAGATCAAGGTCATGGAAGTGCACGACAACGGCATCGGCCGCGATGCATCGGAACTGATGCGCAAAGTCAAGGCTGCCCAGTACGTCGCCGCCCACCCAGGCCAGGTGTGCCCAGCCAAGTGGACCGAAGGCGCCGAAACCCTGACCCCATCGCTGGACCTGGTCGGTAAAATCTAAGCAGTAGCTTGTAGTTTGCAGTAATCAGTCGTACCGGAAGCCCGCCGTGTGGCGGGCTTCCAGAATCTTCACAGAATTCAAGGAAAACACCATGCTCGACGCAACCCTCAAAACGCAGTTGAAGGCCTATCTGGAAAAAGTGGTGCAGCCGATTGAGATCGTTGCATCGTTGGATGACTCGCCGAAGGCGCGCGAAATGGAAGCATTGCTCCGGGAAATCGTCTCGTTGAGCGACAAGATTTCGTACGTCGAAGGCGGCGCCGCCGCACGCAAGCCTTCGTTTGCGATCAAGCGTGTCGGCACCGACATCGGCATCGAATTTGCCGCGATTCCGCTGGGTCACGAATTCACCTCGCTGGTGCTGGCCTTGCTGCAGGTCGGGGGACACCCGATCAAGTTCGATGCGCCTGTCATCGAGCAGATCAAGAATCTGCCGGGCGACTTCGTGTTCGAAGCCTTTATTTCGCTCTCGTGCCACAACTGCCCGGAAGTCGTGCAGGCGCTGAACTCGATGTCCATCATTAACCCGCGCATCAAGGTCACGACCATCGATGGCGGCCTGTTCAAGGATGAAGTCGAGTCGCGCCAGATCCTGGCCGTGCCGATGATGTTCCTGAACGGCGAGCACTTCGGCCAGGGCCGCATGAGCGTGGAGGAAATCCTCGCCAAGCTCGACACCGGCGCCGGCGCCAAGAAGGCGGAAGAACTGAGCAAGAAAGAGCCGTTCGACGTGCTGATCGTCGGCGGCGGGCCTGCCGGCGCGGCCGCGGCCATCTACTCGGCGCGCAAAGGCATCCGTACCGGCGTGCTGGCCGACCGTTTCGGCGGCCAGGTGATGGACACCCTGGCGATCGAGAACTTTGTCTCGGTGAAGGAAACCGAAGGACCGAAGTTCGCCGTGTCGCTGGAAGAGCACGTCAAGCAGTACGAAGTCGACATCATGAACCTGCAGCGCGCCGCCAAGCTCGAGCGCAACGAGGACGAGAAGCTGTTCGCGGTGACGACCGAATCCGGCGCGCTGCTGAAGGCGAAGTCGGTGATCCTGTCGACCGGCGCCCGCTGGCGCGAAATCAACGTGCCGGGTGAAAAAGAGTACAAGAACCACGGCGTGGCGTATTGCCCGCACTGCGACGGCCCGCTGTTCAAGGGCAAGCGCGTGTCGGTGATCGGCGGCGGTAACTCGGGCGTGGAAGCGGCGATCGACCTGGCCAACATCGTCGAGCACGTGACCCTGATCGAATACGGCGCGGAACTGCGTGCCGACGCGGTCTTGCAGCGCAAGCTCTACAGCCTGAAGAACGTGAACGTGATCAAGAGTGCCCAAACCACGGAAATCCATGGCGACGGCAAGAAAGTCACGGCCCTGTCGTACAAGGACCGCGTGTCGGGCGAGACCCACCGCGTCGAGCTGGCCGGCGTGTTCGTCCAGATCGGCCTGATCCCGAACGCGGAGTGGCTGAAGGGCACGCTGGAATTGTCGCCGTATGGCGAGATCGAAGTCGACGTGCGTGGCGAAACCTCGATCCCGGGCGTGTTTGCGGCCGGCGACGTGACCACGGTGCCGTTCAAGCAGATCGTCATCGCCGTGGGCGAGGGCGCCAAGGCGTCGCTGGCGTCGTTCGACTACCTGATGCGTTTGCCGACGGAAGAAACCGAGGCGCTGGAAGCAAAAGCAGCTTGATGTCTGGATGGCCCTGACAGGCCATCGGTAAGAATGGAAACGCCATCGCGACAATACTTGCGATGGCGTTTTTTTGTCGTTTATTCAGATGTAATTCCAGGTTACGGCAGTGCTAAACTGTTGCATCTTTAGAATTTATGTCTATATGAAATATCTTTCTTCCTTGACCGTCCCGAGACTGCGACATGTGCCAAGGATTGCCGCGCTTGCATTGATTGCGCTTGTATTCGCTGGATGCAGCAAAACCCAGCCCGCTTGTATCGACGAACCCACGATTCAACTGGTGAAAGAAGCCGTCGTCGAATCGCTGGAAAAAGACTTGTCGGGTGTCGGCAGTGATACCGGCCTGCTCGATCGCCTTGAAAAGCGCATGCAGATTGCCGTCACCACGATTCGCACATCGAACAAGGACGACAAGATCGGCAAGGTCACATGTGAGGCGTCGCTCGAGATCACGCTGGCAAATGCCGATCAAATCGTCAATGATCCGATATTCAAGTCGCTGCGCGATATCAAGCGGCTTCCTGATGACGTCGACACAAGCGGTCCTGCCTGGAAGACCGATATCCACTATACCGCCCAGCATACCGAGGACACCAAGCAACTTGTCATCGAGCTGAGCGGCCACGTGCCGATCGTGCACCTGCTGTCCACGCTGGCCCAGGCCGGCGTCATGGACCCCAGGCAGGCGCCTGCCGAGATCCCGGCCAGCCTGCTCGCTTCCGGCAACGCGCGCGATGCCGCGGTGCGCCTGATGAATCACGTCTACGGCAAGCAGGAGCCTGAGCATGGATGCTGGATATCCAGGTTCGAAGGGCTGCCGTATTGCATGAAGATCGTGCAATCGGACATCAAGACGTCCAGTGGCGGCAAGCGTTTGTATGCGATTGCAAACGGACAGGCAATCGATCAGCAGGGCGAAGCGATAACCGCCCACGCCATGCAAGGCCTGGTCGGTGCATTCATCGTTGGCGAGACAAATGGCAAGCCCGCATTCATCGCGAAATCGACGACCATCCAGGCGGGCACCATGGGCACCGCGCCGTCCGAATGGCTGTTGACCGAGCTCGGAGCGAACGATAACTGGGGCTGGCGGGGCGAATATGGTGATTGCCACCAGGGTTATTGCGGCAGCCGGATGATCATCCTTGCAAATCGGGCCGGCATCGTTCAAGAGGTGGGCGGGATACCGATTGCCTATGACGACACGGGTGCGTGCGGGGATTGCGAAGGAAAATCTTCATCGCTGGCCTCGACCGTGCGCGTCAGCGATATTCCAAATAATGCCGGGTTTTATCATCTGCTCGTCGCGGTGACTGGCACCAGCAACGGCGAGGAAGTGGCGGCCGAATGGACGCTGGCGTTCGACAACGCAAAGGGCAGGTATACCGAGCCTGCGGACTGGCCGCTTGCCGATAGGGACTTCTAGCGAAACGCCGCGTTATCGCACCCAACAAAAAGCGCCGTTCCACGTCAGTGGTACGGCGCTCGCTCTATCGTGCGCGGAAATCGTCCGCGGCTGGGTAAAATAGGCTATCGAACTTGCCACGCAAGCAAGTATTCAGCCGTGTCTTGCAAATTCAGTGGAACATCATGAAGGCCGCGCCTTGCAGGGCGTTGGTCTCGTACAGCAGCCAGGCTGCTGCACTGGCGAGGGCAAGTTGCAAGGCAGTCAGGGTGGTGGGAATTGAGCGCATCATGATCGTTCTCCGGGGCGGTGCTGCATGTGTTGTTGATGTATGGTGCCATCTTAGCCAGCCGGCCGATCTTGCGGCATCGGCGGGAACTCCGCCGTTGTGTAGGAAAAAGCCTTGTGGCCATGTCGCCGCAGCGGTGTTAACGCCTGAGCGGCGGCGCCGACAGTGGCCGTCCTACAAAGCCGCTGGCGTGCATCCTATAGTTGGGCTCGAACGAGAGGCTTACATTAGCCTCCACCATGACCCGACACGAACCCACCCTGCTTCATAACGGCCTCCTCGCGGTGCGCCGCAATTCCATCCGCAAGCTGCTGCGCTCCGTGTTCGGTATCGAACAGCTGCGCGAAGGGCAGCAACACGTGATCGACAGCGTCCTCGACGGCAAGGACACGCTGGCGATCATGCCTACCGGCGGCGGCAAGTCGCTGTGTTACCAGATTCCCGCCCGCATGCTGGGCGGCACCACGGTGGTGGTCTCGCCGCTGATCTCGCTGATGAAAGACCAGCTCGGCAAGCTCGAGGAGCTGGGCGTGCGCGCCTGCCAGGTCAACAGTAGCCTGAACGCCGAGGAAGAACACCAGGCCCTCGCCTCGATCAGCGGCGGTACCTGCGAAATCGTGTTCTGCACGCCCGAGCGCCTGACCTCGCCCGAGTTCATCGAGGTGCTCAAGCAAACGACCGTTACCCTGGTGGCCATCGACGAGGCCCATTGCATTTCCCAATGGGGCCACGATTTCCGTCCGGCCTACATCGAAATGGCAGCGGCGATCGCAGCCATCGGCAACCCGACCGTGCTGGCCCTCACCGCCACCGCCACCGACGAGGTGATGGAAGACATCGGCCGCCAGCTGAACCGGCCGCGCATGAAGGTCATCAACACCGGCATCTACCGTCCGAACCTGGAGTACCGCGTGCACCAGGTGACCAGCCTGGCCGACAAGTTCGCCGAGGCGCGCCGCCTGGTGGCCGAGACCGAAGGCGTGGGCATCGTCTACGCCGCTACCGTCAAGGCGGCCGAGGAAATGCACCGCATCCTGGAAGAAGCCGGCGAATCGGTGACGATCTACCATGGCAAGCTGCCGGCCGCCGAGCGGCGCGCCAACCAGGATGCGTTCATGAACGACGAGCGCCGCATCATGGTGGCGACGAATGCCTTCGGCATGGGCATCGACAAGGCGGACACGCGCTTCGTCGTGCACCTGCAGATCCCGGCCAACCTCGAATCCTACTACCAGGAGTCGGGCCGGGCCGGCCGCGACGGCCAGGACGCCCGCTGCACGCTGCTGTTCCTGCAGGACGACAAGCGCCTGCAACAGTTCTTCCTGGTGAAGCATTACCCGGATGCGGCCGAGATCCGCTCGGTGTACGACGCCGCCTGCGAACTGGCGGAAAGCGGCGCCGTCACGACCGACCGCATCGAGGACAAGCTGGTCGACCTGAACGAAGCCAAGATCAAGATTTGCCTCAAGCTGCTGAAGGACGCCAAGCTGGTACGCCAGAACCGCAAGCTGGAATTCGTGGTGACAAACGCCGAAGCCAAGGCGGCCACCTTCGAGCAGCTGGCCCAGATCTACATCCAGAAGCAGGACCACGACCGCGAAGCGCTGGAAAAGATGGTGGGTTACGCAGTGAGCGGCTTCTGCCGCTGGAAGCTGCTGCTCGACTACTTCAACGATGAAGTCGAAGGCTTCGAGAAGTGCTGCCGCTGCGACAACTGCCTGAACCCGCCGGCCGCCGCGCTGGAAGACATCGAGATCCGCGACGACGAATTCAGCCACGAGCCGGAGCCGGAAGACACGGGGCCGCACTTCGAAGGCGGCATGCGCGTGACGGTACCGAAGTATGGCGAGGGTGTGGTCAGCTCGGTAGCAGGCGACCAGGTCGGCATCGACTTCCCGGACGGCGAGCATCGGAGCTTTATGGCAGACTTCGTCAAACCGTTGTAATAATCTTATTGAATGCGCAGCAGAGGAGACGCATGGCAGCAGATATGGTCGTCGTACGCAAGGAAGGCCTGTACTGTGTGCCTGGCGGATTCTACATCGACCCCTGGCGGCCGGTGGACCGGGCCGTCATCACGCATGCACACGGCGACCACGCGCGCTATGGCCATGGCCGCTACCTCACCGCCGCCAGCGGCGTGCACGTGCTGCGCTCGCGCCTGGGCGACATCACGGTCGACGGGCTGGAATACGGCGAAACCGTGGTCCACAACGGCGTCACCATCTCGCTGCATCCAGCCGGGCATGTACTCGGTTCGGCCCAGGTGCGCATGGAATGCGGCGGCGAAGTCTGGGTCGCGTCCGGCGACTACAAGATCGAGCCGGATAAAACCTGCGCGCCCTTCGAGCCGGTGCGCTGCCATACCTTCATCACCGAATCCACCTTCGGCTTGCCGATCTACCGCTGGGCGCCCGAGCAAAGCATCTTCGACGACATGAACCGCTGGTGGCGCAAGAACGCGGAAGAAGGGCGCTGCAGCGTCATCTTCGGCTATTCCTTCGGCAAGGCCCAGCGCATCCTGTCGGGGCTCGATCCCTCGATCGGCCCCATCGTCTGCCATGGCGCGGTCGAGCCTTTGAACCGGGTCTATCGCGAAGGTGGCATCGCGCTGCCGCCGACGCTGATGGTGAGCGACGTCAGCAAGGCCGACTTGAAGCAGTCCATCGTGGTGGCGCCGCCCTCGGCCTCGGGCTCGGCCTGGATGAAACGCTTCGGCGACTACAGCGACGCCTTTGCCAGCGGCTGGATGCAGTTGCGCGGCGCGCGCCGCCGGCGTGGTGTCGACCGCGGCTTCGTGCTGTCCGACCACGCCGACTGGCCGGGCCTGATGCAGGCGATTGCCGCCACCGGCGCCGGGCGCGTGATCGTTACCCACGGCTCGATTCCGGTGCTGGTGAAGTGGCTCTGCCAGCAAGGCCTGGACGCGCACGGCTTCGACACCGAATACGGCGACGACGATGACGACGTGGCGATTCCGCCGCAGCCGGCCGAAGCGGAGGAAGCCAAGGAAGCCAAGGAAGCCACCGAGGCAGGCGACCGTGCGCAGCCGCAGGAGGCGCGCGATGCGTGAATTCGCCCGCCTCTACGCCGAACTCGACGACACCACCGCCACCAACCGCAAGCTCGAAGCCTTGCAGCAGTACTTCTCGACGGCCGCGCCGGAGAATGCCGCCTGGGCCGTCTACTTCCTGGCCGGCGGCAAGCCGCGCCAGGCCGTGCCGACCAAGCTGCTGCGCCAGTTCGCCATCGAATACGCGGTGCTCGACGAATGGCTGTTCGACGAGTCCTACCACGCCGTCGGCGACATGGCCGAGACCATCGCCCTGATCCTGCCGCCGCCGGAAAACGAGAGCGACATCGGCCTGGCCGAATGGATGACCGAGCGCATCGGCCCCTTGCGCGGCGCCGACCCGGACGTCATCCGCGCGGCCCTGTTCAGCTACTGGAACGAACTCGATACGCGCGAGCGCTTTTTGTTCTGCAAATTGATCGGCGGGGGATTCCGTGTCGGCGTCTCGAAGCTGCTGGTCACCCGCGCGCTGGCGAACATCGCGGCGGTCGACAGCAAGCTGGTGGCCCAGCGCCTGATGGGCTGGACCGACGGCGGCGTGCGCCCGACCGCCACCAAGTTCCTGCAGCTGATCGCCGCCCAGTCCGACGAAGAGCACAAGCTGCGCGGCGGCCAGCCTTACCCCTTCTTCCTGGCGCACCAGTTGCAGGGCGACCCGGCCGCGCTGGGCGCGCTGGCTGACTGGCAGGTCGAGTGGAAGTACGACGGCATTCGCGCCCAGCTGGTGCGGCGCGGCGCGCAGAATTATGTGTGGTCGCGCGGCGAAGAGCTGATTTCCGAACGCTTTCCCGAGCTGTGCGCGGTGCGCCTGCCGGAAGGCACGGTGGTCGACGGCGAGGTACTGGTCTGGGACCACGCGAACGAGGTGCCGGCGCCGTTTGCCGAACTGCAGCGCCGCATCGGCCGCAAGACGCTGTCCGCCAAGCTGCTGGCCGAGCTGCCGGCGGTGCTGGTCTGCTACGACTTGCTGGAACTCGACGGCGTCGATTTGCGCGCACTGCCCCAGCACGAGCGGCGCACGCTGCTGGAAACGCTGGTGGCCGCGGTCGACCAGGCACAATTGAAAGTCTCGCCGGTAATCCATGCCGAGCATTGGGAAGCCCTGGCCGAGCTGCGCACCGAATCGCGTGCGCGCGGCGTCGAGGGCATGATGGTGAAAGCCCGCAGCGCCCAGTACGGCGTGGGCCGCACCAAGGATGTCGGTACCTGGTGGAAGTGGAAGGTCGATCCCTATTCGGTGGACGCGGTGCTGATCTATGCCCAGGCCGGGCACGGGCGCCGCGCCTCGCTGTACACCGACTATACCTTCGCCGTCTGGGACGACAAGGATGACGAGGGTGGCACAGGCGAGCGGCGCCTGGTGCCGTTCGCGAAAGCCTATTCCGGGCTGACGGACGCCGAGATTGCCCAGGTCGACAATGCGATCCGCAAGACCACGGTCGAGAAGTTCGGGCCGGTGCGTTCGGTGAAACCGACCATGGTGTTCGAGATCGGCTTCGAGGGCATCGCCCTGTCCACGCGCCACAAGGCCGGCATCGCGGTGCGCTTCCCGCGCATCCTGCGCCGGCGCGATGACAAGGCCATCGAGGATGCCGATACCCTCGATACACTCAAAGGCCTGCTGGCCGCAGCGGGTGCATGAGCGGGCCGACGAAAAAAGACGTCAAGGCGTGGTTCGACGCGCGTGGCTGGAAGCCGTTTCCCTTCCAGAAGGCGGTGTGGGATGCCGCGCTGGCCGGGCAATCCGGCCTGCTGCATGCGAACACGGGCGCGGGCAAGACCTTCGCCGTGTGGCTGGCAGCCCTGCAGCGCGGCGCCCTCGCGAAGGGAAAGATGAGCGGCCTGCGCACCCTGTGGATCACGCCGATGCGCGCACTGGCCGCCGACACCCAGCGCGCGCTGGAAGAATCGGCAACCCAGCTGGCGCCCGAGTGGACGGTGGGTGCGCGCACCGGCGACACCGGCTCGGCCGAGCGCGCGCGCCAGGCCCGCAAGTGGCCATCCGCGCTGATCACCACGCCCGAAAGCCTGTCGCTCCTGCTGTCGCATGCCGCCGCCGAGGAGCAGTTCCGGCACCTCGACATGATCATCGTCGACGAATGGCATGAGCTGATGGGCAGCAAGCGCGGCGTGCAGGTGCAGCTGGCGCTGGCACGCCTGCGCAGCTGGCGCCCGCAACTCGTGGTGTGGGGCGTGTCGGCGACCATGGGCGACCTCGATCTGGCGCGCCAGGTCTTGCTGGGCCAGGCGCCGGGCGTGCTGGTCGAGGGCGACACCAAGAAACAGATCGTGGTCGACTCGCTGATCCCGAAAGACGTGTCGCGCTTCCCTTGGGGCGGCCACCTGGGCCTGCAGATGCTGAAGCCCGTGATCGACGAGATCGAGCACCACGATTCGACCCTGGTGTTTACCAACACGCGCTCGCAGTCCGAGATCTGGTACCAGAACATCCTGGAAGCGCGCCCCGACTGGGCCGGCGTGATCGCGCTGCACCACGGCTCGCTGGCGCGCGAGGTGCGCGACTGGGTCGAGCTGAGCCTGAAGAAGGGCGAGCTGAAGGCCGTGATCTGTACCGCCAGCCTGGACCTGGGCGTGGACTTCCTGCCGGTCGAGCGCGTGCTGCAGATCGGCAGCGCCAAGGGCATCGCACGCCTGCTGCAGCGCGCCGGGCGCAGCGGCCACGCACCGGGACGGGTGTCGCGCGTGACCCTGGTGCCGACCAACAGCATGGAGATTTTGGAAGCGGCCGGCGCCAAGGTGGCGGTGGCACGGCGCCGCATCGAAGGCCGCTACGTGCCGAACAAGCCCTTCGACGTGCTGGTGCAGCACCTGGTCACCGTCGCCCTGGGCGGGGGCTTCCGCTCCGCGCAGCTGTTCGAGGAAGTGAAAAGCGCCTGGTCCTACCGCGCACTGACCGAGGAAGAATGGCAGTGGGCGCTGGATTTCGTAGCGCGTGGCGGCCAGAGCCTGACCGTGTACCCGGAATACCGGCGCGTGCTGCCGGACGAGGAGGGCGTGTACCGCGTGCCGGATATCGGCATCGGGCGCCGGCATCGCATGGGCATCGGCACCATCGTGTCGGACGCGTCGATCCAGGTGAAGTACGTCAGCGGCGGGCGCATCGGCAGCATGGAAGAATCCTTCATCTCGCGCCTGAAGCAGGGCGACCATTTCCTGTTCGGTGGGCGCATTTTGGAATTCATCCGCGTGCACGAAATGACGGCTTTCGTGAAACGCGCCACCGGCTCGCGCGGGGCGATCGCGCGCTGGCAGGGCGCCAAGATGCCGATGTCGTCGGAACTGGCCCACGCCGCGCTCGAGCAACTGCGCCAGGCCGCCGCCGGCGTGTTCGAGGGGCCGGAGATGCAGGCGATCCGGCCGCTGCTGGACATCCAGGCAAAATGGTCGGCCCTGCCCACGCTCGACACCCTGGTGCTGGAATCGATGAAGAGCCGCGAGGGCTGGCATTTGTTCGTGTACCCGTTCGCGGGCCGCTCGGTGCACATGGGCCTGGCCTCGCTGTTCGCCTGGCGCATCGGGCGCGTGCAGCCGATCACCTTTTCGATTGCGGTGAACGACTACGGCTTTGAATTGATGGCGCCGGAACCGGTGGACTGGGAGAGCATGTTCGCCGGCGCCACCGGGGCCGAGGTGCCGCTGTTCGATACCGAACACCTGCTCGAAGACGTGCTGGCCAGCCTGAACGCAACCCAGCTGTCGCAGCAGCGCTTCCGCGAGGTGGCGCGTATTGCCGGACTCGTGTTCCAGGGCTACCCGGGCCAGCCGAAATCGAACCGGCAGGTGCAGGCCTCGTCCTCGCTGTTCTTCGAGGTCTTCCGCAAGCACGACGCCGGCAATTTGCTGCTGACGCAAGCCCAGCGCGAAGTGCTGGAGCAGGAGCTGGAACTGACGCGCTTGCGCGAAACGCTCGAGGAACTGCATGCGCGTAAAGTGGCGTATCGTGTGGTGAAACGCGCCACGCCCTTCGGCTTTGCGCTGATGGTCGAGCGCTTCCGCGAAAAGGTGAGCACCGAAAAACTCAACGACCGCGTGGCGCGCATGGTGCGGGAACTGGAAAAGGCGGCGGCGGTATGACGGATGTGGTGGTGGCAGGTGAGCGTTTGCTGTTGTTGCCGGAAAAGGCCGTGTATTGGCCGGCCGAGGAAATGCTGATCATCGCCGACATCCACTTCGGCAAGGCGGCCTCGTTCCGCGCCCAAGGCATCCCGGTGCCGCGCGGGACCACCACCGAAAACCTGGCCGGGCTGGATGCCTTGATCGAACAGCACGGCGCACGCCACGTGATGTTCCTCGGCGACTTTTTGCATGCGCGCGCGGCCCACGCCTCCTCGACCCAGCAGGCGATGCTGGCCTGGCGCCACACGCGGCCCGAGCTGCGCCTGACCCTGGTGCGCGGCAACCACGACAAGCATGCCGGCGACCCGGCCGCCGCCCTCGGCATCGCGTTGGTCGACGAGCCGCATGCGGTGGGGCCGTTTGCCTTCTGCCACCATCCCGACCTCGACCTGGACGACGACGCGGGCTACGCCCTGGCCGGCCACGTGCATCCGGCCTGGGTACTGGCCACGCGCTTCGATGCGCTGCGCCTGCCGTGCTTTGTGGTGGGCGCGCAGCGCATGATCCTGCCGTCCTTTGGCTCGTTCACGGGTGGGCACGTAGTCACGCGCGAAGCGGGCGACGCGATCTTCGTCACCTCGGGCGAGGCGGTGCACGCGATCCGCTGAGCGCGTGGTTCGCCGAGAGTCTAGCCCATCGCTCCCGGATTCCCTGCTTTCGCTCCCCGCACATCCGCTTTCGTCGCTGCCGGCTTGCCGGCGCACGGTCCTCTCGGCAGAATGGCTGGACTTGTTTGATACGAGCGAACATCCATGTCCACCACACTGTCTGCTGCCGCCACGCCGCCAGCGCCTGGCTTACCGCCCGTGCTGCGGCGCCTGTTGGCCGATCTCGTCATTTCGCTGCCGGTCTCGCTACTGGCCGGCCTGCTGATCACGCTGGCCACCGGCTACCCGGAAAGGCTGTACGAGCAGTTGCTGTATTCGGTCTCGATCGGGACGATTGCCTTCCTGCTGGTCGACCTGGGGCGCCTGCTGGTCTGGCCCGGCCCGGCGCGGCGCGCGCACCAATGGCTGGCTTTCATCGGCTTCATGCTGGTGGCCTCGGCGATCGGTCACTTCAGCGGCATCCACCTGTTCGCGTCGCTGCTCGGGCAGCAGGCGCCCGGCCTGGCCGAGTATCCATCGATCGGGCGCGTCAGCATGGTCCTGTTCACTTTCATGGGCATGTGCACGATGACGGTGCTGGTCGAACACCGCGAGCGCCTGGCGCGCATCCGGCGCGAACACCATGAAGCGCGACTGCGTGCCGAAGTCGTGGAGCGCCAGGCCGTGCAGGCCCAGTTGCGCCTGCTGCAAGCCCAGATCGAGCCGCACATGCTGTTCAATACCCTGGCCAACCTCCAAGGCCTGATTGCGCTCGATCCGGACCGCGCCAGCCTCATGCTCGATCAACTGATCCAGTATTTGCGTGCAACGCTCAGCGCAGGCCGGGCCGAGAGCACCAGCCTGGAACAGGAATTTGCCGCCATGCAGGCCTATCTTGGGCTGATGGGCGTGCGCATGGGCGAGCGCCTGGCCTACCGGCTTGCCCTGCCGCCGGCCTTACGCGCGGCGCGCCTGCCGCCACTGCTGCTGCAGCCGCTGGTCGAGAACGCCATCGTGCATGGGTTGGAGCCGAAGATCGAGGGCGGCGAGATCGCGATCGAAGCAAGCGCCCGCGACGGCATGCTGGAAATCACCGTGCGCGACAGCGGGCTCGGCCTGCCAGAGCCCGCCGCCCCGGCCCGCCCCGGCGGCGGCGTGGGCGTGGCCACCACCCGCGAACGCCTGCAGGTGCTGTACGGCGAGCGCGCCGTCGTCCTGCTGGGGCCGGCGCAGCTGCAAGGTACGATCGTCCGATTGATTCTGCCACTGGAGACAGCATGGACATCCGCGCCCTGATCGCCGAAGACGAACCCATCCTCGCCGCGGTGCTGGAGGCCAGCCTGCGGCGCCTGTGGCCGGAGCTGCAGGTCGCCGCCACCGCGCCGAACGGCATTGCCGCGGTCGAGCAGGCGCTGGCGCTGCGTCCCGACGTGCTGTTTTTCGACATCAAGATGCCGGGCCAGACCGGGCTCGAGGCGGCCGAAGAGCTGGCCGAACGCTGGGAAGGGCCGGCGCCTTTCCCGCAAGTGGTGTTCGTGACCGCCTACGATGCGTACGCGGTGCAGGCCTTCGAGCAGGCCGCCGCCGACTACGTGCTGAAACCGGTCAACGATGCGCGCCTGGCGCTGACCGTCGAGCGCCTGCGCGCACGGCTTGCACAGCGTGCCGGCGAGGACGGCCTGGCCAGCCTGGTTGGCCAGTTGCGCGCGCTGCTGCCCCAGGATGGCGCGCCCGAACGCCTGGGCACGATCCGCGCCGCCGTCGGCAACCTGGTGCGCATGATTCCGGTGGAGGAGGTCGTGTACTTCCAGGCGCTCGACAAGTACGTGAACGTCGTCACCGCCGACAGCGAGGCGCTGATCCGGCTGCCGCTGAAGGACTTGCTGCCCCAGCTCGACCCCGCCTGCTTCCGCCAGGTCAGCCGCAGCACGGTGGTGAACCTGCGCTGCGTGGCCCAGGCGGGGCGCGACGACGGCGGCAGGGTGGTGCTGGGCCTGCGCAATCGGCCGGAAAAACTGAAGGTCAGCCCGGTCTATGCCCATCTGTTCCGGCAGATGTAGCGCCGGGTTGGCGCACGCCGGTCTTACTGCTGGGTTAGTGCACACGGTACGTTAGCGCACGGTATCTCCAGCTTCAGAGGCGTACTTTCATCCCATGCCCCGGGTCCGCATCGGACCTGTCCTATCCTGAGGAGGGAAACATGAAAGCACGACAAACAATCTGCAGCCTGGTGTGCGCCCTGTTGCCGCTCGGCCCGATCGCATTGGCCCCGGTGACCGCATACGCCCAGAACCACGCACGCGACCGCATGCCGGCCCCCGATATCCGCGGTTTCGACGTCGACGAGGTGCGCCGCCTCTCGCCGGGCGTGGAACTGCGTTTCAACTTGTACGGCACGCCGGGCGGCAACGCCACGGTGAAGATCGACGGCGCCACGCGCAATTTGCGCATGCACGAAGTCGACCGCGGCCAGTACGCCGGCACCTATACCATCGGCACCCATGACCGTATCCGCAACGGCAGCCGCGTGACGGCCGACCTGCGCGTGGGCGACCGCGTGGCCACCGACGTGCTGCGCGAAACCCTGGTGCGCGACGGCGCAGCGCCGGTGGGCCAGCGCAACCTGGCCACCGATAACCGTTCCACGAACGCACCGCGCGCTGCGCGTTATTGCACCAATTGCGCAACGGTCGAGGCCGTGAACGTGGTCGAACACAAGGGTTCCGGCGCCCTGGGCACGGTCGGCGGCGCCGTGATCGGCGGCTTGCTCGGCAACCAGGTCGGGAGCGGCAGCGGCCGCACGGCAGCCACGGCGGCCGGCGCCATCGGCGGTGCGGTGGTGGGACGCAACATTGAACAGAATCAGCGCCGCGACGCACGCTACGAAGTCGTGGTGCGGTATTCCGGCAGTGGCGCGACGCAAACCCTGCAATACGACAACGATCCGGGCTTCCGCTCGGGCGATGCGGTGCGCGTGAACGACGGCGTGCTGTCGCGCGACCAGTAAGGCGGCATTCAAAATGAAACCGGCTCCGATGCGGCGCTCTCGTCCTGAGAAAGCCGCATCGGAGCCGATTCCCTTACTGCTCCAACAATCCGGGCGCGCCCGGTAAAACAATCAGGCGGTGGCCAGCATCTGGTCGTCGCCGGCTGCATCGAGCTCGGCCTTCTTGCCGGCCGCCTTGGTGCGCGAGCGTGAAGGCGGCAGGCGGCGCAGGGTCTTCAGGGCTTCGGCGTCCTTGATGCCGATGGTGCGCTGGTCGACGGTGATCAGGCCGATTTCATTAAAGGCGGACAAGGTGCGGCTGACGGTTTCCAGGGTCAGGCCGAGGTAGCTGCCGATCTCGTGGCGCGTCATGCGCAGGTTGAACAGCTTGCTCGAGTAACCCATGGCGGCGAAACGGTCGGCCAGCGAGACCAGGAAGCGGGCCACGCGCGCCTCGGCGGAGAGGGCGCCGAGCATGCCGATCATGGCTTGCTCGCGCACCAGCTCGCGGCTCATCACGCCGTACATCAGGTTTTCCAGCTCCATGTGCACGCGGCCCAGGGCGGTGAGTTTCTTGAACGGCAGCAGGATCAGGTCGCAGTCCGACAGGGCCACCGCTTCCGAAGCGTAATGGCGGGTGTGGATGCCGTCGACGCCGAGCATGTCGCCCTTCATGGGGAAGCTCAGCACCTGCTCGTTGCCGAACTCGTCGATGAGGACGGTTTTCAGGAAGCCGGAGTTGACGATGTACAGGGTGTCGAAGGCCTGGCCGATGGTGTGGACGCGCTGGCCGGTCTTGAATTGCACGTGCTGGAACAGCAACTCTTCCGAGTTGACCGAGACCGCGGCCGGGATGTGGAGCAGGTCGCAGACTTCCTTCAGGTTGGACCACAGGCGGCCCTGGCGCTGGCGGCCGGCTTCCATCGGCGTGGTGTGCATGGTCGACGTGCTGGTGGTGCGAGGATCTGTCGTTTGCGGGGACTGCATGCTCATCTCCAGAAGAATGCTTTCGGGTGGGGCCGCAGGCGGGACCGCACCGGTGCTTCAATAGGAATTCCGAAAAGCGGCAGGCTGGCTTACGGAGAGAAAGTAGATCGCAAGCAAGTCGAAACGCTGGATTCAGTATGCCAACACGAGTCCGGCAGTGATATCAGCAATGGCTGAATGTGTAGGTAGGAGAGTGGGTAGGACTGTAGGAATTTTCTGACTGAAACGCTGCCGTATAGAGGGAGAGGCTGGACGGCGGCGGCAGCGCGCCACTGCGAATGGATCAAATTGCACGTGGCGCCGGTGGCACGAATGCGACTGGACGGTGTCCAAGTTGATTAGGCTTGTTGACTTTGTCGCAAGGCGTGCCGGCAAGAGCTAGCTGGAAATTTTTCAGGCCTTCATGGGCGCCAGCAGGCGGTGGGCCACCGCGTACTGCACCATTTCCGAGAGCGAGGTCATGCCCATTTTTTGCATGATGCGCGTCTTGTGGGTGCTGACGGTCTTTACCGACAAATGCAGGTTGTTGGCGATCTCGGTGATCGACTTGCCGCCCACGAGCAGGGAAAACACTTCGAACTCGCGGTCCGACAATTGCTTGTGCAGCAATTGCTCGTTCGGCGCCATGATGTTCAGGGCCAGCTGCTCGGCCACCTCGGTACTAATATAAGGGCGCCCCGAGGCCACCTTGCGGATCGCCCCCACCAGCTGGGTGCCCGCGCTTTCCTTCGTCAGGTACCCCTGGGCGCCGGCGCGGATCGCGCGCACCGCATATTGCTCTTCCTCGTGCATGGTGAGGATGAGGATGGCCAGCTTGGGCGCCTCGCTGCGCACCTGGCGGATCAGGTCGACGCCGCTGCGTCCCGGCATCGACAAGTCGAGCAGCAGCAGGTCGAAGCCGCCCTGGCGCACCAGGGACAGTACCTCGAAGCCGTTCGTGGCTTCGCCGACGATTTCGACGTCGAGCGCGCCGTCGAGGATGCGCTTGAGTCCTTCGCGCATGATGGTGTGGTCATCGGCGATGACGATTCTGATCATGGTGCAGTCTCCCGTGGCTGTGTCGTCCACTTCATCGGCAGGCGCGGGCGCGCCGGGCCGTGCTTCAGGCGGCAGGTTCGTTGATCAGGCGGTGCACCAGCACCGGCCGCGTGGTATGCGACAACACCTTGTTCGTCACGCTGCCGAGCAGTAATTGCCCCCAGCCGCTGCGCCCGTGCGAGCCCATGAAGATCAGGTCGCAGCCTTGCTGCTCGGCGACCTCGACGATCTTGAGGGCGGTGGCGTCGGAAAACGCCGTCATGCAGCTGTGTTGCAGGCTGGCCTTGGCGCAGGAATTCATGATGCGGTTCATGTAGTCTTCGCCCATGCGCTTCATTTGTTCGGCGTATTCTTCCTCGCTCGGGTAGGAGGGCGGGATGATTTCGACGTACACGGGGTACTGGTACTCGGGCGCCACGAACAGGGCCAGCACTTCGGCGCCCATTTGCTGGGCAAACTTTACGCCGGCACAGGCCGTATGCTGCGAGACGGCCGAGCCGTCGGTGGTGATCAGGATTTTCCGGTACATGATTGTCCTCCCAGACGAGATACATTCTGTCCTGAGTACGCGGCCAGGGGATTGTGATAACGCAAGCTGTTGACTTTGCTCAAACATGAGCTCGCTTGCTCCGGAGCGGTCTGGAAAACCGTGCACAATCGACGCGACCACAAAACAACACCTGGCTTGCGAAAAGATTCAGGAACTGCACGGTTTTATTGTCGCGGAATTAATATTCCTTGTCCATTTCGTTGTAGCGCGATCTCTGACATTTACCTACGGCAACCACGCTGCTACACTCGCTCACTACTTTTGGGCTTCCAGCGAGGTGGTTGACGCGCGCGGAAGTCCGCATGACCAACGGACCGAAGCACGCAGACCGCGACATTTATATTATGGAGAAGCAGGGATTATGACCGACGCCGCTGACGATTTCGACGCACTATTCGAGGAAGTGGCGGCCCAGCGCGCCAACGCGGCACCGGCGCCAGCCGCCGCCCCCGCCGCCGCCGCTCCCGCAGCACCCGCCGACGAGGACGATCTCGACGCCTTGTTCGACCAGGTGTCCGCCGCCACGCCGGTTGCCGCCGCGGCCGCACCAGCCCCGGCTGCACCGGCAGCCAGCGCGCCTGCCACCGATGCCGACGCCGCCGAAGGCGAGGGCGACAAGAACATGTACGAGCGCCTGGGCGGCATCGTGCGCCTGCTGCACGACTCGCTGCGCGAGCTGGGCTACGACCGCGCGCTGACCGAGGCTTCCTCGCAGATCATGGACGCCCAGGACCGCCTGGAATACGTCGCCACCCTGACCGAGCAGGCCGCCAACAAGGTGCTCAACACCCTGGACGAAGGCATGCCGGCCCAGGACAAGCTGTCGAAGCAGGCCCAGGACATGGACGCGCGCTGGAACGATCTGTTCTCGGGCAAGCTCAGCCTGGACGAGTTCAAGGCCCTGGCCGGCGACTCGCGCCAGTTCGCGCAAGCCGTGTCGGTGGCCACCGAAGCCGAAAAGGCGCGCCTGCTCGAGATCATGATGGCCCAGGACTTCCAGGACATCACCGGCCAGCTGATCAAGAAAGTGGTCACGATCACCAAGACCGTCGAGAACGAGCTGGCCCAGCTGCTGCGCGACAACGCGCCGCCGGAAACCCGCGCCAAGCTGGCCGAGAAGGAAGCCGCGCCCGTGCAACTGATGCAAGGCCCGTCCGTGCCTGACGTGGCGCTGGACCAGGACAATGTCGACGACCTTCTAGCCGATCTGGGATTCTAATGGACGATATGCTCAAGGACTTCGTCGTCGAGGCGATGGATCTGGCAGTCAATGTTGAAGAGCACCTGCTGCGCCTCGAACGCGACCCCGAGAACAAGGAAACGCTGAATGCGGTGTTTCGCTCGTTCCACACCATCAAGGGCGGCGCCGGCTTCATGGGCCTGCCCGCGCTGGTCGCGGCCTGCCACCTGACCGAAAACCTGTTCGACGCGCTGCGCACCGGCGCCGCACCCGTCACGCCGCTGTCGATCGAAGCGGCGCTGCAGGCATCGGGCTTCGTGGCCGACCAGCTGAACGACCTGAACAACGGCGCCGCGCCGGAACAGCTCGCGCCCATGCCGCAAGACCTGGAACGCATCCTGATGGATGCGATCGAAGGCAAGGCCGAAGCCGCGCCTGCCCCGGTCGTTGCCGCCCCCGCACCTGCACCGGCAGCCGCCGCGCCGGCGCCCGTGGCCGCAGCGGCTCCGGCCGCCGTCGGCGCGGATGGCCTCGACTGGACCGCGCTGTACAACGCCGTGGTGCCGGCCGCGAATGCGATCGCCGTGAGCGCCGCGCCGGTCGCCGCGCCTGCCGCGGCCCCGGCCGAAGCCGCCGCGCCTGCTGCTGCTGCCGCTCCTGCGCCCGCCGCTGCCGCGCCCGCCGCCGGCAACAAGTCCGGCTGGGACGGCATCGACCGCCGCCAGGACAACAAGGTCGCCGATGCCCGCGCCGCCGCCGCGCCGGCGAAGGACGAAAGCATCCGTATCGATGCCGTGAAGCTCGACGCGCTGCTGGAAGTGGCCGGCGAATCGGTGCAGGCCGCCAACCAGGCCGCCGTGCTGCTGGAGCGCCTGGCGCAGTTCAAGTTCGAAGGCCAGGCCGCCACCCTGATGGCCACGCTCACCGAAACCCTGGAGCGCGCCTCGCGCTACTCGGCCGAACTGCAGCGCGCCACGCTGGCGACGCGCATGCAGCCGGTGGGCCGCCTGTTCCAGAAATTCCCGCGCCTGGTGCGCGAACTGGCGAAAGACCTGGGCAAGGACGTCGAACTGACCATCGAAGGCGCCGAGACCGAAGTCGACCGCGTGGTGGTGGACAGCCTGTACGACCCGCTGGTGCACATGCTGCGCAATGCACTCGACCACGGCGTCGAATCGCCGCAAGACCGCGTTGCCGCCGGCAAGCCTGCGAAAGCCTTCATCCTGCTGAAAGCCTGGCAGGAAGCCAACAGCGTCATGATCGTGCTGCAGGACGACGGCAAGGGCATGGACCCGGTCAAGCTGCGCAAGAAGGCCTTCGAGAAGGGCCTGATCGGCGAGAACGGCGCCCCGAACGACGAAGACGCCTACCAGCTGGTGTTCCTGCCGGGCTTCTCGACCAAGGAAGTCGCTTCCTCGGTCTCGGGCCGCGGCGTGGGCATGGACGTGGTGAAAACCGCCGTGGAAAAGAACCGCGGCGCGATCCGCATCGATTCCCAGCTCGGTTCGGGTACCAAGTTTGCGATCCGCCTGCCGATCGAACTGTCGATCGTGCCGACCATGCTGGTTTCCACCTCGGGCGCCTCGCTGGCGCTGCCGATGGCGGTGGTCGAGCGCGTGGTCGAGCTGCCGGAAACCTTCTCGATGGTCGGCGGCGCCCCGGTGCTGAAAGACCAGGGCCGTCCGCTGCCGGTGCGCTCGCTGGCCGGTTCGCTCGGCTACGAGGAAGCGCCGGAACGCGTGGGCATCGTCATCAACGCGCCGCAGCCCTACATCCTGGCGGTGGAAGCGGTCGATGGCACGGCCGATCTCGTGATCAAGCCGATGACGGCGCTGACCGTCGAAGGCATCACCGGTACCGCACGTTCGGCCGAAGGCGAGCTGGTGCTGGTGGTCGGCCTGTCCTTCCTGATGGACGGCTGCCGCAGCACGGTGCGCATGGCCGCATAAACGCACCACCAGCGTGAAACGGGGCCGTCGCGGCCCTTGCAAGAAAAAGCCTGTGCAATCGCTGCACAGGCTTTTTTATTTGCATTCACGTGTTTACATGCAAACGAAATTTGCATGCGGGCGGCTTTATTGGCAGGATCGTGCAAAAGGGGCCGCTTGCCGCACTGCACAATTATGGGCATAATCAAAAAACGCATCCCCACGCATCCTCATACATCTAGGCGCCCGCTACAGGAAACAGCATGGTAAAGACCCTCTACGACAAACTCTGGGACGCCCACGTCGTGCGCGCCGATGCCGACGGCACCACGGTGCTGTACATCGACCGCCACCTGGTGCACGAAGTAACCAGCCCGCAGGCCTTCGAGGGCTTGCGCGAAGCCGGCCGTCCGCTGTGGCGCAACGCCGCCAACCTGCTGGTGGCCGACCACAACGTGCCGACCACCGACCGCCGCGAAGGCATCGCCGACCCGACCTCGCGGCTGCAGGTGGAAACCCTCGACGCGAATGCGAAGAGTTTCGGCCTGACCTATTTCGACATGAACGACAAGCGCCAGGGCATTGTCCACGTGATCGGGCCGGAGCAGGGCGCGACCTTGCCCGGCATGACCGTGGTCTGCGGCGACTCGCACACCTCCACCCACGGCGCCTTCGGCTGCCTGGCGCACGGCATCGGCACTTCCGAAGTCGAACATGTGCTGGCCACGCAAACCCTGCTCGCCAAGAAATCGAAGGCCATGCTGGTGCAGGTCGACGGCGCGCTGCCGCCGGGCGTGACCGCGAAGGACATCGTGCTGGCCGTGATCGGCAAGATCGGCACCGCCGGCGGCACCGGTTACGCCATCGAATTCGGCGGCTCGACCATCCGGTCGCTGTCGATGGAAGGGCGCATGACGGTCTGTAACATGGCGATCGAGGCGGGCGCGCGCGCCGGCATGGTGGCCGTCGACGACACCACCGTGGACTACGTGAAGGGCCGTCCCTTCTCGCCGGTCGGCCCGCAGTGGGAACAGGCGGTGGCTTACTGGCGCACCCTGCATTCCGATCCGGGCGCGCGCTTCGACCTGGTGGTCACGCTGGACGCTGCGCAGATCCGCCCGCAAGTTACCTGGGGCACCTCGCCCGAGATGGTGGTGGCCATCGATGGCCGCGTGCCCGACCCCGAGCAGGAAAAGGACGCCGTGCGGCGCGACGCCATCGAAAAGGCGCTGACCTACATGGCGCTCGAACCAAATACCGCCATCGAGGACATCCGCATCGACAAGGTCTTTATCGGCTCCTGCACGAATTCGCGCATCGAGGATTTGCGCGCCGCCGCGGCCGTCGTGCGCGGGCGCCAGCGCGCCTCGAACGTGAAGCTGGCCATGGTGGTGCCGGGTTCGGGACTCGTGAAAGAACAGGCCGAGCGCGAAGGCCTGGACCGCATCTTCAAGGCCGCCGGCTTCGAGTGGCGCGAGCCGGGCTGCTCGATGTGCCTGGCGATGAACGCCGACCGCCTGGAGCCGGGCGAACGCTGCGCCTCGACCTCGAACCGCAACTTCGAAGGACGGCAAGGGCAGGGCGGCCGCACCCACCTGGTGTCGCCGGCGATGGCGGCGGCGGCGGGCATCGCCGGCCACTTCGTCGACGTGCGCGCATTGTAGAATCCCCGTTTTTACCTATTGAGATCACCATGAAAAAAGCATACGCCCTCGCCCTCGTCGCCCTATTCCTCAGCGGCTGCAACACCATCTCCGGCATCGGCCGCGACGTACAGAAGGTCGGCCAGGTCGTCACCGGCGCCGGCGGTAAATAAGAGAGAACCCGCCGCGAGTCGGCGAACCAGGAACAGCACATGGAAAAATTCACCGTACACGAAGGCCTGGTGGCGCCGCTCGACCGCGCCAACGTCGACACCGACGCCATCATCCCCAAGCAGTTCCTGAAGTCGATCCGCAAGACCGGCTTCGGCCCCAATTTGTTCGACGAATGGCGCTACCTGGACCACGGCGAACCGGGCCAGGACAATACCCACCGTCCGCTGAACCCGGACTTCGTGCTGAACCAGCCGCGTTACCAGGGTGCCTCGATCCTCCTGGCGCGCAAGAACTTCGGCTGCGGCTCCTCGCGCGAGCACGCGCCCTGGGCCCTGCAGCAGTATGGCTTCCGCGCGATCGTGGCGCCTAGCTTCGCCGACATCTTCTTCAACAACTGCTACAAGAGCGGCCTGCTGCCGATCGTGCTGACCGAAGCGCAGATCGACCAGCTGTTCGACGAAGTGAAGGCCTTCAGCGGTTTCAAGTTGACCGTGGACCTGGAAAGCCAGGTGCTGCGCTCCAGCGATGGCCGCATCGGTTTCCCTTTCGCCATCGACGACTTCCGCAAGTACTGCCTGCTGAACGGCCTGGACGACATCGGCCTGACCCTGCGCCACGCCGACGAGATCCGCGCCTTCGAAGAACGCCACCTGGCGCGCCAGCCCTGGCTGGCCAACACCATCTGAAAGAGTCACCGATGAAAATTGCAATCCTGCCGGGCGACGGCATCGGCCCCGAGATCGTCGACCAGGCCGTGCGCGTGCTCGACGCCCTGGGCGAAGGCTTCGAGATGGAGCGTGCGGAGGTCGGCGGCGCCGGCTACGCAGCCCACGGCCACCCGTTGCCCGAGTCGACCCTGAAGCTGGCGAAGGAAGCCGACGCCGTGTTGTTCGGCGCGGTGGGCGATTACCAGTACGACAGTCTGGAGCGCGCGCTGCGCCCAGAGCAGGCCATCCTTGGCCTGCGCAAGGAACTCGGCCTGTTCGCCAATTTGCGTCCGGCGATCCTGTATCCGGAGCTGGCCGGCGCCTCGACCCTGAAGCCGGAAGTGGTGTCCGGCCTGGACATCCTGATCATCCGCGAACTCACCGGCGACATCTATTTCGGCAAGCCGCGCGGCGTGCGCGAATGCCCCGACGGTCCTTTCAAAGGCCAGCGCGAAGGCTTCGACACCATGCGCTATGCCGAAGGCGAGATCCGCCGCATCGCCCATGTCGCCTTCCAGGCCGCGCGCAAACGAGGGCACCGCGTGACCAGCGTCGACAAGGCGAATGTGCTGGAAACCTTCCAGTTCTGGCGCGACATCGTCACCGACGTCCACAAGGAATATCCCGACGTCGCGCTCGAACACATGTATGTCGATAACGCCGCGATGCAGCTGGTGCGCGCGCCGAAGAAATTCGACGTCATCGTCACCGGCAACATGTTCGGCGACATCCTGTCCGACGCCGCCGCGATGCTGACCGGTTCGATCGGCATGCTGCCCTCGGCCTCGCTCGATGCGAACAACAAGGGCCTGTACGAACCCTCGCACGGCTCGGCGCCCGACATCGCCGGCAAGGGCTTAGCGAATCCGCTGGCGACCATCCTGTCCGCCGCGATGATGCTGCGCTACTCGCTCGGCAAGCCTGAACAGGCCGAACGCATCGAGGCCGCCGTAAAAAGCGTCCTCCAGCAAGGATTGCGCACACCGGATATATTCGAGGACGGCACCCAGCGCGTCGGCACCGAGCAGATGGGCGACGCAGTAGTCCGCGCCCTGCGATAACCGTGTCACGCGTGGGCACCCCGTGCCCACGCGTGACATATGATCATTGTTGGCCGAGTGCCCACGCGTGACATATGATCATTGTTGGCCGAGTGTCCACCAACGACCCCCCATCATCGTTAACGTATCAATGAATAACCCCTAAAGGAAAATAATGAAGTTAGTAGGCCTGGTAGGTTGGCGCGGCATGGTCGGTTCGGTCCTGATGCAGCGCATGCAGGACGAGGGCGATTTCGCCCACATCGAACCGGTGTTCTTCACCACGTCCAACCCGGGCGGCAAGGCCCCGGCGATGGCGAAGAACGAAACCACCCTGAAGAGCGCCAGCGACATCGCCGAGCTGTCGAAATGCGAGATCATCATCTCCTGCCAGGGCGGCGACTACACGAGCGACGTCTTCCCGAAACTGCGCGCAGCCGGCTGGAACGGCTACTGGATCGACGCCGCCTCGACCCTGCGCATGAACGACGACGCCGTCATCGTGCTCGACCCGGTCAACAAGAACGTCATCGAAACGGCCCTGTCGCGCGGCGTGAAGAACTACATCGGCGGCAACTGCACCGTGTCCTGCATGCTGATGGGCCTGGGCGGCCTGTTCGAGCAGGGCCTGGTCGAGTGGATGACCTCGATGACCTACCAGGCGGCCTCCGGCGGCGGCGCCCAGCACATGCGCGAGCTGCTCACGCAATTCGGCACCATCAACGCCGCCGTCAAGCCGCTGCTCGACGACCCGGCCTCGGCCATCCTGGAAATCGACCGCACCGTGCTGGCCACCCAGCATGGCTATGCGCTCGACGAGATCAAGCAGTTCGGCGCGCCGCTTGCCGGCAACCTGATCCCCTGGATCGACAAGGACCTGGGCAATGGCCAGTCGAAGGAAGAGTGGAAGGCCGGCGCCGAGACCAACAAGATCCTCGGCCTGGGCGAAGCCTTCGGTTCGACGGCAATCCCGGTCGATGGCCTGTGCGTGCGCATCGGCGCCATGCGCTGCCATTCGCAGGCGCTGACCATCAAGCTGGCGAAGGACGTGCCGCTCGATGAGATCAACGACATCATCGCCTCGCACAACCAGTGGGTGAAGGTGGTGCCGAACACGCGCGAAGCCTCGGTGATCGACCTGTCGCCGGCCGCCGTGACGGGCAGCCTGACGATTCCGGTCGGCCGCCTGCGCAAGATGTCGATGGGACCGAGCTACCTGTCGGCGTTTACGGTCGGCGACCAGCTGCTGTGGGGCGCGGCCGAGCCGCTGCGCCGCATGCTGCGCATCATCCTCGAGAAGTAATGCAATCGGACGCCGCGTGCACCGCGCGGCGTCCGGACCCTTGTTATCTCGCCGCTCACACCTGTTATTCCCGCATTAATTCCCCGCCTCCCGGAACGATAGCGAATCGTTACCAAACGCGCATCCGCCCCACAGAAACACCCCGCTACGCCCCGCAGAGCTTGCATGCTCTAGTGCATGATGATATGTTGAGACTTCCGGGAAACCGTCCTTTCCCCAGCTAACCTATTCCTTCCCCGACTATGCCATTGAACCGCCGCCCTCAGATCATGTCGTCCGCGCTGAAAACACTCACCGCCGCGGTCGCCAGTGCAGTGCTTCTGTCGTCGGCGGCAACGGCGGCGGGACTGGGCAAGCTGACCGTGCTGTCCGCCCTCGGCCAGCCGCTGCGCGCCGAGATCGAGCTGACCGCCGTCTCGTCCGAGGACGCGGGCGGCCTGGTCGCCAAGCTGGCCTCGCCCGAAGCCTACCGCGCGGCCAACATCGAATTCAACCCGGCGCTGCAGTCGCTGCGCTTCAATGTCGAACAGCGGGGCGGCCGCCAGTTCGTGCGCATCAGCTCGACGCAGCCGCTGAACGAGCCCTTCGTCGATTTGCTGCTGGAACTGGCCTGGGACAATGGCCGCCTGGTGCGCGAATACACCTTCCTGCTCGACCCGGCCGAACTGCGCGCGCCGCAGCCGGCGCAGGTGGCCGCAGCCCCGGCCCCGGCCGCCCAGCGCCCACGCGCCGCCGCGCCCGCCGCCGACACTGCGCCGGTTCCGGCCAGCCGCCCGCAGCGCAGCGCCCGCGCCGACACGCGTGCGAATGACAGCGCCGCCGAGGACGCCGGCCCGCGCGCGCCGAACGCCGCTTCTCGCTACCGGGTGCGCAAGGGCGATACCCTGAGCGGCATCGCCAGCCGCATGAAGCCGAATGACGTCTCGCTCGACATGATGCTGGTCGCCCTGTACCGCGCGAACCCCGACGCCTTCATCGGCAACAACATGAACCGCCTGAAGTCGGGCCAGATCCTGAGCGTGCCCGATGGCGACGCCCTGCGCGGCGCCGATGCCGAGGAGGCGCGCGGCACCGTGGTCGCGCACGCGGCCGACTTCGACGCCTACCGCGCCAAGCTGGCCGGGCAAGTCGCCACCAGCACGCCGGCGCGCGAAGCGGCGCCAGGGCAGAGCGCCACCGGGCGCATCACGGCCAAGGTCGAGGAACGCCCGACCGCCGCCAACGCATCCGAGGACCAGCTGCGCCTGTCCAAGGCCACGCCTGCACCGGCTTCCGGTGCGGCCGGGGGCGTCAACGCCACCTCCACTTCGGCCGAAGACATCATCGCCAAGGAAAAGGAACTGGCGGACACCCAGCAGCGCGTGAAGGAGCTGGAAAAGAACGTCAACCAGCTGGAAGACCTGATCGCCGTGAAGAACGGCGCCGGCGCAGCCGCGGCCGAGCGCGCCGCCAACGGCATGCAGCCGATCGCCCCGGCCAACGAGCAGGCCGCGCCGGCCATCAAGCCCGCGCCGAAGATCAAGCCGAAGACCGCGCCGGCGCCGGAAGAAAAGTCGCTGTTCGATACGCTGATGGACAACATCACCGTCATCGGCGCGGGCGTGGCGGTGCTGGCCCTGGCCGCGCTCGGCCTGTCGCAGCGCCGCAAGAAGAAGCCGGCGCCGAAGGCGGCCGCCGCCGAGCCGAGCATCCTGGGCGCCGCCGCCCAGCCGGCGTCCGCGCAATCGCTGTACGCCGAAACCGGCGGCCAGAGCGTGGACACGAACGACAGCGTCTTCAATTCCAGCTTCGCGCCATCCGCCAGCCAGCTCGACACCAACGAAGTCGACCCGCTGGCCGAGGCCGAGCTGTACCTGGCCTATAACTTCGACACCCAGGCCGAGGACATCCTCAAGGAAGCCCTGCGCAACGACCCGCTGCGCCACCCGGTGCGCCTGAAGCTGCTGGAAATCTACGCCGCCCGCAAGGACGTGCGCGCCTTCGAGACCCAGGCCACCGAGCTGTATACCCTCACCGGCGGCAAGGGCGACGAATGGGCCCAGGCCGCGAGCATGGGCCACGCCCTCGACCCGGCCAATCCAATGTACGCCGCCGCGGCGGGCACCGGCATCGGCGCGGGCGCCGTGGCTGCCGGCGCTGCCGGGGCCGGCCTGGCCGCGGCGCTGGCCGCGGACGACAACAACCCGCAAACCCTGCTCTCGCAACAGCTGGAGCAGGCCTTCCGCAGCCGCAACGACAACGAGATCATCGAACCGGTCGCGACCACCGACGCCGTTACCGGCGCGCCGCTCGATGCGGGCTTCGACCTTGGCAGCCTGGGCCTGGACCAGGACGCCACCGCGCTGCCGCACACGGGCGATGACACCGCCGCGCCGAAGGACGACAACCTGCTCGACTTCGACCTGGGCGGCCTGAGCTTCGAGCCGGTGCCGGCCACCGAACCGTCCTCGTTCGGGCGCAACGACCTGACCGCCCTGCCAGTCGACGCCGACAAGGCCGTGCCCGACCTGCAGTTCGACATGGAGCCGTTCGCGCCGCTCGAGCCGGCGGCAACGGCGGGCGGCAACGCCGCCGACAGCAGCCTCGACGACCTGTCCTTCGACATGCAGTTCGACACGCCGGCCTCCGGCGAATCGCCGCAACAAGAGCAACTTCAACAAGCCGCCACCCTGATGCCGGAAGACGACGACGACGGCTTCGTGCTCGACTTGTCGAAGAGCGGCCCGGATACCGGCATCGACATGGCCGAACTGGCCAAGGAATTCGAACTGCCGCCGCTGCCGGACGTGCCGCAAACGCCGGCCGAGGCCAGCCTGAACGACCCGCTGTTCGACCTCGACGCCATGGACTTCAGCCTGGCCGACGACACGCCGGTCACGCCCGCCACGCCGGCCGCGCCTGGCCAGGACCTCGACTTCGCGAACGACCTCGACCTCGACTTCGCCCCGGGCGCCGTGGCCGAGGCGCCGGCGCCCACCCCGGCGAAGGAGCCGCTGTTCGACCTCGACACCATGGACTTCGGCCAGCCGGCCGCGCCGGCCGCGCCGCAGGACGATCCGTTTGCGCTGGACGCCGTGCCGGCCATCCCGAACCCGGGCACCCCGGTGCCGCGCTTCGACCTGGACAGCTTCGACCTCGACCTGCCGGCCGCCGACTCGCCATATTCCGCACCGCAGCCTGCCGCGCAGTCGGTGGACTATGCCTTCGAGGAAGCGGCCGCCCCGGCCGAGCTGACCCCGGCCCAGATGGAAATGGAAACCAAGCTCGACCTCGCCATCGCCTACCAGGAGATCGGCGACAAGGAAGGGGCGCGCGAGCTGCTCGACGAAGTCATCAAGGGCGGCAGCAGCGAGCAGGCCACCCGCGCGAACGCCATGCGTGCCCAGTTGGCGTGAGGCGCATCGCACTAGGACTCCAGTACGTCGGCACCGGCTGGAGTGGATACCAGAAGCAGCCGAGCCGTGACACCGTCCAGGACGCCCTCGAGATCGCCCTCGAGAAGTTCGCGACGACCAGGCTGGGCACCACCTGCGCCGGCCGCACCGACACCGGCGTGCACGCGGTCGAGCAGGTGGTCCATTTCGACACCGAGCTCGATCGCCCGATGCAAAGCTGGGTGCGCGGCACGAATGCCTTCCTGCCCGATTCGGTCACGGTGCGCTGGGCCCACGAAGTGGCGCCCGACCCCGAGGGCCAGGAATTCCACGCGCGCTTCTCGGCCCGCGCCCGCACCTACCACTACGTCCTGTACAACCACAGCCATCCCTCGGCCTTGCTGGCCGGGCGCGCTGGCTGGGTGTTCCGTCCGCTCGACGTGGAGCGCATGCGCGAAGCGGCGGCCCACCTGGTCGGCCTGCACGATTTTTCATCCTTCCGCGCATCGAGCTGCCAGGCGAATACGCCGGTGAAGGACATGCAGCACATCGGCATCGAGCGCAGCGGCGACATCATCGTGTTCACCGTGCGCGCCAGCGCCTTCCTGCACCACATGGTGAGGAACATCGTCGGCGCCCTGGTCTACGTGGGCATCGGCCGCAAGGAGCCGGGCTGGATGGCCGAGGTGCTGGCCGCGCGCGACCGCGACGCCGCCGCCCCGACCTTCATGCCGGACGGCCTGTACTTCGCCAAGATCGACTACGATCCGAAATGGGGACTGCCGCAGGAGGCGGCCTCGCCGCTGCCCTGGCTCTGAGGTTCATCATGAAACGCACCCGCATCAAGATTTGCGGCATCACCCGCGAGCAGGATCTGCTTGCCGCCGTCGATGCCGGCGCCGACGCGCTCGGCTTCGTGTTCTATCCGAAGAGCCCGCGCTATGTCAGCCCGCAACGCTTTGCCGAGCTGGGCCGGCTGGTGCCGCCTTACGTGAGTGCGGTGGCGCTGTTCGTCAACGCCAGCCTCGACGAGGTGAGGGCGGTGGTCGAGGCGGCGCCGGTCGCGCTGCTGCAATTCCACGGCGATGAAACGGCCGGGGAATGCGCGCGCATCGCCGACGCCGTGAAGCGGCCTTTCGTGCGCGCCTTCCGCGTCAAGCCGGACACGGCGCACGCCGAACTGCTAGAATGCGAACTCGCATACCGCGCTGCCAGTCCCTGGTTCTCGAGCCTGTTGCTCGATGCCCACGTGGACGGTTACGGCGGCGCAGGAAAGGTCTTCGATTGGTCTCTTATTCCAAAAGAGCTCGCGCCTCGGGTCGTTTTGAGTGGTGGCTTGAGCGTGCAAAACGCGACTGACGCAACGGCCAGCGTACGCCCCTACGCCGTCGACATCAGCAGTGGTGTCGAGGAAGCGAAGGGGATCAAGGACGCCCGCAAGATCGCGGCCTTTGTCGCCGCGGTGCGGGCAGCCGATGCCACCCTAGCAAGCGAGCACCATCATGACGATCAAAGAAGTACAGGAAGCAGCCCTGGAAGCCCAGGAACCGGCGATTGAAGCAGCCATCGAGCGCGGCCCGAATGCGCTGTTCCAGACCCTTGACTACCAATTCCCCGACGCGCGCGGCCACTTCGGCCCGTATGGCGGCAGCTTCGTCGCCGAGACGCTGAGCCACGCCCTGGCCGAGCTCAGGGAAGCCTATGCGCGCTATTCGCACGACGCGCAATTCCTTGAAGAATTCCGCTACGAGCTGGCCCACTTCGTCGGCCGTCCCTCGCCGGTTTACCACGCCAAGCGCTGGTCCGAGCTGGCCGGCGGTGCGCAAGTGTTCTTCAAGCGCGAAGACCTGAACCACACCGGCGCCCACAAGATCAACAACGTGATCGGCCAGGCCTTGCTGGCGCGGCGCATGGGCAAGACCCGCATCATCGCCGAGACCGGCGCCGGCCAGCACGGCGTGGCCACGGCCACCATCTGCGCCCGCTTCGGGCTGGAATGCATCGTCTACATGGGCGCCGAGGACGTCAAGCGCCAGGCCCAGAACGTGTACCGCATGAAGCTGCTGGGCGCGACCGTGGTGCCGGTGGAGTCGGGCAGCAAGACCCTGAAGGACGCGCTCAACGAAGCGATGCGCGACTGGGTCACGAACATCGAGAATACCTTCTACATCATCGGCACCGTGGCCGGCCCGCACCCGTATCCGATGATGGTGCGCGACTTCCAGTCGGTGATCGGCGAGGAATGCCGCGTGCAGATGCCGGAAATGACTGGCCGCCAGCCCGACTACGTGGTGGCCTGCATCGGCGGCGGCTCGAACGCGATGGGCATCTTCTATCCCTACATCGACGAGCCGGGCGTGAAGCTGGTCGGCGTCGAGGCGGCGGGCGAGGGGCTCGATTCGGGCAAGCACGCGGCCTCGCTGTCGGCCGGCTTCCCGGGCGTGCTGCACGGGAACCGCACCTACCTGCTGCAGGATGCGAACGGCCAGATCATCGAGACCCATTCAGTCTCGGCCGGCCTGGATTACCCGGGCGTCGGGCCCGAGCATGCCTGGCTGAAGGATTCGGCGCGCGCGGAATATGTGTCGATTACCGACGACGAGGCGCTGCAGGCTTTCCACGACTGCTGCCGCATCGAAGGAATCATTCCGGCGCTGGAATCGTCGCACGCGATCGCCTACGGCGTGAAGCTGGCGGCGACGCTGCCGAAGGATGCGCTCATCCTGGTGAATCTGTCGGGGCGCGGGGACAAGGACATGCACACGGTGGCGCAGAGGATGGGGCTGGATTTCAGCTGAATTCCGACGCATACCTGCGTTGAACGCGTGGACGGCATAGCCGTCCACCCTACCTACTGCCAACACCGCTCATCCAACACGGAAAACAACCATGTCCCGCATCGAACCCACCTTCGCCGCCCTGCGCGAACAAAACAAAACCGGCCTCGTCACCTTCATCACCGCCGGCGACCCTGGCCCCGAGCTCACCGTGCCGCTGCTGCACGCCCTGGTCGAAGGCGGCGCCGACGTCCTCGAACTCGGCGTTCCCTTTTCCGACCCGATGGCCGAAGGCCCGGTCATCCAGCGTGCCTGCGAGCGCGCCCTGACATTCGGCATCGGCTTGTCCGATGTCTTCAACTTCGTGCGCGAATTCCGCAAGACGAACAGCCACACGCCCGTGGTCCTGATGGGCTACGCCAACCCCATCGAACGCATCGGCCCGGACGAATTCATCCGCTGCGCGAAAGATGCCGGCGCCGACGGCGCCATCGTCGTCGACTACCCGCCGGAAGAGTGCGAAGCCTTTGCCGACGCCATGCGCGCGGCCGGCCTCGACCTGATCTTCCTGCTGGCGCCGACCTCGACGACCGAGCGCGTGCAGCAGGTGGCGCGCCATGGCAGCGGCTTCAGCTACTACGTCTCGCTGAAGGGCGTCACTGGGGCCGGCAGCATCGACACCGAGGACGTGGCGCGCCGCGTGGCCGCGATCCGCGAACATGTGAGCCTGCCGATCGGCGTCGGCTTCGGCATCCGCGACGGCGCCACCGCGAAAGCCGTGGCCTCGGTGGCGGACGCCGTGGTGATCGGCAGCCGCATCATCCAGGAAATCGAGAACGCGGGCGCGGAGAACGCCGTGGCGGCGGTGCGCGATTTCGTGGGCGGCATCCGTACGGCGCTGGACGCGGACTAGGAGCCTACCGGGATAGGCTCCAAGTCCACGCGCACGCTTTCCTGGCTTCGCCCAAGCGACAGCGTGCGCCCCCATGGCGTCCAGCCCCGCACACCCTAGCCGCTACGGAAAGCCCGCACCCGCACCAGCTTGTCCTGCACGCACATCTCGCCTTCCCATTCCGGCTTCGGGTCGCCCAGGCCGGCCGCCTTCACGGTCAGCTCCAGGCGCCGCGTGGGACGGTTGAATCCCTGGTCCTCGAAGGTGGCGACGTTCGCCGGCCTGCCGTCGCGTGCCGCCACCGCGGCGCGCAGGAAGTGGTAGCCTACCGCTTCCTCGGTCGCGATATTGGTTTCGATCTGATCGAGCGTGCGCTCGCCAGGGATGATGACGTCGATAGTCGGCATGTCGCACCTCGCGCTAGGGTGGGGTTGTGCTGTCGGCCTGCTGCCGGATGGCTTCGCGCAGCGCCGCCAGCTCGGCTTCGCGCGCCGGCAGCGGCTTGCTGCCGTCGCGCACGATCTGGCGCAGCCTGGCCAGCAAGGCATCGCGCTTTTCCGGCAGGGTGGCGCCGGGCGGGGGAGTCACGCCCATCGGCTGCGCCAGGGCATCGGCGCCGGCTTCGTCCATCTGCCCGATCGCATCGGTGATGGCCTGGGCGGACACGACGATGGTTTCGCTCGACACCGGCAGCACGGCCAGCTTCTGGATGTCGGCGTCGCTGGCCTTTTCCTTCTCGGCCGAGGCGGTGTTGATGAAGCGCAGCGCGCCGTTCAGGGTGCCTGCCATGTAGTACTCGTGCAGTTGCGTCAGGGCCAGCTCGAAAGGGTAGCGCTCGATCGAGCCCGACTTCAATCCGGTGAGGATGGTGACCAGCACTTCCTTGCGCTGGGCATTCATCGTGCCGACCAGGGCGTCCATGCTCTTCTCGTAGTAGAAATCCTTGACCACCGTTTCGCGCGTGCCGCCGATCACCGCGGCGGCGGCCGCCAGGTTTTTCCCCGAACGCACGCCGCCCACCAGGGTGCCTGCAACGTTGATCGTGAAGGTGGCGAGATCGGTCGCCGCGTCCAGCTGTTGCCGGTCGTTCGTCATGGTCCGGATGAAGTCGATATAGCGCAGGTCGATCTGGACGATCCTGCCCATGACGAAGCGGTTGCGTGCGGCGACCTTCTGGCCGGCGTCGCTGATGGCGTAGTAGTCCTTGATGGACGTCGTGGTCCTGAATGCCTCGTCGAGGGCGCGCAGGTCGGTCGCGAGGTCGAAGGAGGGTGCGGGAGCGCCGCCGCCGCGCAGGCTCTGGCAAGCGGCGAGGGGCAACAGCGTGCATGCGAACCCGGCAATGCGAAACAGGCGGCCGATGCTGTTCATGGTTGTTCTCGCCTTCTGCCGCGGCGCGGCGCTGTGGCTGCGAATGCATGTCATCCGTTCGACTTCCGTTCGCGCGGCAAATTCCCGCTTGCGTCTGCCCGGAGAACAGATTTTGTCGTCAAGCGTCACACCCAGGGCGGCCCATGAAAGTCTTGTCCACCCCCTGTCGTGTACGTTACATTACTGCAACTCCCACTCTCGTTTGGACAAGGCATCCCATGAAGAAGCAAGTCGTCAAGGTATCCATTCTGCAGAACGCCAAGCTCATGGCCGCGCTGTACTTCGTCATCTCGATTCCGTTCACGCTGCTGATGATCATCCCGGCCGTGATGGGGCAGGGCGCCGGTCCGTCGATCGCGATGCTGGTCCTGATGCCGCTGCTCTACACCCTGATGGGATTCGTGTTCACGCTGATTGGCGCATGGGTGTATAACCTCATTGCGGCCCGTATCGGCGGCTTCGAATTCACGACTGTCGAGGTCGCCAAGGACTGAGGAAGTGCCCGGCCTGCGGATTGATTGTCAGAAAGCCAAGCGGTCGACAAGCCCGGCGCTAGCGGCTACACTACGCCCCAACTTAGAATCGTCGCAAAGGAGAGAACATGAGTTGGTTGGAAAAACTGCTGCCCCCACGCATCCAGCGCTCCGATGCCGCCAATCGCAAGACCATGCCGGAAGGCCTGTGGGTCAAGTGCCCGTCGTGCGAAGCCGTCCTGTACCGTGCCGACCTCGACACCAACCTGCACGTCTGCCCGAAATGCGACCACCACATGCGTATCCGCGCCCGCGCGCGCCTCGATGCGCTGCTCGACGCAGGCGGCCGCTATGAAATCGGCCAGGAAACCCTGCCGGTCGACACCCTGAAGTTCAAGGACAGCAAGAAGTACCCCGACCGCCTGAAGGCCGCAATGGACGCCACCGGCGAAACCGACGCGCTGATCGTGCAGGGCGGCTCGATCATGAGCCTGCCGGTGGTCGTGGCCTGCTTCGAATTCGAATTCATGGGCGGCTCGATGGGCTCGGTTGTCGGCGAGCGTTTCGCCCGCGGCGCCCAGATCGCGCTGGAACAAAAGGTGCCGTTCATCTGCATCACCGCCACCGGCGGCGCGCGCATGCAGGAAGGCCTGCTGTCGCTGCTGCAAATGGCGAAAACCACGGCCATGCTGACCAAGCTGTCGGAAAAGAAACTGCCATTCATCAGCGTGCTGACCGACCCGACCATGGGTGGCGTCTCGGCTTCGTTCGCCTTCATGGGCGACGTCGTGATTGCCGAGCCGAAGGCCCTGATCGGCTTCGCCGGCCCGCGCGTGATCGAGAACACCGTGCGCGAAAAACTGCCGGAAGGCTTCCAGCGCGCCGAGTTCCTGGTGCAAAAGGGCGCCGTCGACATGATCGTCGACCGCCGCAAGATGCGCGAGGAAATCGCCCGCCTGCTGGCCCTGCTGCAAAACCAGGCTGCCGAAGTCGTCGCCGAGTAAGCAGCCACATCGTACGATTCCGACGGCCGGCCGTCCGCCTAGCGGGCCGCCGGCCGTTTATCCATACAAGAACCCCATGCAAAACCTTCCCACCACACTGCCTGCGTGGCTGGCGCTGATCGAGTCGCGCCACGCCGAAACCTATATCGACATGGGCCTGGACCGCGTACGCGCCGTCAAGGAGCGCATGGGCCTGGCCTTCAGCTGCCCGGTGATCATGGTGGCCGGCACCAATGGCAAGGGCTCGACCTGCGCCATGCTCGAGTCCATCCTGCTGCACGCCGGCTACCGCGTCGGCCTGTACATCAAGCCGCACTTCCTCGACTTTAACGAGCGCGCCCGCATCAACGGCGACATGGCGAGCGACGACGCCATCGTGGACGCCTTCGACTACGTCGAAGCCCAGCGCGGCGACATTTCGCTGACCTATTTCGAGTTCACCACGCTGGCCATCATGCACCTGATCTCGAAGGCCGGCGTCGATGTGGCAATTTTGGAAGTGGGCCTGGGCGGGCGCCTGGACGCGGTGAACGTGATCGACGCCGATGTGTCCATCGTCACCAGCATCGACATCGACCATGCCGACTACCTGGGCGATACGCGCGACGCCATCGGTTTCGAGAAGGCCGGCATCTTCCGCGCCGGCAAGACGGCGATCTGCAGCGACCCGGTGCCGCCCAGCACCCTGATCAAGCACGCCGCCGACATCGGCGCCGACTTGTGGCTGATCGGCCGCGACTTCAACTACCAGGGCGACCAGCAGCAGTGGAGCTGGGGCGGACGCAGCCAGCGCCGCAATTCGCTGGCCTATCCGGCGCTGCGCGGCGCCAACCAATTGCTGAACGCCTCGGCGGCGCTGGCGGCGCTCGAAGCATTGCGCATGCAGCTGCCGGCCGGCGCCCAGGAAGTGCGCACCGGTCTCGCGCTGGTGGAATTGCCCGGCCGCTTCCAGGTGTTGCCGGGCCGCCCGACCACGGTGCTCGATGTGGCGCATAACCCACATGCCTCGGCAACGCTGGCCCAGAACCTCGGCAACATGGGCTTCCACCGCTTTACCTATGCCGTGTTCGGCATCATGGAAGACAAGGACATCGACGGCGTGGTGGCGCCGATGGCCGGTTTGGTGGACCACTGGTGCGTGGCCGACCTGCCGTCGCCGCGTTCGGCCAAGCGCGCGGAACTGGCGGAGAAACTGGCCGCCCTGAAGCCCGCGGGCGCGAAAGAAGCGGACTTTTCGGTCACCAGCTTCGCCGATCCGGCCGCCGCCTTCGCAAATGCGGTGAGCCGTGCCGAGGAGAATGATAGAATTGTGGTCTTTGGCTCGTTCTATACCGTCGCCGGCGTGATGGCGGCCCGAAAAAACTCTCTTCACTGATTACGACGCATGGGCTTGTTCTCGATCTTTAGTAAAAACAAGCAAGAAAGTACTGCCCAGGACAGTGGCCGTTTTTCCCGCGACGACGACAATCTTGCCGAGCGCGCCCGTGCCAAGCGGGCCGCCTACGCGGGCGAAGCCGCGAGCGCCTCGCGCCGCAGCCGCAGCGGCGGCGACCCGATGCTACCCGAGAAAAAACGCGCGCGCCGCCGCCTGGTAGGCGCCGTTGCCCTGGCCCTGGCCGCCGCCGTCGGCTTGCCGATGCTGCTCGACTCCGAACCGCGTCCGCTGGTGGGCGACATCGCCATCGATATTCCCTCGAAGGACAAGGCGCCTGCCTTGCCGGTGCCCGCGAATCCCGTGCCGGCTGCCGACAGCGTCGACCAGGGCGAGGAAATCGTCGAGGCGTCGCCGCCGACCCCAGCACCGGCGGCCAAACCGGCCGTGACGCCGCCCGTCAAGACCGCCGAGGCGCCGAAGTTCGATCCGAAGGAACTGGTGTACGCGGAGCCGGAACGCAAGCCGGAACCGAAGCACGAGGCCAAGCCGGAACCCAAGCCGGAACCCAAGCCGGAACCGAAGAAGCCCGAGCCGAAGCCGGTCGAGCACAAGCCGGAGCCGAAGAAGCCCGAGCCGAAGCCGGAACCGAAGCTGGCCGAGAAGCCGGCGCCGAAGAAGGCGGAAGACAAGCCGCGCACCAAGGACCAGGACGCCGCCCGTGCCCTGGCCCTGCTCGAAGGCAAGCCTGCCGAGAAGGCCGAAAAGCCTGCTAGCGACAAGTCCGAGGCCAGCCAGCGCTTCGTGGTCCAGGTGGCCGCCCTGGCAAGCCAGGAAAAGGTGGCCGAACTGCAGGCGCGCCTGCGCGCCGCCGGCGTCAGCGCCCATACCCGCAAGTCCGGCGAACTGATCCGCGTGCAAGTGGGCCCCTTCGGCAGCCGCGAAGAAGCCGAAAAGGCGCGCGCCAGGTTGAGCGCCCAGGGCTTCAGCGGTTTCCTGGTACCGGTCTGAACGTAGACGGGGCGGCGTGACGATCTTCGATTATCTGGTATTGTTCGTGCTGGTTTCCTCCGTCATCATCAGTACGATGCGCGGCCTGGTAAAGGAAATCCTGTCGCTGGTGGGCTGGGTGGTGGCATTCGTCGTGGCAAATGCCTACGGCGCCCAGCTGGCGCCGCTGCTGCCGGAAATGATCCCCGGCGACACGGTGCGCCTGATGGTTGCCTTTGTCGCCTTGTTCCTCGGCGTACGCATCCTGATGGGACTGCTGGCCCTGGCCCTGGGCTCGCTGATCGAGGCGGCCGGGCTGGGCCTGGCGGACCGCGGCCTCGGTGGCCTGTTCGGCCTGGCGCGCGGTGTTGTAATCGTGCTGGCCGCCGTCATATTGTGTTCGATGACCTCCATTCCCCAACAAGCATTCTGGAAGGACGCGCTCTTGTCGCCGCTGGCGGAAACCGGCGCGCGCACGGTCAAGCCTTTCCTTCCCGCTGCCCTGGCGCAGCATGTCCGGTTTTGATTTTTCTGTAACAGCATTCAGTTCTTAGGAGCACACCATGTGTGGCATCGTCGGCGTCGTCTCGCAAACTCCCGTCAACCAGCTCTTGTACGACGCGTTGCTGCTGCTGCAGCACCGCGGCCAGGATGCGGCGGGCATTGCAACCAATCACAGCAGCATGTTCTCGATGTACAAGGCCAACGGCCTGGTGCGCGACGTGTTCCGCACCCGTAACATGCGTTCGCTGCAAGGCAATACCGGCATCGGCCATTGCCGCTACCCGACCGCCGGCTCCTCGAGCGAGGAAGAAGCGCAACCCTTTTACGTGAATGCCCCGTTCGGCATCACACTGGCCCACAACGGCAACCTGACGAACCAGGCCGAGCTGAAGGACGCGCTGTTCCGCAACGACCGCCGCCACATCAACACGAATTCCGACTCGGAAGTGCTGCTCAACGTGCTGGCGCACGAGATCCAGGTGGCCGCCAACGGTTATTCGCTCGACGCGGAGGCCGTCTTCAAGGCGGTCGGCATCGTGCATAAGCGCGTGCGCGGCGCCTATGCCGTCGTCGCCCAGATCGCCGGCCACGGCATGCTGGCCTTCCGCGACCCCTACGGCATCCGTCCGCTGTGCCTGGGCATGAACGAAGGCGAGAGCGGCGTCGAATACATGGTGGCCAGCGAATCGGTGGCCCTGGAAGGCATCGGCTTCCGTTTCGTGCGCGACATCGCGCCGGGCGAAGCCGTGTTCATCGGCGAAGATGGGCAATTGCACGCGCGCCAGTGCGCCGAGAACCCGTCGCTGAACCCCTGCGCCTTCGAATACGTGTACCTGGCGCGTCCGGATTCGGTGATCGACGGCGCCTCGGTCTACGCCACCCGCCTGAAGATGGGCGAATACCTGGCTGACAAAATCCGCAAGGAAATTCCGGTCGAGGAAATCGACGTCGTCATGCCGATTCCCGATTCCTCGCGTCCGGCGGCGATCCAGCTGGCGCTGAAGCTGGGCGTCGAGTACCGCGAAGGTTTCATCAAGAACCGCTACATCGGCCGCACCTTCATCATGCCGGGCCAGGGCATGCGCAAGAAATCGGTGCGCCAGAAGCTGAACGCCATCGGTTCCGAATTCAAGGGCAAGAACGTGCTGCTGGTCGACGACTCCATCGTGCGCGGCACCACCAGCCGCGAGATCGTGCAGATGGCGCGCGAAGCCGGCGCCCGCAAGGTCTTCTTCGCTTCGGCGGCGCCGCCGGTGCTGTTTCCGAACGTCTACGGCATCGACATGCCGACCCGCGACGAATTGATCGCCTATGGCCGCACCGTCGAGGAAGTGTGTACCGAAATCACGGCCGACCGCCTGGTCTACCAGGACATCGATGCCCTGAAGCGCTCGATCTCGGACGTGAATCCAGAGCTGACCAACTTCGAGGCGTCGTGCTTCGACGGTGTGTACGTGACGGGCGACGTGACCCCGGCCTACCTGGACAACCTGGAGTCGGCGCGCCACAACGGCGGCAAGGCGCGGCCTGAAGACGAGGTGCGCACCCAGCTGAATTTGAATCCGCCTGTCGCTGCCGAATAATCCGCATCATGAGCGATCAAAAAACCTACGGCTTCACCACCACCATCCTGCACAACGACCGCCGCAAGACGATCGAGCAAGGTTCGCTGCACAAGCCGGTGCACACGTCGGTCGCCTTCGGCTACAACGATGCGCGCCAGCTGGCCTCGGTGTTCCAGGGCAAGGAGCCGGGCTTCCGTTATGGTCGCCAGGGCAACCCCACCGTGTCGGCGCTGGAAGACAAGGTCAGCAAGATGGAAGGCGGCGGCAGCACCCTGTGCTTCGGCACCGGCATGGCCGCCATCGGCGCGCTGTTCCAGGCGCTGCTGAAGGAAGGCGACCATATCGTTTCGTCGAGCTTCCTGTTCGGTAACACCAACAGCCTGTGGCAGACGGTGGCGGGGCAGGGCGTGGACGTGGCCTTTGTCGACGCCACCGATGTGGCGAACGTGGAAGCGGCCTTGCAGCCGAACACGCGCTTCGTGTTCGTCGAGACGATTGCCAACCCGCGCACGCAAGTGGCGGACCTCAAGCGCATCGGCGAGTTGTGCCGTGCGCGCGGCATCCTGTACGTGGTCGACAACACCATGACCACGCCGTATTTGTTCCGTCCGAAGGATGTGGGCGCCGGCCTGGTCGTCAACTCGCTGACCAAGTCGATCGCCGGCCATGGCATCGCCCTGGGCGGCGCCCTGACCGATACCGGCCTGTTCGACTGGAGCGCCTACCCGAATATCGCCGACAACTTCCGCAAGCAGCCGGCCGCCAACCAGGGCATGGCGCAACTGCGCGCGAAAGCCCTGCGCGACTTCGGCGCCTCGCTCGGGCCGGAAGCGGCCCACCACATCGCCGTCGGCGCCGAAACCCTGGCGCTGCGCATGGAGCGCACCACGGCGAATGCCCTGGCGCTGGCGCGCATGCTGGAAGCCGATGAGCGGGTGGCGGCCGTGCACTATCCTGGCCTGGCCTCGCATCCGCAGCACGGCGTGACCCAGGAACTGTTCCGCGCCGGCGGCTCGCTGCTGAGCTTCGAGCTGAAGGACGGCATCGACTGCTTCGATTACCTGAACCGCCTGCGGCTGGCCATCCCGGCCAGCAACCTGGGCGATACGCGGACCCTGGTGATTCCGGTGGCGCACACGATCTTCTTCGAGATGGGCGCCGAGCGCCGCGCCAGCATGGGCATTGCCGAGTCGCTGATCCGGGTATCGGTGGGCATCGAGGATACCGAGGATTTGCTGGAAGACTTCCGCGCGGCGCTGGCGGCTTGAACAGTTCTGAAAGGCGATACATGAAAAAGACGGCGCTGCTGTTTGCCGGCCTGCTGCTGGCCGGCCTGGTCCATGCGGGGGAGATCGACGATGCCAAGGCCTTGTTCGAGCAAAAGAAGTATCCCGAGGCGATGAAGCTCTACACCAAGCTGGCGAACGCCGGCAACGTCGAGGCCCAGCAGAACCTGGGCCAGATGTACTGGTACGGCGAAGCGGGCGAGGTCGACGAGGCCAAGGCCACCATGTGGTTCACCAAGGCCGCCGCCAAGGGCAACAAGGTGGCCGCCGATTCGCTGGTGATCATGAAGACGCGCGTCGAGCGCCGCGCCGACATCGATCACTGGGTGTCGCAGTACGACGGCGACGACCTCAAGAGCGGAAAGTTCCACTGCCCGGCGCCGCGCATCCCGGCGATCTCGAAGCAGACCGAGGAAATCGAGCGCGTGACGAATGCGATCAACAAGTGGCAGGACTGCTACAACGGCTTCGTGACCAACTTGAACGCCGTGTCGCCGCTGGCCGAGCGCATTCCCGCCGACATCGCCAAGCTGATGAACGCGTCCGAGATGGCCAAGGCCAAGACCCACCTGGCCCAGGTGCAGGAAAACTTGTCGGAAGAAGCCAAGGTCGGCTCGAAGATGGTGCTGGCCGACGTGGCGGTGTGGCGCACGGCCACCGAGGCGTATATTGCCGAGCACAATGCCATCGTCAACAAGGCGCCGAAAGACGTTTCAATCGATCGTAAAAAGTAGGGTGGGCACGTGTGCCCACGCCGTGGAGCGTCTGATCTTGCGCTTGTTCGACATGTCAACGTCGTACCGCGTGGGCGCGAGAGCCTGGCGCGGCCCGGCCCACCCCACAACAAAAAGGCCGCGTCAGCGGCCTTTTTCATGTCAGTGCCAGCTGCGCATCAGCCCCACTGCCAGCCCCTCGAGCGCGAATTCGTCGCCCGGCGCCACCTTGATGATCTTGAAGTCCGGATTTTCCGGCAGCAGCTCGATCAGCTCGCCCGTCTTGCGGTAGCGCTTCACGGTCACGTCCTCGCCCAGGCGGGCAACGACGATCTGGCCATTCTTGGCGCTGTCGACCTTTTTCACGGCCAGGAAGTCGCCGTCCATGATGCCGGCGTCGCGCATCGACCAGCCGCGCACCTTCAGCAGGAAGTCAGGGCGGGCGCCGAACATGGCCGGGTCGACATTGTAGGTGGCTTCGACGTGTTCCTGGGCCAGGATCGGCGAGCCTGCCGCCACGCGGCCGACCAGCGGCAGCGCCATCAGCAGGGCGGGCGGGATGGCCGGCAGCGCCGGTTCGACGCTGTTGCCGATCAGGCGGATGCCGCGCGAGGTGCCCGAGACGATCTCGATCGCGCCTTTGCGCGCCAGCGCCTGCAGGTGCTCCTCGGCCGCGTTGGCCGACTTGAAGCCCAATTCCTTCGCGATCTCGGCGCGGGTCGGCGGGAAGCCGGTGTTGTCGATCGCTTCCTTGATCAGGTTAAGGATCTGTTCTTGCCTTGCAGTGAGCTTGAGCATGGGTATACCACTGGTTATCGATTCAGACTGTATTTTTGTACAGTGCTTCGCATAATGCAAGGGAAAACGCAAATTAATCCGAATTTTCGTTCGCTGGGCTGTCGCAGTGCGGCCACGCGGGCCGGCGATTGCCATGCCGGCCGCTTCGCGCTATAATTGCCGGCTTTCCCTTCCCACACTCGTCTTGACGCCGAGGTGGGCATTTGTTTAAACGTCCTCAAGGAGTGTTGCATGCGTCATTATGAAATCGTTTTTATCGTCCACCCGGACCAAAGCGAGCAAGTCCCGGCGATGATCGAGCGTTACAAGGCCAGCGTCACCGCGCGCGGCGGTAACATCCATCGCGTGGAAGACTGGGGCCGTCGCCAGATGGCTTACCAGATCCAGAAGCTGCCGAAGGCACACTACATCTGCATGAACATCGAGTGCGACAACGAGACCCTGGTCGAGCTGGAAACCGCATTCAAGTTCAATGATGCCGTGCTGCGTCACCTGACCGTGAAGATGAAGAAAGCTGAAACCGCTCCATCGCCAATGATGAAGTCGGTCCAGCGCGAAGACGCAGCCAAGAGCCACCGCGCAGAAGCCCCAGCGGCTGCTGCTGCCCCAGCTGCTGCTGCCTAAATTCTTTCCCCAGGATTCGTGAACGGGCGTGAGCCCGAAGTGAAGTGAACCAGCTACAAGTCGTCGCCACCATCGCTGAACGCGACGTACTGCGCTATACCCCGGCCGGCGTGCCGATCGTTTCGGCAATCCTGCTGCACAGTTCGCAGCAGGTCGAGGCAGGGGTGGCAAGGCTGGTGGAGTTCGAAATAGCCGCGTTCGCCGCGGGAGAGATTTCGGGCCGCTTCGCCAGCGCCGAGTTGGGCGCCGCCCACCGGTTCACGGGATTCCTGGCCAAGAAGAATCGCAACAGCAAAGCCCTGGTGTTTCACATCATTGATTTCAGTGCCGCCGCTTAAATAATTCAGCGGCCCACCTTTTAGATATACAGGAGCCTCAAAATGGCATTCGGTAAAAAGTTCGACAAAAACAAAGCCAAGGAAAAACTGAAGCGCAAACAGCAGAACCCGCTGTTCAAGCGCAAGAAGTTCTGCCGCTTCACCGCCGCCGGCGTTGAACAAGTTGACTACAAAGACGTCGACACCCTGAAAGACTTCGTCCAGGAAAACGGCAAGATCATGCCGGCACGCCTGACCGGTACCAAGGCGCACTACCAGCGTCAGGTCGACACCGCGATCAAGCGCGCACGCTACCTCGCGCTGCTGCCGTACACCGACCTGCACAACGCTTAATCGCGCTGCTCAGTTCAGAACATCCTGGAGAAAAATATGCAAATTATCCTTTTGGAAAAAGTCGTTAACGTCGGCAACCTGGGCGACGTCGTCAAGGTCAAGGACGGTTACGCACGTAACTTCCTGATCCCGCAAAAGATGGCCCGCCGCGCAACCCAGGCCGCTGTGGCCGAGTTCGAAGTCAAGCGCGCCGAGCTGGAAAAAGCGGCTGCTGAAAAGCTGTCGGCTTCGCAAGCCCAAGGCGACAAGCTGGGCGGCATGACCATCACCGTCGCTCAAAAAGCCGGCGTCGATGGCCGTCTGTTCGGTTCGGTCACCAACTTCGACATCGCCGAAGCCCTGACCAAGCAAGGTTTCGCCGTCGAGAAGTCGCAAGTGCGCCTGCCGACCGGCCCGCTGAAAACTACCGGCGAACACCCGGTTGCGGTCGCGCTGCACACCGACGTCGTCGTGGAAATCACGATCGCTGTCGTGGGCGAAGCTGCCTAAGTAACGTTGAATTGCAGCTGATTATTTAACAATAATTAGTTGTTGTATTCTGGAAAAAGCCGGGTTCGCCCGGCTTTTTTTATGACCCAAAAGTCGCCAATTATTTCAGCCGTGTGACCGGAGCAGGTATAATGCCCGCCATGAATACCCCCGCAGATCCGCAAATCGAATCGCTGCGCATCCCCCCGCACTCCATCGAAGCAGAGCAGTCCGTCATTGGCGGCCTGCTGCGCGATAACGCGGCGTGGGACCGTATTGCCGACTTCATGCACGCGGAAGATTTCTACCGCTACGACCACCGCATCATCTTCGAACAGATGGTCCGGCTGATCAACAGCGGCAAGCCGGCCGACGTCATCACCGTCTACGAGGCCATGGTCTCGCTCGGCAAGGCCGAGGACGTGGGCGGCCTGCAATACCTGAACGCGATGGCGCAAAACACGCCATCGGCCGCGAATATCCGCCGTTACGCCGAGATCGTGCGCGATCGCGGCATCCTGCGCAAGCTGATCACCGTTGCCGACGAAATCTCGGGCAATGCGTTCAATCCGCAAGGCAAGGAAGTCAAGCAGATGCTGGACGAGGCCGAGTCGAAGATCTTCGCGATCGCCGAGCAGGGCGCCCGTGGCGCCCAGGGCTGGAATCCGATCCAGCCGCTGCTGACGCAGGTGGTCGAGCGCATCGACGAACTGTACTCGCGCGAAAACCAGGGCGAGACCACCGGCGTGCCGACCGGCTTCATCGACCTCGACAAGATGACCTCGGGCCTGCAGCCGGGCGACCTGGTGATCGTGGCCGGCCGTCCGTCGATGGGCAAGACCGCTTTCTCGGTGAACATCGGCGAGAACGTCGCCATCGAAGCCGGCCTGCCGGTTGCCGTGTTCTCGATGGAGATGGGCGGCGCCCAGCTGGCCATGCGTATGCTGGGCTCGGTCGGCCAGCTCGACCAGCACCGCCTGCGTACCGGCCGCCTGAACGACGAAGACTGGCCGCGCCTGACGCATGCGATCCAGAAGATGAACGACGCCCAGCTCTACATCGACGAGACGCCGGCGCTCAATCCGATCGAGATGCGCGCACGGGCGCGCCGCCTTGCCCGCCAATGCGGCAAACTCGGCCTGATTATCGTCGACTACCTGCAACTGATGCAGGGCAGCCAGCCGGGCGACAACCGCGCCGCCGAGATTTCCGAAATCTCGCGTTCGCTGAAGGGCCTGGCAAAAGAACTGCACTGCCCGGTCATCGCGCTGTCCCAGCTGAACCGCTCGCTGGAACAGCGTCCGAACAAGCGTCCCGTCATGTCCGACTTGCGCGAATCCGGCGCAATCGAGCAGGATGCGGACGTCATCATCTTCCTGTACCGCGACGAGGTGTACAACCCCGATTCGCCGGACAAGGGAACCGCCGAAATCATTATCGGCAAACAGCGTAACGGTCCGATCGGGGCAATCCGCCTCACCTGGATCGGTCAGTACACCAAGTTTGGCAACTACAGCGGCAACCTCGCCGTCTACCAGGGCGATTAAGCCGATATTGCGGCGCCGTGGACCCGTCGGTCCACAGCCCCTCGCAGTCCCAAGAGTTTTATCACGGAGAAATACATGTTTGGACGCCTGATGCCCACCGAGGGCAAGTTTTTTGATTTGTTCAACCAGCACGCCGCGCTGTGCGTGAAGGGTGCGCAAGAAATGGTTGGCCTGATGACCAACTTCGACGACCTGGAAAACCGCGTGCACGCCGTCGAAAGCATCGAAAAACAGGCGGACAAGATCACCTACGCCACCGTCGACCTGCTGCACAAGACCTTCATCACCCCGCTCGACCGCGACGACATCCACAAGCTGATCACGCGCATGGACGACATCCTCGACATGATGGAAGACGCCGCGCAAACCATCTCGCTGTACGACCTGCACGCGGTGACGCCGGAAGCCAAGCGCCTGGCCGAGCTGTGCCTGTCGGCCTGCCAGAAGGTCCAGGAAGCCGTGGCCCTGCTGCACGACATGGGCAACGCGCAAAAGATCGTCGCCATCTGCGAAGAGATCGACCGCTTCGAATCCGATGCCGACCATGTGATGCGCGCGGCGATGAGCAAGCTGTTCCGCGACGAACCGGACGTGCGTAACCTGATCAAGATGAAGGCGATCTACGAGATCCTCGAGACCGTCACCGACCGCTGCGAAGATGTCGCCAACATCATCGAAGGCATCATTGTCGAGAACGCGTAAGCTTCCTTAGAACAAAAATAATTATGGAATCTCTCCACATCAGCATTTACGTGCTGGGTATGCTGGTGCTGCTGGCACTGGTCTTCGACTTCATGAACGGCTTCCACGACTCGGCCAACGCGATCGCGACGGTCGTCTCGACCGGCGTGCTGAAGCCGCAGTCGGCCGTCGCCATGGCCGCTTTCTTCAACTTCCTCGCGATCTTCGTGGTGAGCATGAAGGTGGCGCAAACCATCGGCAAGGGCACCATCGACCCGCATGTGGTCGACCACTACGTGATCTTCGGGGCCCTGGTCGGGGCCATCGTCTGGAACATCATCACCTGGTACTACGGCATCCCGTCCTCGTCCTCGCACGCCCTGATCGGCGGCCTGGTCGGCGCGGCGGTGGCCAAGTCCGGCACCGGCGCCCTGGTGGCGGCCGGCCTGTGGAAGACCGTGATCTTCATCGTGGTCGCACCGCTGCTCGGCTTCGTGCTCGGCTCCATCATCATGCTGATCGTGTCCTGGGTATTCGTGAAGAGTACCCCGCGCAAGGTCGATGTCTGGTTCCGCCGCCTGCAGCTGGTATCGGCCGCCGGCTACTCGCTGGGCCACGGTGGTAACGACGCGCAAAAGACCATGGGCATCATCTGGATGCTGCTGATCGCCTCCGGCCACGTCAGCGCGACCGACGCCCATCCGCCGGCCTGGGTCATCATCTCCTGCTATGCGGCGATCAGCTTCGGCACGCTGTTCGGCGGCTGGCGCATCGTCAAGACCATGGGCCAGAAGATCACCAAGCTGAAACCGGTGGGCGGCTTCTGCGCCGAGACCGGCGGCGCCATGACCTTGCTGATGGCGAGCTTCTGGGGCATCCCGGTCTCGACCACCCACACCATCACCGGCGCCATCGTCGGCGTGGGCGCCTCGCAAAAGGCTTCGGCCGTGCGCTGGGGCGTGGCGGGCAACATCGTCTGGGCGTGGATCTTCACCATCCCGGCATCGGCCTTCATGGCGGCGATTGCTTGGTGGATTGGTACCCACATCATGTAATCGTACGCATGCGCGCATTGGATGGAAAAACGCCCGGCCTTTATGCCGGGCGTTTTTGTTGGATGGCCGTGCATGTGTATGTTGAACGCGTGGACGGGGAACCCGTCCACCCTACAGGGGCCGTCTTGTCATCAACGTGTGTGATGCACATGCGTGGCGGTGTAGGGTGGACGGGGTAATTCAAGCCGGGGGCTTGAATTACGAACGTCCACGCGTCGATCCGCGAGAGGTGAAGGTCGACCACGAAGCGCTGGACGTAAAAAAACCTGCGGGCCTTGCGGCGCGCAGGTTTTTGCGTTTCTACTACTGACGCGAAACGCTTACAGCACGTCGCTCGCGTGGTCGGCCAGGCGCGAACGCTCGCCGCGCGCCAGGGTCACGTGGCCGCTGTGCGCCCAGCCCTTGAAGCGGTCGACCACATAGGTCAGGCCGCTCGAGCCTTCGGTGAGGTAAGGCGTGTCGATCTGGGCGATGTTCCCCAGGCAGAGGATCTTGGTGCCTGGACCAGCGCGCGTGACCAGGGTCTTCATCTGCTTCGGCGTCAGGTTCTGCGCCTCGTCGATGATCAGGAACTTGTTCACGAACGTACGGCCACGCATGAAGTTCAGCGACTTGATCTTGATGCGCGAGCGGATCAGGTCTTGCGTTGCCGCGCGGCCCCAGTCGCCGGCGTCGTTGTCCGACTTGTTCAGCACTTCCAGGTTGTCGTCGAAAGCGCCCATCCATGGCGACATCTTTTCTTCCTCGGTGCCCGGCAGGAAGCCGATGTCCTCGCCCACCGGCACCGTCACGCGGGTGACGATGATCTCGTTGTACTGCTTGGTTTCCAGCACTTGCGCCAAACCGGCGGCCAGGGCCAGCAGGGTCTTGCCCGTACCGGCCTGGCCGAGCAGGGTGACGAAATCGCATTCCGGATTCATCAGCAGGTTCAGCGCGAAGTTCTGTTCGCGGTTGCGCGCGGTGATGCCCCAGACGCTGTTCTTCGTGTGGCTATAGTCGCGCAGCACTTGCAGCACGGCGGTCTTGCCGTTGAGTTCTTTCACCTGCGCCTGGAAGGGCGAATCGTCGGACTCGAGGTAGACGAACTGATTCACCAGCAGGCTCGGAATGAAGGGGCCGGTCACGCGGTAGAAGGTGGTGCCGTTGCGCGTGTCTTGCCACGATTCCATGTTCTTGCTGTGCTTGTCCCAGAAATCGCCAGGCAGGGCGACGATGCCCGAGTACAGCAGGTCGGTGTCTTCCAGCACATGGTCGTTGAAGTAATCTTCCGCCGGCAGGGCCAGTGCACGCGCCTTGATGCGCATGTTGATGTCTTTCGACACCAGCACGATGGCGCGGTCCGGCTGCTCGGCGGCCAGGGCTTTCACCACGCCCAGGATCTGGTTGTCGGCCTTGCCGACCGGCAGGCCTTCAGGCAGGCTAGGGCCGTTCTGCAGCCTGGTCTGGAAGAACAGGCGGCCCTTGGCGTCCTTGTTGCCCAGCTTGGCCAGCTCGATGCCGGCCTCGATGGTGTCGTCGTCGATGTCGGCGATCAGGGCGTCCAGCGTGCGCGACACCTGGCGTGCGTTGCGCGCGACTTCCGACATGCCCTTCTTGTGGTCGTCGAGTTCCTCGAGCGTCATCATCGGCAGGTAGACGTCGTGTTCCTCGAAGCGGAACAGGCAGGTCGGGTCGTGCATCAGCACGTTCGTGTCGAGCACGAAGACCTTGGTCTTGCCGGTCTTGTCGGCCTTGCGGCTGGTGGAGGACTTGACGTTGACCTCGACCGGCTTGTGCTTGGCCGGATGCGGCTCGTCCATGTCCGTTTCCTTGAGCTTGGCGACAGGCGCCGGCTGGGGACGGTTTGGCGCGGCTTGCGGTGCAGGCACGGCGGTGAGCGGCGTGGCCTTGTCCTTGCGCCCACGGTTGGATTTCGGGGCGGGCACGGCCTTGCCGCTGATGAGGTCTTCGACAGGGTCGGCCTCGACCGGCGCTGCAGCAATGGCGCGCACGGGAGACTTGCCGGGTTGGGCCTTGGGGTATTCGTTTACCGGCAGCAGCGTGGCCGGCTTGCTCGGGATTTTCGGTAGTGGCATCAGGTTCTCAATCTAAAAAAGTGGAGGACGCTCGCGCCAGGGCGTGATGAACGCTCTGCCGGGCGGGATCTATGCACTGGAAAAATGTTGCGGGGGCGCGGGCCAAGGGGTAAGCAGAACCGCCTTGGCAGGCAGCCAGATTGGAATGATGCTGAGATGAAGCGGTGCGACTCAAAATAGGTGTTGTGGGGTCCAGCGGGTTGATAACTGGAGCCAAGCCTTCAAGGCTGGCTCTTCACAAATTCCAGCACTTCATCGACGTGATCGGCGACTTTCACGCCACGCCATTCTTTCACCAATCGGCCGTGAGCGTCAACGACAAACGTACTGCGCTCAACGCCACGTACTTGTTTGCCATACATGTTTTTCATCTTCATGACACCGAACTGGTTACATACCAATTCCTCGGGGTCGGAGATGAGCTCGAAAGGCAGGCCGAGCTTGGATTTGAAGCCTTCGTGCGAACGTAGCGAGTCGCGGCTGATGCCGTAGATCTCGGTATTCGCGGCGAGGAAGTCGTCGTGCTTCTCGCGGAAGGCGATGCTTTCGGTGGTGCAGCCCGGGGTATTGTCCTTGGGGTAGAAATACAGCACCGTGTACTTCGCCGGGCGGCCGCCCAGCTGGAAGGTCTGGTCGCCGGTCATGGCGGCACTAAAGTTCTCTACGGTTGCTGCGCTGGGGCTGTCGGCCACGTGGATTCTCCTGGACTGGTATCGGGCGGGAGCCCTCATCATAATCTGCGCCGCTGTCGCGTGGTAGTCCTGTCACGGCAGGCAAGCGGCCTTCGATCCTGAAATGGGGGCGAAAAATTGCCTTTCAACCACAATAATTGGAATGTACACGAGCCGCCGAAGGAGGGGTGTTCGATTGGAAGCCCGTGCAAAGGATATTTGCACGGGACGCCGCCAAGGCAAATATCCTTTGCCCCAGGCTTTACCCGGATTTACGCAGGGTCGATGATCAATGCCAGCGTGACCTTGCGGCCTTCGCCCATCAGCACGTTATAGGTGCGGCAGGCGGCTTGGCTGTCCATGCTTTCGACGCCGGTACGCTTGTCCGTCAAGCTCGCGATCAGGCGCGGGTGCACGAAACGCTGGCGCTCGCCGGTACCGAGGATGACCACGTCGGGCGCATCGAGCGCGATCTGTTCGAAGTGCTCGGCGCTCAGGTCTTCGAAACGGGTCACGTTCCAGGGACGCGGGGGCGTTTCCGGCATCACCAGCAGGCTGTAGTTAAAACGCTCGGCGTTGATCTCGACGCCCGAGGCGTCGTAGCCGGTCACGGTCTGGTACTGCTGGTTATCGTCGGAATGCAGCTTCATGGCTTGACAAAAGGTGAGGAGACAAGCGGCCCATTATAAGCGTTTCGTCATCGGAACCAGTCCCGGCTGCTTCACATTGGTGCGAGGTTGCTTAAATCTGGCGCTTTCGGCAGAATGGTATTTTTCGCACTGCAACATGCGGGCCAACGACAGGTGACAATTTGCGACCGATTCTGAAATCGAACAAGCTGGACGAAGTGTGCTACGAGATTCGCGGCCCGGCGCTGCAAAAGGCGCGCCAGATGGAAGACGACGGCCAGAAGATCATCAAGCTGAACATCGGCAATTTGGCCGTGTTCGGCTTCGATCCGCCTGACGAGATCATGCAGGACATGATCCGGAATATGTCCGGCGCCGCCGGCTATACCGACTCCAAGGGCCTGTTCGCGCCGCGCAAGGCGATCATGCACTACACCCAGCAAAAGAAGGTCGCGGGTGTCGGCATCGATGATATTTACCTGGGCAATGGCGCGTCGGAACTGATCGTCATGGCCATGCAAGGCCTGCTGAACAATGGCGACGAAGTGCTGGTGCCGGCCCCGGACTACCCGCTGTGGACGGCCGCCGTCAGCCTGGCCGGCGGCGCCCCGGTGCACTACATCTGCGACGAGCAGGCCGACTGGATGCCGGACATCGCCGACATGCGCCGCAAGATCACGCCGAACACGCGCGCCATCGTCGTCATCAACCCGAATAACCCGACCGGCGCCCTGTACCCGCGCGAAGTCCTGCTCGACATCATCGAGCTGGCGCGCCAGCACAGCCTGATCATCTACGCCGACGAAATCTACGACAAGGTGCTGTACGACGGCCACGTGCACGAATCGATCGCCGCGCTGGCCGACGACGTGCTGTTCGTGACCCTGAACGGCCTGTCGAAGAATTACCGTTCCTGCGGCTACCGTGCCGGCTGGATGGTGCTCTCGGGCGAGAAGCGCCACGCGAAAGACTATATCGAAGGCCTGAACATGCTGGCCTCGATGCGCCTGTGCGCGAATGCGCCGGGACAATTCGCGATCCAGACCGCGCTCGGCGGCTACCAGAGCATCGACGACCTGGTGGGGCCGGGCGGGCGCCTGCTGAAGCAGCGCGACCTGGCGTACAAGTTACTGACAGACATTCCGGGCGTGTCCTGCGTCAAGCCAAAAGCGGCGCTCTACATGTTCCCGCGCCTGGACCCGGCGATGTACCCGATCGCCGACGACCAGCAGTTCATCTGCGAGCTGCTGGCCGAGGAAAAGGTCTTGCTGGTGCAGGGCACCGGCTTCAACTGGACTACGCCGGACCATTTCCGGCTGGTCTTCCTGCCTAACTCCGACGACCTGACCGATGCTTGCGGCCGTATCGCCCGCTTCCTCGACGGTTACCGACGACGCCACGCGCGCTGAAACTGACACACTGCTCATGAATCCCATCAAAGTTGGCCTCCTCGGCATCGGCACGGTTGGTGCCGGCACCTTCAACGTCCTCCAACGCAACGGCGAAGACATCCGCCGCCGCGCCGGCCGCGGCATCGAGATCACCATGGTTGCCGCGCGCAACGTGGAGCGCGCTGCGCAATTGACCAACGGACAGGTCGAGATCGTCAACGATCCCTTCCTGGTGGTCGACAGCCCGGACATCGACATCGTCGTGGAACTGATCGGCGGCTACGAATTGCCGCGCGAACTGGTGCTGCGCGCGATCGCCAACGGCAAGCACGTGGTCACCGCCAACAAGGCCTTGCTGGCCCTGCACGGCAACGAGATCTTTGCCGCCGCCCAGGAAAAGGGCGTGATGGTCGCCTTCGAGGCGGCCGTGGCCGGCGGCGTGCCGATCATCAAGGCGCTGCGCGAAGGCCTGACCGCGAACCGCATCGAATCGGTGGCCGGCATCATCAACGGCACCACCAACTTCATCCTGTCCGAGATGCGCGACAAGGGCCTGGACTTCGCCACCGTGCTGAAGCAAGCCCAGGAGCTCGGCTACGCCGAAGCCGACCCGACCTTCGACATCGAGGGCGTGGACGCGGCCCATAAACTGACCATCATGTCGGCGATTGCCTTCGGCATTCCGGTGCAGTTCGACAAGGCCTACGTGGAAGGCATCAGCCAGCTGCAGGCCGACGATATCCGCTACGCCGAGGAACTGGGCTACCGCATCAAGCTGCTGGGCATCACCCGCCGCTCGCATACCGAGGGCGTGGAAGGGATCGAGCTGCGCGTGCACCCGACCCTGATCCCGGCCACGCGCCTGATCGCGAATGTCGAGGGCGCGATGAACGCCGTGCTGGTGCAGGGCGACGCCGTCGGCGCCAGCCTGTACTACGGCAAGGGCGCCGGTGCCGAGCCGACCGCGTCGAGCGTGATCGCCGACCTGGTCGACGTGACCCGCCTGGCCACCGTCGACCCGTATTGCCGCGTGCCGCACCTGGCCTTCCAGCCGAACCAGATGACCGACGTGGCGATCTTGCCGATGTCGGAAATCACGACCAGCTACTACCTGCGCGTGTACGTGAACGACCAGCTCGGCGTGATGGCCGACCTGACCCGCATCTTGGCCGACGCCGGCATCTCGATCGACGCCGTGCTGCAAAAGGGCAACCGCGGCGACGCGCGCACCGACATCATCATGATCACCCACCAGACCCGCGAAAAGCATGTCGATGCCGCCATCGCGCGCATCGAGGCGCTCGATTCGGTGGTGGGCAAGGTGATCCGGATCAGGCTGGAAACGCTGAGCTAAGGCGCCCGCGTGTGCCGTACGCCGCCGCGCTCAACAGGGCGGGCGGCTGGTGTCGGTCAGGCTCAGTTCAGCCAGGAATTCGTTATCGAACTCGTCCACGCTGGTGGGTGCCGTGGCGATGCCGTCGTCGTCGAGCGAGGCAGTGGTGAGCTCGAGCAGGTCTTGCTCGATGTCGTCGAACAGCGCATCGGGCGCGCTGTGGCGGAGGGTGGGGAGCTTGGGCGAATTCATCCGAGCATTCTACTCACGCTGCACTGCACAACAAGGCACACCGATGCCGCGTTTGCGTTGTCTCAAGCGTGAAATGGCGGTGTCAACCGAACTTCCCGTTCGCTTTTCGATACACGGTTCGTCAACCACGCGGGGCGTGCAAACGTGCTTGCTGGAACGCAAATGCGTGCAATTATCTGCACCGAACTTATTGCGCCGGTATCGCCTCGCGCTACCAACCGGTTTACCATCGGCGACGAAATTGCTGCACGGGAAATATTTGTATTCAAGCCCGGCCAGGTATTGTAAATTACACACCGCCCTCCGCCCAGACGCCAACGAGACCGAAGCATGAGCCAACCAAGCCAGTTTTCCCTGCTGACCCAGCGCCGTTTTTCCCATTTCTTCTGGACCCAGTTCCTCGGCGCCTTCAACGACAACCTGTTCAAGACGGCGCTGATGGTGGCGCTGACCTATGACGCGCTGTCCTGGACCACGCTCGCCCCCGGCCTGCTGAACAACCTGATTCCCGGCTTGTTCATCCTGCCTTATGTCGTGTTTTCCGCCACCGCCGGCCAGATCGCCGACAAGGTGGAAAAGGGCAGGCTGGCGCGCTTCGTCAAGCTGCTCGAGGTCGGCATCATGCTGGTGGCCGGCATCGGCTGGATGACCCACACGCTGTGGCTCTTGATCGCGGCCGTGGTCGGCATGGGCGTGCATTCGACCCTGTTCGGGCCGGTGAAATACGCTTACCTGCCGCAGCACCTGAAGCCGGAAGAACTGGTGGGCGGCAATGGCGTGATCGAGATGGGCACCTTTGTCGGCATCCTGCTGGGGCAAGTGCTGGGCGCCTTGCTCGTGGTGCACAAGCCTTGGGGCATCGAGCTGGTGGCCGGCGCCAGCCTGGCGATGGCCGTGCTCGGCCTGGCGACCAGCTGGCGCATCCCGGCCTCGCCGGCGCCGGCGCCGGAACTGCAAGTGAGCAAGAACTTCATTGCCGAGTCGATCCGCAATTTGCGCTTCTCGGCCCAGAACCGCACGGTGTTCCTGTCGATGCTCGGCAATTCCTGGTTCTGGTTCTATGGCGCCCTGGTGCTGTCGCAATTCCCGTTGTACGCCAAGGACTACCTGCACGGCGACAACAGCGTATTCGTGCTGCTGCTGACGGTGTTTTCGCTGGGTGTGGGCGCCGGTTCGCTGCTGTGCGAAAAGCTGTCGGGCCACAAGGTCGAGATCGGGCTGGTGCCCTTCGGCGCGATCGGCCTGTCGGTGTTCGGCATCGACCTGTATTTCGCCAGCCTGGCCTATACCAACACGGCCATGGTCGACGCGATGGCGCTGCTGCAGCTGGCCGGCACATGGCGCATCCTGCTTGATGTAGTGCTGATCGGCGTCTTCGGCGGGCTGTTCATCGTGCCGCTGTTCGCCCTGATCCAGACCCGCTGCGACCCCAAGCACGTGTCGCGCACGATTGCCGGCATGAACATCCTGAATGCGATCTTCATGGTGGCGGCCGCCGGCGTCGCCATCCTGCTGCTGGGGCAGGGCTTCACGATTCCGCAGATGTTCCTGGTCACCGCCTTGCTGAACGCCGTCGTGGCGCTGTACATCTTCTCGCTGGTGCCGGAATTCCTGATGCGCTTCCTAGCCTGGCTGCTGATCCACACCATCCACCGCGTGAAAACCGTCGACGTGCAGCGCATCCCGGACGAAGGCCCGGCCGTGCTGGTGTGCAACCACGTCAGCTATGTCGACGCGCTGGTGATCGGCGCCGCCAGCCCGCGCCCGATCCGCTTCGTGATGGACCACCGCATCTTCAAGACGCCTTTCCTGGGCTGGATCTTCCGCACCGCGAAGGCGATTCCGATTGCGCCGGCCAAGGAAGATCCCTTCCTGATGGAGCGCGCCTTCATCGACATCGCCCAGGCCTTGCATGAGGGCGACCTGGTCTGCATCTTCCCGGAAGGCAAACTGACCCGCACCGGCGACATGAACGAGTTCCGCGGCGGGATCACGAAGATCGTCGAGCGCAGCAAGGTGCCGGTGATTCCGATGGCGCTGCGCGGATTATGGGGCAGCGTGTTCACGCGCGATCCAGGGAATGTGTTCGAGCGTTCCCTGACGCGCGGCCTGCGCTCGAAGCTGGCGCTGGCGGTGGGCGCGCCGGTGCCGCCGCAAGAGGCGACGCCGGAGTACCTGCATGCGCAGGTGAGCGAGCTGCGTGGCGAATGGAAATAGTGTGACAAAAACCCAAGACATTTTTCTGTCTCTGGTATAATTCTTGGCTAGTCGGGGCGTAGCGCAGCCTGGTAGCGTACGTGCATGGGGTGCACGGGGTCGGAGGTTCGAATCCTCTCGCCCCGACCAAGAGATTCAAGGAAAAAAGGCCAATCTTCGGATTGGCCTTTTTCTTTTTGGCGCCTGATTTACTTGAAGAAGCTGGTCGGCGTCACGCCGAAATGGCGCTTGAACATCGCGGCAAAGGCGCTTGGGCTGGCGTAGCCGCAGTCCAGCGCCACGTCGATGATCTTGTCGCCGTTCGCAATGCTTTGCAGTGCATGCAGCAGGCGCGCCTGTTCGCGCCAGGTGGCGAAGGTCATGCCGGTTTCCTTCACGAACATGCGGTGCAGGGTGCGCTCGCCGACGCCGATCGACGCCGCCCAGTCGGCCGCATTGGCAGCCGCAGCCGGATTGGCGCCCAGTTCGCGACAGAGCTTGCGCAGCCGTGCTTCGTGCGGCATCGGCAAGTGCAGCGGCAGCACGGGCGAGATGCGGATTTCGTCGAGCAGCAGGTCGATCAGGCGGGCGTCGCGTCCTTGTGGTTCCTCGGTCGGCGAAATGCGCACGGCCGCCACCAGCAATTCCCTCAGCAGCGGCGACACATTCATCACGCAGCTTTGAAGCGGCAGCGTCGGCACCTTGGCCACGTCGACGTAGGCCGTGCGGATCAGGACGTCGCCGGACATCGTGACGTTGTGGCGCAGGCGCGGCAGCATCCACAGGGCGCGGTTCGGTGTGACGACCCAGGAGCCGGCATCGGTGTTCACCAGCATCACGCCTTCGGTCGCGTACAACAGTTGCCCCGTCGGATGCGTGTGCCAGCCGGTGGAGGTGCCGGCCGGCCAACGGTTTTCCATGACGACGAGCGGACGCGGCAGATGGTCGAAGTGGGGGTGCTTCTCGGAGGGGTGAAGTGCCATGGCAGGAATTCTACAGGTGGTGGCAGCTTAGCGGGAGACGGCCATTCCCGGCTGGACTATCCTGCAAACATGCGCTGCTCGGTTCGGCCGAATCGAGCAGGGCGCCCTTCACCTTATCCGTTCTTCCATGACAGCCAACTCTTCCCAACTCAGCACGCCGGACGCGGCGCCGATCTCCCCTTCCGCCGAGAAGCCGCACGGCTTCCTGCTGCCCATCGTCGGTGGCGCTGCAGTCGCGCACCTGCTCAACGACATGATCCAGGCCATGCTGCCGGCGATCTTCCCCATGCTCAAGAGCAGCTTTGCATTGGACTTCGGGCAGATCGGCCTGATCGCGCTGGTCTACCAGATCACGGCCTCGCTGCTGCAGCCCTGGGTCGGGATGTACACCGACAAGCACCCGCAACCTTGGCTGCTGCCATCAGGCATGGTCATGACGGCAATCGGCATCGCCTTGCTCGCCACCGCCCACAGCTACCCGATGCTGCTGGTGGCGGCCGCCGTGATCGGCATCGGTTCCGCCACCTTCCACCCGGAAGCCTCGCGTATCGCGCGCCTTGGTTCGGGCGGCAAGTTCGGGACGGCGCAATCGACCTTCCAGGTCGGCGGCAATTCCGGCAGTGCGATCGGGCCGCTGCTCACGGCTGCGATCATCATTCCCCACGGCCAGGGCGCGGTGGCCTGGTTCTTGGTGGTGGCATTCGTCGCCATCCTGGTGCTCTATCGCCTGAGCATCTGGGGCCGCCACCATGGCGCGGCCAAGGCGAAGAGCCTGTCGCAAGGCCAGGGCGCGGGCCTGGACCGCGCCGGCGTGATCCGCGCGGTGGCCGTGATCTGCATCCTGATGTTCGCCAAGTTCGTCTACATTGCCTCGTTCACCAACTACTTCACCTTTTACCTGATCGAGCGCTTCGGCCTGAGCGTCCAGCATAGCCAGATGTTCCTGTTCATGTTCCTGGCAGCCGTGGCTGCCGGTACCTTTGCCGGCGGACCGGTGGGCGACCGCATCGGCCGCAAGGCGGTGATCTGGATTTCCTTCCTGGGCGTGGCGCCGTTCGCGCTGGCCCTGCCTTACGCCAATTTGTTCTGGACGGCGGTGCTGGCGATCGCCATTGGCCTGGTGATGTCCTCGGCCTTTGCGGCGCTGGTGGTGTATGCCCAGGAAGCGGTGCCGGGACGCGTGGGCATGGTGTCGGGCCTGATGTTCGGGCTGATGTTCGGTATCGGCGGCATCGGCGCGGCCGGGCTGGGCGAGCTGGCCGACAAATTCGGCATCGTCTGGGTATATGGCGTGATTTCCTTCTTGCCGCTGTTGGGTCTGGCGACGGCTTTCCTGCCGAACGCGCGCAAGACCCGGACCTGACGCGCCGTACCGGAAGGGAATCGAAGCGGCAAATATTTAGCCGCTTCAATTTAGTTCCCTTGGCTCATCGGTTTTCTGCGCGGGTTTCGATATCGCGCAATGTTGCTCACTGCCTGTACCTTGTTCGCAACGGTTGGGCTCGTTAGATTGGGCGTTCCGCCAAACCAGCCGCAGTCGCGGCGCTGGCGGCGACCCCAACAACGAGGAGCAAATATGAAGATGCAGTCGCTGTTCTTGTCCGACCCGGTTCCTTCTTCGCCACGTTCGTCCAAGCGCCTGCGCAGCCTGCTGGCCGCCGGTACGCTGGCGCTGGCCAGCCTCGCGCTGCCGTTCAGTGCCCACGCCGACCAGGGTTTGTGGGACGCCAGCCAGCAATGGGTCGGCACCTGGGGCACGGCCCCGGCCGGGCCGCCGCTGCCGGCCGCAACCCAGACCTTCACCGACCAGACCCTGCGCCTGATCGTGCACACCAGCATCGGCGGCAAGCAGGTGCGGATCCGCGTGTCGAACGAACTCGGCAGCACGCCGCTGCGCATCGGCGCCGCCCATATCGCGCTGCGCCAGGCCGGCGCCGACATCGTGGCCGGCAGCGACCGCGCGCTGACCTTCAGCGGCGCGACCTCGATCACGGTGCCTGCCGGCGCCCCGGTGTTGTCCGACCCGGTCGACCTGGGCGTGCCGGCCCTGGGCGACCTGGCTGTCAGCCTCTACCTGCCGGGCGAAGTCCAGGCCACCACCATCCACGGCTCGGCCTTCCAGACCAATTACGTTTCGCTGCCGGGCAACTTCACCGCCTCGGCCACGCTGCCGACCCAGCGCACCATCACCTCCTGGCCTTTCCTGACCGAAGTCGATGTCAGCGCACCCGGCGCCGGCGCAATTGTCACGCTGGGCGATTCGATCACCGATGGCGCCGTGACCACGGTCGACGCCAACCGCCGCTGGCCGGATTTGCTGGCGCTGCGCCTGCAGACCACGCGTGACAGCGCGAGCGGCGGTGCCGGCAGGGCCGCTGCCGCCCAGGCCGGACCAAGCGCCGCTGCTCCGGCATTGCGCGCGCTGAACAGCCGCCTCGGCGTGGTGAACCGCGGCATCGGCGGCGACCGCCTGCTGCGCGACCCTGGCGAGCAGCCGCTGTTCGGGCGCGCTGCGCTGGTGCGTTTCGACCGCGACGTGCTGGCGACGAGCGGCCTGCGCCACCTGATCGTCCTGATTGGCATCAACGACATCGGCCACCCGGGCACCGGCACCATCCCCGCCACCGACACCGTGACGGCGCAAGACCTGATCGCCGGCTACCGTCAATTGATCGCCCGCGCCCACGCCAAGGGCATCCCGGTCTACGGCGCCACCCTGACGCCGTTCGAGGGCACTGTCTTCCCCGGCTACTACACGCCGGAAAAGGAAGCGGTGCGCCAGGCCGTGAATAACTGGATCCGCGGCAGCGACGAGTTCGATGCCGTGATCGACTTCGACCGCGCCGTGCGCGACCCGGCCAACCCGACGCGCATGCTGCCGACCTACGACAGCGGCGACCACCTGCACCCGAACGACCTGGGCATGCAGGCGATGGCGAACGCGATTCCGCTCGAACTTTTCCGCAGCAGCGGCGCCGCGTTGGCGCCGGCGGGGCAGAAGCTGCGCAAGTAAGCGATCGGGGGCGCGCGTTGCAGGCGTGCGGCAGCGTCGTCAGGACATGCGCACCTCCTTCCTTCTGTAGGGTTCGGTCTGCTTGAGCAGGCTGCAGACCGCGTCAACCACCCGGCTCGGCGCAAGCTTTTCCAGGCAGCCGTGCTCGCCTGGCTGGCAGGCGCAGTGCTCGCCGTGGCGGCAGTCCTGGTGCAACACGCGGCTCGCCACCCGCCACGGCGCGTGCAGTGGATCCGCCGGCGCGTTGAGGGAGACCACCGGCGTACCCACCGCCGCCGCCAGCTGGGCGGGGCCGCTGCTGTTGCTCACAACCAGCGAGGCTTGGGACAGCAGGGCGCCCAGTTCACCAATGTGCAATTGCGCGGTAAACGAGGGCAGCCGCGCGCAATCGCTCCCGCGCATCCGATCGACCAGCGCCGCCTCGTGCGCGGCGCCGGCAAACACCAGCGGACAGTTCACCCGCGCGCCCAGCTCGCGCACCAGGCTTTGCCAGTGCTGCAGCGGGTAACGGCGCGCGAGTGCGCCGGCGCCAGGGTGCAGCACCAGCCAGCGTCCGTCCGGGTCGATGCCGGTTTGCCTCAGCCGGCCGCGCACCATGTCGATGTCGGCAGGCGCGGGCGTGAACGCCAGGCGCTCGTCGGCAAGCTCGGCGCCGACGTGGCGCACCAGGTCGAGCTGGCGCTGCACGGCATGGCGCATCATGGCGCCCGGTTCCGGGTCGGCGATCCAGTCGCTCAACAACTGGTAGGGATTTTCGCGGCAATACCCTAGGCGCAAGGGGATGCCGGCAAGCTGGCATAGCAAGGCAGCCGGCAAGGCGCTCTGCGTGTAGCAGGTAAAGATAACGGCGGCATCGAAGCCTTGCCCAGCCAGGGTAGCGATCCAGTCGCGTTCCCGCTCCGGCCGCAGGGCGGCGCTGCCTTGCGTCCACGGCGCCTCCCAGGCAATGGCGGCGTCGACATCGTCGAGGTAGGGCGCCAGCGCGGCCCCTGGCGGTGACGCCAGCAAGGTCAGGCGTCGGTCTGGATGCTGGGCGCGCAGCGCACGCAGGGCCGGCGTGCACATCAGCACGTCGCCAGGCGCGTCGAGGCGCACGCACAGCACATGACGGGCATCGGTCCAGGGCTGTGTCATTCGTTGTCGTGGTTGGCGATGAGCACGGCCGCCGCATACAGGTCGGGCGCCATGCGGGTGGGGATGCGGCGCGGACCGAGGCGCCATTCGCTTTCGTTGCCGTTGTCGAGCAGGATGGTGCGGCAGCCGGCGCGGTTGCCCGCTTCGACGTCGTGCAGGATGTCGCCGATCATCCACGACGAGCGCAAGTCGACGCCGTGTTCCATCGCGGCTTTCAGGAGCAGGCCGGGCGAGGGTTTGCGGCAATGGCAGTCGATGGCATAGCGCGCGACCGTGCCGCCCGGGTGATGCGGGCAATAGTAGAAACCGTCGAGCATCAGGTTTTCGCGGAACAACAAGTCGGCGATGCGGTCGCCCACCACGTGCATCGCGTCTTCCGGAAAGCGGCCTTCGGCGATGCCGGACTGGCTGCTGACGACGAACAGACGATAGTCGAGCTTGACCAGCAGGCGCAGCGCGGGGCCGGCGCCGGCGGCCAGGCGGATGCGGCGCGGTTCCACGTTGTGCGGCAGCTTGTCGATCAGGGTGCCGTCCTTGTCGAGAAAGATTGCTTTCATGTCAGGGCCTGGGAGTCGGGTTCGGATGAGGGCGTGCAGTCGGGTGCACGCCTGCTAGGCGCCCGTCACATGGCGCAGCGCGGCGTCCCAGTCGGCGCTGAAGCGTTCGATCGAGAAGCGTTCCTGGGCGCGGCGGCGCCCGGCCTGGCCGATGTCGCGCGCCAGCGAAGGGCTGCGCAACAGTTCGCGCATGCATTCATCCAGGCGCGCGAAGCGGGTGTCGGAATAGCCGTTGGCGCCGTCTTCGATGACGGTGGCCATCTCGGCGGTGGCAAGGGCCACCACCGGGATGCCGACCATCATGGCCTCGATCACGGCCAGGCCCAGGCTGGCATAGCGGATCGGGCTGAACAGGAAGCGGTAGTGCGCGGCGAACGCCGGCAATTGCGCATGCGGAATGGCGCCGATGCCGCCCAGTTCTTCGGCGTCGGTGCCGACCAGGTCGAGCGGCAGCTCGGCGCGGGCGCGCAGGAACAGGTCCGCCCCCATGCGCCGGCCGCGCCGGGCCAGCCCGTTGCCGATCACCAGGCCGCGCTCGAGCTCGCCGCGGTAGCGCACGTTGTCGGGCACCAGCACGCCGTGTTCGATGACGGTGGTAGGCGTGCGCCCGTTATTCCACATCAGCTCGTTGAAGGGCGTGACGTGCACCAGCAGCACGCCTGGGTCGTCGACCGGGTGCGGCGTATCGGTGGGGTGGGCGCGCGGCGGCGCGTGTTCGAGGTAGATGCGCGGCAGCGCGCGCTGCGCCGGGGTCAGGAAGGCGTACTGGTCCTTTTCCCACTGGCGCGCGTCCTGGAACAGGATGCAGTCGAACTCGCGGCCGCGCAGCTGCGCCACCGGCAGCGCGTGCACGTTGTCGCCCCAGGGGAAGGGGCCGCCCAGGCCGCCATAGCCGGGTGGGCCGCCGGGCTTGGACAGGACGAAGAAGTCGTGCGGCGCCTGCGACAGGTAGTACAGGTAGCTGTCGTGGGTCTGCCAGGTCAGGACCTTGAGTCGGCGCATGGGAACCTCAGGTGAAGCGAACGCGGTAGCGGATGGCTCCGGCCAGGCGCCAGAACACCGCCAGCGGAGGGATCAGGGCCGAGGTGACGATCATCTCGGCGATGTGGGAAGCGGTTTTCGCGGTGCCGCGCAGGCGCTGCAGGCACAGGCGCGCAGTGAGCGCCAGCCAGGCCAGGCCGGCCAGGGCGAACACGGGGGCGCTGCCCGCCAGCCAGCCGGCCAGGGCCAGCAGCATGGCGGCCACGGCCAGGTAATGGCTCCAGCGCGGCGCCGGCTCGACCTTGGCGCGGTACAGGCCGGGATGCTTCTTGTAGAGCAGGGCGTCGAACACGGCGCGGCGCGTGTGCAGCAGGCTCACGCCCCAGGGTGCCGGGCGCAGCGGATGGACGACCAGGGCCTGCGGCGCGCGCACGATGCGCGCCTCGATGCCGAGCAGGCGGAAGTGCAGGTCGCTGTCTTCGCGGCAGGGTTCGGTGAAGCGCTCGTCGAAACCGTCCAGGCGTTCGAGGATGCTCTTGCGGCAGAAGCAGTTGGCGGCCACGAACTCGGCGGTCTCGAGCTGGCGCGCGCTGCGCTGGTAATCGGTGGGCGTGGCCGGCAAGGGCATTTCCACGCGCCCGCACAGGACGTCGACGTCGTGGCCGAAGGCGGCCAGCCCTTGCGCGAGCCAGGTGGGCGAGGGCACGGTGTCGTCGTCGGTGAAGGCAATGATCGAGGCCTGGGCCGCGCGCCAGCCGAGGTTGCGCGCCGCCGCCGGGCCGTGCTGGCCGGCATTGGCAAGGTACACCAGGCGCGGGCCGCGCTCGACGGTGCGGGCGCGCCAGCCGGCCACCAGGTGCAGGGTATTGTGGTTCGGATCGTCGTCGACGACGATTACCTCATAGGCACCGGCGGGCAGGGTCTGGCGCGTGAGGGCGTCGAGGCAGCGGTCGAGCAGGTCCATGCGGCCGCAGGTAGGCACGACCACCGACACGCTGTAGGCCAGTCCGAGCGGCGGCCCGAGGCCGGTGCCGACCGCTCCTCCATTCGTTTCTTGCATGCTCGCCTCCCTGTTCGACGCGGTGCGCACTAATCAGGGTGGTTCGATCCCGCGGCCAACGGTCGAGTTCCTATGTGATGGCCTGTCCTGAATCTGCATCAAGTAGCGGCGTCGGCCATCAGCGGGTGGATGCCGGAACGGTCGCTATTTCCCAGATTGAGAAGGATTTGTCCTACGTCGAAAGGCTGAGTCACAAGACTCGGCAGTGATTCGGGCGGCATGAAACCATGCCGGCCAGAACGTCATGCAGGGGCGGCACGGACATAAAAAAACCGGCCACCTTGCGGCAGCCGGTCAAGCACCCCGGCCGAAGCCAGGGCTTATGGGAGCTGGTTAGTGTCCGGACTTACTTGCGCGAGAAGCCGGTGTCGTCGTCCATCTTGCGGTCGCCCGCCAGGCGGTTGGCGCCGGCCGGGCTCTTCGGATAGCCGCCGGCCGCATCGTTCGACTGGTGCACTGGATTCGGTTCGTCCTTCATGCTGGCGCCAGGCTGCCATTCCTGGTCCTCGGTGCGCGGACCCGAATTGCCCGGGCTGCGCGGCAGGCCGCCGGCAACGTCGTTCGACTGGTGCACGTCGGGGCTTTGTTCGCGCTCCTGCTCCCCGGTTTGCGAACCGCTGCGGTCGGTGCTGTCTTGCCTGACCCGTGCAGGCGAACGCGGCAAAGGCTCATCGCGCTGGCTGTTGCCGGCCTGGGCCGATTGCATGGCCTGGCTACCGTAGGCAGGCTCTGAAGCGGGTTGCGAAACGCCATGGTGATGGCCGAGCGAGCCGCCCTGCAGCTCGGGCTGGCGCGGATCCTGGGGATTCATGCGTTCGGCAGCCTGGGCATTGCCGGCGTAACCGCCCTGGTGCGGGGCCACCGACACGCCGCCGCCGGAGCGGTGGCCGCCCACGGGCTGCTCGAGTTCGCCCCAGGCCTGGGAATGCTGTTCCATCTGGCGCTGGTGGCTGTCGCTGATGCTTTGCGTGGGGCCGCTGCCGCCGCTTTGCTGGGTCTGCATCGAGCCGCCCGGCAGTTCCCAGCGGCTGCTTTCGTCGGTCCATGGCCCGGGGGCCGCGCCGCTTTGCTGGTTGGCCATCTGGTCGATGCCCTGGCGGCCCTGCTGTTGCGAGGCGCCTTGCGGATAGGTGTGGTCGAGCGGGGCATCCGGGGCGGTCTTGCCCTTGGCATTCGCATTCCACTTTTCGTTGCCGCCGTTGTTGGTCTGGTTGTTCATTTCGCTGCGTTGGTTCGCATCCATGACGTTTCCTTTCACAAGACTGGGTTGCTGGTGCGGGCCGCTGGCGCCGCCTGATCCCCTCATGATGCGCGCGCCTTCCGACATCCTGTATAGGAAGACGCAGCGGTAGTGTGTAGGACTACAACTGATGGGCATTTTTGCCTATTGACACTAGGTTTCATAAGTGCATTTTCTCTTGCGTGAAGTCCTACAAAGTCATCTGAAAACGTCCTATACCCTCATCCAATTGCCCTGCCTAAGATGATTCAACCGAACGCTCATCGGCGCATAGCAGCCGGGTACGGGCGGTAGCCTGCCGCAGGACGCGGCGGTTTTACAAGTGAACAGGGAGAACACGATCATGGCTTCGAGTAACCAAGGCAATAAACAGGGCGGCAACCAGTCCAACAGCCAGAGCACGAGCGGCACCCGCAACCGTGGGTTCGCGTCGATGGACCCGGCACGCCAGCGCGAGATCGCCAGCCAGGGCGGCAAGGCAGCGCACCAGAAAGGCACTGCGCACGAATTCACTTCGGAAGAAGCACGCCGTGCCGGCAGCATGAGCCATGGCAACCGCCAGTCGGCCAGCGCCGGTTCGGCCAGCGGTTCGCGTACCTCGTCGAAGAGCCGCAGCACCAAGTAAGGCTGGCGCGACGATAACGCAAGGCATGTCATCCGCCGATCGGGGCGGTTGGCAAACACAAGGGTGAGCGTGCTGCACACCCTGGAAAACGGGGAGCCGCGTGCTCCCCGCTTTCTTTCCATGATCGTTTCTAAATGCACACAATTCGGCGGTGGGATCAGGTAGAATCGCTGCGCCTTTTTAAAACAATCTGAGGAACCTCGTCGTGAAAGAAGCGGTCATTCGTCAAGTCAAGAGCATGTCCATGTCCTGCGATCGCGTAGGCAATTCGCTGCTCGCGAAATTCTCGTCCCATGGCGCCACCGACGTTTGCCTGCACATCCCCGCGAGCATCGTGTTCTGGCTGAACAAGCACCTGCCGGTGAACCAGGACCCGACCCTGCAGGCCCCGCCGGCGCCGCCGCAGATCACCCAGTTCGATTGGGAAAACCCGAACAACCCACGCGCGATCAGCCTGAACTGCCGTGAACTGCCGGGCAAGCTGCGCATGGCGTTCAACCTCGACCGCAAGCCCGACCTGGTGCTGGTGCTCGACCGCAGCAATGTCGAGCTGCTGCGCCAGATCCTCATGATGTACAGCCGCGAACTGATCGACCTCGACGCGTAAGCACGGATCATCCCTGCTCAGCGGGGAGAGGGCATGGCGCTTCCGAATCCAGTATCATGATGGACTTTGTGAACGGGCCAAAAAGGGATCAGCCATGCCTATCAAAATCAGCCAGCATTTCGACTCCGGCGCCATCGAGGTGGTCGCAGCCGAGAACGCGAAACAGATCGATGTGAACCTGCGCCGCGACAACAACGCGGACATCCACCAGTGGTTCCACTTCCGCCTGCAAGGCGCGCGCGGACAGGCCTGCACGATCCGTTTCCTGAATGCCGGCGGGGCGACCTACCCCAAGGGTTTCGACGGCTACGAAGTGGTGGCCAGCTACGACACCGAGAACTGGTTCCGCGTGCCCACCAGCTTCGACGGCCAGGTCATGACCGTCAACCACACCCCCGAACTCGATAGCGTCTACTACGCCTACTTCGAACCCTACACTTGGGAACGCCACCTGCGCCTGCTGGGCGAAGTCGCGGAAAACCCGATCGCACGCGTGCACGACATCGGCACCACGGTCGACGGCCGCGACATGAACCTGGTCGTGATCGGCAATCCGAACGCCGAGAAAAAGATCTGGGTTATCGCGCGCCAGCACCCGGGCGAAACCATGGCCGAGTGGTATGTCGAGGGCATGATGGATGCGCTGCTCGACGACGCCAACCCGGTGGCGACCAAGCTGCTGCAGCGCGCCGTGTTCTACATCGTGCCGAACATGAATCCGGACGGCTCGGTGCGCGGCAACCTGCGCACGAACGCCGCCGGCGCCAATTTGAACCGCGAGTGGATGACCCCGTCGCCCGAGCGTAGCCCGGAAGTGCTGTGCGTGAAGAACAAGATCCACGAGATCGGCGTCGACATGTTCTTCGACATCCATGGCGACGAAGCACTGCCCTACAACTTCGTGGCCGGCAACGAGATGCTGTCCGACTTCGGCCCCGAGCACCAGGCGCGCCAGGATGCCTTCGTGCGCGGCTACATGGCGGCCAGCCCGGACTTCCAGAACGTGTACGGGTATGCCGCCAGCAAGTACAACGAAGAACTGCTGACCCTGGCCTCGAAGTACATCGGCCACACCTTCAAGTGCCTGTCGCTGACCCTGGAAATGCCGTTCAAGGACAATGCCGATTTGCCGAACCCGCACACCGGCTGGAACGGTGCGCGCAGCGCAGCGCTGGGCGCGGCGCTCCTGCAGCCTATCCTGCAGTCGCTGGATTAAGCCGATGGGCGTCGAGATCGAACGCAAGTTCCTGGTTGCAGGCGAGGCCTGGCGCACGCTGGGCAAATCAACCCTGCTGCGCCAGGGTTACCTGAGCACGGACGCCAGCCGCACCGTGCGCGTGCGCATCGACGGCGAGCGCGCCTTCCTTACCATCAAGGGCAAGAGCGAGGGGATGAGCCGCGGCGAGTGGGAATACCCGATTCCCGTGCAGGATGCCGCCGAATTGCTGGACGGCCTGTGCCAGCAGCCGCTGGTCGAGAAAGTGCGCCACCGCATCGCCAGCGGCGCGCACACCTGGGAAGTCGACGAGTTCCTGGGCGCGAACGCCGGCCTGGTCGTGGCCGAGATCGAGCTGGCGTCGGAAGACGAAGCCTTCGACCAGCCCGACTGGATCGGCCGCGAAGTCACCGGCGACGCGCGCTACTTCAATTCCAACCTGATTCGCCAACCCTACTCGCAATGGAAGGACCCGCTATGACCACATTCACCCGGCGCAGCGCGCTTGCCCTGGCACTCGCGTTGTTGCTGCCGGCAGTCAGTGGTGCTGCGGACAAGCCAGCCTACTTCCCGCCAGCAGGCGAGTGGGCCCGCAAGGCGCCCGCCGAACTCGGCATGGACCCGGCCGCACTGGCTGCGGCCATCGGGTACGCGCAAGCGCACGAGACCGAACGGGCCCTCGATTTTTCCGACCAGGACAAAACTTTTGGTGCGCGCCTGGGTTCGATGCCGACGCGCCGTGCGCACACCAACGGCGTGGTGATCTACAAGGGGTATGTGGTGGCCGAGTTCGGCGACACGCGTTTCGTCGACCCGACTTATTCGGTGGCGAAGAGCATGCTGGCGACGGTGGCCGGCGTGGCCGTGCGCGATGGCCGCATCGGACCGCTCGACGAGCCTGTGGCCAAGCGCGTGAACGACGGCGGCTATGCGTCCCAGCGCAATGCCCAGGTCACCTGGAAGCAGCACCTGCAACAGGAAACCGAGTGGGAAGGCAGCCTGTGGGGCAAGAACGCCGATTTCGTCGGCAAGGAAGCCTTCGGTGCGGGCGAGCGCAAGCCGCGCGTCTTGGCGGCGCCCGGCACGCACTACGAGTACAACGACGTGCGCATCAACCGCTTCGCGCTGTCGCTGCTGCGCGTGTTCGACAAGCCGGTGCCGGAAGTGTTCCAGGAACAGGTGATGGACCCGATCGGCGCCTCGAACAGCTGGAAGTGGCTGCCTTACACCAACAGCTACGTCGAGCTGAACGGCAAGCTGGCGCCCTCGGTGAGCGGCGGCACGCGCTGGGGCGGCGGCATGTGGATCGATTCCTGGGACATGGCGCGCTTCGGCTACCTGTGGCTGCGCGGCGGCCAGTGGAACGGCCGCGCGATCCTGCCGGCCGCCTACGTGAAGGACGCCCTGGCGCCGAGCGCGCATGGCCCCGACTACGGCTACCTGTGGTGGCTCAACACCAAGGGCAAGAACCTGCCGGGCTTGCCGGCGAACGCCTATGCGGCATTGGGTGCGGGCAGCAACACGATTGTCGTCTCGCCCGACCACGACCTGGTGGTGGTGTGGCGCTGGCATGCGGGCAACCCGGCCGAGTTTGCCAAGCGCGTGATCGCGGCGATCCGCTAGGTTCCAGACCAGCAGATAAGACATCGCCCGCTACCGCCGTCAGGCAGTAGCGGGCGATGTCGTTAACACGCTTGCGGCTTAGTGGAAGTGCTCGCTACCGGCCGGGGTATCGTCCGGCATCTCGGCATGCACCAGCTCGCCCGACGGATCGGCGAACAGCGGCGCGCCGCAGTCGTCGCAATACTCGACCACATACTGCTCGTTGATGCGTTTGACGTGGGTGACGCCCGCTTCGTTCAGGTAGGCGATGATTTCGTTGACCGGCGTCAGGGGCGCGGGCAAGCCGCCGCCGAAACCGCCTTCCATTGGCGTGCCTTCCTCGTCTTCCTGGCCATACAGCGGCCAGACGATGCCGTACACCACTTCCGGGCTCTGGCGCAGCGTGAAGCCGACGCGGTATTCGTCGACCTGGCCCTCGGCCGCTTCCTCGCCGAAGCCGGCGATCACGGCGCGCAGGTCGGATGGCTCGAGGTCGAGCGTGTTGGTGAGGTAATGCACGGCGGCGCGGATTGACACCGGGCGGATCAGTTTATCGGCTTCGCGGCAGGCCACGTAATAGGCTTCCGGCAGCAGCAGCTCGACGCCGCAGCCCGGCAGCAGGCGCGCCACATTCGCGGTCGCCTGGTCGCGCCAGGCCGTCAAGGCATTGCTGCGCTCGGTGGCGAAGCTCAGCTGGTGCTGGGGTTCTTGCCAGCGGAACAGCGGGGCGCCGACCGGGGCCACGACGGCCACCAGCAGGTAGCGCGTGTCGGCCAGGAAGGGCGCCGTGTCCGGGGCGCGCACGGCCGGCTTGACGCTGCCGCCCTTGTGCGCGGCCGCGGCCAGCTTGTGGGTCAGCGCGTAGGTTTCGGCTTGGGTACGCGGCAGCTGGTCGATGGCGTACAGCGTCGGCGCCATGGCCACGCGTGCGCCTTCGGCCAGCAAATGGGCCGAGAAGTGCGCCTGCAGGGTGGTCAGCAGTTCCGATGGGATGGTGCCCGAGCCGATGGAAAAGCGGGTCCAGGCCAGGATGGGCGCGGCCACGAGCAGGGCTTGCCAGGTGACTTCGGCGCCGTCCTGCTGCTCGACCATCGTCGACGATTCGCTGACCGCTTCCACGCCATCCATCAGCACGTCGTAGGCGCCGAGTTCTTCCTTGAACAAGGCGTTGAGTGCGGCGTCGATGCTGTCCTGGTGGTTGGTCTTGAGCAGTTTCTGCAGCTGCGTATCCAGTTGCTTTTCCCAGGCCCGTTCTTCGACGCGGCTGGCCGATTGCACAATGGCCTGGGCAATGCTGGAGAGACGCTGGCTTTCTGCGGAGAGTTTGTGGGCTGAATCTTTGGAAGGACGACGCATGGCGCTAGGGAGTCTCTTTGTGAATAAGGGTGAGGATCGAAAGTCCAAGGGGTCATGATAAACCCATATCTCCGGTATTGTAGTTGATTCGGCCACATGCCATGAACACAACGGTTTGGCGCCGCCAAGTCTGGGCAGCCGACTTCGCATCCCAACAGTTGTGGCAAAAAGCGCACGTCTCCTCTGCCTCGCTACCGTAGAAATACGGGCTTGCCTGCCTCCCGGCTTGCCAAATACGGCAATAAAAATCATAATGCGAATCGTTCTCATTATATTTACGTATAAAGCGCGTCCGCGACGGCAACCCAGATAACAAAAACGATCCGACAACATGAACAAGAACGCAGTGCCAGCAAGCCAGACCCCCACTTCCTTCATCCGCAGCCGCAAGCACCCACGCAATGCACCCGCCTTCACCGGTCCGGCCCTGGCCGTGCTGGTCACGCTGGGCGCCCCTGCAGCCCAGGCCGACACCGGCCACAAGGACGTCGACCCGGCCGTTCCGGTGGTCGAAGTCAGCGGCGTCAACCGCCGTGACGTCCAGGCGCCGGTCGTCTCGAGTTCGGACAAGTTCACCGCGCCGCTGCTGGACACGCCCAAGTCGGTCACCGTCATCGGCCAGGAAGTGATCGCGCAAACCGCCGCCGTGACACTGGCCGATGCGCTGCGCACCGTGCCGGGCATCACCATCGGCGCGGGCGAGGGCGGCAACCCGGTCGGCGACAACGTCTTCATCCGTGGCTACAACGCCCAGACCGATACCTATGTCGATGGCATCCGCGACGCCGGCTCGCAGTCGCGCGAGATCTTCAACCTCGAGCAGGTCGAAGTCGTGAAGGGCCCGAACTCGGCCTACGGCGGACGCTCCTCGGCTGGCGGCGGCATCAACTTGGTCAGCAAGACGGCCCAGCTCGAGAACTTCTCGAACGCCACCGTGGGCCTGGGCAGCCACGACTACCGCCGCGTCACCGGCGACCTGAACCGCGCGCTCGGCAACGACATCGCCTTCCGCCTGAATGTGATGGCCCACGAAAACAACGTGGCCGGCCGCGACGTGGTCGGCGGCGAGCGCTGGGGCATCGCGCCGACGGTGAGCTTCGGCCTGAACGGTCCAACCAAGGCCATCCTCAGTTACTACCACCTGAAGACGAGCGAGATCCCGGACACCGGCATCCCGTTCAACAACCCCTTCTCGAGCGGCCCCAACGTGGCACTGAACGGCAACGGCACCCCGGTCAATGTCGACCGTTCCACCTTCTACGGCCTGGTGAACCGCGACTTCCGCGACACGAAAACCGACATCGGCACGGTCGACCTGCGCCACGACTTCGGCAACGGCCTGGTGCTGCGCAACGTCACGCGCTACGGCAAGACGAAGAACGACTACGTCTGGACCCAGCCCGACGACTCCAAGGGCAACGTCCTGTTGTACGGCACCGTCTGGCGCCGCACCAACACCCGCGTCACCGATACCGAGACCGCGGCCAACGCGACCAGCCTGTCGGGCAAGCTGATTACGAGCGGCATCAAGCACAGCTACAACGTCGGCGTCGAGTTCAACCGCGAAGAGACCGAACGCGGCAGCTATGTGTTCACGCCGGGCACCAACAACCTGCTGACCAACAATACCGTCTGCGCTACCTCGGGCGCGGCCACCGGCTACAACTGCGCGCCGCTGAACAACCCGGATCCCTACGACCCGTGGGTGACCACGCGCACGCTGTCGCCGGCGCGCACGGACATCGCCACCCGCACCCGCGCCGTCTACGGCTTCGACACCATCGAGTTCAACCCGCAGTGGCTGCTGAACCTGGGCGCGCGCTGGGACGATTTCTCGAGCGAACTGAACGTGAGCAATGCCCCGGCCTCGCGCGCCCGTGTCGAAAGCAGCTTCGATACCTACCAGGCCGGCCTGGTGTTCAAGCCGTCCGCGAATGGCAGCATCTACCTGTCCTGGGCCACCTCGGCCACGCCGCCGGGCAACGACGGCGGCGACGGCCTCGATGGCTTGACGGTCGCGATCCAGAACCTGGCGCCGCAGACCAGCAAGAACGTCGAGCTCGGCACGAAATGGGAAGTACTGAACCAGCGCCTGTCGGTGAACGCGGCCCTGTTCCAGAGCAAGATGAACAATGCCCGTGTCACCTCGCCGGACGGCACCAGCCAGAACGTCGGCAAGCGCGACATCCGCGGTATCGAGCTCGGCTTCTCGGGCAAGCTGTCCAATGCATGGCAAGTGTTTGGCGGCTATACCTACCTCGATGCCACGGTCGAGGACAATGGCTTCGTGAACACCGGCACCACCGCCGCGCCGGTGTGGACGCCGTCGCCGTACAACGGCAACGCCTTCCCGACCACGCCGAAGCACGCCGCTTCGCTGTGGACGTCCTACGCCTTCGGCAAGAGCATCACCGCCGGCGTCGGCATGAACTACGTCGACCGGGTCTACGCCAACGTCAACAACACGAAGTACGCGCCCAGCTACACCCGCTTCGACGCCATGGCCAGCTATGTGCTGAACAAGAGCGTGTCGTTCCAGCTGAACGTGCAGAACCTGGGCGACAAGGTCTACTTCGACCGCGTGTCGTCGCCGCACTATGCGGGCGTCGGCGCCGGCCGTTCGGCTACGCTCACGGCCAACCTGAAGTTCTAGGCTTCGCGCATGGTTTGCCGGGCCCTTCTCGCTCCAGGCGGGGAGGGCCTTTTGTTTTAACGAAAGGAATTCGAACATGATGGTGCATATCCCCGGCGTGCTGAGCCGGGAGCAAGTGGCGCACATGCGCAGGCAGCTGATTGAAACCGACTGGATCGACGGCCGCGCCAGCGTCGGCGCGCAAGGTGCGCAAGTGAAACGCAACCGCCAGCTGGCCGAGGGCTCGCCGCTGGCGCTGGAGCTCGGCGGGCAGGTGAGCGCGGCGCTGATGGCCAATCCGCTGTTCTTTTCGTCGGTGCTGCCGCTGCGCATCCTGGCGCCTTACTTCAACAGCTATGGCGGCGGCGAGCATTACGGCCTGCACGTGGATGGCGCAATCCGCGCCCAGCGCCCGGGCATGCCGGCCTTGCGCGCCGACGTCTCGACCACGGTGTTTTTGAGCGAGCCGGACGAGTACGAGGGCGGCGAGCTGGTGGTGGTCGACGCCTACGGCACGCACGAGGTGAAATTGGCGGCGGGCGATGCGATCGTGTACCCGTCGGGCAGCGTGCACCAGGTGCTGCCGGTCACGCGCGGCGAGCGGATTGCTTCCTTCCTCTGGACCCAGAGCATGGTGCGCGACGACGGCAAGCGCGCGATGCTGTTCGAGCTCGATACCCATATCCAGGCGCTGCGCGGCGCGCATGGGGAGTCGGAGGCCACGGTGGGCTTGACCGGGCATTATCACAACCTGCTCAGGATGTGGGCGGAAGTCTGAGCAAGGGGTTTGCTGGATGATGGTGGCTTCCCGTTGTTCCCGTTGATGCTGGCGTTGGCGTTTGGCAGGCAAAAAGCTGTTTGGCAGGAAGATGGCGGGGCCTTGGGCGCTGCGGGCCGGGCGCGGCGGGAGCAATTGATTTCAGTTACAAGCGTGCGGTGGGGGAGGTGGCAGCCTTTCACAGGCCCCTCGTGCAAACCTGTCTCGTTTGGCCTGTGCATCGTGTCCGTTTTTGTCTCGTTCTGTCTCGTAAAAAAGCGAGACAGAACGAGACAGGACACGACAGCTTGCGCACCCTGAACGGGACAGCGTTACAAGAAGCGTCGCTTGGGCACCCCCAGGGCCTGTCCTGGGGAGTCGCCAAGCGCTATATCTCAGAACGAATAATCCACCCGCGCATACATCGAGCGGCCGTTAATGCCGAACGGGCAGGTTTCCCAGCAGTGGGTAAAGCCCAGCGACGGGAAGGGATTGGTGTCGGATGCCTGCCAGCGCGTCGGGTAGGTGTCGAACACGTTGTTGACGCCGGCCGCCAGACTCAGCGCCTTGCTGAACGAATAGCGCGCGGTCAGGTCGACGATCCACTTCGCGTTCCAGGTCTGCACGTCCGGTGTGAAGCCCTGGCCCTGCACCTTGCCGAAGTAATTCGCGCGGACAGTGGCGTTCCACGGACCGGTGGTGTAGTCAGCCGCCAGCACGTGGTGCTGGCGCGGCTGGCCGCGTTCGATCAGGGTCACCTGCGCGTTGTCGAACAATTGTTCGCCTGTGAGGACCGGCGACTGCGAATGGCGGCTCTTCACCTCTGTCTTGCTGAAGCCCAGCTGGCCGGACAGCACCAGGGTCGAACCGGCGCCGCGCGTGGTGTGCTGGGCGGTCAGGTCGAAGCCGTCGGTGCTGGTGTCGATGGCGTTGGTAAAGAACTGGGCCTGGCCTACGCGCAGCGGCACCAGCAGGGCGCCGATCGGGCAGCGCACCGGGTCGATGCAGGTGCCGTCCTCGGCCTGGAGCACGCTCGAGAACACGATGCGGTCGTCGATGTCGGTCCGGTACAAATCGGCCGTGACCGAGAAGTTCTTGGCCGGGCGCAAGATCAAACCGACGCTGGCATTCTTCGATTGCTCTTCCTTCAGCGGCGAGATGCCGAAGGCCCGGGTCACGGCGCTGCCTTCGCGCGCGGTGAGCGTTTCGGTCAGCGTGCCGTCCTGGTTCAGGTTGGTCGAGACCGAGCTGTAGAACTTCTGCTGCACGCCGGGCGCGCGGAAGCCGGTGGATACGCTGCCGCGCACGCCCACCTGCGGCGACGGATCCCAGCGCGCGCTCAGCTTGCCGGTGGTGGTGGAGCCGAAGTCGGAATAGCGCTCGTGGCGCACGGCGGCGCCCACGTTCACCTGCTCGCCGAACTTGCGTTCCAGGTCGAGGTAGACGGCGATGTTATGGCGCGCATCGTCGACAGCGTTCGAGGGCGTGTAGCCGGGGAAGCCCTGGATGCCGCTTGCCGCGACGCCGCCGAAACGGTCGAGGATCAGCTTACCCGGGTTGTTGGTGCGGCCGTACTGGTAGGACACCGGGTCTCCGGCCACGATCTCGTAGCCGTCGCGGCGCCATTCGAAGCCCGTCGCCACGTAGAGCGGGGCGCCGCCCACCTGCACCGGCCCCTTGAAGTCGAGGTTGAAGGTGGTCTGGTTGAACTTCAGGGCGCCGGTGTCGGCTTCGAGCGGCGAATCGCGCAGGTTGTCTTCGTAGTAGTAGCTGACATTGATCGAATTGCGCTCGTGGAAGGCCAGTTCGCTGCGGCCATGGTTCACGCTCGCATCCAGGCTCCACTCGCCGCCCAGCTCGTGGCGGTAGCCGAATGCCAGCGAGGCATCCTTGACCGTGGTGACGATGTTCGGCAGGAAGCCGTTCGGGTAGATCTCGGGTACGGTGCGCGCATCCCCGGCAGGGCGGAAGAAGCCGCCGGAATCGCCCTTGCGCTTCGAGGCGCCGCCGAACAGGTAGAACTCGCCGCCGTTCGCACTGAGCGGCAGCGCCGCATTCACCCACAGGTAGGCATCCTTGGCATTGCTGTCGCCGATGCGCTGGGTCACGCGCGGCGGATCGACGCGGGCGGTGTCGACGCCGGCGCGGTTGGTCTCGTTGCGCTTGCGGCCTTCCAGCGAGAGGTTCAGGTAGCCGCCGTCGGCGCCCAGGGCAAAGCCCTTGTGGATGCTGGCCGAATAGGTGTCGCCATCGCCTTCGCTGGTGGTGCCGGCGTTGGCGCTGAACTGGCCGAGGTCGGCGCCTTTTTTCAGGATGATGTTGATGACGCCGGCAATCGCATCCGAGCCGTACTGGGCCGCGGCGCCGTCGCGCAGCACCTCGATGCTCTGGATCGCCGACAGGGGAATCGCGTTGATGTCGGTGCCGGCCGAGCCGCGTCCGATGGTCTGCTGCACGTTCACCAGCGCCTGCTGGTGGCGGCGCTTGCCGTTGATCAGGACCAGCAGCTGGTCGGGGCCGAGGCCGCGCAGGGTGGCGGGGCGGATGATGTCGGTGCCGTCGCTGATGAAGGTGGTGGTGAAGTTGAACGAGGGATCGAGGTCTTGCAGCACCTTGCCCAGTTCCTGCATGCCGGTCGACTGCATGTCCTTCAAATTCACCAGGCCCACCGGCACCGAGGTGTCGAGCGCCGTCTTGGCCTGGGTGCGCGAACCGAGCACGATCACCTGTTGCGGCGCTTCGATTTCTTGTGCTTGTGCCGGCCCGAAGGCGGCGATGATTGCGGAAGCCAGCAGCGCGCGTTGTAGCGTTTGTTTCTTCATTGTTCTTGTCCCCTGAATGTTTGTTTCGCCATCGAGTGCATCCGTGTGTCATTCGTACTGACAATTCATCATAACTAAATGTTATTGCTTGGCAAGCTTTAGTTATGTTGCATGCGAAAGCGTGGCCGGCTTGATACACTCGGCAATGTTGCTTGACATGAGAGCCGTGCGGGAATAGGCCGAAGAGCACGACGCTTCCCAGCTATATCGTTTGCTTTTACCCAACTGCATAGCTAGGATGGCTTTACCCTGTCTGCCGGAGCTGCCGATGTCCCGTATTGCAAAGCTGCTGTCCGCCCTGTCCCTGCTATTGCCGCTCGCCGCCACGGCAGCCTGCGAGGATCCCGCGGAGCCGGTCGACGAGCAGGGATTCGTCGCCATCAACGGCATCGAGCAATGGGTCACGATCAAGGGCCAGCGCTGCGGCAACCCCGTGGTCCTGTTGGTGCACGGCGGCCCCGGCAATCCGCTCACGCCCATGGCCCACAACGTTTTCGCATCCTGGGAAAAGGACTTCACCCTGGTACAGTGGGACCAACGCGGTTCGGGCATGACCTATGGCCGCAATCGCCCCGGCGAAGACGAAGCGCTGACGATGGAACAGCTGGGCGCCGACGGCATCGCGGTGGCCGAGTACGCGCGCCGCCACCTCGGCAAGCGCAAGCTGCTGCTGTGGGGCAGTTCCTGGGGCTCGATGCTGGGCATCCAGATGGCGCATGCGCAGCCGGCGCTGTTCGACGCCTACATCGGTGCGGTGCAGGTGATTTCGTACAAGGAAAACGAAACAGCCATGTACGACAAGCTGCTGGCGCTGGCGCGCGCCGCGAACGACAAGGACAGCGTCGGCAAGCTCGAAGCGCTGGGCGCGCCGCCCTGGACGAATCCGCGCGCCTTCGGCATCGTCCGCCGCGTCGACCGCAAGTACGAGGCGCTGGTCACCGATCCGGCGCCGGCCTGGTGGTGGAAGGCGGCGCCGCCGTACACGACGGCACAATACGAGGCCGACTACGCAGCCGGCGAGGATTATTCCTTCCTGCACTTCGTCGGCCTGAAAGGCGACGGCATGTTTTCCCGCTACGACTTGTACCGGATGGGAACGCGTTTTGCCTTGCCCGTGTACTTCGTCATGGGCCAGGAAGACATCCTGTCCGCGCCCGCGGTGGCGCGGCGCTATGTCGACCGGATCGCGGCGCCGCACAAGCGCTTCGTGATGGTGCCGCGCGCCGGCCACGACCCGAACGAGGCCATGATCGCCGCCCAGCTCCAGGTCTTGCGCGAAGCGGCCGCGCAGGCGCGCTGAGCGTTGCCGGCAAGAGCGGGCCAGCCCGCCCTGCCTGCATGGAACATCGTTTCAGGACTTGGCGGCACGCCGGCGTGCCGCAATGCCCGCACCCAGCATGGCGATGCCGAACAGGGCCAGCGAGCCCGGCTCCGGCACTTCGCCTTCGGTTTCGTTCAGCTTGAACTGGCCATTGCCGCCGATGAAGAAGTACTGGCCAGGCGCATTCGCATAATCCTCGCCATTGCAGCCGGCGCCCGTGAATCCGCCAAACTCGCAAGCGACTTCACTGACCAGGATGTCGGTCGGACTGGAGATGGCGTTCGCATTCGTGAAGGCAAAGGCGAGGATGGATTCTTGCGACAAATCGTCGCCATTACCCCTGAAGAAATAGCCCGATGCCAAAGAGCCTTCCGCCGCCTGGGCCCAGACGCTGACCTGGCCATTTTCGGTCGGGTTGCCGCTCGCATCGACCATCCCGCCGCCGCCGACCAGCACATTGAAGGTGCCGATCAGGTTGCCCCGGTCGGCGCCATAGATGCCTTCGGCGCTGCCATACTGGCCATTCACGGGATTCTGGTACATCCGGATGGTGCCGCCCGTAAAGCTGAATTGACCGTTGAAGGTTCCGGTGCCGAAACCTTCGAAGATGGCCGAGACATTTCCGCCCGGGTAGTTGATTGGGAAGAGCGCGCCGTTCGAGTCGGCCTGGGTGATATTGAACACCGCATATTCGCGGAAGGTAAAGCTGGTCTCGTCGGCGTTCGGACTGAGGGTAATGAAGGCGTTGCCGTTCACGTCCAGGTATTCGTTGATCTGTTGTCCGCTGTCGTAGCCGCCGCCGGTCGGATTGAATACCCATTCGTTCAACACCGTCTGCGCCTGGGCCGCGCCCATCGATACCGCCAGTGCCGTGCCCCAAGCCAATTTCTTCAGAAATTTCATGATCGCATCCTTGTCTGTGGTTGAGCGGTGCCCCCACCGCCAAACCAATCAAGCAAGCGCCGTACCCGTGTATTGACATCCTTGCAAATCAGGGACTTAGATGCGAATTTATTAACTGCAATTCGAAGAATGTAAAAAATTCCGATCTCAGCAGTAACGAATATTACTGCTCAGCCATATAGGCGTGCTATCGAAGAAGCATGAAAAAAGGGCCGGCCCCTTTTCGGGAACCGGCCCTTCCTGTCAAGCGAATGCGATTACGCAGCCAGCAGCTGGCGCAGCACGAATGGCAGGATGCCGCCATGCTTGTAGTAGTCGACTTCGATCGGGGTGTCGATACGCAGCAGCACTTGCACTTCCTGCGATTCGCCGTTTTCGCGGTGGATCACCAGGGTCGCCTGTTGCTGTGGCTTGATCTCGCCTTCCAGGCCCTTCAGGTCGTAGGTTTCCTTGCCGGTGATGCCCAGGGTCTCGACGCTGTCGGTGCCGATGAACTGCAGCGGCAGCACGCCCATGCCGACCAGGTTCGAGCGGTGGATACGCTCGAAGGAGCGGACGATGACGGCCTTCACGCCCAGCAGCTGGGTGCCCTTGGCTGCCCAGTCGCGCGAGGAGCCGGTGCCGTATTCTTCGCCGCCGAACACCATGGTCGGGGTGCCCGCTGCCACGTACTGCATGGCCGCGTCGTAGATCGACATCTGTTCGCCGCTCGGCTGGTGGATGGTGATGCCGCCTTCGACCGCGGAACCGTCGGCTTTTGCCGGGATCATGCGGTTCTTGATGCGCACGTTGGCAAAGGTGCCGCGCATCATGATTTCGTGGTTGCCGCGGCGCGAACCGTAGGAGTTGAAGTCGGCCTTCAGCACGCCGTGGTCCTTCAGCCATTTACCGGCAGGACCGTCTTCCTTGATCGAACCGGCCGGGGAGATGTGGTCGGTGGTGATCGAGTCGCCGAACACGCCCAGTGCGCGCGCGCCCTGGATGCCGGTGGCGGCCGCTTTCGGGGTCATCTCGAAGTCGCTGAAGAACGGTGGTTCGGCGATGTAGGTCGATTCCGGCCAGTTGTAGACTTGGCCTTCGGTCGTCGACACGCGTTCCCACAGGGCGCCAGGGTTGCCCTTGACGTCGGCATAGTTCTTCTTGAAGACTTCCGAGTTCATCGCGAAGCGCATCAGTTCGCCGATTTCCTGCGAGGTCGGCCAGATGTCGCCCAGGTAGACGTCGACGCCGTCGGCGCCTTTGCCGACCGGTTCGGTCATCAGGTCGCGCGTCATGTTGCCGGCGATCGCGTAGGCGACGACCAGCGGTGGCGAGGCCAGGAAGTTCGAACGGATGTTCGGGTGGATACGTGCTTCGAAGTTACGGTTGCCCGACAGGACGGCCGAGGCGACGATGTCGTTTTGCACGATCGCGGCGTTCAGTTCCGGGGTCAGGTCGCCGGCGTTGCCGATGCAGGTGGTGCAGCCGTAGGCGGTCACGCCGAAGCCCAGCTTTTCCAGGTAAGGCAGCAGGCCGGCGGCGGTCAGGTACTCGGTGACCACGCGCGAGCCAGGGGCCAGCGAGGACTTGATGTGCGGCGCCACGGTCAGGCCGCGCTCGACGGCTTTCTTGGCCAGCAGGCCGGCAGCCAGCAGCACGCTCGGGTTCGAGGTGTTGGTGCACGAGGTGATGGCGGCGATCAGGACGTCGCCGTTCTTCACGCGCACGCCGTTGGTGGTCTCGTAGACTTTCGACAGGTCGTCCGGGTTCTTGTTGAAGCCGTTCTCGGTGGTCGGCTTGCTGAACAGTTCGGTGAAGTTGTTCTTCACGTTGCCCAGCTCGATACGGTCCTGCGGACGCTTCGGGCCGGCGAGCGACGGGGTCACGGTCGACAGGTCGAGGGTGACGACGCGGGTGTATTCGATTTCGCCTTCCTGCGGGACGCCGAACATGCCCTGCGCCTTGTAGTAGTTCTCGAAGGCGGCCAGTTCTTCTTCGGTACGGCCGGTGCCGCGGAAGTAGTCGACCGTCGCTTCGTCGACCGGGAAGAAGCCCATGGTCGCGCCGTATTCGGGCGCCATGTTGCCGATGGTGGCGCGGTCGGTGGTCGACAGCGAGCGGGTGCCTTCGCCGAAGAACTCGACGAACTTGCCGACGACTTTTTCCTTGCGCAGCAGTTCGGTGATGGTCAGCACCAGGTCGGTTGCGGTGCAGCCTTCGCGCAGCTTGCCCTTCAGGTTGACGCCGATGACGTCCGGGGTCAGGAAGTAGACCGGCTGGCCCAGCATGCCGGCTTCGGCTTCGATGCCGCCCACGCCCCAGCCGACGACGCCGACGCCGTTGATCATGGTGGTGTGCGAGTCGGTGCCGACCAGGGTGTCAGGGTAGAAGGTGTCGCCCTGCTTCATGACGCCGCGCGCCAGGTATTCCAGGTTCACCTGGTGGACGATGCCGAAGCCCGGTGGCACGACGCCGAAGGTGTCGAAGGCCTGCATGCCCCATTTCATGAACTGGTAGCGCTCGTTGTTGCGCGAGAATTCCAGCTTCATGTTCAGGTCGAGCGCGCCCGGCTCGCGGAAGTGGTCGATGGTGACCGAGTGGTCGACCACCAGGTCGACCGGCACCAGCGGCTCGATCTTCTTGGCATCGACGCCCATCTTGTTGGCGACGTTGCGCATCGCGGCCAGGTCGGCCAGCAGCGGCACACCGGTGAAGTCTTGCAGCACGACGCGGGCCACGACGAAAGGAATCTCGTCGGTACGCTCGGCGGTCGCGCCCCAGTTCGCCAGCTGGCGAACGTGCTCTTCGGTGACCTTCTTGCCGTCGCAGTTACGCAGCACGGATTCGAGGACGATACGGATCGACACCGGCAGGCGCGACAGGTTCACGCCCAGGCTTTCGCCCAGTGCCGGCAGCGAGTAGAACTGGCCCGACTGGCCATCCGCGAGCGGGAAGTCCTTCAGCGTGTTCAGGGTGTTGCGAGACATAAGCTCTCCTTCAGTAGGGTCTCTTGTTATTGCTACTAAATAAATCGTCAGCCAGGGCGACGCGCAGTGTTCCTTGCGTCACCTTTTTGCATCAGCTTTTCTTGTCGTCCAGGGCAGCGGTCACCAGCGGCTTCGACTGCTCGGCGTTCTTGCATTCGTTGGCCAGCTGGCGGTTCAGCTTCGAGTCGAGCAGGATGCCCTTGGCCGGGATACCGATCCAGATCAGGCCATAGTTCTTGTTCTCGAAGCGCAGCGCGCCGGTGGTCGTGCCGACGCGTTCCAGGCGGTGCAGGCGCTTTTTCCAGCGCAGGGCGATGTGCGCGTCGTCTTTTTCGTTGGTGTAGATCGTGATCGCATTGCCCAGCTCGCAGGCGTAGTCGGTGACCTTGGTGTCGGTGATGTCCGGTTCGGCTTCATCGACGGTGGCCGCGACAGCGGCCCCGGCGGCGCCTGCTGCCACGACCGCAGCGGCTTTCTTGCCCTTGGAAGATTTTTTGGTTTGCGCCTTTTTTACAACATCGGCGGCTTTCGGATGGTTCTTTTCAGGTGCTGCCGATGCCGGGGCGGCGCACAGGCCGAGGGCCGCGAGCATGAAAGTGCCGGCGGCGAGGAGGTGTTTGACTGGGGTGGCCATTAGTGGAGTTCCGTTTGGTTGACGATTGCCGCCGCGGATTCAGGCAGCGCCAGGCCGGCCAGCTTCGCGCGCTGCAAAACGGTCCAATAATATCGGTAGCTGGCGCGGTCGTGCAAGCGCCCATGCTGAGCGATCGGTCCCCAATTTACCGCCATCGCTTCCTGCAGGATGTTGGTGGCTTCGTTCACCTCCGACAGCCTTGGCGTGAACGCCTTGATGATCGGCTTGATCTGGTCCGGGTGGATGCTCCACATGCGCGTGAAGCCGAATTCGGCCCCAGCGCGCTGTGCATCATTCGCCACAACCGCGCTGTCCTTGATTTCGGTCGTCACATTATGCGAGGCGACCTTGCCGTGCGCATGACATGCCGCAACCATTTCCAGCTTGGCGCGGACAACCAAAGGGTGCGAAAACTGTCCCGGCGTGCGCATCGCACTGGCGGGAATCGCGCCGTAGTGCGAGGACACGAAGTCCATGATGCCGAACGACAGGCACTCGACCTGGGGCAGGGCGGCGATGTCCTAGGCTTCGCGCAGGGCGCCGTGGGTCTCGATCAGCACGTGCACCGGCAGCGCCGCGCGGCCGGCCGGTACCGCCACGCGGTTGATGATCTCCAGCGCGCGGCGCACGTCGGCCACGCCGTTCGGTTTCGGCAGCACTACGTAGGCCAGGTTGCTGGCGGCGGCGCCGACGATGGTCGTCACATCCGATTCAAAGAAGGGGCTGTCGATGTCGTGCAGGCGCGCGCCGATGCGCTTGTGACGGTTGTCTTCGCTATTGATGAGATCCGCGACCAGCCGGGCGTGCGCGGCTTCGTTGCCGGCGGCGGCGCCGTCCTCGCAGTCGAAGGTGATGTCGAAGACGGGACCAAGCTCTTGTTGCAGGGCCATCGACTTGCGCATCAGTTTCTCCGAGCCGCAATAGTGATCGCAGGCGGGAAGAAGGAGCGGCTGGCGTTTGCCCTGGAATAAAACCTCGGAAGGATGCATGTGTGTTTCGGTGGAAGCAGATGGTCCGTTGGAAAATGAAGAAGCCGCCGGCCCCGTTGAAGGGGTACGGCGGCTGCGGCGCACGGTCGGCTTGGCCGGGTCCATGGCGCCGCGACTCGGGCTTAGGCCAGCAGGTGGGCCACGCCTTCACGCTCTTCGGTCAGTTCCTTCAGCGTGAGGTTGATGCGCTCTTGCGAGAACTCATCGATTTCCAGGCCCTGGACGATCGAGTATTCGCCGTTTTCGATGGTGACCGGGAAGCCGAACATGGTGCCTTCCGGGATGCCGTACGAACCGTCCGACGGGATGCCCATGGTGGTCCACTTGCCGTTGGTGCCGACGTGCCAGTCGTGCATGTGGTCGATGGCGGCGTTGGCTGCCGAGGCTGCCGACGACAGGCCGCGTGCTTCGATGATGGCGGCGCCGCGCTTGCCGACGGTCGGCAGGAAGGTGTCGCGGTTCCAGACGTCGTCGTTGATCAGCTCTTTCACCGACTGGCCGTCGATGGTGGCGAAGCGGTAATCGGCGTACATGGTCGGCGAGTGGTTACCCCAGACGGCCAGCTTCTCGATCGAGGCGACCGGCTTGCCGGTTTTCGATGCGACTTGCGACAGGGCGCGGTTGTGGTCCAGGCGCAGCATGGCGGTGAAGTTTTTCGACGGCAGCGATGGGGCCGACTTCATGGCGATGTAGGCGTTGGTGTTGGCCGGGTTGCCGACCACCAGCACCTTGACGTTGCGCGAAGCGACGGCGTCGAGCGCCTTGCCTTGCACGGTGAAGATCTGGGCATTCGCTTCCAGCAGGTCCTTGCGTTCCATGCCAGGGCCACGTGGACGTGCGCCGACCAGCAGGGCGTAGTCGACGTCCTTGAAGGCGGTCATCGGGTCGCTGTGGGCGGTCATGCCGGCCAGCAGCGGGAATGCGCAGTCGTCGATTTCCATCATGACGCCCTTGAGCGCCTTCTGTGCCTTTTCGTTGTCGATTTCCAGCAGTTGCAGGATGACCGGCTGGTCCTTGCCCAGCATGTCGCCGTTGGCGATGCGGAACAGCAGGGAATAGCCGATCTGGCCGGCCGCGCCGGTAACGGCAACGCGCAGTGGGGTTTTAGCCATGATGAATCTCCAAAAGTGGGAATGAAAACGGACGACGCCGAGAATACGCCTGTTCGGGAAAACTGCAATGATACCAAAAGAGGCAAGTATTCTTGTGGATGCCTGCAGCCTGGCGGAGCCTGTTGACAGTGTGATGACATGCGCGTGAACAGGGCGGGCCGTGGCCGGCAAGCTTCCAATCGACCGCGAGTGTATTCCTCGCCACTTCCACCTGTCAATTGATATCATATGTCTTATATAAGACACATGTCATTGCCATGCGTACACTGGACGGGGCGGGGCTTTCGTGGTGAAATAGCGGTCTATGAATCCCCATTCGTCCAACCCGAACAGCGACGGCGCAGGCGGCAACGGTTCGCCATCGTTCCGGCCGCTGTACCAGCAGATCAAGGCGCTGATCACCCAGAGCCTGCAAGCGGGCGAATGGAAGCCGGGCGAGCTGATGCCGAGCGAAGTCGAGCTGGCGGCACGCTTCAAGGTCAGCCAGGGCACGGTGCGCAAGGCCATCGACGAGCTGGCGGCCGAGAACCTGGTCGTGCGCCGGCAGGGTAAAGGTACCTTCGTTGCCACCCACCACGAAGAGCGCGCCCACTTCCGTTTCCTGAAACTGATGCCCGACGAGGGCGTTCCCCACCATCCTGACAACCGCGTCATCGAGGTCAAGCGCATCCGCGCCCCGGCCGAGGTCGCCCGTTTGCTCGAGCTGAAGGCGGGCGACGCGGTGGTCTACATCAAGCGCGTGCAATCCTTCGACGGCGCACCGACGATTTTGGAAGAACTCTGGTTGCCGGGGCAATTGTTCAAGGGCCTAACGGCGGAGCGGCTGGTGGAATACAAGGGGCCGATGTATGGCCTGTTCGAATCGGAATTCGGCACGCGCATGATCCGCGCGACCGAGAAGATCCGCGCGGTCGGCGCCGACAGCGCGGCCGCACAGTATTTGCAGGTGGAAGAGGGCGCGCCGCTGCTGTGCGCGGAACGGGTGTCGTTCACCTATGGCGACAAGGCGGTGGAATTGCGGCGCGGTTTGTATTCGACGGCAAAGCATCATTACCAGAATGCGTTGTCGTAGCGGTTGAAGAGTGTTGGCTGCAACCGTACGGTGGGCACGCTGTGCCCACGCGGATGCAGGCACCGTGGCTGCTCTCTTCGACGCGGATCACGTGATCATCGGCCAACGTTCGCATAAGCGTTTCGTTGGCGCGACGTTTCGCGTGGGCACGGAGTGCCCACCGTACGGGAGGCGCCTCGACCGATCGGCAGGTGCGTCTTGAAAGAATTTGCAGGGTCCAGGCCGGGCCAGGCAGCAATCGCTTCACGCGATTAAAATATGTTGGTTTCGAGAAAGCGCCGAACAAAACCCTGTTCCCCGCGCGACTGACCGATATTCTGGAAACGGATATTGGTGCGGATCAAAAAATCGGCGAAAATTAAGGGTTAATCACATTTTGTCAGTCAAGGAGGTGTTGTATGTCCGAAGCCATAACAAAGCAGCAAAAGAGGGGACAGCCTATTCGTAATGTCAGTATCACCGACATCACGATGAACTATCGCCAGCCACCGTCGGCGATCGTATCGATCCTGCACCGCATCAGCGGGTTCGGCATGTTCCTGATGCTGCCTTTCCTGCTCTACCTGCTGCAGGAAAGCCTGCGCTCGGAGATTTCCTTCGCCCATTTCGCCGGGATCGTCGATAACCTGTTCGTCAAGCTCATCCTGCTCGGCTTGTCGTGGGCCTACCTGCACCACTTCACCGCCGGCATCCGCCACCTGTTCATGGACAACCACTTGGCCCTGGACAAGGACGCAGCACAGAAAACGGCACGCTGGGTGCTGGTGATCAGCCTGGCCCTGACCGTCGTCGTCGGCCTGAAACTGTTTGGAGTCTTCTAATCATGGCAAGCAAGAATAATATCGGCCAGAACCGCATCGTCGTCGGCGCCCACTACGGCGTGCGCGACTGGCTGGCCCAGCGCATCACCGCCATCCTGATGGTGGTCTACACCGTCATCCTGCTCGGCACCTTCCTGACCGCACAGAATTTCACCTACGAAGGCTGGGCCTCGCTGTTCTCGCGCCAGTGGTTCAAGCTGTTCTCGGCAGTCACCTTCTTCGGCCTGTTCTACCACGCCTGGGTCGGCCTGCGTGACATCTGGATGGACTACGTCAAGAACGCCGGCATCAAGCTGTTCCTGCAATGTGCCACGGTGATCGCGCTGCTGGCCTATGCCGTGTGGACTGTGCAAATTCTCTGGAGTGTTTAATCGTGGCAGCAATCAATACTGCAATTCCAACCCGCCAATTTGACGTCGTCATCGTCGGCGCCGGCGGTTCCGGCCTGCGCGCCGCACTGCAACTGACCGAAGCCGGCCTGAACGTCGCCGTGCTGTCGAAAGTCTTCCCGACCCGCTCGCACACCGTGGCGGCCCAGGGCGGCATCGGCGCCTCCCTCGGCAACATGAGCGAAGACGACTGGTACTGGCACATGTTCGACACCGTCAAGGGCTCGGACTACCTGGGCGACCAGGATGCGATCGAATTCATGTGCCGCGAAGCACCGAAGGTCGTCTACGAGCTGGAACACTTCGGCATGCCGTTCGACCGCAACCCCGACGGCACCATCTACCAGCGTCCGTTCGGCGGCCACACCGCCAACTTCGGCGAAAAGCCGGTGCAGCGCGCCTGCGCCGCCGCCGACCGTACCGGCCACGCCCTGCTGCACACCCTGTACCAGCGCAACGTCCGCTCGCGCACCCACTTCTTCGTCGAATGGCAAGCCCTCGACCTGGTGCGCAACCAGGACGGCGACGTGCTCGGCGTGATCGCGCTCGAAATGGAAACCGGCGACGTCATGATGCTGCAAGCGAAGACCACCATCTTCGCCACCGGCGGCGCCGGCCGTATCTTCGCCGCCTCGACCAACGCCTTCATCAACACCGGCGACGGCCTGGGCATGGCGGCACGCGCCGGCCTGCCGCTGCAGGACATGGAGTTCTGGCAGTTCCACCCGACCGGCGTGGCCGGCGCGGGCGTCCTGATTACCGAAGGCGTGCGTGGCGAGGGCGGTATCCTGATCAACTCGAACGGCGAACGCTTCATGGAGCGCTATGCGCCGACCCTGAAGGATCTCGCCCCACGCGACTTCGTCTCGCGCTCGATGGACCAGGAAATCAAGGAAGGCCGCGGCGTCGGCCCGAACAAGGACCACGTGCTGCTGGACCTGCGTCACATCGGCGCCGACACCATCAAGAAGCGCCTGCCGTCGATCCTGGAAATCGGCCACAAGTTCGCCAACGTCGACGCGACTAAGGAACCGATTCCTGTCGTCCCGACCATCCACTACCAGATGGGCGGCATCCCGACCAACATCCATGGCCAGGTCGTCGCCCCTGACGGCACCGGCAGCCAGAAGATCGTCAACGGCCTGTACGCGATCGGCGAATGCGCCTGCGTGTCGGTGCACGGCGCCAACCGCCTGGGCACCAACTCGCTGCTCGACCTGGTGGTCTTCGGCCGCGCAGCCGGCAACCACATCGTCGGCCAGAACCTGAAGGCGCAAGGCAACCGCGCGCTGCCGAAGGACTTCTCCGACTACGCGCTGGGCCGCCTGAACAGCCTCGAGAATTCGACCGGCGGCGAAAAGGTGCAGGACGTGGCCAACGCCATCCGCGCCACGATGCAGAAGCACTGCGGCGTGTTCCGTACCCAGGCCCTGATGGACGAAGGCGTCAAGGAAATCATGCAGCTGGACGAGCGCCGCAAGCACATCTCGTTCAAGGACAAGTCGAAGGTGTTCAACACCGCGCGTATCGAAGCGATCGAACTCGACAACCTGATCGAAGTGGCGAAAGCGACCGTCGTCTCGGCAGCGGCGCGCAAGGAATCGCGCGGCGCCCACGCCCACAGCGACTACGAGCAGCGCGACGACGAAAACTGGATGAAGCACACGCTGTTCTTCTCGGAAGGCAACCGCCTGGACTACAAGCCGGTCGTGACCAAGCCGCTGACGGTCGATACCTTCAAACCGAAGCCACGCACCTTCTAATCCACGCACAATCATTGATGAGGACGGGGCAGAGCGCTCCGCCCCGACTGAATAGGTAAAACATGGCACGCACAGTCCAACTGAAGATTTACCGCTACGATCCGGACAAGGATACGAAGCCTTACATGCAAGACGTCACCGTCGAACTGAAAGACACCGACAAGATGCTGCTCGACGCGCTGCAGCGCATCAAGTCGGACGTCGACGATTCGCTGGCCCTGCGCCGCTCGTGCCGCGAAGGCGTGTGCGGTTCGGACGCGATGA
>Ga0308160_10000372_pt1 | contig 91695 bp, 89 predicted proteins | sample PhyFR1_FD_201036 | JGI IMG/M metagenome (GOLD analysis project Ga0308160, IMG submission 201036) | Phyllosphere microbial communities from UC Gill Tract Community Farm, Albany, California, United States - DLSLF.R1 | ecosystem: Host-associated > Plants > Phyllosphere > Unclassified | place: USA...
TTTCGTTGACCGGAATCTGCAGGATGCCGGGCAGCTGGTACTCGACCGGGTCTTCGATGGTGATGATCTTCTCGCGCCCGTTGTGGATCTCGGTCAGGGCCGCGTACAAGGTCGTGGTCTTGCCCGAACCGGTCGGCCCGGTCACCAGCAGCATGCCGTAGGCTTCCTGGGCCAGCTGGCGCAGCGTCGACAGCGAGGGCGCGTCGAACCCAAGCGCCTCGAGCGTAAGCGCGCCGTAGGCTTCGATCATGGCGCGCTTGTCGAGGATACGGATGACCGCGTCCTCGCCGTGGATGCTGGGCATGATCGAGACGCGCAGGTCGATCTCGCGCCCACCGGATTCGACCCGGAAGCTGCCGTCCTGCGGGATGCGGCGCTCGGCGATGTCGAGTTCGGCCAGCACCTTCAGGCGCGAGATGATGTGCTCGGCCAGCTCGATGCCGCCGACCGAAGTCGCGTGATCGAGCACGCCGTCGACGCGGTATTTGACGGCCAGGCCGCCGGCCGTGCTCTCGAGGTGGATGTCGGACGCGCCTGCCTTGAGCGCATCATAGAGCGTGGAGTTGACCAGCTTGACCGCGGGACTCGCCGCTCCCGACACCGATGCGAACGACAGTACCGACGCCGTCTTGCCTTCGCGCCGGCCGGAGCCGCCCTCGCCTTCCTTGACCAGCGTGTCGACCGCGCGCGCCGATTCCTCCTGCTTGCCGAGGTAGGCCAGGATGTCGGACGGCAAAGCCAGGCGCAGGTGCAGCGGGTTGGCCGGCGTGCAGCCGGCCCGCGCTTGCAGCCAGGTCTGCAGGTCGAGGTCGAACGGGTCGGCGATCACGCCGGTGAGTGCCCCAGCGGCGTCGCGCAGCAGCACGCACTGGCGCGCCAGCGCCTGCGCCAGCGGCAGGCGCTCGAAATCGCTCTGCTGGCCGAACATCTCCGGCGTCTCCATGACCGTCAGGCCGAACAGCTCGGCCAGCTGGCGCACCACCGGGCGCGCCTCCAGCCCGGACAAGCCTTGCAGTTCCTCGACCAGCGAGCGGCGCGTCTGGCGGCTTTGCGCGCGGGCTTTGGCCAGCAGATCCGCATCGAGGAGGGTAGCGAGCGGCGCGTTCATGACATGTCTCCGGCCAGGTCGAAAATCGGCATGTAGAGCAGCACCACGATGGCCCCGACCACCAGGCCGATCGCGGCCATCAGCAGCGGCTCGAAAGTGCGTGTAAAACGGTCGATCCAGCGCCCGATTTCGCCGTCGTAGAACGCGGCCGAGCGCGTCAGCATCGTGCCCATTTCGCCGGTGCGCTCGCCCACGCGCAACATGCGCAGCGAAATCGGCGTGGTGAGACCGTTGGCGTCAAAAGCGTCCGACAGCGGGCGTCCCGACTCGATCGCCATGCGCGCCGCCTTCAAACCCTGCGCCATACCGGGCGAGACCATGCCTTGCACGGTGTCGATGGCCGAGACGATGGTGATGCCGCCTTCGCTGAGCATGCCCAGCGTCAGGTACAGGCGCGACAGTTCATAGATGCGCGCGCGCTCGCCGATGCCGGGCAGGCGTCCGAGCAGGCGCGTCACGCCGCCGCGCCGCAGCGCCCGCCGCACGCCCCACACGGCCAGCGCCAGCAGCGCCGCGATCGACAGCAGCAGCGGCCCGGTGTGGCTTGCCGCGAACTGGCCCCAGTCGAGCATCAGGCGCGACAGCGCAGGCAGTTCGCGTCCGGCGCCCTGGTAGACCTCGGCGAAGCGCGGCACCACGTAGGTCATCAGGAACAGGCTGACGCCGCCGCCGACCAGCAGCAGGATCGCCGGATAAATCGACGCGCTGACCACCTTGGCGCGCACGATGTCGATGCGCTGCTGATATTCGATGTAGCGCTCGAGCGCGCGCGGCAGGTCGCTGGTGCCTTCGGCGGCGCGCACGATGCCGACGTACAGCGGCGGGAACAGCGCCGGCTGCTCGGCCAGCGCGCTGGAAAAGCGCTTGCCCTCGCGCAGGCTGGCCAGCAGGCTTTCCAGCACGGCGCGCGTGCCCGGGTTGCCTTCCTTTTCGAGCAGCGCTTCAAGACCCTCGACGATGCCCAGGCCGGCCGTCAGCAGCGCCAGCAGCTCCTGGCTGAACAGCACCAGCGACAACTTGCCGGCGCGGCGCGCGCCCAGCAGCGGAGAGCGCGCCGGTTCGACCGCGCTGACGTAGAGGCCGCGCGCCTCGACCAGGCGCCGCGCAGCGGCGGCGTCGGGCGCATCGACGCTCAAGCTGGCGATCGCCATGTCCGGCGCTAGAGTACGTACGACAAACTGCATAGGAATCAAAACGGTATGAATGGTTTATTGCGAACTGATGTCGGCGGCTTCGCCGCTGCCGCCCTGCTGGCCGTCCTTGCCCAGCGAGACGATCTCGTAATCGCCTTTGGTGCCCGGCGCGCGGTACTGGTAGACGTGGCCCCATGGATCGAGCGGCACGCCCTTCTTCAGGTAGGGGCCGTTCCACTTGGCGGCGACGGCCGGCGGCGCCGTCATCAGCGCGTTCAAGCCCTCCTCGGTGGTCGGATAGCGGCCGACGTCGAGGCGGAAGGTGTCGAGCGATTTTTCGAAGGCTTCGATCTGGGCGCGCGTGACCGTCAACTCGGACTTGCCCAGCTGCGAAAAATACTTCGGACCGACATAGGCGGCCAGCAGGCCGATGATGACGATCACCACCAGCAGTTCGAGCAGCGTGAAGCCTGCGGCGGCATGTTTTTTTGTCTTGTTCACCAACGCTTACCTATTCGATGGATCATGAGGACCCGGTTCCACGGCAGGCGCCTTGGAACCGGGCGCACTCACTCACATGGGTTCATGCGAGTGCAGGCTTGCTTCACTTGAAGACCTTGACTTCGGCGATCGACCACCAGGCTGTCGCGCTGCCGGTCTGCGTGACGCGGATGTAGCGTGCGGTCTGGGTGCCGAACGGGATCGACACATAGGACTCACGTCCCGAGCCGGTCGCGACCGGATCGCTCCAGCTCTGACCGTCCTGCGACACCTGCACCTGGTAACCGCGCGGATAGTCGCCCGAGTTGGCGTCCAGGTCGATCTGCTTGACCGTCTGCACGCTGCCCAGGTCGACCTGGAACCACTGGCCCGCGGCTTGCGGCTTGCCGCTGGTCCAGCGGGTGCCGGTCTGGCCGTCGATCGCGCGCTGGGCGACTTCGGTGCCCCCGGTGACCGATGCGAGGGCAGTCCAGAGCGCCGGCGTGACCTCGGTCAGCGCGCCGGTACCGTTGTAGGCCGCGTTGAGCTCGGCGATCGACCACCAGTTCGATGCGCTGCCGGTCTGCTCGACGTGCAGGTAACGGCCCTGCACCGGCGCGAACGTCGCCGCCACGCGCTGGCTGGTGAAGCCGCTTTGCTCGAACACCGGGTCGCCCCAGGTGGTGCCATCCTGCGACACGTAGATGCGCAGGCCGTGCGGATAGTCGCCGTTGCGGCCGGCGGCGTCCACGACGACGGTGTCGAGGTAATTGCTGGCGCCCATGTCGATCTGCACCCACTCGCCCGGCACCTGCGGCACGCCGCTGCTCCAGATGGTGTCGCGCGAACCGTCGATCATGTGCTGCTCAGGATCCTGGGCGAAGCGCGACGACGCCATCGGCACCCAGCCGCTGCGGTCGATGGTGCCGGTCGGCGCCGGCAGCGACGGTGCGCTCGGCGCCGCCGGCTTGCCGAAGTTGGCCAGCTTGACCTCGGTGATCGACCACCAGCGGGCCGAGGTGCCGGTGTTGACGATCTTCACGTAGCGCGCCTGCTGCGTACCGAGGGACAGCACCAGGATGGCCGCACCGTCGCCTGCGCTGACCTTGTTCCAGGTGACGCCGTCCACCGATACGTCGATTTCGTAGCTGGTCATGTAGTCGCCGGTGCCGCCGGCGTTGATGAACAAGGTGTCGAAGGTGGTCACGCTCTTCAGGTCGAGCTGCACCCACTGGCCCGGCTTCTGGGTTTCGCCGGTGCTCCAGCGCGTGCTCGGGTCGCCGTCCAGCAGGTGCGCCAGCGGTTCGCCGTTCTTCACCGACGTGGTCGGGGTCCAGCCGCTGTTGGCGACGTAGGGATCGACCGGCGCCGGGATCACCGGCGCGGTGGTGACGGTGCGGGTCGGGTCGACCTTGATCGTCGCATGCGGCGGCACCACCGCCGAGCCCGTGATGCCGCTGCCGTTGGTGAACTGGACCGTATGCTGGATGTCGTCCGGATTCCAGATCTGGCCCACGTAACCTTTGGCATTTTGGTAGACGGTAGCGGCCGGCCAGTTCACGGCCCAGATGTCGTTGCTGCGATGCCCGAGGCTGGCCATGGCGTTGACGAACCAGTAGTCATTCGAGACTTCGCCCGCGCCCAGCTTGCTGGCGTCGAACTTGGCCAATACGTCGGCCGGGTTGGTCAGGGACTCGAAGTTCCAGACGATGTTCGACCAGTCGCGGGCGTCGCCGCCGCTTTCATCGAACCAGCTTTGGTACAGCGCCGCGGCCTTTTCCTGATCGCGGCCGTAGTAGGTCATCCACTCGGCCGGCGGCAGCCAGTGGATGCCGTACACGTACACCGGCCGGCCGTCGAAGAAGGTCGTGAACGCGTTGGCCGAGCCATAGATCTGGCCCACGCTGCCGTGCGTCCAGCTGGGCAGCCAATTGTCGCGGTCGTAGTTGAACCAGTACTGCTCGACCGATTTTTCCTCGGTCGTGAAGCCGTAGATGCCGGCGTCGCGCCATGTCGGCTGGTTCGTGGCCATGCCCCACAGGTACTCGCCGACCCAGCTGAACAAGGCTTCTCCCGCCGCTTCCTGGTTGGCGCCGCTCTGGTTGTCGGCAAAGCCGCCGGCCCAGGAGTGACCGACATAAGGGCTGAAGTTGCGGAACTGCGGATACAGCGGATCGGTGCGCGACGGGTTGGCGTAATCGCGCAGTAGCATCTCGACCATGCCGCCGTAGTCGCTGACGAAGGTCTTGTCGTAGCTGGCGAGCACACCGGCGGCAAACGTGAAATAGCCGTAGGTGAAGTGGTGGTCGGACAGGTTGGAGTTCACGCCATAGGCGCTGCTGCTCGACACCAGGGTGCCCCACGACGGCACGTAGTGGAAGTAGGTCTTGTGCAGCGGTTCGCCGTCGGTGAAGCTCAGCCAGTCGGCCAGGACCTTGCGCAGCCGCGAAATATAGCGGTCGCGGCGTGCGATGTCGCCGACCTGGTCCGAGGCAATGATGCCCAGCGCCAGCGTATGCAGCTTCTTGCCCTGCCAGTACGACTCGTCGACGCGGCCGCCGTCCGCCGTGTCCTGGTCGAGCTGGTCGAGATAGCCGGCCAGTTGGGCGCGCGAGTATTCCGGGTTGTTCGGCTCGACGAAGTTCGGGATCAGGCCATGGAAACGGTTCACGGTCGTGAATGCATTCCCGTCCATCATCTTGATGTCGCCGCGGATGCTCGGGTAGATGCGGCCGTCCAGGCGCGCGTCCGGGCTGGTCTTCCACTGGTGCGGGAGCAGGCCCATCATGGTGTCGCCCGAGAAGCCGCTGCGCATGACGGTGGTCGAGGTGTTGAAGCTCGTCGTCACCTGCGAGCTGGCCAGGTCGACCTTGTAATTGACCTTGGTGTCGGTGACGAAAGCGTAAGCGTGCTGGTAGAAAGCCGGCAGGTCGGTCGCGGCCTGCATCGACCCGACCGACAGGTAAGGCTGGCCGGCCGGCAGCGTGATCTTCACCGCATTGCCGACGCGGATGAAGGTGGTGCCGGCCGGCGCGAACAGGCCGTAGAAGTGCGATGTGGTCTTCGGCGTCGGCCCCTTGTCGGTGCTGAGCACCTCCATGCCGACGGCGTCGCCCTGCAGGACATCGGCATCGTTGGCCAGCACGGTATTGCCGTCGCGGTCGAACAGGCGCACCAGACCGTAGGCCGTGATCGAGACCTTGTCCGGGTTGGCGAACGTGTTGTAGACGAACGGCGAACCCTGCACCAGAGTCGAGGTCATCTTGGGCGTGGCGTCATCCGACAGCACGACGTTGACGTGATAGTCGCCGAAGCCGGCCACCTTGGTCGTCGCATTGGCCGACGAGACATTGGTCGGACGGATGTACAGGTCGGTATCGCGCTGCGTATCGACCGAATTGCCGCTGCCGGAGAGATAACCGGCGTCGATGGTCGTGAGTCCAAGCCCATTGCGGCTGTAGCTCGAACGCAGCGGCAGGCTGACAAGGCCAGAGCCGCTGCCGAAGTTCTGAATCAGCAGCGAAGTCCACCAATCGTTCGAGGGCACCGGGCCCTTGACGGCGCCGGTCTTGAAGAGTGGCGGCGGCGGTTCGATCTGGGTCACATCGTTTTGTTCGTAGCTGCCTTTGCCGCCGACCTGCACGCGTTGCGGGGTCGGGACGGTCGTGACGGTATAGGACGGCTGCGGATCGCCCTGGCGCCACGGAAACACCTTGAACTCGTACATCGAGTAGCCGAAGGTGGTGGAGCGGCCGATACCCTGCATGCGCACGTAGCGACCGGTGACGTAGAGCGGTACGCGGTCGTTGCCGCCGGGGCTGGCGAGTGTGCGGTAGACGGTGGTGAAATTGACGCCGTCATCCGACACCTGGATATCGTAGGCGCGGCCATAGGCGCTTTGCCAATCGAACTCGACAGCTCCGATCACGGTGCTCTGGCCCAGATCGACCTGGATCCATTCGGTGTCGGAATACATGGATGACCAGCGCGTACCGCCATCGCCATCGGTGACGTTCGACGCGAGGTAATCCTTGGTCGTGAGCTGGTCCGAGGCGCCGGGCTGATCTTTTTCGATCGACGACGCAGTCACCGTCTTGCCGACGGCGATATTCTGTGCCGGCGGCAGCGGCGCATTCGCGCCATTGGTGCCGTAGACGTTGAATTCCTTGATCGAGTAGCCATACGCGACTTGGGCGCGCTTGGTGCCGTAGACGCGCAGGTAGCGTGTGCTGATGTTCAACGGGATGTCGTTGTTCAGCTGAGTGTTGCCAACGATCGGCGTACCCACCGTGGTCCAGTGGATCTCGTCGTTCGAGGCTTGGATTTCATAATTGGCGGCATAAGCGCCTTCCCAATTGACGACGACGTGCGAGACGTTGGCGACCGAACCCAGGTCGACGTACAGCCATTGCGGGTCCTTGCCCCATGCGCTTTCCCAGCGCGAGTTGAGGTTGCCGTCGACGGCAAGTTCAGGCAGGTTGTTGTCGCGGATGGAGGAAGCGTAGACATCGCGGCCGAAGGAAATCGGCGCATCGGTCTGCGCCTGGGCCGGCGCCCATGCCAACTGCAACGCGATCGCCATCGATGCCAGTTTGAAGGCCGGCATGGCAAGGCCACGCGCATGCGGTGATTTGTGATCGTGGTAAGACATTTTTGTCCTTATAAAGAGTACAGACATTAAAAAAGGACCTGGAAACATGGCTCCTGGCCCTTAGGTCAATGAAATAAAAACCGCTTTCCGAGTACTCATCGGTATTGCCGGTCATTCTTTCCAAAGCCATCAACGCTTTCGGATCGAATACACAGCAGCGCAATCGAGCATCCAATCAATGCGATAACGCTACAGCAATGTCTCCCACTTGATACTGATAGACAGGATTCCTCCGATACAAACCACCATAGGCAATCGCATTACACCTATTACTATTCAAATCCTGTCGGCGGGCTTAATTGCGCTACGGAAATATATGACAGTCAAACCGCCTTTCTTGTATTGAATCTTCAGAAAAATGTATTAATTTGTATATTTTTTCTTATCAGGAAAATAATATCGATATAGGTAAATAAACGACCAATTCAATACTTTTATCGAAGTTAAAAGATGATTAATCTATCGAACGGCCGTTCTTTATAGCAAATTGCTATTAATAAACAACGATATGATTATTTTTATCGCAAATATTAGGTAATGATTGCGAAATCGATTCATCGGGATATTTTCTTGATGTTCGCCGTCAATAAAGAAAAGACAATTGCATAAAAATTCAGTTTATCTGGCTATTCCAAATTCTAATAAGTCGCGATACCCATTAGTTTTTCGAAAAAAAATCGCCGGGTACCGGGGCATGGCGAGGCCAATTCACATCGCAAGTACGGAACTCCATGCATATGTGATTGCGATATGCATATCCACGCAAGTCGTGACCCAAACAATTGCAAAGCCGGGAATGCCCAGATTGCAAAAAACAAGGGCCGCTCGAACACAGCTCAGCGGTACCATTCGAGCGCATATTTTCATAAAGCGTTTAACCAGTAACGCTTTTCCACCGGTACGCCATTTGAGCGCTTCCTGACAAGGTTCGCCGCTGACTGCGGGCCCGACCCATGCCTAAGGCACCGCATGCGGCATTTTTAAAGCGAGACGATGGGAAAACGTTTTCCCCAATTTACAACACAACGCAGTCAAAAACACTTTCGTAAGCAAATCGTCGTTGAAAAGCCAAGTCTTTACATTTAATCTAAATGTAAACATTTGGAAACCTTTCCAATACAACGGAGACATATGACCGCATCCATCGCAAGCCCGGGCCCGGCGCCGCCGACGCTCGCCTGACCGCGCTAGGCCACTGCCGCCACGCTTCGGTCCAGTCAATCAGATTCGATCCAGCCTGTCTGCTCTCGAGCACGACCCGGGCCAGGACCGCTTCAACCTGCAATTTTTACAATAAGGAGACAAGCATGCCAACCACCAGCAAACCTGCGCCTACACCTCTGGCCATTCTCCTGGCTACCTTGTGCGCTCCCCTTGCCCACGCCCAGGACGCGCGACAAACCGGGTCTGCCGACACCGGCAAACTCGACACCGTGATCGTCACCGCCAACAAGCGCGCCCAGAACCTGCAGGACGTGCCGGCCTCGATCACCGTGCTGAACGACACCGTACTGCAGCGTTCCAACGTGCGCGAATTGGACGACCTGCCTGCCCTGTCGCCGGCGCTGACGCTGTCCTACGGCACCCAGCCCGGCAACTTCAGCATCAACATGCGCGGCATCGGCACCTTCTCGCTGGGGATCGGCGTCGAAGCCGACGTGGCCGTCATCGTCGACGATATCCCGCTCGGCATGCAGGCGAATGCGTTCAAGGACCTGGCCGACGTCAACCGCATCGAAGTGCTGAAGGGGCCGCAAAGCACGCTGTTCGGCAAGAGCTCGATCGCGGGTGCGCTGAACATCACGACCAAGCCGATCGGCGGACCGATCAAGACCACGGCGACGCTGCTCTCGACCAACGACGACGAGTGGCGCGCCGGCTTGAGCGTGTCGGGTGCGGTGTCGGAGACCTTCCGCGTGCGTGTCGCCGCCAGCAAGACCAGTTACGACGGGACGCTCAACAACCTGAGCACCGGCGGCAAGCTCAACGGCAGCAAGGGCGATAACCTGAACGCGAAATTCGAATGGCGGCCGGTCGACAGCCTGACCTTCACGCTTTCGCCCTACTACAACAAGACCGAGAAGTTCTGCTGCACGACCGCGTTCACGTCGATGACCCCGGGTGGGCTGTACCGCAACGCGCCGCAGCTGCCGCAATCGGTGGTCCTGGCCGGCATCGGCATCAGCGCGTCGAACCGCGACGTGCGCGACGACTACCCGACCGGCGGCAAGTTCAAGGACTGGGGCTCGGGCCTGAAGATCGACTATGCCTTCCCCGAAGGCGGTCCGTTGGCTGGTCACACCTTCAGCTCGATCTCGTCCTACAGCAAATTTCATATGGACGACTACCAGGACAACGATGCGACCGACATCGACATCCTGCAGTATCTGACGCTGCCGAACGGCGCGCCGACCAATATGCACGGCGGGATCTACCAGTACGGCGTGTTCAACGTGAAGTCGACCACGCAGGAATTCCGTTTGACCTCGCCGGACAAGGGCGCCGTGCGCTACGTGCTCGGCCTGTGGTATGGCAAGAACGACCTCAATCGCGAACTGGCCAAAGTGCCGCTGATCGCCAACTACGGCACCAATTACGGCGCCGACGCCTGGAACACCAACAAGGCGATCTACGGCCAGGGCAGCTGGGACTTCATGGCCGACACCAGCCTGATCGTCGGCGCGCGCCTGAACGACGAAGACACCGGCTACCGCTTCCGCCGCTACACGGTGCCGCCCCAGGCTTTCGCCCAGACCGAGTACTACAGCAAGTCCGACGCCAACAATAGCCACACCTGGAAACTGGGTCTCGAGCATCGCCTCGACAAGGATGCGATGGTGTACGGCACGATCTCGACCGGCCACAAGGGCGTAGCCTACGACCTGACCTCGAGCTTCAATGCGGCGCTGGCCGCCAAGCCGGCGGTCGGTCCCGAAACGGCGCGCAGCTACGAAGTCGGCTGGAAGCAGAGCCTGTTGAACAATCGTGCGATGTTCTCGGTCGACCTGTTCCGCACCGACTTCCGCAACTTCCAGCAGTCCGCCGGCTTTTTCGACTACGACGGCATCTTCCGCACTGCCCTGAACAGCATCGGCGGCCTGCGCACGCAGGGCGTGGAAGCAGAAGGCTCGATCCGCGTGACGCCGCGCCTGCAGCTGAACGGCAGCTTCGCCTACACCGAAGCGACGATCCGCGAATTCCGCAACGGCCCCTGCTACAACGTCCTGAATGCGGCCGGCACCGCCGCCGTGCCGGGACCGGGCTGCTACCAGAGCGCCGAATTCAACAACACCAACGTCCAGGACCTCGCCGGAAAGACGCTGCCGAACGCGCCCAAGGCGAAGATCAACCTGGGCGGCCAGCTCGACCTCCCGCTCGCTTCGCTGCCCTTCGACGGCTTCATCTCGGCCACCACGCGCTACCAGAGCCGCACCCAGTTCTCGCTGAACCAGGATCCGACCACGATCCAGGGCGCCTACGGCATCACCAACCTGAGCTTCGGCGCCGCCGACAAGCGCGGTGTCTGGAAAGCGACGCTGTTCATCAACAATCTGTTCGACAAACAGTACGCGGCGGGCTTGAACAGCGCGATCGCCAACAGCACCTGGAGCCCGAAAGCGCCGAACCTGCCGCTGGCGGTCAACACCACCGAATGGCTGCCGCCGCGCGACTATCACCGCTACTTCGGGCTGCGCGCCGACGTGACGTTCTGACCGCTTCGCCGCGGCGCATGCACGGCCGGCCGCATCGTGCTGGCCGTGCGTGCGTGAGCTCCGTATCGTGAGCCCATCGTTCACAACGGAGACACCATGCGCCCCCTCGCCACCCTCGCCCTCGCCATCACGCTGTGCCTGTCCGCAAGCGCGCACGCCGCCGACGCGACCCGCCACGATGCCGACGTCGCCGCCATCGGCAAGGTCGTCGAACAGTTCAAGGCCGCCATCATCGCGCACGACGGCAAAACCCTGGACAGCCTGTTCCTGCAAGGGCACGACAGCTGGCTGGAGGTACCCGACGCCAAGACCTGGGCCGACATCAAGTCGCGCCATCCGGATGCGCCCAGGTGGAAGTCCGACGCCAAGCGCAACTTCGTCGACTTCGTCCAGACCAGCACGGAGCCGGTCGAGGAACGCTTCTACAAAGTGCGCATCGACACCAACGGCGCGGTCGGTTCGGTCTGGTTCGAATTCGACTTCCTCAGCGACGGCAAGGTCACCAACCGCGGCAGCGAGACCTGGCAGATGGTGCGCGACGAGAATGGCTGGAAGATCGCCGCGATGCTGTATTCGATCGGCAGATAAGACGCTAGAATCAAACGATTTCAAACACATATCAAACACTTCGAAAGCCCTGCGTGAAAGACTCCACGCCACCGCTCGTCCCCGTCCTCGCCGCGCTGCCGGTGGCCGTCTGCATGGCGATCCTCGGCCTGCCGGCGATCGGCCACGGCCATGCCGTCACCTTCCGTACCCTGTTCTTCGTCGCATGCATGGTCTGGATCGTGCCGCTGGCGCTGCTGCAGCGCGCGCTGTGGCGGCGCGAATGCTCGCTGCCGGCGACGGGGCTGGTGCTGCTGGTCGTGACCTACGCGATGTCGATCGCGAACTCCCTGCTGGGCCAGCGCGTCGAGATCGGACTTGGCCTTGCGACCCGCTACCAATGGGCCGACTTGGCGCGCGGCCTGGACGGCTGCTGGCTGGCCCTGATCGCCTTCTGCGCGGTGCACGCCGTCGCGGTGTACTACCTGTCGCTGCAGCGCGCCCAGCTGCGCCTCGCGCAGGCGCTCGCGCACGCGCGCGAGGCCGAGCTGCGCGCGCTGCGCCTGCAGGTCAATCCGCACTTCCTGTTCAACACGCTCAACGCGGTCTCGGCGCTGGTCTCGAGCGGGTCCGGGCGCGAAGCGACGCGCATGATCGCACGCGTGTCCGACTTCCTGCGCGCCGCGCTGGCGCACGACGGCCGCCACGAACACGCGCTGGCCGAGGAGCTGGCGCTGCTCGACGCCTATCTCGACATCGAAAAGGTCCGCCTGGGCGAGCGCCTGCGCCTGACGATGACGGCCGGCCCCGACGTATTTGACGCCGCCGTGCCCTACCTGGTGCTGCAGCCGCTGGTCGAGAACGCGATCCGCCATGGCATTGCCCCTCTGAGCGTGCCGGGGCGACTCGACGTGCGCGTCGAAGGCGACGGCGCGCACCTGCGCATCGAAGTGGTCAACGATGGCCGCGGCCCGAGCGCCGGCGATGGCGCGGTCGGCGCCGGCATCGGCCTGGCCAACGTCGCCGAGCGCTTGCGTCACCTGTACGGCGAGGAGGCCCGATGCGAGGCCGGCTGGCGCGACGATGGCCGCTTCCACGTGCGGCTTGCATTACCGCTGAGGCCATTGCCGCTGCGCGCGATGCCGCCGCAGTTGGCCGCCGGCCCGGCAGCCACGCAAGTCATGCCGCCGCAACGGGCTGCGGCATGACCGCAAGCCCGATCCGCGTCGCCATCGTCGACGACGAGCCGCTGGCTAGGGTCGCGCTCAAGGTGCGCCTCGCGAACCGGCCCGGCTTCGAGCTGGTCGCCGAATACGGCGACGGCGATGCGGCCGTCGCCGGCCTGGCCGCGGTGCTTCCGGACCTGGTGCTGGTCGACGTCGAGATGCCCGGCCGCAGCGGCCTCGAAGTCCTGCGTGCGCTGCCACGCGCGGCGCGCCCGATGGCGATCCTGGTCACCGCCTACGACGGCTTCGCGCTGCAGGCTTTTGATGTGGCCGCGCTCGACTACCTGCTCAAGCCGATCGACGACGAGCGCCTGGACGAGGCGCTGGACCGCGCGCGCCTGGCCTTTCCGTGGCGCTCGGCGGGACCACTTCCCGGCGCCGTCGGCACGCCCGCCGCGCCACACAACTGGACGCGCAGCTTCACGGTCCGCGTCGGCGCGCGCACGGTGCTGGTCTCGGCCGCGGACGTCGAACGCATCGACGCCGACGGCGACTACGCCACGCTGCACGCCGGCGGCAAAACCTATCTGGTGCGCGAACGCCTGCACACGCTGGCGCTGCGGCTCGATCCGGCCTGCTTCCAGCGCGTGCACCGCTCGAGCATCGTGCGCATCGACATGGTGGCCGAACTGCGCGCGCTGACCAACCGCGACGCCCTGCTGCGCCTGCGCGACGGCACGCTGGTGCGCGCGAGCCGCACCTACATGCCGGCGCTGCAGGAAGCGCTGGCGCGCCACACCGGCGCCGAACTCCCTCAACCTACACTCGTTTCAAGGATTGCCTGATGCACCCGCAACAGAACGACAGCGCCCGCCTGCGCGGCCTGGACCTCCTGCGCGCCGCCGCCATCGTGCTGGTGATGATGTCGCACTACACCGGCTTCGTGGCCGGGGCGCCGGTGTTCGGCGAACTCGGCGCGGTCGGCTGGGCCGGCGTCGACCTGTTCTTCGTGCTGAGCGGCTACCTGATCGGCAACCAGCTGCTGGCCCCGGTCGCGCGCGGCGAGACGCTGTCGCTGAAGGTGTTCTTCGCGCGCCGCCTGCTGCGCACGCTGCCGAACTATTACGTGGTGCTGGCGGTGTATTTACTCAGTTCGCTGCTGCTGCCTCACTCGCCGATCGCCGGCTCCAGCCTGCCGCCGCTGTGGAAGATGCTGACCTTCACCCAGAACATCGGCCTGGCCTACGGGCAGACTTTCAGCCACTCCTGGTCGCTGTGCATCGAGGAGCAGTTCTACGTGGTGCTGCCGCTGGCTGTGCTGGCGTTCGCGCGGCTGCAGTGGTCGAAGCGATCGCTCGGCCTGGCCTGGTGCGCGCTGGGCGGCGCGATCCTGTTCGGCATCGCGGCACGCGCCATCGCCTTTTACCAATACGGCCACGACGCCTTCGCGGCCGAGGTGTACTACTCGAGCTTCGGCCGCTTCGACGAACTGCTGCCGGGCGTGGCCATCGCCATGCTGCGCAACTTCCATCCGGCCGCCTTCGCAGGCCTGCAACGCCATGCCAACCGCCTGCTCGCGATCGGCCTGACGCTGAGCACTGCGGTGCTGACCTGCATCCGCCAGGACTGGCCGACGCTCGGCGTCAGCAGCACCTTCGGCTTTTCGCTGCTGGCGATCGGTTTCGGCTTGCTGACCTGCGCCGCGCTCGCCCCGGGCTGCCTGCTGAACCGCATCCGCGCGCCGGGCGCAACGCAGCTCGCGCTGTGGTCGTACGCGGTCTACCTGGCGCACAAGCCGGTGTTCATGGCGCTGCGTCCGTGGTGCGAGCGCATGCACGTCGACACCGGGGCGCCGCTGACGATCCTCGCGGTCATGGCGCTGGCCGTGTTCGCGGGCTGGCTGCTGTACCGCCTGGTCGAGACGCCGTTCATGCGCCTGCGCGCACGCTGGTATCCCGGCAATCGCCCGCTGCCGGCGACGCCCGTGGCGACGACCGCAACGCCGGCAGCGATGCCGTCGCCCTGACTACCGGTCATCCGCCACCGCTGCCATTCGTCCAGCCATACGCGCAGCCCGTCGCATGCGCCGGGCCTATGTCGCGGCCTGCGCTTAAAGTGAGGTCATCGTTACTTCGCGGAGCCGCCATGCCCGGACTACAGGCCGTCACCAAGACAACAGGAAGAAAAATCAGCATCATGCGCCCTCTTCTCGGCTTGCTGCTGGCCACCTTGGCCTGCGCCGCCGATGCGCAGACCGGCACTTACGACACCGCCGCCGTGTTCGACCCGAGCGCGCTGAAAGGTCCTCGACATGGGACCCAGAACGAAGTGATGGTGCTCGGCACAGCGCACCTGTCGCAGTTGCCCAAGGCCTTCGATCCGGCCTCGCTCGGCGGCCTGCTCGACCGTCTGGCCGGCTGGCATCCGACCATCATCGCGATCGAGTCGATGTCCGGTCCGCTGTGCGATTCCCTGCGCCCCTACCCGGAGCGCCACAAGGATACGATCGAGACCTATTGCTGGGATCCGGCGCCGGCGCGCAAGGCCACCGGCCTGGACGTGCCTACAGCGACGCGCGAGATCGACGCCATGCTGGCGCACTGGCCGGCCGACCCGAGTCCGGCGCAGCGGCGCAAGCTGGCCTCGCGCTTCCTGGCCGGCGGCGAACCGGCGTCGGCGCTGGTGCAGTGGCTGCGCCTGGCGCCGAGCGAACGGCATGCCGGCGACGGCCTCGATGCCGCCCTGGTCGCGCTGCTGGACAAATTACAGATGCGCCACAAGGAGGATTTCCTGATCGCCGCGCCGCTGGCCGCCCGGCTCGGGCTGGAGCGCGTCGTGCCGATGGACGACCAGGCCGAACATCTGCCGGTCGACGACGACAAGGCCTACGGCGATGCGATCGCCAAGGCCTGGAACAATCCCGCCTGCGCCAAGCGCAAGCCGATCGATGATGCGCTGCATGCGAATGTCGGCACGCCCGAGGGCGTGATGGCGCTGTACCGCGGCCTCAACGATCCGTCCACGGCCCGGATGGCCTTCGATTGCGACTTCGGCGCGGCGCTGGAAGAACCCTCGCCGAAGGGCTACGGCCGGGTCTATGTCGGCTACTGGGAAACGCGCAACCTGCGCATGGCCGCCAACATCCGCGAAGCGATCGGCACGCAGCCGGGCAGCCGCACGCTGGTCATCGTCGGCGCCTCGCACAAGTGGTACCTGCAGGCTTACCTGAACGGCATGCACGACGTGCGCATCGTCGACACGGCGCCGCTGCTGCGCTGAGGCTGGGCGCCAGGACCGTCACACCTGCGGGTCCTGGCGCACGATCGGGTCGCGCGTGTGGGTCCAGCCGCTAAGCAGCGCGTAGCCGACCGCCAGCAGCGTCGGCCCGATGAAGATGCCGACGAAGCCGAAGGCGACCACGCCGCCCAGCACGCCCAGAAACGTCAGCAGGAACGGCAGGCTGGAGCCACGGCTGATCAGGATCGGCCGCACCACGTTGTCGACGCCGCTGATGCCGAAGAAGCCCCACACCAGCATGAACACGCCCCAGCCGGGGCGGCCCTCGGCGAACAGCCACAGCGCCGCCCCGCCCCAGATCAGCGGCGGACCGAGCGGAATCAGGGACGACACGAACACCAGCGCCGACAGCAGCGCCACGCCCGGCACGCCCGCCAGCGCGAAGCCGAACGCCGCCACTAGCGCCTGCGCCAGCGCGGTGCCGAGCAGGCCGTACATCACGCCGCGCACGGTCTGGGCAACGATCGCGCCGACCGGTTCGGCCTGTTCGCCCATCAGGCGCTGCATGGCCGCCACCGACACGCTGCGCAGCGCCTCGCCGTCGCGGTAAAAGAAAAAGCTGACGAAGGCGGCCAGGACCATCTGCACCACGCCGGCGCCCAGCATCAAGCCGCCCGAGAACAGGTAATGGCGCGCCGGTTCGACCATGCGCCGTGCCAGGTCCATCATGCGTTCGCGGCTGGCGACCAGCTGGCGCAGGTAATCGTCGACCTGCTGGCCGACCAGCGGGATGTCGCGGATCCATTGCGGCGGCAGCAGCTCGCCCTGGTCGAGCGCGGCGCGCACGTCTTCGAAGGCCTGGGCGATGTTGTCGGCGAGACGGTAGGCGACCAGCGCCAGCGGCACGATCACCAGCAGGGTCAGGCTCAGCGTCATGGTCAGCGCGGCCAGGCTGCGCCGGCGGTCGAGGCGCCTGAGCAGGCGCAGGTAGAGCGGCCAGGACGAAATCGCGACCGCCGCCGAAAACAGGATCGCGGGAAGGAAGGGCTGCAGGATGATGAAGCAGCCGGCGGTCAGCAGCAGGACGGCGCCGGCACGGGCATAGTTCTTTTGCATGCCGTCGCGGGCGCGTCGTCACGCCCTCAAAGCCGAGATGTCAGGATAATAGCTGACGGATGTCGTGCACGATTGAGTCGGTGCTCTGGTCGCGCTTGATGTACAGGCGCAGGTGGCCGTCGCGGTCGTACACGTAGGTGCCGGCCATGTGGTCGATGGTGTAGGTTTTCGGGTCTTCGCCCGGCACCTTGGCGTAGAACACCTTGAAGTCCTTGGCGGTCTGCTTGGTCTGTTCAGGCGTGCCGCGCAGGCCGATGAAGCGCTTGTCGAAGGCGGGCACGTACTGCGCCAGCAGCTGCTGGGTGTCGCGTTCGGGGTCGAGCGTGATGAACAGCACCTGCACCTGGTCGGCCTGGGGGCCCAGCTTTTGCATCACCTGGGCCAGCTCGGCCATCGTGGTCGGGCACACGTCAGGGCACTGGGTGTAGCCGAAGAACACCAGCGCCACCTTGCCCTTGAAGTCGGCCAGCGTGCGCGGCTTGCCGGTGTGGTCGACCAGCGAGAAGCCTTTCGCATAATCGAGACCGGAGACGTCGGTGCTTTCGAAGGTAGGCGCCGGCTTGCTGCTGCCGGCGCTGCCGGCAGCGCTGTCGCCAGCCTTTTGGCAGCCGGCCAGGGAGACGGTGAGCGCGCAGGCGGCAACAAGGACGGTCAGCAGCTTTTTCATGATTAAAATTTGAAGTAATGGTCGACCAGCAGCGCCGCGAACAGCAGCGACAGGTAGACGATCGACCAGGCGAAGGCCTTGCGCGCGATCTGGTCGCTGTAGTGCTTGTGGATCAGCCAGCCGTAGCGCAGGAACACGGCGTTCAGTACGACCGCCGCCGCCAGGTACAGGAAGCCGCTCATGCCGACCGCGAACGGCAGCAGCGTGCAGGCGGCCAGCGCCACCGAGTACAGCCAGACCTGCAGGCCGGTGTACTTCATGCCGTGCGTGACCGGCAGCATCGGCAGGCCGGAGCGCACGTAATCGTCGCGGCGGTACATCGCCAGCGCCCAGAAATGCGGCGGCGTCCACACGAAGATGATCAGGACCAGCAGCCAGGCCTGCATCGGCACGTGGTTGGCGACCGCGGCCCAGCCCAGCGCCGGCGGCATCGCGCCCGACAGGCCGCCGATCACGATGTTCTGCGGCGTGTTCGGTTTGAGCAGGATCGTATAAATCAGCGCGTAGCCGACGAAGGTGACGAAGGTCAGCCACATCGTGAGCGGATTGACCATGGCGTACAGCACGCCCATGCCGGCCCCGCCGATGATGGCGGAAAAGATCAGCGTCTGCGTGGTCGAGAGTTCGCCCATGGCGGTCGGGCGGCGCGCGGTGCGGGCCATGCGCGCGTCGATCTCGGCTTCGATCAGGCAGTTGACGGCGAAGGCGGCGCCGGCCAGCAGCCAGATGCCGAGCGTCGCCCAGAACAGCACGTGCCAGCCGGGGAAGCCATCGGTGGCGAGGAACATGCCGATCACGGCGCAGAACACGGCCAACTGCGTGACGCGCGGCTTGGTCAATGCCCAATATTGCGCGATCCGGTTGGACGGAGGTTTGTGGGTAGCGGTTTGGGTAATCATGAGTGGCTCGCAGAAGCGGCGCTCTGGAATCGAGGCGCTGGCCGGGTGCGATCGAGTTGATGCTGTACCTTGTAGTTTAACATGGTCACCAGCAAGACAAGGAGGGCCGCCCCCGCATTGTGCAGCACGGCGACCACAAGCGGAAAGTTCAGGAACACGGTGGCGATGCCGGTCAGTGCCTGGATGACAAGCACCAGTACCATGTTGCGGGCGGTCTTGTGCAGTTCCGGCAAGCGCCAGGCACGCCAGGCGGTCCAGCCCAGCACCAGCACGACCACTAGCGCGAAATTGCGGTGCACCCAGTGGATCGCGGTCAGCGCCTGGAACGGCAGGTAGTTGCCGGCGGCGTCGCGCCCTAACGCGCGCCACAGCGTGAAACCGTGCCCGAAGTCCATCGGCGGCACGGCTTGTCCATTACACAAGGGGAAGTCGCTGCAGGCCAGGGTCGCGTAATTGGTGCTGACCCAGCCGCCCAGGAACAGCTGCACCAGCAGGATCGCGCCCGACAGCCAGGCCAGCGGGCGCAGTCGGCGCAGCGAGGCCACCTGCTCGAAGCTCAGCGCCGTCGTCGTCGGCTGGTCGACGGTATCGACGCGCCCGCCCATCCAGACCGCCAGCGCCAGCAGCGTCATCCCGAACAGCAGGTGCAGCGTGACGATGATCGGCTGCAGCTTCATGGTCACGGTCCAGGCGCCGAACGCGCCCTGCACGCACACCCACAGCAGCAGCATGCCCGGCAGAGCGGGCTTGTACGCGGGCACGCGCGTGCGGCCCCAGCGCCGCCAGCAGGCCACCAGCAGGACGATGATCAGGATGCCGATGCCCATCGCCAGGAAGCGGTGGATCATCTCGATCCAGGCTTTCATTTTCGTCACCGGACCGGTCGGCAGCAGCGCCTCGGCGGCGGCGATGTGGGCGTGCGCCAGGAAGGGATTGGCTTCGCCGTAGCAGCCGGGCCAGTCGGGGCACCCGAGGCCCGAGTCGGTCAGGCGCGTGAAGCCGCCGAACACGATCAGATCGAAGGTGACGAAGGCGATCGCCCAGGCCAGCTTGTGCAGCTTGTTGGTCCCGGTCGCCGAGCGGATCAGGATGAGCGGCACGCAAGCCGCGAGCAGCCCGGTGAGGGCCAGTAATACGAAATCCGAAACGTGCATGGTGTCGATGTCAGCCGATGGCCGAGGCCTTCAGCAGTTTGTAGATGTCCTTGTAGACCTTCTGCATGTGCTCGTAGGTCTTGGTGGGGTTGGGGTCTTTCGGGAACACCATCATCAGGTGGCCGAGCGGGTCGATCACGTAGATGTGGTCGGTGATGCTGGTGCCGGCGTCGACCGGAAGCCAGGCCGCGACCGCCTGCCGATCGGCGCGCAGCATGTGCGTGCCGTCGTATTCGCGGATCACGATGGTGTCGAGCGGCTGCTGGTCGGTGATCAGCCAGACGCGCTCGATGCGGTTCATTTCTTTGCCCTGCATCGTGCGCAGCTGGCGCAGCGCGAACAATTGCTTGCGGCAGGCGTCCGGGCAGTCGGCGGGCGCGGCGGTCAACAGCACCCACTTGCCCTTGAAGGCGTCGAGCGGCTGCGCGCGGCCGTCCAGCGTGGTGGTGTGCAGCGCGGCCGGGACCGGATGCGTGCGCGCGTCGATGAAGCCGCCGTAGTTGTTGCGCTTTTCCGGCTTGAGCACGTAAAAGGTGAAATACGACGCGATCATCGGCGCCGCGCAGACCAGCAGCACCAGCCACAGCATCCAGCGGCTGCGCTTGGCGGGTGCCGGCCGGTCCGGTTGCGTGCCGGCGGCGCCTGGAGTCGGACGCGTTACCGGACTCGCCGGTTCAGGCTGCTTGTTTGCTTGCACGTCGAAATCCTGTTATCACATAAAAAAGAAAGGCCATCGTCGCCAGTCCGTACCACTGGACCGCATAGCCGCGGTGGCGCGCGATGTCGACGCCGGGCGCCGGCCAGTTGCGCGCCAGCGCTGGTTCGCCGGGCGCGCCGGCGGCGCTGTCCGGGCCGGTCTGTTCCAGCACGATGGGCTGGAAATCGAAGCCGCTCGCGCGCGCGAAGGCGCCCAGGTCGGCGTTCTGCACGATGGCGCCCGGATGCAGCGGCGCCGGCGTGCCCAGCTGCAGCACACGTGCCGCGCGCAAGACCGCGATGCCTTCGATGCGGCGCGGCCCGGCCGGCGTCGTGAACGCTGGAATGCTGCCGTACTCGGCACGGCGCGGCAGCCAGCCGCGTTCGACCAGGATATATTTGTGCGAATCCGATCCGTCAGACGCTATTTTAAACGGCATCAGCAAAACGAATCCGCTGCGCCCCTCGTTTGGCCGATTGTCGAGGAACACCGGCCAATTGGGGACGAATTCGCCGCTGACAATCACGCGCCGATATTCGACGGCGGCCGGGTCGACCGCCCCGGCGCCCAGCACCAGCGGCGGCGCGGCGCGGCGCGCATCGAGCCGGCTTTGCAGCGCAGTTTTTTCCGCGGCGCGATGGGTCTGCCAGTTGCCGAGCAAGATGCCGAGCGCCACCAATAACACCGTGACAATGAAGGGAATGGGTCGAAACCGGAAGCGCGGTCGCATTACAATAGAGTCTCACCTTTTCGTGTCAGGATAGGCAAGCCATGAAAATCGTCGTCGCCGTCGCTTTCGTGCTCATCATCGGCAGCCTGGCCTCTGCCTTGTTCTTCCTGATGCGCGACCGCGGTCGCAGCAACCGCACCGTGCAGGCGCTGGCCACCCGGGTCGGCTTGTCGATCACCCTGTTCCTGCTGGTGCTGTTCTCGTACAAGATGGGCTGGATCCAGCCGACCGGGTTGCGCTGATTTACAGCCAGTAGACCACGATGTAGAGGCCGAGCCAGACCACGTCGACGAAGTGCCAGTACCAGGCGGCACCTTCGAAGCCGAAGTGATTCTCGGGCGTGAAATGGCCGCGCAGCACGCGGTAGAGTATCACCGACAGCATGATCGCGCCCAGCGTCACGTGGAAGCCGTGAAAGCCGGTCAGCATGAAGAAGGTCGAGCCGTAGATGCCCGAGGTCAGCTTCAGGTTCAGTTCGGTGTAGGCGTGGTGGTACTCGAAGGCCTGGAAGCCCATGAAGATCGCGCCCAGCAGGATGGTGGCAAACAGGAAGAGCGCAGTCCTGGCGCGGTGGCCGGCGCGCAGCGCGTGGTGGGCGATGGTCAGCGTGACGCCCGAGCTGAGCAGCAAGGCGGTGTTGATGGTCGGGATCGGGAACGGGCCCATGGTGCTGAACTGCTCGACCGTGCCGGCCGGGCCGGTATTGCCCCAGTGGCCGGCGAAGTCGGGCCAGATCACCTTGTGGTCGAGGTCGGACAGCCAGGGCAGCGACACCGCGCGCGCGTAGAACAGCGCGCCGAAGAAGGCGCCGAAGAACATCACCTCCGAAAAGATGAACCAGCTCATCGACCAGCGGTAGGACAGGTCGATGCGCTCGCTGTACTGGCCGGACTCCGATTCGCCGATGGCTTCGCCGAACCAGAAGTACAGCACCACCAGCATCGCCAGGATGCCGGCGATGCACACACCCGGCCCCCAGGCAGTGCCGTTGACCCAGCCGGCGGCGCCGGCCATGGTGGCCAGCATCGAGAGGCCGCCCGCCAGCGGCCACCTCGATGGCCCGGGGACGAAATAATACGGCGCGGTGTGTGACGGCGCGGTGCGTGGCGAACTCATTCTCATCTCCTCAATCAAGCATATTGTCGAATTCCGGTGCTGCCCTGCGGTCCAGCGGATTCATGTTGCCTTGTTGCTTGTCCTGTGAAGCCGGTTGCTGCGCTGGTTCCTGCCTTACCCTCTTGCCACCGCGATGCGCACCAGCAGCACCAGCACGCCGATGAACAGCGCCACGCCGATCAGCGCGGCCACGATCAGGTGCAGCGGATTCAGGTTGGCCGCATCGTGCTCGTAGTCCTTGCGCTTGCGGACGCCGAAGAAGGACCAGAACACCGCCCGCATCGTCGCGCCGAAGCCGGCCTTGCGCGGCGGCGCAGGCGTCTCCCCCAGCTTATCCCGGTCCGCGTCCATCGCTCGCGCGCGTGGCGACCGCGCCCCCGATCTCGAAAAACGTGTACGACAAGGTAATGTCCTTCACTTCGCGCGGCAGGCCGGGATCGATGAAGAACACCACCGGCATCTGGCGCGCCTCGTGCGGGCCGAGCACCTGCTCGCGGAAGCAGAAGCACTCGACCTTCTTGAAGAACGGCGTCGCCGACTGCGGCGCATAGCTCGGGATCGCCTGCGCCTTGACCGAACGCCCCTGGGTGTTGACGACCTCATACACCACCGTGGTCATCGCGCCCGGATGCACGGCCACGCTGCGCTGGGTCGGGCGGAAGCGCCACGGTCCCTGCGCGTTGCCGTCCAGTTCGACGGTGACGGTGCGCGTCATGTCGACCTGGGTGTTGGCCAGGCGCGCCACTGTGCCGTCCTTCTGCGTCAGCACGTTGATGCCGAGTACCTCGCAGACCTGGCGGTAGATCGGCACCATCGCGTAGCCGAAGCCGAACATGATGAAGGCCACCACCACCAGCTTGGTGAAGGTGCTGCGGTTCAGCAGCAGGCGACCGCTGGGTTCTGCGCTCCGTTCAGCGCTGTGTTCGGCGTTCATGTCAGCCGAGCCAGAGGCGCTTGACGAACAGCGCCACGAAGAAGAACAGGGCCAGCGCAGCCAGCAGCAGGCCGGTGCGCAGGTTGTTCGGCCTGGGCCGCGGCTCTACCTGGTGGTTGGCCTGCTGCTCGGTGCGATCGTTCATGATGCCTCCTCGCTCGGCTTACTTCACCAGCGGCGGGTTTTCGAAGGTGTGGAACGGCGCCGGGCTCGGCACGGTCCACTCCAGGCCTTCGGCGCCTTCCCACGGCTTGGCCTCGGCCTTGGCGCCGCCGCGGATGGTCGGGATCACCACGAACAGCAGGAAGTAGACCTGGGTGAAGCCGAACAGGAAGGCACCGACCGAGACGATCTGGTTAAAGTCGGTAAATTGCACAGCGTAGTCGGCATAGCGGCGCGGCATGCCGGCCAGGCCGAGGAAGTGCATCGGGAAGAAGGTCACGTTAAACCAGATCAGCGAATTCCAGAAGTGGAACTTGCCGCGGCCTTCCGGGTACATGTGGCCGGTCCACTTCGGCGCCCAGTAATAGAAACCGGCGAACAGGGCGAACAGCGAACCGGCCACCAGCACATAGTGGAAGTGGGCCACCACGTAATACGTGTCCTGCATCTGGATGTCGACCGGCGTGACGGCCAGGATCAGGCCGGTGAAGCCTCCCATCGTGAACACGAAGAGGAAGCCGACCGCGAACAGCATCGGCGTCTCGAAGGTCATCGAGCCGCGCCACATCGTCGCGACCCAGTTGAACACCTTCACGCCGGTCGGCACCGCGATCAGCATGGTGGCGTACATGAAGAACAGCTGGCTGGTCACTGGCATGCCGGTGGTGAACATGTGGTGCGCCCAGACGATGAAGGACAGGATCGCGATCGAGGCGGTCGCGTACACCATTGAGGCGTAGCCGAACAGCGGCTTGCGTGCAAAGGCCGGGATGTGCTGGTACATCACCGGGTCGCCGCCGCCGGCCGCGTTGAAGAACGAGGTGCCGAAGTGGCGGTCGGTCAGCGTCATGGTGATCGCGCCGGCCAGCACCGGCATCACGGCGATCAGCAGGTAGGCGGTGATCAGCCAGGTCCAGCAGAACATCGGCATCTTCATCAGCGTCAGGCCGGGCGCGCGCATGTTCAGGATGGTGACGACGATGTTGATCGAACCCATGATCGACGAGGCGCCCATGATGTGCAGCGCGAAGATCGCCATGTCCATGCCCGGGCCCATCTGCGTGGAGAGCGGCGCGTACAGCGTCCAGCCGGCCGCGGTGGCGCCGCCCGGCACGAAGAAGGAGGTCGCCAGCAGCAGCGCAGCCGGCGGCAGCAGCCAGAAGCTGAAGTTGTTCATGCGCGCGAACGCCATGTCGGAGGCGCCGATCTGCAGCGGGATCATCCAGTTGGCGAAGCCGACGAAAGCCGGCATGATCGCGCCGAACACCATCACGATGCCGTGCATGGTGGTCAGCTGGTTGAAGAACTCGGGGCGGAAGAACTGCAGGCCGGGCTGGAACAGCTCGGTGCGGATCAGCAGCGCCAGCACGCCGCCCGAGAGCAGCATGGTGAACGAGAACCACAGGTACAGCGTGCCGATATCCTTGTGGTTGGTGGCGAACAGCCAGCGGCGCCAGCCGTGCGGGTGTGCGTGCGAATCGTGGCTGCTCAGGTCGTGGTTGCCGTCGTGGGTCTGGTCGAGAGTGCTGGAAGTCATGTCGGAGTCCTGGTCGTTACCTGAATCAAGCGATTACTTGCCACGCGCAGCCAGCACTTCGGCCGGTTGGACGATGTTTTCCTGGGCCTTGTTGGTCCAGTTATTGCGGGTAAAAGTGATGACCGAGGCGATGTCGGTATCGGACAGTTGCTTCCAGGCCGGCATGGCCGACGGGTATTTGCCGCTGTGCTTACCGTTCAGCAGCACATTGATCTGATCGGCCTTCGGACCGAGCACGACCGGCGAGCCGACCAGCGCGGCGAACGCGTTCGGCACGCCCTGGCCGCTGGCCTGGTGGCAGGCCACGCAATTGGTCGAGTAGACCTGTTGGCCGCGGGTCTTGAGTTCGTCGATGGTCCAGACCTTGTTCGGGTCTTCGGCCAGGGCCGCCATCTTCTTTTTCTGGGTATCGACCCAGGCGGAATAATCGGCGCTTGAGAGGACTTGGACGACGATCGGCATGAAGGCGTGCTCCTTGCCGCACAGCTCGACGCAATTGCCGCGGAAGGTGCCGGTCTGCTCGGCGCGGAACCAGGTGTCGCGCACGTAGCCGGGAATCGCGTCCTGCTTGACCGCGAACGCGGGAATCGTCCAGGAGTGGATCACGTCGTTGGCGGTCAGCACCAGCCGGACCTTCTTGTTGACCGGGACGACCACCGGATTGTCGACCTCGAGCAGGTAGTTTTCGGTGCGCGGCGTGGTCGGCGCGACGCCGGGTTCGCCGACCGCGCTGCGCGGCGTGGACAGGCTGGACAGGAAGGAAATGCCCTCGCCCTCGCCTTTCAGGTAGTCGTAGCCCCATTTCCACTGCATGCCGGTGACCTTGATGGTCAGGTCGGGATTCGAGGTGTCCTTCATCTGGACCACGGCGTGGGTGGCGGGTAGCGCCATGCCGATCACGATCAGGAAGGGAATCACGGTCCAGGCGATTTCGACCGTGGTCGATTCGTGGAAGGTGGCCGGTTTGTGGCCGAGGGATTTGCGGTGCTTGAACACCGAGTAGAACATGACGCCGAACACGCCGAGGAAGATGATCAGGCAGACCACCATCATCCAGTTGTGCAGGCTGTAGATATAGTCGGCGAGTCCGGTGGCCGGAGGCTGCATGCCGAACTGGTGTTCGACCGGCCGGCCCGTGATCTCGGGCTGGGGCCGCGCCAGGGCCGGAAGGGCCGCCGACACCGCAAGACCGAACATCAACGCTTTGAATCGTTTCGCATAAGTCATGTTGTCCCCAACCACCCAAAGAAATTTGAATTTTCTTAAAACGGTCAGCAATTCCATGAACGAACCGCCGCCGCTCCGAAATCCTTGTTCGCAAGCTGCGCCGAATCCGCACGCGGTGCGGCCAGTGCCGGCTTGCGGGGAGCCAGGACTCCCTTGGTGATGCTGCAATCTGTTCGACTCTACGCTTTTCTGCTTAAATTTTTAGCGCTTTTACTACTACGGTCGAAAAAAGTGTCTTTGATTATATCCAAATCGCTAATTTTTATTCAAGGAAAATTACCTCCCCCGATGAGCCTTGCAAACGCCCCGCGCCATCCCGACCAACGCCAGCTTACTGCGGCTTACGCGGCTGAAAACGCACGATTGCCTCCCCGCCCGCGGTGACCTTGGGCGCCGGGCGGAACGCGTGGCCGTAAACGACCTCGAAACTCAGCCCGAGCTTGCCATCCGGCCGGCGCTGCGCCTCGAACGCGTCGCGCATGCGCTGCCAGGCAGCTCGCCCGACCAGGCCGCGTCGGCGCGTGGCCAGCGGATTGCCGCCGAAAGCGCGCACGTCGGCCAGCAAGGCCTCGATCGTCTCGTAGGTCACGGTGATCCGCTCCGCATCCATGACCGGCGTCGTAAAGCCCACTTCCACCAGCTGGTCGCCGAAGTCGTGCATGTCGACGAAGGGCAGCGTGTGCGGCGTTTCGTCCAGCGCGGCAAAGGCGCTGCGCAGTTCGCGGAAGGTGTCCGGACCGAAGGTCGAGAACATCAGCAAGCCGTCCACGCGCAAGGCCCGGCGCCACTCGGCGAACACGCGGTCGGGCTGGGGATGCCAGTGCAATGCCAGGTTCGACCACACGAGGTCAAGCGAGTTCGGCCCGAACGGCAGGTCCCCGAAGTCAGCGCAAACCAGGTCGATGCCGGCTTTGGCCGGGAGCAAACGACTGAGCAGCGAGCGCGGCGCCTGGACGCCGCCGGCGGCGGCCAGCATCTGCGGGGCCGCGTCCAGGCCGATGACCTGAGCGGCGGGATATTGCTTTTGCAGTTCGGCGATGTCGGCGCCGGCGCCGCAGCCGGCGTCGAGCACCTGGCGCGGCGAGGTCTTGACCAGCGCCAGGCGCTCGAACATGCGGCTGGCGACTTCGCGGCGCAGGAAGTCGGCGCTGGCGACGCGCTGCGGATCGGCGAACAGACGGCGCACGCGCCCCAGGTCGATCGGCGCGCTCATCTTGGAAGGGGCTTGGGGTGAAACCATAATCGACGGCGGTCAAGTGAGATAATGGCGGGAGTGTACATGATGGGCGGACAAGCTTCCGGAGGAACCATGTTCGACCACCCAGCTCACCGCTGGCGCGCCGCCGCGGCGGCCCTGCTGGCGCAATTGCTCCCATCGCATTGCGCGCTGTGCAGCATGGGCTGCGACGGCGTCGTCTGCACAGCGTGCGCGGCCGCCTACGCGTGCCCGCGCGGGCAGTGCTGCCTGCGCTGCGCCAATCCGCTGTTCGGCCTGGCGCCGGCGCCGGACGGGCCGGCGCTGTGCGGCGCCTGCCAGGATTACCCACCGGAGTTCGACGCCACCATCGCCGCGGTCGATTACGCGGCGCCGCTCGACCAGCTGGTGTTGCAGCTAAAATTCGGCGCGCGCCTGGCGCTGGCGCCGTGGTTCGCGCAGAATCTGGTCGATGCCGTGCTGGCGCGGCGCGGCATGCCGCTGCCCGAGCTGCTGTGTCCGGTGCCGCTGGGCTCGGCGCGGCTGGTCGAGCGCGGCTTCAACCAGGCGCTGGAAATCGCCCGGCCGCTGTCGAAGGCGCTCGGCATCGAATTGCACGCGACGCTGGCGGCGCGCACGACCGAGACGCAGGCGCAGTCGGGCGTGGCGCCGAGCGAGCGCGCCAGCAATATCCGCGGCGCGTTCGCGGTGACGGACCCGGACCGGGTCGCCGGGCGCCACATCGGCCTGGTCGACGACGTGATGACCAGCGGCCACACGCTGCGCGAGCTGGCGGCCACGTTCAAGCGCTTCGGCGCCGCGCGCGTGACGAACCTGGTGTTCGCGCGCACGCCGCCCCAACTGATCAAGACGAACAATGAGAGGAGTTAATGTGTTTCACGTAGTACTGGTCGAGCCCGAGATTCCGCCGAACACCGGCAACATCATCCGCCTGTGCGCCAACACCGGCGCCCAGCTGCACCTGGTCGAGCCGCTCGGCTTCCCGCTCGACGACGCCAAGATGCGCCGCGCCGGCCTCGACTATCACGATTACGCGACCATGAAGGTGCACAAGAACTGGGATGCCTTCCTGGCCGATGCCCAGCCGGACCCGGCGCGCATGTTCGCGATGACCACGCACGGCTCCTCGCCCTTCGCCGATGGCGCGTTCCGCCCCGGCGACGTGTTCGTGTTCGGCGCCGAATCGCGCGGCCTCGATCCGGCCCTGCGCGAAACCTTCCCGCCGGCCCAGCGCATCCGCCTGCCGATGATGCCGGGGAACCGCAGCCTGAACCTGTCGAACACGGTGGCGGTGGTGGTGTACGAGGCCTGGCGGCAGAACGCGTATGCGGGCGGCGCCTGAACCCTATTCGCCCTGCGGCGTGCGCTCGAGTTTCGACAGGTCGAAGCCCTTCGCGGCCAGCCGCCCGAGCAAGGCCTGGTAGGCGGCCGGGTCGACCTGGGGCGTGCGCGACAGGATCCACAGATACTTGCGCAGCGGCTCGCTCACGGCCGCGAGCTGGTAGTTCTCATCCAGGTCGATCACCCAATAGTCGCCCCAGACCATCGGGATGAGGGACAGGATCGCCGGCGCGAAGCGCACTTCGAGCTTGGGCGACGCCGCGCCGCCGATCTGGCGCGCCACGCCCTCGGCAACATCCTCGCCGCCATCGGCCCGGCGGCAGCGGTTGACGACGCGCACGCGCCCATCGTCGCGCAGGCTGTAGGTGGCGCTTGTGTCGCCGGCACATTTCCGCTGGAATGCGTTGGGGAACTTGGCGATCTCGTACCAGGTACCCATATAGCGCTTGGCGTCGAGCGAGGCGATGGTGTCGAGCGGCTCGGCCTCGACGCCGGCACGCGCGAGCGCTTCGCCGGCGGCGACGCCGAGTAAAAAGGTTCCGGCAATGAGGGCGAGTCGTCGCACTTGGGTCTCTAGGCGTTGTTGAGTTGCCTGGACTATAAACGATCGCGCCGCCGCTTGGCGCAAGCCAGGACGATGCAGCCTTAGATGACCCGGCGCGGCGCGGCCGTCAGCGGATCGCCGCTGTTCGGCGTCCCGGTCGGCTCGATCAGCAGGATGTGCGCCTCGTCCTTGGCGCGCGGACGATGCCGCACGCCTTTCGGCACCACGTACAGCTGTCCGGGCGCCAGCGCGACCGTCGTGCCGTCTTCGAGGTCGATCTCCAGATTCCCCTGCAAGACCAGGAAGAAGTCGTCGCTGTCCGGATGGACATGCCAGTGGTAGTCGCCGCGCAGCTTGGCGACCATCACGTCATGGCCCTTGAACAGGCTGACGGTGCGCGGCTGCCAGGCTTCGTCGAAGGTAGACAATTTGCCGGCGAGGTCGATCGGAAGGGACATGGCGGATTCCTTTGAACAAAAAACGCCATGCTGAGGTTTTGGCCGGAATGCGTCTTGTACAATCGTTGCATGTACCCGGACGCCGCTCCCGCTCGCAACCAGGCCGACTTCACGCCGCTGGGCCACGGCACGACGCTGATGACGGCGAGCTTTGCCGATCACGCATTCGAACGCCACAGCCACGATTGCTTCGCCATCGGCGTGACCACTTACGGCATCCAGCGCTTTCACTGCAAGGGCACACGCCATGACAGCCGCCCCGGCGACCTGGTGCTGTTCAATCCCGACGAAGACCACGACGGCAGCCCTGGCACGGCCGAAGGATTCCGCTACACCATCTGGTACGTGCCCGACGAATTCGTACGCGATTGCCTGGATGCCGATGCCGGCCTGCCCGGCAAGCCCTACTTCGCCGCACCGCAGGTGACCGATGCGCGCATGGCGGCGGCGTTCGTCAGCTTGACGCGCCAGTTGGCCGCCGCGCCGCGCGAATCGCTGCGCAAGGAAGCGGCGATGCGTGCGCTATTGACCGGCATGCTGGCGCGACATGGCGAGCGCCCTGCACCTGCTCTGGCGCCGCGGCGCGTGAATGCCGTCAGCCTGGACAGGGTCAAGGACTACATCCATGCCCATCATCAGCGCGATCTGACGAGCGTCGAACTCGCCGCCGTGGCCGGCCTGTCGCGCGCCCACCTGAGCCGCGCCTTCAACGCCGCCTTTCACGTCCCGCCGCACGTCTACCTGAACGCGGTGCGGGTGGCGCGGGCGCAGACACTGATCCGCGCCGGCATGCCACTGGCCGTGGTCGCGCTCGAATGCGGCTTTGCCGACCAGAGCCACTTCAACCGCCGCTTCAAGGGCAGCGTGGGCGTCGCGCCGGGCGACTGGCGGCGCATGGTATGCGGCATGGCAGGTATTAACCGCCGAACTGCCTGATCTTCGCCACCAGCTTGGTGGTCGAGCGCTCATGCGCGAAGTCGATCGCGACCGCCTTGCCGCCCTGGGCGATGACTTCCTTCCCTTCCGGGATCTGGTCCATCACGTAGTCGCCGCCCTTGGCGTAGATGTCGGGGCGGGCTTCCTGCACGACCTCCAAGGCCGTGTCTTCGTCGAAGTCGACCACCAGGCTGACCGATTCCAGTGCGGCCAGCACGGCCATGCGGTCATGCATCGTGTTCAGGGGCCGGTCGTCGCCCTTGCCCAGGCGTTTCACGGAGGCGTCGGTGTTCACGGCCACCACCAGCGAGGCGCCCAGTGCGCGCGCCTGCGCGAGGTAGGTCACGTGGCCGCGGTGCAGGATGTCGAAGACGCCATTGGTCAGCACCACCGGCTTGGGCAGTTGAGCGACGCGTTCCTGCAGGGTCGCGCGGGTGCAGAGTTTTTGTTCGAAATTGGGCATGAAAACCTGGGTCCCGGCCTGCGCCGGGACGACGTGTCAAAAGGCGGAGTGTAGCTTAATTGGTCCCCGGCGCATCCGCTTGCGGCTCGTCCGCCAGCATCGACAGCTCGGCCGGACGGCCGGCGCCGCCCTCGCCCGGCCCCTTGCGCTCGCCCGACAGCTTGATCTGCAGGCGCAGGCCGTTGGCCGAGTCGGCGTTGCGGATCGCCTCGTCGTAGCCGATGTAGCCCTTGTTGTACAGCTCGAACAAGGCCTGGTCGAAGGTGCACATGCCCAGTTCGCGCGACTTGGCCATGATCTCCTTGATGTTCTGGAAGTTCCCCTTCAGGATCATCTCGCCGATGGTCGGCGTGTTCAGCAGGATCTCGATCGCCGCCTTGCGGCCCTTGCCGTCCTCGGTGCGGATCAGGCGCTGCGAGACGATCGCGCGCAGGTTCGACGACAGGTCCATCAGCAACTGGTTGCGGCGCTCTTCCGGGAAGAAGTTGATGATGCGGTCCATGGTCTGGTTCGCATTGTTCGCGTGCAGCGTGCCCAGGCACAGGTGGCCGGTTTCGGCGAAGGCGATCGCGTGTTCCATCGTCTCGGTGTCGCGGATCTCGCCGATCAGGATCACGTCCGGCGCCTGGCGCAGCGTGTTCTTCAGCGCGTTGTGCCAGGACAGCGTGTCGACGCCGACTTCGCGGTGCGTGATGAGGCAGTTCTTGTTCTTGTGGACATACTCGACCGGGTCCTCGACCGTGATGATGTGGCCGGCCGAGTTGCTGTTGCGGTAGTCGATCATCGCCGCCAGCGTGGTCGACTTGCCGGAACCGGTGCCGCCGACGACCAGCACCAGGCCGCGCTTGGTCATCACGACGTCCTTCAGCACGTCGGGCAGGTCGAGTTTCTCGAAGCTCGGGATTTCGGAGGCGATGGTGCGCACCACCATGCCGACGCATTGCTGCTGCACGAAGACGTTGACGCGGAAGCGGCACACGCCCGGCAGCGAAATCGCGAAGTTGCACTCCATCTCGGTTTCGAACTCGGCGCGCTGGCGCTCGTTCATCAAGGCCAGCGCGAGCGCGCGCGTGACCTCACCGGACAGGCGCTGGTTGGACAGCGGTTTCATCGAACCCTGGTACTTCATGCTGGGCGGGAAATCCGACGCGATGAACAGGTCCGAACCGCCCTGCTGGTGCATCACGGTCAACAGCTTGTGCATATAGGCCTGGGCTTCCGCCGGGCCGAAGGTCGAGGACATGTGGGTTCCGATTTGTGGAGTCAAAATATTAACTGACGGCAACATCGCCAGCCCGGCCATTATATCGGCAGGTTTAACGGTAAAATAGTGGTTGTTTGCTCAACTTTACGGAAAGTGTGTCGTTCCCAACACGCTTTCAACCCGACGCCCATGACCCTGACAGAACTCAAATACATCGTTGCCGTCGCGCGCGCCAGACACTTCGGACATGCGGCCGAAGCGTGCTTCGTCGCCCAGCCAACCTTGTCAGTCGCCATCAAGAAGCTCGAAGACGAGCTGGGCGTCACACTGTTCGAACGGGGCGGCTCGGAAGTCTCGGTCACGCCGCTCGGCGCGCAGATCGTCGCCCAGGCCGAGCGTGTGCTGGAGCAGACCGCGGCGATCAAGGAACTGGCCAAGCAGAACAAGGACCCGCTGGCCGGCCCGCTGCGCCTCGGCGTGATCTACACGGTCGGTCCCTACCTGCTGCCGCCGCTGGTGAAGAACCTGATCGACAACGTGCCGCAGATGCCGCTGCTGTTGCAGGAAAACTTCACGGTCAAGCTGCTCGACCTGCTGCGCCAGGGCGAACTCGATGCCGCGATCATGGCGCTGCCGCTGCCCGAACACGGCATGGCAGTGCAGCCGCTGTACGACGAACCGTTCGTGGTGGCCGTGCCCAAGAACCACCCGTGGGCCGAGCGCAAGGACATCTCGGCCGAAGACTTGAAGACCGAGAACATGCTGCTGCTCGGCACCGGCCACTGCTTCCGCGACCAAGTGCTCGAAGTCTGCCCGGAGATGGCGCGCTTTTCGCCTTCGGGCGGCAACAGCGGCATGCAGCGCACCTTCGAGGGCTCGTCGCTGGAAACGATCCGCCACATGGTCGCCAGCGGCATCGGCCTGACCGTGCTGCCGCGCGCCTCGGTGCCGGACATGAAGGATCCGAACGGCATGCTGCGCTTCGTGCCGTTCCAGGAACCAGCGCCGTCGCGCCGCGTGGTGATCGTCTGGCGCAAGAGTTTTACGCGCCGCGCCGCCATCGAGGCGGTGGTGAACGCCGTCGCCGACTGCAAGCTGCCGGGCGTCGACGTGATCAAGCTGCAGGCTGCGGCCTGAATCCGGAAAACGGTTTCAGCGGCGTGCGGGTGCGCCCGGCACGATGCAGGCGCTCGCGTTCGGCGCCGGATGCGCCAGGGCGTCGACCAGCTCCGCGCCATGCTGCGGCAGCGTGGCGCCCGACAGGCAGCGCGCCGCCGCCCAGGTCGCGCCGAGCTGCTTGAATTCCATCGTCTGCACCGAATAACCGCGCCCGCCCTGCTCGACCGCCACCAGCGCCTCGTCGCCTTTGAGGACGCCGAGCGCGAACCGGCGCCCCGGCACGCCGTCGATCATGATGTCGCTGGCGTTGAAGCGGCCGTCGCGGTCGGCGATGCCGCCTTCGTCCGGCGCCAGCCCGACGCCCAACAGCACCTGCACCCCGGCCGGCAACTCGCGCAGCGATTGCGCCTCGACCCAGCGGCCATCGTCGCGCTGGACGCCCGCCCCCGCGCTGGCGCAGCTGCAAGCGATGCCGATGCCGGCCGCGACTACGATTCTTGCGAACTGCATGAATGTCTCCCGTCGTTGTCGTAAAGCCCGCATCGTAGCCGCGCCGGGTCCGTCATACCTTGTGCATGGTCGATCGTGCGCCATGAACAGGCTAGAATCCTGTTTTGCAAGATTTCAACATATTTCAACTGAGTTCAACCGAGACACCATGAACAAGCTGGCGCTGTACTTCCGCCTGATCCGGGCCGACAAGCCGATCGGCATCCTGCTGCTGCTGTGGCCCACGCTGTGGGCGCTGTGGATGGCGTCGGGCGGCCGTCCCGATCCGATGGTGCTGGTCATCTTCGTGCTCGGCACCGCGCTGATGCGCTCGAGCGGCTGCGCCATCAACGACTACGCCGACCGCGACTTCGACCGCCACGTCAAGCGCACCGTCGACCGCCCGCTTACCAGCGGCCGTATCAAGGGCTGGGAAGCGCTGATGGTCGCCGCGGTGCTAGCGATCGTCGCCTTTCTGCTGATCCTGCCGCTGAACACGCTCACCAAGCAGTTGTCGGTGGCGGCCGTGATCGTGGCCGGCAGCTATCCGTACTTCAAGCGCTTCTTCGCGATCCCGCAAGCCTATCTCGGCATCGCCTTCGGCTTCGGCATCCCGATGGCCTTCGCCGCGGTGCAGGACCGCGTGCCGGCCGTGGCCTGGTGGCTGCTGGTGGCGAACGTGTTCTGGGCGGTCGCCTACGACACGGAATATGCAATGGTCGACCGCGACGATGACATCAAGATCGGCATGCGCACTTCGGCGATCACGTTCGGCAGATACGACGTGTTGGCGGTGATGGTGTGCTATGCGGCGGCGCTGGGCATCGACCTGGCGTGCGGCTGGCTGCTCGGGCTAAGGGGGTGGTTCGTCGCCGGCGTCGCGGTGGCGGCCGGGATGGCGCTCTGGCACTACACCCTGATCCGCGATCGCGACCGCATGCGCTGCTTTGCCGCCTTCCGTCATAACAACTGGCTGGGGGCCGCACTGTTCGTTGGTGTCGCACTGGACTATGCATTAAGATAATATTGTCAAAACACACAATTAAAAGGTTGACCATCATGATCGAAAAAATCCCGACCCAGAGCGGCGCCCGCGACCAGCTGCTGTCCGACTTGAAAACCGTCATCCAGGATGCCGAATCCTGGCTGCGTAACAGCGGCACGCTGACCGGCGAAGAATTCAAGGCCGCCAAGGCGAAGGTCGAACGCACCCTGGTCAAGGCCAAGGACGACATCCTGCGCAGCCAGGAAGCCGTGGTCGAGAAGACCAAGGTCGCCGCCAAGGCCACCGACGAATTCGTCACCGAGAATCCGTGGAAAGCCGTCGGCATCGGCGCCGCGATCGGCGTCGTGATCGGCCTGCTGGCCGCGCGCAAGTAATCCATGGCGATCCTGGCGGCCGCGGGCCGCATTGCGGCGACCGTGGTCGCCATGGTCGGCACGCGGCTCGAACTGGCAGCGGTCGAATTCCAGGACGACGCGCGCCGCCTGCTCGGCGCCCTCGCCTGGACGCTGGTGGCGCTGTTCCTGGCCTGCAGCGCGCTGCTGTTCGTGGCGCTGTTCGTGATCGTCCTGTTCTGGGACAGCTTCCGCCTGCAGGCCATCGCGGGCGTGGCGATCCTGTTCGGCCTGGGCGCCGCGCTGATCCTGATGAAAGTGCGTGCCGGCTTCAAGGCGCAATCGCCGCTGTTTTCAAACACGCTGGCCGAACTGCGCAGCGACGTCGCTTACCTGCGCGGGCATGCCGTTCCGACCACCACGCATGCAGCCGCAGACGCTGGAGTCCACCATGAATAAACCGTCGCTGGAACAACGCCGCAAGGAACTGGTCGAGCGCTGCGCCGAGCAGCGCACCAGCCTGGCCTACGAACTCAAGGCGCTGCGACCGTCCCAGGTGGGCGCCGACATGCTGGCCGGGCATCCGGTGGCCGGCTACGTGGTCGCCAATAAAAAAATGGTGCTGGGCGTGCTCGGCGCCGGCGCGGTCGCGGCGCTGCTCGGGCGCAAGCGGCTGGGCGGCCTGGCCGGCATCGCCGGGACGGTGCTGCGCAGCTGGGGCACGGTGCGCGGCTTGCTGGGGATGCTGGGCCAGGCCCGCCACTGAGCCATGGTGTGGGCGCTGGTCATTTTCGGACCGTGCGCCGTCGCCGCTTTGGTCGCGCTGCTGCGGCCTTTCTCGCTCCTGCGGCCCACTGCCGGCATCGACGACGCCGGGCGCGCCGCCGCGCGCCGCCAGGCACTGTTCAGCGGTTTCATCATCGCGTGTGCGCTGTGCTGGACCTGCGGCATCTCGTTCGCCGGCCACGCGGCCAACAAGGTCGCCATCATCGCCGCCCTGCTCTGCATGGGCATGCTGACGCTGGCCACGTACCGCACCAAGCCGCTGATGCCGGTCGCGATCCTGGCCACGCTGGCGTGGCTGATCGCCCTGTTCGCCGTCGCCGTGACGCTACTCACCGACACCGACTACCGTGTGGCAGCGCCGCTGGGCGACGGGCTGTACTGCAGTGAAATCAACTTCAATTCGATGACCGAATCGAGCCAGATTCTCGAGATCTTCCGGCGCTACCTGTTCATCGAGCACCGGATCTACATGACCAACTACGACGATCCGCAAGCGGTGTTGCCGCCCATGCCCGGACAGCCGGACGCGCCTGCGCGCTGCCGGGTGCTGCTTCACGCAAAATGGCATCCCGCGCCGCCGGTGCGCTAGCGGCGCGATCCAGCGTCTTCATGCCCTGGCAACCCGCCCCGCGCCAGCCTCCTGCGCGCGCAGATCGGCCAATAGCTGCGCATGACCCGGGCGCCAGTCCATGGCCTCGCGCGTGGCTTGGCTCGAGACCGGATTGTCGGTTGCGGCGAATGGCGCCAGCCAGCCGAAGTGGCGCGCCGCCTCGCTCGGGGCCAGGGCCACGGTCTCGACGCCGAGGCGCTGGCCGATCTCCTGCGCGATCGCGCGAAACGGCATGCCTTCCTCCGCCACCGCGTGATAGCGCGCGCCCGCCTTCCCCTGCTCCAGCGCCAGCCGGAACAGCCGTGCGGCATCCAGCCGGTGCACCGCGCCCCAGCGGTTGGCACCGTCGCCGACGTAGGCCGACATGCCCTTCTTGCGCGCGATGGCGATCAGTTCGTTCACGGCGCCGAATTTGCGCTCATCGTGCACGGCCGGCGGCAATCTGACGATCGTCGCCCTGACACCGCGCGCTGTCAGCGCCAGCGCGGCCTGTTCGGACCGGCCACGCAAGCCGCCGACCGCCTTCGGGTCGAAAACGTCGCGCTCCAGCGCCAGGCGGCCCGGCGTCATCGTCATGGTCGGCAAGGCGATCGTCAAGGCGCGTTCGCTGCCGCGCAGCCCCGCGCCGCACGCTTCGATGGCGCGCACCTCGGCATCGACGGCGGCGCCCATGAAGCGCTGCACGATGCCGGATGGGCTGCCGCCGAACAGGACGCGCAAGCGCGTGCCCAGGCCGGCGTTGGAAAAAGCATGGAAAAACGCCGTATGGATCACGCCCTCCGCTTCCGACGCGGCCCGGCGCAGCAAATCGAGGTCTTCGATACTGCCGCGGCAAGCGGTGGCGCCGAGGCTTTGCAGCCGCGCGGCGGCGTCCTGCGATCGCACCAACCCGGTGACCTGGTGCCCGGCGCGCAGAAGATCCTGGACGATGGCGGCGCCGATGAAGCCGGAGGCGCCCGTGATGAAGACTCGCATGTTGATCCCCTCATAAGTGATGTGATGTCATGACCAGTCTAGGCGCTTGAGTTGGAACGAACCATGGCGTACAGTTCGAGTTAAGTTATCGATCGTTCGGAGTTGTGTCCATGGACCCGTTGTCGGATGTGTTGTCGCTGTTGAAGGTACGTACCTCGATGTCGGGTGGATTCGACGTGGCGGGCGCGTGGTCGGTCGGTTTCGGCCGCTACGACGGCATCACCTTCCATGCCGTGCTGGCCGGCGAATGCTGGGTGGTGGTCGAGGGCGAAGCGCCGCTGCGGGTCCGTGCCGGTGAATGCTTCCTGCAGGCGAGCGGGCGGCCATTCCACTTTGCAAGCGACCTCGGCCTGGCGCCGGTCGCCGTCGAGACCGTGCTGCCGGCCGACTATGACGGCAGCATCATCACCTATAACGGCGGCGGCGAGTTCACCGGCGTCGGCATGTACGTCACGCTAGCCGACCGCTCGGCCGACCTGCTGCTGCACCAGCTGCCGCCGATCATCCACATCCAGGACGAGGAAGGCCGCGCGACCATGCGCTGGTGCCTCGAGCGCATGCGCCAGGAACTGTTCGATCCGCAGCCAGGCGGCGCCCTCCTCTCCCAGCAGCTGGCCACGATGGCGCTGGTCCAAGCGCTGCGGCTGCATCTCTCGACCCGACCGCGCGACGCCGTCGGTTGGCTGTATGCGCTGGCCGATAAGCGCATGCGTGCAGCGATCAGCGCCATGCACGCCGCGCCGGGCCGGCGCTGGACCGTGGCATCGCTGGCCGAACGGGCGGCGATGTCGCGCACCACGTTCGCGGTCAGGTTCAAGGAGACAGTGGGGCTGGCGCCGCTTGACTACCTGACGCGCTGGCGCATGATGCTTGCGGCCGAACGGTTGGCCACGGGACGCGAATCGGTGTCGGAGATCAGCTTGGCGCTCGGTTATGAATCCGAAAAGTCATTCAGCACCGCGTTCAAGCGCATCATGCGCGACTCGCCGCGCAGCTATGGGCGGGCAGCGCACCGACACATGCCGCATGAATACTGAAGTCCAAGCTTTACTTTCGAACGACTCGATGCAATACTGAAGCTCCCACTTCACCTTTGGAGCCAGCCATGTCGACGCCCTCTGTACATGAAGACACTTTCAGGATCGAACGGTTCTACCCGGCCGCGCCGCAACGCGTGTTCGCGGCGTTTGCCGATCCGCAGCGCAAACGCCGCTGGTTTGCCGAAGGCGACAGCCATGAGGTCGAGGACTTCGAGATGCGTTTCGAAGTCGGCGGCCAGGAGAATCTGCGCTACCGCCTGACCGCCGGCACGCCCTTCGAAGGCGTGCAGCTGGCGCACCGCGGCGCTTTCCTGGACATCGTGCCCGAGGCGCGCATCGTCACCGCCTCGACGATGGAATTCGGCGGCCGGCGCATCTCGGCCTCGCTGGAAACCTTCGAATTCGTCGCCGCAGACGGCGGCACGCGGCTGGTGCTCACCCACCAGGCCGTGTTCTTCGAAGGCGCCGACGGTCCGCAGATGCGCAGGCAGGGCTGGCAGCAGTTGCTGGAGCGGGTCGATACCGCACTGGACGACGCATGACGGCGACGAGTAACACCGCGTCGCTGGCGCCGAGCGACGCCGACCGCATCTTCATCGCGATGGGCGATGCGACCCGGCGCGCAATCTATCGCCTGCTGGCGCAAGGGCCGCAATCGGTCAGCGCACTGGCCAGGGCGCTCGAGATCACGCTGACCGCGGTCGCCCAGCACCTCGACGTGCTGCAGAAATGCCGGCTCGTCAGCACCAGTAAGCAGGGCCGGGTACGCACCTGCGCCATCGATCCGCAGGGACTGGCGGTGCTGGATGAGTGGGTCGCGCTGAACCGCAAAATGTGGGATGCGCGCCTGGACCGGCTGGGGGCGATGCTCGACGAGGATTGAACGCGCCTCGCCGCCGGCCTGCGCTCAGCCTTTACCGAGCTCGTGGCCCAGCTCGCGCCCGCGCGCGGCGGCCGCCTTCATCGCCGCGACGATCGCTTCCTTCACGCCGGCCGCTTCCATGCTGGTGATCGCCGCGTGCGTGGTGCCGCCTTTCGAGGTCACGCGCTGGCGCAGCAGCTCGGCCGGCTCGTCGGACTGGGCCGCCAGCTGGGCCGCGCCCGTGAAGGTGGCCAGCGCCAGCGCGCGGCCCTGCTCCGCTGACAGCCCCATTTCAACCGCCGCCTGCTGCATCGCCTCGAGGAAGAAGAACACGTAGGCCGGGCCGCTGCCCGACACCGCCGTCACCGGATCGATCAGGTCTTCGGTCTCGAGCCACACGGTCTGGCCGACCGCCTGCAGGATCTGGTCGGCGGCCTGGCGCTGGGCTTCGCTGACGCCGGCCATCGCCACCATCCCGGTGATGCCCTGCCCGATCAGCGCCGGCGTGTTCGGCATGGTGCGCACGATGGCGCCATAGCCGCCCAGCCAGCGCGACAGGTCGGCGCCGCGGATGCCGGCCGCGATCGACAGCACCAGCGGGCGGTTCTGCAACTGCGACTGCAGGCGCAAGGCCACGTCGCGCATCTGCTGCGGCTTCACGGCCAGCACGATGACGTCGCTGGCGGCGACCTCGGCGCCGATCTCGGGCGCGGCGCTCACGCCGTAGGCCTCGCGCAGCCTGGCGAGCGCCTCGGCGTTCGGATCGACCACGTGGATGTCGCCGCCCGGTGCGACCTTGCCGGCCAGGCCGGCGATCAGGGCCGTCGCCATGTTGCCGCCGCCGATGAAACTGATCTTCATACGCTTCCTTGTGAGTTATTCGTAATGCCGCGCGCCGAAGATCGCGCTGCCCACGCGCACGATGCTGGCGCCTTCGAGCACCGCCGCGTGCAGGTCGGCCGACATGCCCATCGACAGCGTGTCGACAAAAATGCCGTCGTCGACGATGGCGCGCGCGAGCGCGCGCAGGCGCGCGAACGGGACGCGCTGCAGTTCCGGATCGTCCTGCGGCTCGGGGATCGCCATCAGCCCGCGCAGGCGCAGGTTCGGCAGGGCTGCGACGGCGCGCGCCAGTTCGGGCAGCTCGCTTGGTGTCACGCCGCTCTTGGTCGCTTCGCCGCTGATGTTCACCTGCAAACAGATGTTCAGCGGGCCCAGCTCGGGCGGACGCTGCTCGGACAGGCGCTGGGCGATCTTCAGGCGCTCGACCGTGTGCACCCAATCGAACGAGGCGGCGATCGGCCGCGTCTTGTTGGACTGGATCGGACCGATGAAATGCCATTCCAGCGCCAGGCCGGGTCGCGCTTTTGCCACAGCCGCGATTTTGTCGACGCCTTCCTGCAGATAGTTTTCGCCGAAGGCGCGCTGGCCGGCATCGACCGCTTCCAGCACCGCTTCAGGGGGAAACATCTTCGAAACCGCCAGCAGCTGGACCGTCGAACGCGGCCGCCCGGCGGCGTCGCAAGCTGACTGGATTGCTGCTTCGACAGCTTGCAAGTTGGCGGCGATTGTGGACATAATGGTTTTCTACACGGAAATATTTTCGGTTGCAGGCGCCACCGGAAGGCAACGGCCGAACAGGATTATATATAAATGGACATCTCCGAACTTCTCGCTTTCTCGGTCAAGAACAAAGCCTCCGACCTGCACCTCTCCGCCGGCCTGCCGCCGATGATCCGCGTGCATGGCGACGTGCGCCGCATTAACCTGCCGCCGCTCGAGCACAAGGACGTGCACGGCATGATCTATGACATCATGAACGACGGCCAGCGCAAGCAGTACGAAGAGATGCTGGAGTGCGACTTCTCGTTCGCGATTCCCGGCCTGGCGCGCTTCCGCGTCAACGCCTACAACCAGGAACGCGGCGCCGCAGCCGTGATGCGGACGATTCCGTCCAAGATCCTGTCGCTGGAAGACCTGAACGCGCCGAAGATCTTCGCCGAGCTGGCCCTGAAGCCGCGCGGCCTGGTGCTGGTGACGGGTCCGACCGGCTCGGGTAAATCGACTACGTTGGCGGCGATGGTCAACCACCTGAACGAGCACGAATACGGCCACATCCTGACCATCGAGGATCCGATCGAATTCGTCCACGATTCCAAGAAATGCCTGGTCAACCAGCGCGAAGTCGGCCCGCATACGCTGTCGTTCAACAACGCGCTGCGCTCGGCGTTGCGCGAAGACCCGGACGCGATCCTGGTCGGCGAGCTGCGCGACCTCGAGACGATCCGCCTGGCGCTGTCGGCCGCCGAGACCGGCCACCTGGTGTTCGGCACGCTGCACACCTCGTCGGCGGCGAAAACCATCGACCGTATCGTCGACGTGTTCCCCGCCGAGGAAAAGGAGATGGTGCGCGCGATGCTGTCGGAATCGCTGCAAGCCGTGATCTCGCAGACGCTGCTGAAAACCAAGGACGGCTCCGGCCGCGTGGCCGCGCACGAGATCATGATCGGCACGCCGGCGATCCGCAACCTGATCCGCGAAGCCAAGATCGCGCAGATGTACTCGGCGATCCAGACCGGCTCGAACGTCGGCATGCAGACGCTGGACCAGAACCTGACCGAGCTGGTGCGCCGCAACGTGATCTCGTCCGCTGCGGCGCGCGCTGCGGCCAAGATTCCGGACAACTTCCCCGGCTGATTTTAATTTATACGGTTTATCATGGAACGCGACCAGGCCTCCAAATTCATGTTCGACCTGCTGCGCCTGATGGTCAGCAAGGGCGGCTCCGACCTGTTCATCACGGCCGGCTTCCCGCCCGCGATCAAGATCGACGGGCGCATGACGCCGGTGTCGAACCAGGCCTTGCAGGGTTCGCACACCGCCGACCTGGCGCGCGCCATCATGAACGACAAGCAGGCCGCCGGCTTCGAGCTGTCCAAGGAAGCCAACTTCGCCATCAGCCCGGGCGACATCGGGCGCTTCCGCGTCTCGGCCTTCATGCAGATGGGCTGCGTCGGCATGGTGCTGCGCGTGATCACGACCACCATCCCCAAGTTCGATGACCTCGAACTGCCCGACGTATTGAAAGACGTGATCATGACCAAGCGCGGCCTGGTGATCATGGTCGGCGCGACCGGCTCGGGTAAATCGACGACGATGGCGGCGATGGTCGGCTACCGCAACGAGAACAGCTACGGCCACATCATCACGATCGAAGACCCGGTCGAATTCGTGCACCCGCACCGCAACTGCGTGATCACCCAGCGCGAAGTCGGCGTCGACACCGACAGCTTCGAGGCGGCGCTGAAGAATTCGCTGCGCCAGGCGCCGGACGTGATCCAGATCGGCGAGATCCGCGACCGCGAGACGATGGAGCACGCGATCGCCTTCGCCGAGACCGGCCACCTGTGCCTGGCCACGCTGCACGCCAACAGCGCCAACCAGGCGCTCGATCGCATCATCAACTTCTTCCCGGAAGAGCGCCGCCAGCAGCTGCTGATGGACCTGTCGCTGAACATGAAGGGCCTGATCTCGCAGCGCCTCATCCCGCGCAAGGAATCCAAGGGGCGCGTGGTGGCGATCGAGATCATGCTGAACTCGCCGCTCATCTCCGACCTGATCTTCAAGGGCGAAGTCCACGAGATCAAGGAAATCATGAAGAAGTCGCGCGAGCTCGGCATGCAGACCTTCGACCAGGCGCTGTTCGACCTGTATGAGGCGGACAAGATTTCATATGAGGACGCGCTGCGCAACGCCGACTCGGTCAACGACCTGCGCCTGAACATCAAGCTCAATAGCAAGCACGCCAGGAACCGCGATTTCTCGGCGGGGACGGAGCACCTGGGCATCGTCTGAATCGCACCCGCACGCGGGTTTGGATTACACTCTTGCATTCGGATCAACAAGAACGCAGGAGCGAGTCCCATGAACGTCTTCGATTTCCACGCCGTGTCCCTGGACGGCAAGCCGGTGGAGCTCAGCCAGTACCGCGGCAAGGTGCTGCTGATCGTGAACACCGCCAGCGAATGCGGCTTCACGCCGCAATACAAGGGCCTGGAAGCCCTGTACCGCGAGCTGCGCGGCCGCGGCCCGGGCTTCGAAGTGCTGGGCTTCCCCTGCAACCAGTTCGGCAAGCAGGAGCCGGGCACCGAGGCCGAGATCGGCGCCTTCTGCGAGCAGAACTACGGCGTCAGCTTCCCGATGTTCGCCAAGGTCGACGTCAACGGCGAGCACGCCCATCCGCTGTGGCAGTACCTGAAAGGCGAGGCTTCCGGCGTGCTGGGGACCGAAGCCATCAAGTGGAACTTCACCAAGTTCCTGGTCGGCCCCGACGGCCTGGTGGTCAAGCGCTACGCGCCGCTAACCAAGCCGGAAGACATCGTCAACGACATCGAAGCGCTGCTGGCCCAGCCGGCGTGACGCTTTCAGCGCGCGCGCTAGCGCCGCTCTTTACGTAGATAAGCGCGCAGCCCGTGCGTGAGCAGGATCGGGAACACGCTGGCGTGGTCCTCGCCTGGGAACACCTCGAGCTGCGTCTTGAAGCCCGGATAGCGGTGCGACTTCAAGGCCGCGTCGAACTCGCGCAGGTCGGCGACCATGTCGGCGTTCTCTTCCGAGCGCGAGCGCTTCTGCCCCGGCGACAGCCGCTCCAATCCGCCGATGCCGAAATAGACGGTGGCGCGCAGATCCTCGTGCGCGCGCGCGTACGCCCGCTCGCGCTCGAACAGCACGCCGCCGTCGAACCACAGCGACGGGCTGCCGAGGATGTAGTCGTCGAAGGTCTGGGGCCGCGTCAACAGCAGCTCGACGCCGAGCAGGCTGCCGTAGGAGTGGCCGACGAAGATCTTGCGCCCCATGTCGGCGCGGTAGCGCGCGGCCACCAGCGGGAAGACTTGTTCGGCAATGAAGCGGCCGTAAGCATCGGCCTCGCCAAAGGCCACCTGCCGGCCCGGCATGTCGGAGGTGTAGCCGCCAGTGCGCGGCACGGTCGGCGTGTAGTCGCGGCGGCGGCTGGTGGTCGGGCTGTCGCCCTTCGCGTACGACAGGCCGACCACGATCGCCTCTTCCAGATGCGCATGCTTGTGCAGCCGGTCTGCGATCGCGCGCACCACCGGAAAGCCGTAGTTCGCGTCGACCACGAAGATGACCGGGTAGCGCCGGTTCGCGCCCTCCGTGTTCTTGTACGACTCGGGCAGGGCGACGTAGAGCTGATAGTCGCGCCGCAGGGTTGAAGCGTGCACGTCGAGCACCTCGGTGTCGGCCAGCACGTAGGGCGGCGCGGCGCTTGCGTCCTGCGCCATGGCCGTGGGTGCGGCGACGGCGCCGGCCAGGCACAGCACGCACATGGGGAGCAGGCGTTTCATGGTTTTCCTTTCGCTGCGGGCGCCGCGGCATGCTCCTTGGCCAGCGTCTCCGCCAGGAACTCGCGCCCGACCTTGGCATAGGCATGGCAGGCTTGCGGGTCGACGAAGGCGGCGTCTCCAAGACTGGCCTGCTTGGCCTTGCGCTCCCACAGCCCGCTGAACTCCGGGTGCGCGCTGATCAGGACATCGCATTTGACGGTGTCGATCCAGGTGATCGAGCGCTCGATGTCGGCCTGCGCAGTTGGATACAGCGGATTGCCGCTGAAGCGCCGGCCCTCGGCCGCCAGCGCGAACACGCTGTCGGCAAACACCACGTCGACCATGCGCCCGCCTTCGGTAGCCTGCCAGGTGTAGCTGACGCCGCCCTTGGTGTGGCCGGGCGTGAAGTGCGCGGTCACGGCCAGCGGACCGAGGCGGATCACTTCGCCGTCGCGCAGCGCGCGCGTGTGCGCGACCGGCGCGATCGGGATCAAGCCCGGGTATTGCGGGTCGGCCTTGTCGGGCTGGCCGGTGCGCAGGATCTGCTCGTTGCCCGGCCCGGCCAGCACGGTCGCGCCGCTCAGCTTTTGCAAGGCGGCGACGGCGCCGCCGTGGTCCTGGTGCGCATGCGAATTCAGGATGAAGCGGATGTCCTCGACCTTGAAGCCGAGCTGGCGGATATGGTCCTCGATCTGTTTGGCGGCGTCCGGCCCGCCGACGTCGACCAGGATGTGGCCGGACCGGGACGTGATCAGCACCGCGCTGATGCCGTGGGTGCCGACGTAATAAGTGTCGCCGTAGATGGCGAAGGGCTGCTGCGGCGCGTACCAGTCGGCGGCGTGGGCCGCGCTTGCCGTCAGGGCGAGAACGAAGGTGGGGATCAGGGTTTTCATGCAATCGATTCTGCCGCGACGCCGAACGCCCGGCAGCCGCCGCGTGACGAAACGCCGGATCGGCGTGACGGGCCTGGCCGGCGGGCGGTTTCGGCGCACGGGGCCGCTGCTATACTTTTGTCAATGAACACCCGCCCTGCTTCCGCTGTCTTTTCCACTGCGCCGGCCTTGAAAACCATCGGCGCGACCCTGCTGCTGTGGAGCGCGATCAGCGCTCTCGGCGCGCTGCAGACCTACAGCGACAACCTGCGCGGCGGCGTCGCCAGCCACTACCCGACGCTGCTGCTGACCTGGTTCGTCGAATACGCGCTGCCGCTGATCGTGCTGAGCGCCGGCCTGTCGATGCTGCTGGCGCGCTGGCCGGCGCCGCTCGCGCGCCCGCGCAACGTGGTGCTGCTGTTCGTCGGCCTGGTCGTGGTGTTCCAGCCGCTCGAGTGGACCTGGATGGCCTGGCAGCGCGGCTACCTGCACATCGCCAGCCTGGCCGACGTCCGGCAGCTGTTGATGAAGATGCTGCTGGTCGGCTGGTTCTCGACCACCGGCACTTTCGCCGCCATCCTCGCGCTGCACTACTGGCGCCAGGCGCGCGAGCGCGAGCTGGCCTGGCAGCGCAGCCAGACCGACATGCTCGGCCTGCGCCTGGCGCTGGAGGAGCAGCGCATGCTGGCCCTGCGCGCCCAGCTCGAGCCGCACTTCCTGTTCAACGCCCTCAACGCGATCAGCGCGCTGGTGCGCGACGGCGACAAGACCCTGGCCCTGGGCGGCATCGGCCGCCTGAGCGACCTGCTGCGCTACGCGCTGTCGGCGAGCAGCCGCAATACCACCACGGTCGCCGCCGAACTGCGCTTCGTGCGCGACTACCTCGACCTGCAGCGCCTGCGCTACGGCGAACGCCTGCAGGTGCACATCGCCGGCGACGACGACCTGCTGCACGAGGTCGAATGCCCGCCGCTGCTGTTGCAGCCGCTGATCGAGAACGCGCTGCGCCACGACCTCGATTGCCACGCCGGTCCCGGCGACATCGCGCTCGTCTTCGCGCGCGATGGCGACGTGCTGGCGATCCGCGTCACCAATCCGCTGAGCGCGCAAGCCTCGCCGAATCCCGGCGCGGGACTCGGCCTGGCCAACACGCGCGACCGCCTGCGCCTGATGCATTCGGGCGCCTCGCTGCACGCTGCACCGCAGGATGGCCGCTTCGTCGCCGAAGTGCGCCTGCCCCTGCTCGACTTGGACTGACGCCATGACGATCCGCTACCTGATCGTCGACGACGAAGCCCCGGGCCGTGCCAACCTGCGCCTGGCGATGGAAACACACGCCGGCTGGCTGCTGGTGGCCGAATGCGACAGCGCGGCCGCCGCGCGCGCGGCGCTGGCCGGGCCGCTAGCCAACGTCGACGTGATCTTCCTCGACGTGCAGATGCCGGGCGAATCGGGACTGGTGCTGGCGCGCGAACTGAGCCGGCTGCGCGAGCCGCCGCTGGTGGTGTTCGTGACCGCCTACAGCGAGCATGCGATCGACGCCTTCGAAGTACATGCGCTCGACTACCTGCTGAAACCCTTGAGCGACGCGCGCCTGGCCCAGGCGGTCGAGCGCAGCGCCGACATGCTGCGCCAGCGCCAGCGCGAAGCCTACGGCGCGGCGCTGCGCAGTTACGTCGACGCGCAGTCGAACATGGAATCCAAAGCCGATCCGAAGCCGTTCGCCGACCACCTGAACGTGCGCTCGGTCGGGCGCATCGAGCAGGTGCGCGTCGCCGACGTGCAGTGGCTGGCCGCGGCCGGCAACTACGTCGAGCTGCACCTGGCCGGGCGCACGGTACTGCACCGGATCACGCTCAATCGCCTGGCAGCGCTGCTCGACCCGGCCGCGTTCTTGCGCGTGCACCGCGGCGCGATCGTGCGGCGCGACCAGCTGGCGCGCCTGGCCACCACCGGCGACGGCACCTACCGCCTGGGGCTGCGCTGCGGCGCCGAGGTGGCGGTCAGCGAGCGCTACCTGGCGGCGCTCAAGGGGGCGCTGTGAACGCGCTCGATCTGGCCCGCCGCGCCCTTGCCCTGGCCTGCGCATGCCTTGCACCGCTGGCTGCCGATGCCGCCGATGCCGGCCTGCGCGCCAGCGTCGACCGCGCGATCGAGCCGCTGATGGCGCGCTACGGCGTGCCCGGCATGGCAGTCGCCGTCAGCGTCGACGGCCGCGCGCAGTTCTTCAACTACGGCGCCGCGGCGCGCGCGACCGGGTCGCCGGTCAGCGAACACACGCTGTTCGAACTCGGCTCGGTCAGCAAGACCTTCACGGCGACACTGGCCTGCCTGGCCCGGGAGCGCGGCGCTCTTGCGTTGGACGACCCGCCTTCGCGCTACCTGCCCGCCTTGAAAGGCAGCGCGATCGACCGCGCCACGCTGCTCGACCTCGGCGCCTACGCGGCCGGCGGCCTGCCGCAGCAAGTGCCGGAGCAAGTCGCCGACGACGCGCAGATGCTGGCCTGGCTGCGCGCCTTCCAGCCCGAGGCCGCGCCCGGGATGATGCGCAAGTATTCGAACGTCAGCCTCGGCCTGTTCGGGCGCGCCACGGCTCTCGCCCTGCACGCCGATTTCAGCACGGCCATGCAACAGCAGGTGTTGGCGCCGCTGGGCCTGCGCCACAGCTGGACCCAGGTGCCGCAGGCTGCGATGGCGGACTATGCCTGGGGCGAAGCGAAGGATGGCTCGCCGGCGCGCGTGAAAGCCGACGTGTTCGACGTCGAAACCTATGGCGTCAAGTCGAGCGCCACCGACATGATCCGCTACGTCCAGGCCAACATCGACCCGTCCGGGCTCGATGCGCCGCTGCGGCGCGCCCTGGCCTGCACCCACGCCGGCCATTTCGCTGCCGGTGAGATCGTGCAGGGCCTCGGCTGGGAACAGCTGCGCGGCCCGCTCACGCTGCAGCGCCTGCTGGACGCGAACGCCGACCGCATGGCCAGTGCCTCGAACCCGGCGACCCGGCTGGTGCCGGCCCGACAGGTAGCGCCGCCCGGTACGCTGTTCGACAAGACCGGTGCGACGCGCGGCTTCGGCAGCTACGTGCTGTTCGTGCCATCGCAGCGCGTCGGCATCGTCATGCTGGCCAATAAGAACGTGCCGAACGCCGTGCGGGTCGAGGCCGCGTACGCAATCCTGCAGGCGCTGGCGCCGTCCGCGCAGGCCGAGGGAGCCCGGCGATGAGCGCACCGACCACCGCCGTCCCGCCCGCGCACGACGATGCCCTCGCGCATGCGCCCACGCCCGCGCGCAACGCCGGTATCGACTGGCTGCGCGGCCTGGCGATCCTGCTGGTGATCGTGCACCACCTCGCCCTGCCGTTCCGCCTGCCGCTGCGTCCCAGCCTGCTCGGCCAGTGGTGGCCCAAGCGGCTGCTGGATGCGATCAGCTTCAACGGCTACGAAGCGGTCTTCATCTTCTTCGTCGTCTCGGGCTTCCTGATCGCCACCCGCATCGTTGAGCGCGACGGCGAGCTGGCACGCGTGCGCCTGCGCCGTTTCTACGCGGCGCGCGCCTGGCGCATTATGCCGCTGCTGGCGCTGGTCCTGGCGCTGCTGGCGACGCTGGGCGCCTGCGGCGTGCCGGGCTTCGCGCCCGAGCCCGGCCAGCAAAGCCTGCCAGGCCTGCTGGCGTCCGCCCTGAGCTTCACCTTCAACTGGTACGAAGGCCGCACCGGCTGGGCGCCGGCGGGCTGGGACGTGCTGTGGTCGCTGTCGATCGAAGAGACTTTTTATCTCGGCTTCCCGTTGCTGTGCCTGTGGCTGCCGCGGCGGGTGCTGGTCGGCGTCCTGCTGGCCTGGGCGCTGGCGCTGGATCCCTTGCGCAAGCTGGTGCCGGCCAGCGACGAAGTCTGGTGGGAGAAAGCCTACCTGCCCGGGATGGCGGCGATCGCCTGGGGCGTTCTGGCCGCCCTGCTCGCGCGCCGCTGGCGGCCCACGCGGCGCGAAGCGGGCCTGCTGGCCGTGTTCGGCGTTGTGTTCCTGCTGCTGCCGCTCGGCTGGGGCGACCTGGTACACCGCCACCTGTTCAAGTCGAACATGATCCTGCTGTGCGTCGGCAGCTGCGCGATCCTGCTGGCCTGCCATGCGCATCCGCCGGCGCCGCGCCATGGCCTCGGCTGGCTGGCGCGCATGGGGGCGCTCAGCTACGAGCTGTACCTGTCGCACATGTTCGTGGTGCTGGCGACGGTGGCGGCGTACCGCGCGCTGCTCGGGGACAGGCAGGACTGGACCTTCGTGGTGTACCTGCCGGTGCTGGTGGTGTGTTACTGCCTGGCGGGGCCGCTGCAAAGACTGACGGCGCATTTCAGCGCCCGCCTGCGCGGCTGATTGACTGACGAGGATCGCCCAGCCGTGTCCTCAGAAAATCAGCGCGTTTCGATCGTGGCCGAGGTGTGCAGCGTGCAGCCGCGGTGCACGTTTTCGAGGAAGCGGATCGCCTCCGAAATGCGGCAGGTGGTCGGCAGCATCCGGCTCAGCGATTCGTCCTCGTTCAGGCGGTCGATGCCGTAGGCGATGGTGCGCGAGACGTCGCGCCCCTGGCGGCCATCGCTGTTGTAGAGCGCATCGTAGACGCCGATGTCTTCCCACAGGCCGGCGTAGCCGGGGCCGATGCTGTCCTGGAAAGCGGTGGACGACAAGGCCGTGTCCTCGTCGTGGGACACGAGACGAAACACGAAACTCACGCGGCACCTCCATCGATTCAAAAATACGGGCGCCGATGCTATCACGGCCGGCGCGTTTGCGTTGGTAACGCGTCGGCGACGCGCCTGTGCCCGGCTGCATACGGAACAGTACGCAGCTGCCAAGCGCGCGAAATTTAGCCGCGAGAACTTGCTCCGCAGCTTTTTTCCTCACGTAACATCCGCCTGTTCGGCGGCGCCAGCATTGTGCGCCGCCGCGTTTCACCGGATGATGCAATGACTTGTAAATGCTTTGCCAGCGCAGCCGCCGTGCTCGCGCTGCTGGCCGGCTGCGGCGGCGGCGCTGCGCCGTCGGCGCCGGCTGCGGCCACCCAGGCGGCGACCGCGCCTTCCACGTCCGCGATCGGCCCCGCCATCGCGATCGATGCCGAAGGCGACTCGACCATGTACGGCCTGGAGACGGTCGGCGGCGAGTTCGTCCAGTCCGCGCACCCGGTGCCGGCTCTGGTGCAGGCGCAGCTGCGCAGCCTGTTCGGCCCGAACGTGACGATCAATGCCAACGGGTCCCCAGGCGCCAACCTCGACATGGCGATGAACGGCACCGGCAACTACGCCACGCCGTTGTCGGCGCGCCTGGCGCTCAGCCGTGCGCGCATCGTGATCGCGAACTTCGGCATCAACGACGCCTACCTGCCGGTCGACGCCTACCGCGCCAACCTGGTCCGATTCGTCGACGTGGTGCGCGCCAGCGGCAAGCTGCCGGTGCTGGAGGAACCGAACCCGGTTTGCGTCGGCCACGAGACGCTCGACGCTCTGGTCGGCATCTTGAACGACGTCGTGCGCGCAAAGAATGTGCCGCTGGTGAAGCAGTACGACGCGATCAAGGCCCTGCCCGGCTGGCAATCGATGCTGACCGACTGCGTGCACCCGAACGACGCGCTGTACGCGTTCAAGGCCGCGCGCGAAGCCGATGTCCTGGCGCAGGTGATCCGTTCGAACGGCGGATAGCTTTGCGCGCCTTTTTCGGCGGCGGTGGAGGTGGATCGGCGAGCGGATTGAGTTCGACCGAGCCGACCGCGCGCAGTTTGGCGTCGGGTGCGGACTGGGTGGTCAGCGCGAAGCGCATCGCGTGCTCGCCGCGCAGGCGCACGGTCGCCGACAGCGTGCGGGTATCGCCGAGCGTAACGGCCTTGGTGCGCGCCGGCGCATTTGCCCCGGCCAGGAGATCGGCGAAGCCCTGCTCGACCGCGACCCGGTCGGTGCGGCGCGCATACAACATGCACTGGTCGTTGTCCTCGGCCAGCACCAGCACGAAGTTGCCGGTCTTGCCCTTGTACGACACCGGCCAGGCGTCGCCTTCCAGGCCCGCCAAATACTGTTTGGCGCGCTCCGGCTGGAGTTTGGGCACCTTGGTGCGCAACAGCTTGCGGCGGAAGGCACCGAGACTGTCGATGCGTTTGACGCACAGGTCGTCGTAGAGCTTCAGGAAGCCTTCGCCATCAGGGTCGACGGTCGAGGGCGTGGCTTCGACCGGCTTCGGCTCGCGCTTGTTCGCTGGCTTGTTGACAGGCTTGCCGGACGCCTTGGCCGCATGCTTGTTCACGCGCTTGGCGTCGTGCTTGGCGTCGTGCTTGTGCGCCGGCGCCGCTTGCGCCTGCCCAAGCACGATGACGCAGACCAGCCAGGCCGCCAGCAGGCCCCACCGCACCGGCGCCCTCATCGCACCGCCACGCCGGGCAGCATGATGAATGTACGTACAAGAGCTTGGGCGCGCAGGATGGAGCGTTCGGAATCGACGGCTATCGATGGGATCATGAACCGATTGTAAGCACTATTCCATATTTTTGGCGTATGCTCCCGCTATCTTTTTTATTGGCAGGGCATCATCATGGGCAATCGACTATCCAAGATCGCGACCCGCACGGGCGACGATGGCAGCACCGGCCTGGGCGACGGCAGCCGCACCGGCAAGGACAGCGCACGCATCGGCGCGCTGGGCGACGTCGACGAGCTCAATTCCTTCATCGGCCTGTTGCTGTGCGAGGACATGCCGGCCGCCTTGCGCGAAGAGCTGGTCTCGATCCAGCACGATCTATTCGACCTGGGCGGCGAACTCTGCATCCCCGGCTACCAGATGATCCAGGACGAGCACGTGGCGCGCCTGGACGGCCTGCTCGAAAAGTACAACGCCGACCTGCCGACGCTGAAGGAATTCATCCTGCCGGCCGGCTCGCGCGCGGCCTCGCTCGCGCACGTGTGCCGCACCGTGTGCCGGCGCGCCGAGCGCAGCATCGTCGCCCTGGCGCACGTCGAGACGATCAACGCCCAGCCGCGCCAGTACGTGAACCGCCTGTCCGACCTGATGTTCGTGCTGGCGCGCGTGCTCAACCGCCACGCCGGCGGCAACGACGTGCTGTGGCAGCACGAACGCAAGCGCGGCTGACGCATGGCTGGACTGCACGCTTTTAATGTCCGCTTCCACCTGGGCGGCAGGAACTGGCCGACCAACCCGTACGGCCTGCAGGGCGAAGGCTCGGTGTCGCTCGAGCCCGACTTCGTCATCATCGGCGGACGCAATCACAGTTCGTTCCGCCTGCCGAAGTGGGCCGAGCACCGGCTGCGCATGGTCGACATCGTCAACGTGCGCACCGAAGGGCCCGACCTGCGCTTCGACTTGCTCGGGGTGAAGGGCAACATGACGGTCGGCTTCACGCTGGCGGACGGCGCCGAGGCGCGCCGCCTGGCCGCCCTGCTGCCGACGCGCCAGACCGAACAATTCGCGCTCGCCCACGCCGAACGCGAAGCCTTCCACGACCGCATCGATTACTGGAGCCCGTCGACGCCGGTGATCTGGGGCCTGCTGGCGCTGAACATCGGCATCTACTTCCTGATGTGGCTGGCGCGGCGCGGTCCGCGCGGCATCTCGCTGCAGACCATGCCCGGCTGGGGCTGGAGCTCGCCGGTCGACGCGATGATCCGCTCCTACCAGCTGGCGCACTGGGGCGCGAACGTCGGTCCGCTGACGCTGAGCGGCGAGTGGTGGCGCCTGGTGACCTCGATGTTCCTGCACGGGAGCCTGCTGCACATCGCCTTCAATATGCTGGCGCTGTGGCAGGTCGGCACGCTGGTCGAGCGCATCTTCGGCAGCATGCGCTTCGTGGCGCTGTACATGATCGCCGGCGTGTGTGGCAGCCTGGCCAGCGTGCTGTGGAATCCGCAGGTGAACAGCGTCGGCGCCTCGGGCGCCATCTTCGGCATCCTGGGCGGCCTGCTGGCCTTCATCCGGCGCGAGAACAGCGGCGTGCCGCCGACCATCGTCAAGGAACTGCGCGCCTCGGCCCTGCCCTTCCTGTTGTTCAACCTGACCGCCGGCTTCCTGTATCCGCACACCGACAATGCCGCCCACCTCGGCGGCCTGGTCGGCGGCTTCCTGGCCGGCCACCTGCTGGCGCGCTCGCTGCACATGCCGGAGCACAGGCCGGCCTGAGCCGGCTGAGTTGGCGTGACCGAGCGTCAGCCCGGCTCGACTTCCTTGAGCGCCTGCAGCGCCATCAGGTAAATGCCGTCGTAGGACTTGGCGGCCGCGATGAAGCGGCCGTTGTGACAGAAGCCGGCGTCCGCTACGCCAGTGACGGCGGCCAGGTCGGCATCGCGCAAGCCGGCCCAGGCAGCCGGCAGGTCGGCGCGCGCCTCGAAGCTGTCGACGCTGGCCGGCACCGTGTGCAGCATATAGCGCTGCTCCTGCAGGTTGTGGCTGATGACGAACAGGACGTCCGGCATCTCCTTGCGCACCACGGAGGACCACGGCAGCGCGCCGTTCTTCAGGTACAGCAGGCGTCCGCCTTCCAGCACTTCGGATGAGCGCACCTGTTCCAGCGCCAGCATCGCGCCGACGCGGTACTTGACGGCGTTGGCCATCACGTCGGTCAGGAAGGCCATCGCGCGGCGAAACTGCTGCAGGCGGTAGGCGTCGGCGCTATCGCCGTAGCCGAGGCGCTCCTCGTCGAGCCAGTTCGGGTTGTAGCCGGAGATCACCGCCGACAAGCCATAGCCGCCCGGCGCGTTCTTGGCCGCGCCGACGTCGGACAAATCGAGGTATTGCACGATGTCGGCGTCGATGGCGTAGGCAATCTGCTGGGCCGTCTCGTCCGAAATCTGGCGCCCGGTGTGCGTCTCGGCCAGCTGGCGCACGCAGCGCGCGCCATGGTCGCGCCATACCAGGCCGGCGCTGGCATACGGCACGCCGCTCGGGCGCGCGCCGGAAAAGCCCTTCTGGTGGTGGTCGAAGCGGCCCGCGGCCGGGTCCCAGATGCCGCCGACGTCGACCACGAAGTCGCCGGTCTCGATGATGGCCGGGTCGCGCGTGCGCACGATGTCGGCTTCGGGATGGAGGATGTGCAGGACGGCGACGGCCCATGCGTCGTCCGCATGGAATTTGCCGCCGTGGGTGACGATCAACATAGGATTTCCGGTATCAGGTTGGTTTTACACCGATCATACCGGCTTTGCGGCGCGCATCGCGTGCGCCCGCGTACGCACGGAGGCGTACGCGGGCGTGTACGTACGCGCGCGAGGGCTCAGGTGTTATTCACGACCAGGCGCGGCTCGCCGATGCCGAAGCGTTCGCGGATCGACTTGCCGATGCCGTGCGCGTCCAGGCCGACCGAGGCCAGCAGCAGGGCCGGGTCGCCGTGGTCGATGAAGCGGTCCGGCAAGCCCAGGATCAACAGCGGCTTGACGATGCCTTCGCTGGCCAGCGCCTCGGCCACGGCCGAGCCGGCGCCGCCCATCGTGCAGCCCTCTTCCACCGTCACCAGGTAGTCGTGGTCGCGCGCGAGTTGCTTGACCAGTTCGACGTCGAGCGGCTTCACGAAGCGCATGTCGGCCACGGTCGCGTTCAAGTCGGCCGCGGCCGTCAGGCTCGGCGCCACCATCGAACCGAAGGCCAGGATCGCCACGCCCTTGCCCTGCCGCTTGACGATACCCTTGCCGATCGGGAGCGTGTCGAGCGCCGGCTGGATCGCCGCGCCGACGCCGGCGCCGCGCGGATAGCGCACCGCGGCCGGGCCCGGATAGCGGTAGGCCGTGGTCAGCATCTGGCGGCACTCGTTCTCGTCCGACGGCGCCATCACCACCATGTTCGGGATGCAGCGCAGGTAGGCCATGTCGTAGTTGCCGGCGTGGGTCGCGCCGTCGGCGCCGACGATGCCGGCGCGGTCCAGCGCGAAGGTCACGTCCAGGTTTTGCAGCGCGACGTCGTGGATCAGCTGGTCGTAGCCGCGCTGCAAGAATGTCGAGTAGATCGCGACCACCGGCTTCATGCCTTCGGTGGCCAGGCCGGCGCCGAAGGTAACCGAGTGCTGCTCGGCGATGCCGACGTCGAAGTAGCGCTCAGGATACTCCTGGTGGAAGCGCACCATGCCCGAGCCTTCGCGCATCGCCGGCGTGATGCCGACCAGGCGCGCATCATGCGCCGCCATGTCGCACAGCCAGTTGCCGAACACCTCGGTGTAGGTGATCTTGCCGGCCTTGGCCGGCTTGATGCCTTCGCTCGGGTTGAACTTGCCGGTGCCGTGGTACAGGATCGGCTCGGCCTCGGCCAGCTTGTAGCCCTGACCCTTCTTGGTCACCACGTGCAGGAATTGTGGGCCCTTCAAGCGCTTGATGTTTTCCAGCGTCGGAATCAGCGATTCGAGGTCGTGGCCGTCGATCGGGCCGATGTAGTTGAAGCCGAATTCCTCGAACATCGTGGCCGGGACCACCATGCCCTTGGCGTGCTCCTCGAGCTTCTTGGCCAGCTCCAGCATCGGCGCGGGCAACACGCTTTTACCGACGTTCTTGGCGGCCGCGTAAAACTGGCCGCTCATCAAACGCGCCAGATAGCGGTTCAAGGCGCCGACCGGCGGCGAGATCGACATGTCGTTGTCGTTCAGGACCACCAGCAGGTCGCAATCGGGCTCGACGCCGGCGTTGTTCAAGGCCTCGAACGCCATGCCGGCGGTCATCGAGCCATCGCCGATCACGGCGATCGCCTTGCGCTTCTCGCCCTTGATCTTGGCGGCGGCGGCCATGCCGAGCGCGGCCGAGATCGAGGTCGACGAGTGCGCGGTGCCGAAGGTGTCGTAGTCGCTCTCGTCGCGGCGCGGGAAGCCGGACAGGCCGAGGTGCTGGCGCAGCGTCGGCATGCGTTCGCGGCGCCCGGTCAAGACCTTGTGCGAATAGGTCTGGTGGCCGACGTCCCACACGATGCGGTCGTGCGGTGTGTCGAATACGTAGTGCAGCGCGATCGTCAGCTCGACGGTGCCGAGGTTGGACGACAGGTGGCCGCCGGTCTTGGAGACCGATTCGAGCAGGAACTGGCGCAGTTCGTGGGCCAGCGGCGTCAGCTGGGTACGCGGCAGCTTGCGCAGGTCGGCTGGGTCGTTGATTGTCTCTAGCAGGTTCATTATTATGCCTTCCGCTGCACGATCAGGTCGGCCAGCTCGCGCAGCCGCAGTGCTTGTTCTCCGAACGGCGCCAGCGCGTCGTGCGCTTGCTGCCGCAGTTGTTCCGCCAGGGCCCGCGACTGCTCCAGGCCCAGGATCGACACGTAGGTCGGCTTGTTGGCCGCGGCATCCTTGCCGGCGGTCTTGCCGAGCGTGGCCGAATCCTCGGTCGCATCCAGCACGTCGTCCACGACCTGGAACGCCAGGCCGATCGCGCGCGCGTACGCCGTCAACGCATCGTATTCGCTCGCCTCGAGATCGCGTCCGGCCAGTGCGCCCAGGATGATGGCGACGCGCAGCATGGCGCCGGTTTTCAGCTGGTGCATGCGCTCGAGCTGTTCCAGGCTCAGGCTGATGCCCACGCTGTCGAGGTCGATCGCCTGGCCGCCGCACATGCCGGCGCTGCCTGCGGCTTGCGCCAGCAAGCGTAGCATCGTCACCTGCCTTTGCGGCGCTACCGTGGTCGCGCCGGCCAGGGTCTCGAAGGCTTGCGCCTGCAGCGCATCGCCGACTAGCAGCGCGGTCGCTTCGTCGTAGGCCACGTGCACGGTCGGCTTGCCGCGGCGCAGGGCATCGTCGTCCATGCACGGCATGTCGTCGTGCACCAGCGAATAGACGTGGATCATTTCGACCGCGCAGGCGGCGCGCAGCACGGCATCAAGATCGGCGCCGAACAATTCGCCGGCGGCATGCGCCAGCAGCGGGCGCACGCGCTTGCCGCCGCCCAGCGTGGTGTAGCGCATCGCCTCGTGCAGCTTGGCCGGGGCTGTGCCGGCCGCCGGCAGGAAGGCGTCGAGGCCGTCCTCGGTGCGCGCCTGCACGGCCTTCATCCAGTCGCCGAAGCGCAGTCCGGCCACGTCGGGTGCATTCATTCGTCCTCCTCGCCGTCGGTGCTGAAGGGCTTGAGCATTTCGCCTTCGAGGACCTTGACCTGGCCCTCGACCTTTTCAAGTTGGGCCGCGCAATAGCGCACCAGCTCCGAGCCGCGCGCATAGGCGGCGACCGAGGCTTCCAGGGGCAGCTGCCCGCCTTCCATCTGGCTCACGAGCTGGGCCAGTTCGGCCATCGCCCCTTCGAAGGATTCAGGAGCGGCCTGTGCCGGGCTCTCCGTGCTTGATTTATTTGGCATAATGACTCTAGGTGTTTCGGGGCCGGGCGCGGGCGCAACTTCACATGCGGCGCGCCAGTCTAATCGCTTATTGTAAACAATCCTACCCCTGCACGACGGTGGCAGGCCATGCGGAGTTGGCGAAGTCACCACAGGCTTGCAAGCAAAGACACATTTTATCGCAAAGCGCCTCGAGATTCATGAAAACGATGCCTTACAGGCAATTTCTATACGCGCAGGTGCCACAAAGCCGAGCCGGCCCCAGCCAGTGGGGCGTTTTACAGGCTATAATCTCCGGTTCTGTCTCCGAAATACCGTATTCCGTTCTTTAAAGGAGCGAGAACACCGCAGCCAGCAATCGCAGGGTGGCAGCACCACCATGCAATGCTCGGCAGCGCGTCGATCCGCCCAAATACTGTCTTCGGATTCTTTCTCTTCTTTGCTGAAATCTAAAAGGGGGGTTGGGATGTCCGATCTGGCTACCCACGCCAAGCTTGCGCGTTCGCACGCGCAGCTTCCGGTAAGTGTCTACTTTGACGAAGCGCTGCTGCAGCGCGAAATGCAGCAACTGTTTCTCAAGGGCCCCCGCTACGTCGGGCACGAGCTGATGGTGCCTGAAAAGGGCGACTTCGCGACTCTCAAGTCGGAAAACGAAGGCCGTATGCTGGTGCGCAATGCGCAGGGTATCGAATTGTTGTCGAACGTCTGCCGCCATCGCCAGGCGCTGATGTTCAATGGCCGCGGCAACGCCAAGAATATCGTTTGCCCGCTGCACCGCTGGACCTATGATCTGAAGGGTGAACTGATCGGCGCGCCGCATTTTGCGGACACGCCCTGCCTGAACCTGTCCAAGACGCCGCTGCAGAACTGGAACGGCCTGCTGTTCGAACAGAACGGCTACGACGTGATGGACAAGCTCAAGCAGATGTCGGTCACGGAGGACCTCGACTTCTCGGGCTATATGTTCGACCACGTCGAGGTGCACGAGTGCGACTACAACTGGAAGACCTTCATCGAGGTCTACCTGGAGGATTACCACGTCGAGCCATTCCACCCCGGCCTGGGCAATTTCGTCAGCTGCGACGATCTGCAGTGGGAATTCGGGCCGGACTACAGCGTGCAGACCGTGGGCGTGCACCGTGGCCTGCAGAAATCCGGGTCGGCTACCTACAAGGCGTGGCAGGAACAGATTCTCAGGCTGAACAACGGCCAGCCGCCCAAGTACGGCGCGATCTGGCTGACGCTGTACCCGAACATCATGGTCGAGTGGTACCCGAACGTGCTGGTGGTGTCGACGCTGTGGCCGATGGGTCCGCAAAAGACGCGCAACGTGGTCGAGTTCTACTATCCGGAAGAATTCGTGCTGTTCGAGCGCGGCTTCGTCGAGGCTGAGCGCGCCGCCTACATGGAGACCTGCGTCGAGGACGACGAGATCGCCCTGCGCATGGATGCCGGCCGCAAGATCCTGATGGAACGCGGCGTCACCGAGGCCGGGCCTTACCAGTCGCCGATGGAAGACGGGATGCAGCACTTCCATGAGTGGTACCGCGGCAGGCTCGATAACATCCCGCCCGGGATGTGATGCCTGCCGTCTGGATGTTATTCGCCAGCTTCACGTTCGCGCTGATGAGCGCGTGCGTGAAGCTGGCCTCCCTCTCCTACTCCACCTCCGAAATCGTCATGTACCGCGGGCTGATCGGCAGCCTGCTGCTGCTGCCGATCATCCGCAGCCAGCGCGGCACCCTCAGGACGCCATATCCGAAAGAGCACCTGTGGCGCAGCGTGGTCGGCGTGGTGTCGCTGTGGCTGTGGTTCTACGGGATCGTCAAGCTGCCGTTGGCGACCGCCGTCACCCTCAACTACATGGCGCCGATCTGGCTCGCGGCCTGGATGTTCGGCAGCGGCTGGTGGCGCGGCAAGGGCTTGCCCGAATGGCCGCTGGCGCTGGCGATCGCGATGAGCTTCGTCGGCGTGACGCTGGTGCTGCGCCCGGCCGTCGAGACGCGCGAATGGCTCGGCGGCGTGGCCGCGATCGCCTCGTCCGTCATCGCCGCGATGGCCTACATGCAGGTGCGCCGCCTGGGCCAGATGGGCGAGCCGGAGTACCGCGTGGTGTTCTATTTTTCGCTGACCATGGGCGTGGCCGGATTCGTCGGCGCCTTGTTCGGCGGGAGTCACGGCCTGGTCCATCCGCAATCCTGGCGCGGCATCGGGCTGCTGGCGGCGATCGGCGCCGCCGGCGTGGTCGCGCAGATCGCGATGACGCGCGCGTACCGGCTCGGCAGCGTGCTGGTGGTGGCCAACCTGCAGTACACCGGCATCATCTTTTCGAGCTTATGGGGCATGCTGTTGTGGGACGACGTGTTCGCCTGGAAGGTCTGGCTGGGCATGGGCGTGATCCTGGCCTCCGGCATCGCCGCCACGTTCTACAATACGCGCAGTGCAGCGCGCAATGCGGCGCGCGCCGCCACTGAGCCACCGCCCCCCGATCCCATCGCCAGCGAAGCCTGAGGAGACATCGATGCCTGCCACGCCCATCTTCACCACCCTGATCGAACCCGCGGTACTGGCCGCGCACTTGCAGGACCCGTCCTGGGTCGTGCTCGACTGCCGCCACGACCTGGTCAATCTGGCCGCCGGACGCGACGCCTACGCCGCTGGCCACATCCCGGGCGCACTGTTCGCCGATATCGAAACCGAGCTGTCGGGCGCCAAGCGAGCTCCGGACGGCGCCTTCCGCGGCCGTCATCCGCTGCCGGAAAAAGAAGCCTTCATCGAACTGCTGCGCGCCTGGGGCGTGAACGACGACACGCAAGTGGTCGCCTACGACGCCCACGGCGGCATGTTCGCGGCGCGCCTGTGGTGGATGCTGCGCTGGGTCGGCCATGCGGCGGTGGCGGTGCTCGACGGCGGCCTGCCGGCCTGGCAATCGGCCGGGCAGCCGGTGACGAGCGACGCCTCGCCCGCGCGCGCGCGCGGTAGCGTGCAGGCGCGCGCGGCGCTGGCGACCGCGGTCGACGTCGATGCGGTACTGCACAACGTCGAGCACGGCGGCCGCACGGTCGTCGATGCGCGTGCGCCGGACCGCTTCCGCGGCGAGAACGAGACCATCGATCCGGTCGGCGGCCACATCCCCGGCGCCAGGAACCGGTTCTTCAAGGACAACCTGCAGCCAGATGGCCGCTTCAAATCGCCGGAGCAGCTGAAGGCGGAATTGGGCGTGGCAGTGGGCGACCCGCAAGCGGCCATCATGCAGTGCGGCTCCGGCGTGACCGCCTGCCACAACCTGCTGGCGCTGGAAGTGGCCGGGATGCCGGGCGCCGCGCTGTATCCGGGTTCGTGGAGCGAATGGAGCGCCGACCCGAAACGCGCGGTCGCGACCGGCGCCGATTGATCGCCGGGCCGCCTCCCTGCATGGCGCCCCCATCGGTTAGACTTGCAGCCTGAGCAATTCTTGCGGACTGCGGGCGTGAACCGGAAAACCCTCGTTGCGGCCGCCGCCGGTGCCGCTGTCCTGGCCGTTGGCGCGGCTTCCTATTTCATTCTCGACGTACGCAAACCGCCTACGTCAGGGCCGGCGCTCTGGCTCTCCCGCGAAGCGCCCACCCGCCCCGACTGGATCGCGCGCGTAATGCCGCTGGCCGGCGACGGCCTCGATGGCGTCGTCGACGGCGCCGCGCCCGCCAGCCGCTTCAGCGACCCGTTCGGCGCCGTCGTCGACGCGCATGGCAACGTGTTCGTGAGCGAAGGCGGCGCCACCAACCGCATCCGCCGCATCGACCCCGATGGCCGCGTCGCCACCTTCGCCGGCGCGCACGCGGGTTTTACGGATGGTCCGGCGGCCGGCGCCGCCTTCGACACGCCGTCGGCGCTAGCCATCGACCGCCTCGGCAACCTGTACGTGGCCGACACCGGAAACAACGCCATCCGCCGGGTCGCGCCCGACGGCAGCGTGAGCACGCTCGCCGGCGGCGGCGCGCCGGGCTACCTCGACGGCATGGGCCGTGCCGCCCGCTTCGACGGCCCGGTCGGCGTGACGGTCGACCATGCCGGCAATGTGTACGTCGCCGACACCTACAACGACCGCATCCGCCGCATCGACAAGACCGGCGCGGTGACGACCGTCGCCGGCCACGGCGGGCCGGGCAGCCTCGATGGCCTCGGCACGGCGGCCGGCTTCGACACGCCGAGCGCGATCGTCGCCGGCAAGGACGGCGTGCTGTTCGTCGCCGACACCGGCAACGATGCGATCCGCCGCATCGACCAGAGCGGCGCGGTGACGACGCTGGCGCCGCCGGTCGACGCCGAAGGCCACCCGCTGCTGCATCGCCCGGTGGCGCTGGCGCTGACCCACGACGGCATCCTGTATGTCGGCGGCGCCGGTGGACGCATCGTGCAGATCGATCCGCGCGGGCCGTATCACGCGCTGATGGACGCCGACCGCCCGCCGCAGACCAGCTTCGGCAGCGACGTCAGCGTGCGCCTGTACGCGCCGCGCGGCATCGCCGTCAAGCGCGACGGTTCGCTGGTGGTGGCCGACGGCGCGGCGTCGAAGGTGTTCGCGCTGGCGCCGCCGCGCGCTGACGTGCCGGCCCGGCAGGCTTCGTCGGCGCAGCCGGTGCCGACCGCGCTGCCGGCGTCCGCGCAGGCGTCTGCGCCACCGGCCATGCCCTGGCCGGTGGCGCCGCCAGGGGAACCACACGAAATCGTCGGCGTGATGGGCGAGGTGCGCGGCAACTACGGCGGCGAAAGCCGCGATCACTTCCACGCCGGCCTGGACATCCGCGCCGACATCGGCGCGCGCGTGCTGGCGATCGAACCGGCGACGGTCAGCGATCCCTATCCGAACTGGGACTTCGGCGACCTCGGCGAAGGCATGAGCCTCGGGCCGCTGTCGTACATCCACATGCGCGTCGGCCGCGACGGCGCAGGCAAGGCGCTCGATGCGCGCTTCCAGCTGCTGCCAGATGCGCGCGGCAGCTTCAAACGCGTGCGCGTGCGGCGCGGCGCCCGCTTCGCTTTGGGGGACGCGCTCGGCACCATCAATCCGATGGCGCACGTGCACATGGAATACCGCCCCGACGGCCTGCTGGCCAACCCGCTGACGCTGGGTTTCATCGGCATGCGCGACACCGTGGCGCCGCACATCCAGGGCATCGCGCTATACGACGTGGCCGGCCGGCGCGTGCCGGCGCAAAAGGGCCGGCGCGTGCACGTGGCGCGCGCGCTGGGCGAGGTGTCGATCGTCGTCGACGGCTACGACCAGATGGACGGCAACCTGGCGCGGCGGCGGCTCGGCCTGTACCAGCTCGGTTACCAGCTGTTGCACGCGGACGGCAGCTTGGTCGCCGGGTTCGAGAGCGCGCGCATCACCCAGGTGTACGACCGGCTGCCGCGCGAGCGCGCTGCGGTCAAGCTGCTGTACGCCGACAGCAGCGGCATCACGGTGTACGGCAGCAAGGCGACGCGCTTTGCGTATGCGGTCAACAACACGCTGCGCGGCGGCCTGGCGCTGGCCGGCAGTTGGAAGGTGGGGGATCTGGCGCCCGGCGACTACCTGCTGCGCATTCATGCGGCGGATTACGCGGGCCAGGTGGCGCTGGACGGCCGCGATCTGGCGATCACGGTCGAGTAGCGAGGAAGCTGGAACTGAGGCTGAAACTCAGTGGCTAAAACTTAGTGGCTGAAATCATAGGGCGCCGGCATGAAATCCGCTAGCGTGAACATGACCACAGAAACGACGAGGACGGCGAGCACGTAACCGAAGCGCGACGGCTTTTCGCGCAGTGCCGCAATCAGTTGACCGACCAGGCTTGCCATGCTTCCCTCCGTTGAGATGACGGTTCAGGATAGGGTGCGGCCGATCGTCTTGTCAACACTTGGGCACAAGGCCCGGTCAATGGCCGTGCGTCAGAAACAGAACGATGATCACGCCGAGGCCAATCAACAACACCTGGGGGATCGATTCGCGCACCGTGGCGCGGCGCTGCATCTGCGGCATCAGGTCGCTCACGGCGATGTAGATGAAACCCGAGGACGCGAACACCAGCACATAGGGAATCAGGTTGCTGGCGCGGTCCAGCGTGGCGTAGCCGAGCAGCGCGCCGGCCACCGACAGCAGGCTGCACATCAGGTTAAAGAGATAGGCGCGCAGGCGCGAGAAACCGGCATTGAGCAGCACGATGAAGTCGCCGATCTCCTGCGGGATCTCGTGGGCGATGATGGCCACGCCGGTGACGATGCCCAGCTTCGGGTTGGCCAGGAAGGCGGCGGCGATCAGGATGCCGTCGGTGAAGTTGTGCATGCCGTCGCCGATCAGGATCATCCAGCCGGCCTTCCCCGCCTGCATCTTGTCGTGACCGTGGGCGTGATGGTGGCCGTCGCCCTCGTGGTGGTGCGAGTGGCGCAGCAGCGCGACCTTTTCGAGCACGAAAAAGGCCAGCAGGCCGGCCAGCAACGTGGCGAACAGGCTGCGCGGATCGGCCTTCGACTCGAACGCTTCCGGCAGCGCGTGCAGCAGCGAGGTCGAGAGCATGATCCCGACCGACAGGCTCACCATGCGCTCGACCACTTTCGCGAGCAGCGTGAAGGAAAACACCGCCGCGGCCGTGATGCTGACAACGCCTGCGAGACCGGTCGCCAGCAAAATGGAAATCAGAATCGGGTCGATGACTAAACCTCTTGTTATGCGCGGGGACGGCAATTGTACCGTACCGTCCCCGGCCGCATCGCGCGGCGCTCAGCTCAGACTCAGCTCACGCCATGCTGCTTGAACCAGGCGAGCGCGCGCGCGAAGCCGTCGCGGGCCGATTCGGCATGGTAGGTCGGGCGGTAGTCGGCGTAGAAGGCGTGGTCGGCGTTCGGATACACCACGATGGTCGAGCCGCTCGAGCCCTGGGCCAGCGCGGCCTTCATCTGCTCGACGGTATCGAGCGCGATGCCGTGGTCCAGGGCAGCGTACAGGCCCAATACCGGCACGCTCAGGGTCGGGGCGATGTCGACCGGCTGCTTCGGCTGGTTTTCGGTCTTGTCGCCGGCGACGCGGCCGTACCAAGCCACGCCGGCCTTGACCTTCGGATTATGCGCCGCGTACAGCCAGGTGGCGCGGCCGCCCCAGCAAAAGCCGGTGATGCCCAGCTTGTCGACGTCGCCGCCGTTATCCGCGGCCCAGGCGACGCAGGCGTCCAGGTCGCCGTTGACCTGGCTGTCCGGCGCCTTCAGGACGATCTCGCGGAACAGCGTCGGGAGGTCCGGGATCGCGTGCGCGTCGCCCTGGCGCACGAACAGTTCCGGCGCCAGCGCCAGGTAACCGAGCTTGGCGAAGCGGCGCGCGACGTCGGCGATGTGCTCGTGTACGCCGAAGATTTCGGAGACCACGAGGATGACCGGCAGCTTGTCCTTGCCAGCGGGCTGGGCGCGATACACGGGCACGTCCTGTCCATTGATATTCAGGGTGATGGTGCCGGCGACCAGGCCGTCGGTATCGGTATGAATCGCCGTCTGGGCGAGGATCGGCTGCACGGCGGCCGCGAAGCCCTTGTTTGCGACATCGTTCATCTGAACTCCTCCATGACAAAGAGCCGGCATCTTAGCAGCGCGCAAGGCGACGCGCTCGGCATGCGCGCATGCGTGCCGGGTATTGACGCGGCATAAAATCCGGCCCAAGCCATGGCTTACAGTCGCCACTTCTCCATCACGACGGGATACGACATGCCAAGACGATTCCAAGCCCCTCTTGCCGCCCTGCTCTTCAGCGCCGCCCTACCGGCCCTGGCGCAGCAATCCGCCGACGTCACCGTGGGCCACCTCGGCTACCGCCTGGTCGACCTCGCGCCCGACGACGGCATCGCGCCGCTGCTGACCTGGACCGCGGACAGCGTTCTCGCCTACGCCAGCGTCTACGACCGGCAGACGCAGCTGATCGACGGCGTGCAGATCGAGACCCTGGGCAGCAGCGGCTTCACGAACGATTACGCCAGCGCGCGCGTCGACGCGCAGGCCGATGCCGCCCACATCCGCTTCGAGCTGGCCAGCGGCTACGGCTATGCCTCGTCCAACCGCGCCCTGCATTTCACGCTGTCGCCGCATACCCAGGTCGTGTTCGACCTCGACGCCGACCTGTGGGCCAGTGCCGACCCGGCCGCAGGCTCGCTGCCGACCGCGATCGCGGAGCTGTACGGTTCGCTGCACGGCATCGGCGACGGCGACGGCGACTGGACATTCAATACGCGCGCGCAAACCAATGGCGGCAGCCAGCACGGCACCTTGTCGGTGGCGGCGGTGTCGCAGGATACGTGGGTGGACGGCAGGCTCGCCTACAGCGCGTATGCGGTGGCGGAATCGCAGGCGCTGCCGGTGCCGGAGCCGGCGCCGGCAGCGCTGTTGACGGGAGGATTGGGATTGCTGGCGGCGTGGATGCGCCGCCGTGGTTCAGTGGGCTGATTCCCAGTTCGGCCCCACCCCGGTCTCGGCCAGCAACGGCACCTTGAGCGTCGCCACGCCAGCCATCAGCTCGGGCAGCTTTTGCTTGACCAGTTCCAGTTCGCCTTCCGGCACCTCGAGCACCAGTTCGTCGTGCACCTGCATCACCATGCGCGTGGCCAGGTTCTCGGTCTCGATCCAATCCTGCACCGCGATCATGGCCAGCTTGATCAGGTCGGCGGCCGTACCCTGCATCGGCGCGTTGATCGCCGCGCGTTCGGCGCCGGCGCGGCGCGGACCGTTGGGCGAATTGATCTCCGGGAGCCAGAGGCGGCGGCCGAACACGGTTTCGACGTAGCCGCGTTCTTTCGCGCGCAGACGGGTCTCGTCCATGTACTGCTTCACGCCGGCGAAGCGGGCAAAGTAGCGCTCGATGTAGTTGCTGGCGGCGCCGCGTTCGATGCCCAGGTTGGCGGCCAGGCCGAAGGCGCTCATGCCGTAGATCAGGCCGAAGTTGATCACCTTGGCGTAGCGGCGCTGCTCGCTCTGCACTTCTTCGGGCGGCACGCCGAACACCTCGGCCGCGGTGGCGCGGTGGATGTCCTCGCCGGCCCCGAACGCGCGCAGCATCGCCTCGTCGCCGGAGATGTGGGCCATGATGCGCAGCTCGATCTGCGAATAATCGGCCGACACGATCACCTTGCCCGGCGCCGCCACGAAGGCTTCGCGGATGCGGCGGCCTTCGCCGGTGCGCACCGGGATGTTCTGCAGGTTCGGGTCGCTCGACGCCAGGCGCCCGGTGATCGCCACCGCCTGCGCATAGTTGGTGTGCACGCGGCCGGTCTTGGCGTTGACCATCTTCGGCAGCTTGTCGGTGTAGGTCGACTTCAGCTTGGACAGGCCGCGGTGCTCGAGCAAGACCTTCGGCAGCGGGTAATCCTCGGCCAGTTTCTGCAGCACTTCCTCGTCGGTCGAGGGCGCACCGGTCGCGGTCTTCTTGATGACTGGGAGCTGCAGTTTGCCGAAGAAGATCTCGCCGATCTGCTTGGGCGAGCCGAGGTTGAACGGGCCGCCGGCCATCTCGTAAGCTTGCTGTTCGAGTTGGAGGATGCGCGTGGCCAGTTCGTTCGACTGCGTCGCCAATTTGTCGGCGTCGATCAGCACGCCGTTGCGCTCGATCTTCTGCAGCACGACCTGGGTCGGCAGCTCGATCTTGCGGTAGATGAAGTCCAGGCCCTTGTCGCTGTCGACGTGGCCAATCATCGTGTGATGCAGGCGCAGCGTGATATCGGCGTCTTCGGCCGCGTACTCGGTCGCGCGCGACAGCTCCACCTGATCAAAAGTGATCTGATTCACGCCCTTGCCGCACACGTCGACGAACGGAATCGTCGTGTAGCCGAGGTGGCGCAGCGCCATCGTGTCCATGTCGTGCGGCTTGTGCGACTCGAACACGTACGATTGCAGCAGCGTGTCGTGCGCCGTGCCGCGCAGCTTGATGCCGTGGTTCTCGAAGATGTGCATGTCGTACTTCATGTTCTGGCCGAGCTTCGGCTTGTCCGGGCTTTCCAGCCAGGGCCGCAGCTTTTCCAGCACCTCTTCGCGATTCAGTTGCTCGGTCACGCCGGCATAGCGGTGCGCCAGCGGGATGTAGCAGCCCTTGCCGGCTTCGACCGACAGCGAGATGCCGACCATCTCGGCGGCCAGCGGGTCGAGCGAGGTGGTCTCGGTGTCGACCGCGGTCAGAGAGGCCGCGTCGATCAGCGCCATCCAGCGCTCGAGCTGCTCGGCCGTGGTGACGGTCTCGTACTCGCCCTTGATGATCGGCATGCCGGGCTGGGTGGCGTTCTCGCCGCCGATCGCGCCTTCGGGTGAGTTCAGGGCCGAAGCGCCCGGCGACGCGTACTTGCCGGCGTTGCCAGTTCCATTGCCGTGACCCAGGTCGCGCAGCAGGCTCTTGAAGCCGAAGCGCTGGAAGAAGTCGCGCAGCGCGTCCTTGTCTTCCGGGCGGCCGACCAGGCTTTCCTCGATCGACACCATGTGGCCGGCCAGGTCGCAATCGGTCTTCACGGTGATCAGCTCGCGGCCCTTGGGAAGCCATTCCAGCGCCGCCTGCAGGTTGGCGCCGACCGCGCCGCCGATCGTGTGGGCGTTTTCGATCACGCCGTCGAGCGAACCGTGCAGGGCCAGCCACTTCACCGCCGTCTTCGGGCCGCACTTGTTCACGCCCGGGACGTTGTCGACGGTGTCGCCGATCAGGGTCAGGTAGTCGATGATGCGGTTCGGCGCCACGCCGAACTTGGCGAGGACGCCGGCTTCGTCGAGCTTCTCGTTGCTCATCGTATTGATCAGCATGACCTTGTCGTTGACCAGCTGGGCCAAGTCCTTGTCGCCGGTCGAAACCACGGTGTTCATGCCGCGCGCCGTGGCTTGCGCGGCCAGCGTGCCGATCACGTCGTCGGCCTCGACGCCTTCGACCATCAGGATCGGCCAGCCCATGTGGCGCACCACTTCGTGGATCGGCTCGATCTGCTTGCCCAGGTCTTCAGGCATCGAGGCGCGCGTGGCCTTGTAGTCGGGATACAGGTCGTCGCGGAAGGTCTTGCCCTTGGCATCGAACACGCAGGCGATGTAGGCGGCCGGGAAGTCGCTGCGCAGGCGGCGCAGCATGTTGACCATGCCGTGCATCGCGCCGGTCGGATAACCGTCCGGGCTGCGCAGGTCGGGCAGCGCATGATAGGCACGATACAGGTAACTGGAACCGTCGACGAGAAGGAGGGTATTGTCCATGTGGGATTCGAATTGAAAGCGTGCGCCATTATCGCAGAATCGGGAGCGAGAAAATGGCGCGGAGATGGGGCCGAATATGCCGGGATCAGGGTCAATATGGGGACGCCAACCACAGTTTTCATCGGGTTTCCACAGACTATCGGCGCTGTTTGCTACAATGGACTAAACGACAAAGGTGCCTACCATGCCACGCTCTCTTTCCCGCTGGACACTCTCCACGCCGCTGCTCTCAGTCCTCCTGGCCGGCTCGGCCCTGGCCCAGCAGCAATCCACGGCGCAGCCGACGCAAAACCGGCAGCCGCCGGCCAATGTGCAGAGCGTGGAACCGGGCAGCGACACGCCGGCCACCAACATCCCGACCCGGCGCGGCACGCAAATCGACGAGCACCGCGACAACGGTGGCCAGGTCACCAGCGTCGACGTCACCGCCGGTGGCAGCCACTACACCATGCAGCCGAACAACCTGCCGGGCAATGCGGTCCCGGGCAGCGCCACCGGCAACCAGGTGCGCGGCGCCACCTGGACGGTCGGTACCTTCGACCTGTCCGGCAAGCGCCATGGCAATACCAACAGCGGCACCAACACGCCGGCCGCCGATGTACCGCCACCGCCCCCGCCGCTGCCGTCCAGCACGTCCAACCAGCAGTAAGCAGGGCATTTCAAAGACCTACCCGACTGACACGATGGCAGTTTTCACCTCGGTCACACTGGACGACCTGTCCCAGTGGATCAAGCAGTTCCCCCTTGGCAGAGCGCTCGCACTCAAAGGCATTGCGAGCGGCATCGAAAACAGTAACTTCTTCCTGACCACGGAGCGCGGCGAGTTCGTTCTCACGATCTTCGAGAACCTGAGCTTCGAACAGCTGCCCTTCTATATCCAGTTGATGCGCCACCTGGCCGCGCGCGGCGTGCCGGTGCCCGACCCGGTCGCCAACGACGCCGGCGAGCTGGTCGTGGCCCTGCACGGCAAGCCGGCGGTCGTGGTCAGCAAGCTCGACGGCAGCTCGCAGATGGATCCGCAGCCGGTGCACTGCGCGGAGGTGGGCGCGATGCTGGCCAGGATGCACCTGGCCGGGCGCGACTTCCCGCTGCAGCAGCCCAACCTGCGCGGCCTGGACTGGTGGATCGAGACCGTGCCCAAGGTCGTGCCGCACCTGGACGCGGCCACCGGCGCCCTGCTGCTGTCCGAATTGGCGTATCAAAAAGCGTTCGCGGCCGGCCCGGTCTACGCCCAGCTCGAGCGCGGCCCAGTCCATGCCGACCTGTTCCGCAACAACGTGATGTTCGTCGGCGACCGGCTGAGCGGCTGCTTCGACTTTTATTTCGCCGGCTGGGACACCTGGCTGTTCGACATCGCCGTCACCGTCAACGACTGGTGCATCGACCTTGACAGCGGCCGGCTCGACGTCGCGCGCGCGCAGGCGCTCACGCGCGCCTACGACGCCGCCCGCCCCTTCACGCCAGCCGAGAACGAGGCCTGGCCGGCGATGCTGCGCGCGGCCGCGCTGCGCTTCTGGGTCTCGCGCCTGTATGATTTTCATCGACCGCGCGAAGCCGAGATGCTGACGCCGCACGATCCGACCCACTTCGAACGCGTCCTGCGCGAACGCATCGCCACGCCCGTACCCGGCTTGACCGCATGAGCTCACTTCCCGCAAGCACCGGCTGGGACTGGCTGAAACAGGGTGTCGGCCTGTTCCGCAAGCAGCCGGCTGCCCTGACCACCCTGCTGTTCGCCAACATCCTGGTCAGCGTGTTCCTGTCCATCGTGCCGCTGCTCGGCCCGCTGCTGAGCACGATTCTGATCCCGTCTCTGTCGATCGCCTACATGCAGGCCTGCCTGATGATCGAGAACGGCAACCGGGTCACGCCGGCCGTGCTGCTGACCGGCTTTCGCCAGCCGGCGCTGGCGGCGCTGTGCAAGATCGGCCTGATTTATGTCGGCCTGGGCCTGCTCGAGATGAGCGTCGTGGCGCTGTCGATGGGGCCGGAATTCTTCCAGAAGATCGCCGCGCGCCAGGCCGATCCGAAGGCGGCCGAGTCGCTGTCCTCGGACGTGCTGGTGTTCCTGCTGATCGGGCTGCTGAACGTGCTCATGATGGTCACGCTGTATTTTGCGGCGCCGCTGGCGATCTGGAAGCGCATGACCACCGGCAAGGCGCTGTTCTACAGTTTCTTCGCCGTGGTGCGCGCGGCGCGCGTGTTCCTGGTGCTGCTGCTGGCCTGGTTCGGCATGCTGATGGTGCTGGTGATGACCGTGCTGTTGCTGTTCGGCGACGCCGCCATCGGCCGGGTCGTGGCCGTATGGCTGGTGTTCCTGTTCATGCTGTTGCTGCAATGCGCGCTGTACGCCGGCTACCGCACCATCTTCGGCAAGCCGGCCGATACGGCGCAGCCAGCGTAACGCTTAACGCCCCACCCGCTCCAGCTTGGCCACCGACAGGTCGAGCACTTTCATGCCGGCCGCGCCGAAGTTGATCTGGGCACGCGCGCTGCCGGCCCCGCCCTCGATGTTGACGATCACGCCTTCGCCGAAGCGCGCATGTGCCACGCTCTCGCCGATGCGCCAGCCGGTGCCGCGGTCGTCGCTCGACTTTTGCGTGAGCTGGCGCGCGATCTGGTTATCGCTGCCGCCTTCGCGGAAGTTGGCATCGTCCCAGGCCGTGCTCGACTTGCGATTGCCCATCCACTTGGTCTGCACGCGCGGCGTCAGCCACTTGAGCGAATCTTCCGGCAATTCGTCGAAGAAGCGCGACTTCATGTTGTAGCGCGTCTGGCCGTGCAGCATGCGCTGCTGGGTGAAGCTCATGTACAGGCGCCGGCGCGCGCGCGTGATCGCCACGTACATCAGGCGCCGCTCTTCATCGACGCCATCGAGCTCGCGCGCGCTGCTCTCGTGCGGGAACAGCCCTTCTTCCATACCGGTGATGAAGACCGCGTCGAATTCCAGGCCCTTGGCCGAGTGCACCGTCATCAGTTGCAGCGCTTCCTGGCCGGCTTGCGCCTGGGCGTCGCCGGCTTCCAGCGTGGCGTGCGACAGGAAGGCCGACAGCGGCGACATGACGCTGTTGAGCGGGATGTCGGCATCTATGACCTCGAGGCCGCCTTCGTTGAGCAGGATCGCTTCGCTGCTCGACATCTGCGCCGACGGTCCGAGGTGGGCCGGGGCATGGCTGCCGAAGCCCTCTTCTTGCACGAATTGGCTGGCGGCGCCGACCATCTGCTGCAAGTTCTCGATGCGTTCCTGGCCTTCTTTTTCCTTTTCGTAATGGCTCAAGAGCGTGCTGCGCTCGAGCACCACGCGCACCATTTCCGGCAACCCAAGTTGCTGGGTCTCGAAGCGCATGCTTTCGATCAGCTTGACGAAATTGCCCAGCGACGAGCCGGCCTTGCCGGTCATGTGCGGCACCGCCTCGTACAGCGACACGCGGTAGCTCTCGGCCGCCATCTGCAGCTGCTCGATCGAGCGGGCGCCGATGCCGCGGGTCGGGAAATTGACCACGCGCAGGAAGGCCGAATCGTTGCCCGGATTGTCCATCAGCTGCAGGTACGCGATCGCGTGCTTGACCTCGGCACGCTGGAAGTAGCGCAGGCCGCCGTACACGGTGTAGGGCAGGCCGGCCGCGAACAGCGCATGCTCGATCACCCGGCTCTGGGCGTTGGAGCGGTACAGGATCGCGATCTCGCTGCGCGACGTGCCTTCGGCCATCAGGCTCTTGGCTTCGTCGATGATCCACTGCGCTTCTTCCAGGTCGGACGAGGCTTCATAAATCCGTACCGGCTCGCCCTGCCCGGCGTCGGTGCGCAGGTTTTTGCCGAGGCGCTTGGCGTTGTTGGCGATCAGGTGGTTGGCGCTGTCGAGGATGTGGCCGTGCGAGCGGTAGTTCTGCTCCAGCTTGATCAGGTTCTTGACCTCGAACTCGCGCTCGAACGCCTGCATGTTGCCAACGTTGGCGCCGCGGAAGGCGTAAATGCTCTGGTCGTCGTCGCCGACCGCGAAGATGGCGCCGCCGCGCTGTTCGCCATGGCCGGCCAGCGCCTTCAGCAGGTTGTACTGCAGGTCGTTGGTGTCCTGGAACTCGTCGACCAGGATGTGGCGGAAGCGCGTCTGGTAGTGGTGGCGCAGCGGCTGGTTACGCTGCAGCAGCTCGTAGGCGCGCAGCAGCAGCTCGGCGAAGTCGACCACGCCCTCGCGCTGGCATTGCTGGTCGTACAGGTCGTACAGCTCGACCATGCGCCGTTCGATCGGGTCGTAGGCGTCGAGCTGGCTGGCGCGCTGACCGCGGTCCTTGGCGTTGTTGATGAAGTACATCAGGTCCTTGGCCGGGTACTTCTCGTCGTCGACGTTGAGCGCCTTGAGCATGCGCTTGATCATCGACAGCTGATCGGCCGAATCCAGGATCTGGAAGGTCTGCGGCAAGGCGGCATCGCGATGATGGGTGCGCAGCAGACGGTTGCACAGCCCGTGGAAGGTGCCGATCCACATGCCGCGCGTGTTGACGGGAAGCATGGCCGACAGACGGGTCAGCATTTCCTTCGCGGCTTTGTTGGTGAAGGTCACAGCCATGATGCCGGCCGGCGATACCTGCCCGGTCTGGATCAGCCAGGCGATCCGGGTGGTCAGGACACGGGTCTTGCCCGAACCGGCGCCTGCCAGGATCAGGGCGCTCTGGGACGGCAGCGTCACAGCTGCCAATTGTTCGGGATTGAGATTATGGAGGAGATTCATGCGGGCAATTATAACGTCGGCCAGGCGCCGCAGCGGCGCGGCTCAGGCACATATACTGATTAAATATACAGTAATACAACGGGCTGCGCATGCCATACGGCTGGAAAATCGCCCGGGTTTGACAGGATGCCATCGCCATGCAAACGGCCGCGCACGGTGTGAACTTCGCACCTTGGCTGGCCCGGCGCCTGCGCAAGAGTTAGCAGCTGAGGCGTGCAGCCCATGCCGGATGTGCAGCGTTTTTATGTGTCAAAACATACACTTGCATAGTCCAAACGAACGCGCCTCGATGCCTACCGGATGTAGCATTGAGACTCTTTTAGGAGAGTAGCCATGGCACAATCCGACGATCCCATCAGCCAGGTTTCGCACGAAGCGTTCCCGGTCGACAATCCCGTTCTGGCCCTGCTGCGTGACCACGACCTGGTACGCAAGCTGGCCGACAAATACCGCAACAGCGACAGCGCGGAGGCCAAGAAGCAGGCCGCAACCCAGCTGGTGCAGGCCATTCACATGCACTCGCGTCTCGAAGAATCCGTGTTCTATCCTGGCGTGCGCCGGGTCGACCCGAACCTGATCGCCCATTTCGAGGAAGAACACCTCGCCGTGGACGATATCCTCGCCACGCTGCAAGGCATGTCGATGATTGACCCGGCCGCGGCGCCGCTGGTCGACGAAATGCTCGATTCGGTCCTGACCCACATCGACGAGGAAGAAAAGCAATTCTTCCCACAACTACAGCATGCCGCCATCGACATGACGCCGATCGGCCTCGAAATGCAGGCCTTCGAAGCCAACATGGTGCACCTACAGGCGCAACTCAGCGACCAGGGCGCGCACCGCTGAGCCGGCCGGGCATCGTTACCCGGCATCCAGCATCGTATCCGTCATCCGGCATCGTATCCGTCATCCCGGCGCAGGCCGGGATCCATGACGCGTTCCCACGACTGCAAGGCCCCATGGGCCCCGGCCTGCGCCGGGGCGACCTATTGGCTTACCACACGCGGCAGCGCTTTTCCTTGACCATCGGCTGGCCAGCCTTGCACTGGAACGCCTGCTGGAACTGCGGCATGTTCACGAGCAGTCCGTTGACGCGGAAGCGGCCCGGCGAGTGCGGATCGGTCATCGCCGTGACGCGCTGGTTTTCCGGGCGGTCGTTCTCGCATGCCCACTGCGCGTAGCCCACAAAAAAGCGCTGCTCCGGCGTCAAGCCGTCGCGCAGCTTCTCGCCCTGCGGCTGGGCCTTCTGCGGCATCGACGCCATCTCTTCCTGCCAGGCCATCCAGCCCAGGATCAGGCCGCCCAGGTCGGCGATGTCCTCGCCTTCGGTCAGCTTGGAATTGATCTTGACGTCGTCCACCACCGTGTACTGCGCGTACTGGTCGACGATGCACTGGGCGCGTTCCTCATACGCCTTGGCGTCGTCCTTGGTCCACCAGTCCTTCAGGTTGCCCTGGGCGTCGAACTGGCGGCCTTCGTCGTCGAAGGCGTGGGTCAACTCGTGGCCGATGGTGCCGCCGGTGTTGCCGTAGTTGGGCGCGTCATCCATCTTCGGGTCGTAAAGCGGCGGTTGCAGCACGCCGGCCGGGAAGTTGATGTCGTTCATTTGCGGATCGAAGTAGGCGTTCACCGTCGGCGGCGTCATGCCCCACTCGGTGCGGTCCAGCGGCTTGCCGATCTTGGCCAGCTGGCGATGCTCCTCGAACTGGTGGCCGCGCTCGACGTTGCCGGCAAAGTCGCCGGCCTTCACGACATAGCTGCCGTAATCGCGCCATTTGTCCGGGTAGCCGATCTTGTTGACGATGGCGGCCAGCTTTTCCTGGGCGCGCTTTTTGGTCTCCGGGCTCATCCAGTCGAGCGAATCGATGTCCTTCTTCATTGCGGTCTCGATCTGGCGCGTCATGTGCAGCGTCTTTTCCTTCAGCTGCGGCGAAAACGCGCGGCTGACGAATTCCTGGCCCAGCGCTTCGCCCAGCTGGTGGTCGACCAGCGCCACGCAACGCTTCCAGCGCGGCGGTTGCTGCTGCACGCCGCGCAGCGTCTTGCTGAAGAAGTCGAAATGTTCGCGGTCGAACTTCGATGCCAGCACCGGCGACATATTGCGCGCCACCTGCCAGCGCAGATAGGTTTTCGTGGCGGCGACGTCCTTACTCGTCCACATCTTGCCGAGCGCCTTGAAAAAGTCCGGTTCGGTGACGTTGAAGGTGGTCTGCTTGCCCTGGCCCAGCTCATCCAGGTAGGCATGCCAGTCGAAGCCCGGCGTCAGCGCCTGCAAGCCCTTGGCGTCGAGCTTGTGGTAGAGCTTGTACGGATCGCGCTTGTCGACGCGCGACAGCGAGGCCTTGGCCAATTCCGTCTCGATCGCCATCACGCGCGCGGCTTCCTGCTTCGCCTGCGCCGGCGCATCGCCCAGCAATTCGAAGGTGTTGGCAATGTGGGTCAAATACTTGGCGCGGATCTCTTTCGACTTGGCGTCCTGCTTGAGGTAGGAATCGCGGTCGGGCAGGCCGAGGCCGCCGGCGGTCGCGAAAGCGATCACGCGCGACGAATCGCCAAAGTCCTGGCTGGCGCCGAAGCCGAAGAAAAGGCCCGGGTCCGACAGTGCCAGGTGCAGGCGCGCCAGCACGCGTGGCAAGTCCTTGTTCGAGTGCAGGCTCGCGATCTGGTCGAAATAGGGCTTGAGCGGCGCGCTGCCGCGCGTTTCGATCGCCTTCTCGTCCATGCACGCGCCAAAATAGTCGCCGATCTTTTGCTGGCTGGCGTTGCGGCCGTCCTGCTGCTTGGCCAGGTCTTCCAGGATGCCCCACAGGAAGCGCTGGTTGTCCTGGGCCAGCTTGCTGTACACCGACCAGCGCGCCTGGTCGGCCGGGATCGGGTTGTTCTTCATCCAGCCGCCGCAGGCGTACTGATAGAAGTCGACGCATGGGTCGGCGTTGCGGTCCATCGACTTGACGTCCAGGCCCGGCGTGTACGGAAACGACGTGGCCGGGCGTTCCGCAGCAGTCGAAGATGCGGCAGTCGGCGTCTGAGCCGAGGCGAAGACGCCGATGCCGGCCAGGGCGGCAAAAATGGCGGGCTGGGCAAGGCGAACGAAGGTGCGCATGCGAGGCATTCCTGGTGATGATGGCTTGGGTCGTCATGCTGCCATACAACTGCAAACCCGACAATGTTTATTAACCGGCAAGAATTGAACGACGCCGCATTGATATGCGCACGAAAAATGGCCGGCGATTGTTTCGCCGGCCATCATTCGAATACCGGTCAATATGGATTAGGACTCAGTTTTGCGGCGCCGGCTGCGCCAGGCCGCGGGCCTTGGCATCGCGGATCAGCGTATGCACGGTCTGGTCGGCGGCGTGGCTGGCGCGCTCCATGTCCTTGCCGAGCGCATCCATCTTGCGGCCCAGCGCTTCCATCGGCTCTTTCTTCTCGTCCATGCGCAGGCCGATTTCCTTCATTTGCAGTTGCGCCTGGCGCCCGTTGGCCGGTTGGGCGGCGACGCCCATCTGGCTGCCCAGCTCGCCCATCTGCGCGCTCAGTGCCGCCATTTCGCCGTTCAGGCGCACGCGTTCGCCTTCGTCGGCAAACGCCATCTGCCGGCCCAGCTCGCCCATCCGCTGGCCCAGCACGTGCATCCGGCGCTCGAGCGCATGCATCTTCGCTTCGTCCGGCTTCATGGCAGCGCCGGCGCGGCCCATCTCCGTGCCGAGCGCCCCCATCGCCTTGCCCTGCGCATTCATGTCGCGGCCATACGCGTTCATCTGTTCGCCGAGGCGGTCGACGTCGGCCCAGGCGGCGCGCGCCCTGGCCAGCGTGTCCGGGTCGCGGATCACCCAGGCGCGGCCATCGTCGCGGAACCACAGGAAATCGCCCTTGATGCGCGCCTGGGCCTGCTTGACGGCAGACCAATCGTCGCCGTCGCCATCGATGCTCATCCCCTGCCCGCTCGCGCGCACCAGCGCGTAGCCGTGCTCATTGTCATGCGCCCACGCAGCGGTCGAGGCCGCGACGGCGAGCGCGCAAATGGCCAGTAATCGGCGCGGCATCTTGTGTTCGAATCGGAACATCGTTTCCTCCATGGGCTAAGTGCGATGAAATCAACGATAGACGCGTGCTTCCGCTGCGGCCAGCGCACTGCGACAGACTGCGCGAATGGCGGGACAGACGGGGAAAAACCAATAAAAAAACGCGCAGGGTCCGGAAACCCTGCGCGCTTTCGATGGCTGGCTTGACGCCAGTCGGCAATTAGAACTTGTAGCCGACGGTCACGCCGATGTTGTTGGCGTAGTTGGTCGGCTTCTGCACTTCGACGCGGCCGAACAGGACCGGGCTGAAGTCGTAGCCGACGCCGACGCCGTACAGCGCGCCGCTGTTGCTTTCCGGTGCGCCGTTCAGCTTGCTGTAGCCGACGCGGCCGAACAGGCTGAACTGGTCTTTCAGCGGCACCGAAGCGATCACCGACAGGTGGGTCTGGTTGATGGTGGCGTCACGGCCATTGCCGTAGGCGTTGTCCCACTCACCCAGGCGACGGTAGCCCAGTTCGAAGCCGATGTTTTCGTTCAGGCCGTAACCCAGCAGGGCGCCGTAGCTGACCTTGCTGCTGTTCAGGTCCAGGGTGTCGGCACGGGTCGAGCCCAGGTCGACAGCGCCATAGAAGCCAGTCGGTGCGGCGAAAGCGGACGAAGCCAGCACGGTCAGGGCTGCTGCAGCGGCGATTTTCTTAAACATGTTTATTTTCCAATTCAAATGTTGAAACTAGTTTCTAGTCGCAACTCGCCGCAGGGAATGGGCTGGGTTGCTAGTTAGAAATTATATGCTTAATGCATAAATATTGCAGGAACTGTCACAATTTCTAACAATATTTCAACAATGACATTGGAAGTGCGCCGAAGTAACGCTGGGTTAACGCGGCGCACACCGCCGCGCAGGCACGGATCAGTACACCACGACCGAGCGAATCGATTCGCCCTTCTTCATCAGATCGAAGCCATCGTTGATGCGCTCCAGCGGCAGGTGGTGCGTGATCAGGTCATCGATGTTGATCTTGTTTTCCATATACCAGTCGACGATGCGCGGCACGTCGGTGCGGCCGCGTGCGCCGCCAAATGCCGAGCCCTTCCAGACACGGCCGGTGACCAGCTGGAACGGACGGGTCGAGATTTCCTTGCCGGCTTCCGCCACGCCGATGATGATCGACTGGCCCCAGCCCTTGTGGCAGCACTCGAGCGACTGGCGCATCGTGGTGACGTTGCCGATGCACTCGAACGAATAGTCGGCGCCGCCGTCGGTCAACTGGACGATCGCGTCGACCACGTTCTCGACCTGGCTCGGATTGATGAAGTGGGTCATGCCGAACTTGCGCGCCATCTCTTCGCGCGCCGGGTTCAGGTCCACGCCGATGATCTTGTCGGCGCCGACCATCTTGGCCGCCTGGATCACGTTCAGGCCGATACCGCCCAGGCCGAACACGACCACGTTGGCGCCCGCTTCCACTTTCGCCGTGAAGATCACCGCGCCGATGCCGGTGGTGACGCCGCAGCCGATGTAGCAGATCTTGTCGAACGGCGCGTCCGAACGCACCTTGGCCAGTGCGATTTCGGGAACCACGATGTAGTTCGAGAAGGTCGAGGTGCCCATGTAGTGGTAGATCGGCTTGCCGTCCAGCGAAAAGCGGGAAGTCGCATCCGGCATCAGGCCGCGGCCCTGGGTCGAGCGGATCGCCTGGCACAGGTTGGTCTTCTGCGACAGGCAGAATTTGCACTGGCGGCATTCCGGCGTGTACAGCGGGATCACATGGTCGTCGCGGCGCAAACTGGTCACGCCCGGGCCGACATCGACCACCACGCCCGCGCCTTCATGGCCGAGGATGGCCGGGAAGATGCCTTCCGGGTCGGCGCCCGACAGCGTGTAGTAATCGGTGTGGCAAATGCCGGTCGCCTTGACCTCGACCAGCACCTCGCCCGCCTTCGGGCCTTCGAGCTCGACCTCTTCGATCGTCAGCGGTTTTCCCGCCTGCCATGCAATCGCTGCCTTGGTTTTCATGTTGGTGCTTTCCTGAGTGGTTGTGCAATCCGGGCATTATCCGCACAAGCCCGGCCACGGCCAATAGGCGTCCGAATGAAATGGCTGGAAATGGTGCAATAATGACCGGATTTGTCCGCCTGCATCTGCGTCCGCCCCATGCCAGCACTCTCCGCGCCCTCGGCGACGACCATCGACCTCATCGTGTATCCCGGTTTCAAGGCGATGGAAGCCATCGGCCCGATGTCCGTCTTCGAATACGCCAACGTGCACCTGCAGCGCGACGGCAAGCCGCCCGGCTACGAGGTCAGGATCACGTCCCTGCGCGAAGGGGCCGTGCCGTCGGATACCCTGATGTCGCTGCACGCCACCCACGCACTGGACCCGCTGGCGCTGCCGCATACGGCCATCGTCGTCGGTGCGCGCGACATCCAGCGCGCGCTGGCCGAGAGCGGCGCCATCGTCGACTGGGTGAAACAAGCCAGCCAGCGCCTGCCGCGCCTGGCGGCCTTGTGTTCGGGCGCCTTTTTCCTGGCCGCCGCCGGCGTGCTCGATGGCAAAGCGGCGACCACACACTGGAGCGTCGCCGAACGTCTGCAGGCCGAGCACCCGCATGTCGCGGTGAATGCCGACGCCATTTTCGTACGCGCCGGCCATGTCTGGACCTCGGCCGGTGTCACCGCCGGCATCGACCTGGCGCTGGCCCTGGTCGAGGAGGATTTCGGCAATGCGCTGGCCTTGCAGGTGGCGACCGACATGGTGGTTTACCTGAAGCGGCCGGGCGGGCAATCGCAGTTCAGCACGCACCTGTTGAGCGAACGCACCGCGCGCCCCGGCATCCGCGAGATCCAGCAATGGATACTCGCCAACCTGCACGAGCGCCTGACAGTGGCCCAGCTGGCAAGCAAGGCAATGATGAGCGAGCGCCATTTCGCGCGTGTCTTCTTGCAAGAAGTGGGCTTGAGCACACAGGATTTCATCGCGGCCTGCCGCTTCGAACGCGCCCGGCAGCTGCTGGCCGACCTGGCGCTGCCGCTGAAGACGGTGGCCGCACGCGCCGGCTTCAATGGCGAAGCACAGATGCGCCGGGTATTTCAGAAACGGATGGGAATCGGTCCGACGCTGTATCGCGAACGGTTTGCTACCACCGGACTGGCGGCGCTGCCGTCGGCTTGAAGACCGGCAATCGGCAGTGCGGTCCTATTTGCCGCGCAGCCGCCCGGCAAACGCCCCATGCAGGCTATTGAGCAGCTCTTCCGCCGCGATCAGCTGCTCGGCCACTTCGTTGACCTTGCGCCGGCTCGAGCGCGCGTGGTCGCGCAATACCTCGAACGCGGTGTTGCGGTCGGTGCGGAAGCGCGTCATCAGGAGGCCCACCGCCAGGCTGGTCTCGCGGCCGGCGGCCAGCGCGGCGTTCAGGTTGGCTTCGGTGTGGCGCAGCTTGCGGATCTCGTCGGCGCGCGCCAGCGCCGATTCGAAGGCCGGCAGCAAACGCGTGGCGTCGACCGGCTTGACCACGAAGCCGACCGCGCCATGACTGGCGGCTTGGCGCGCGGTCTCGGCATCGTCGACCGAGGACAGGAACATGAAGGGCACCTCGGTGTGCTCCTTCAGCCGGCGCGCCAGGTCGAGACCGGACATGCCGGGCATGTTGATGTCGAGCAGCGCCAGGGCGATGTCGGCATTGGGTTCGGCCACGCGCTGCAGGGCTTCGGGCGCCGACGCGGCCTCGATCGTTTCGTAGCCGGCTTGGCGCAGGAGGGTGGACAGGTAGTCGAGCAGCAGGACGTCGTCGTCGACCAGAAGGATGCGGCGGCGTGATGCCGTGGGCGCGCTCATGATTATCGTTATTCAGTGTGGATAAGTCGCGAACACGAGCGCCGTGACCAATCGCCACTTCACCCTATTCGGCTGACACAAATATAGCACGCTGTAAAGCTGACCCGTCAATAAATGTATGTACCGACTGCAACAACAACATTCCAATGCGCACGATTAGAAATGATTTGCATACATACAAATGACAAACATAAACTCGTCCATGCTGCCCAGGTATTTGCAATCCGCTTACGGCAGCACGATGTTCGGTTGTTAAAGCAGTAATCAAGAGCACACGGACACACCACGTGGCTATAACGACAAGCTTTATACGGAGAAAACACCGATGAATCAGCAACCCGCACGCGCCTTCCCTGTCCTCCCCGCCCTCGGCCTGTGCATCGCGGCGATCGCCGCCGCCTTCGCCGTTCCGGCCGCAGCCGCAGCACCCGATACCACCCGCGTGATCGTCGCCTTCAAGCCGGGCGCGAAAAACCTGCTCAAGTCGGCCGTGGCCGCCGCCCGCGGCTCGGTCAAGCAAGAGATCTTCAACATGGACGCCATGGCCATCGAAGTGCCGAGCGTGGCGCTCAAGGGCTTGGCCAACAACCCGAACGTCGAGTACATCGAAGAGGACGTGGTCCGCAAGCCGTTCTCGCTCACCACGCCGTCGACCGGCGTGCCGTACGGCAGCGGCCAGCTGGTTCCCTACGGCGTCAAGCTGGTCCAGGCCGACCAGCTTTCGGATGCGAACGCCTCCAACCGCAAGATCTGCATCATCGACTCCGGCGTCGACTTCAGCCACGAAGACCTGAAGGACAACGGCGGCAACGTCACCGGCGAATACGATTCGGGCACCGGCTGGTGGTACACCGACGAGACCCACCACGGCACCCACGTGTTCGGCACGATCGCGGGCGTCAACAATGGCCTGGGCGTGGTCGGCGTGAACCCGAACAAACAGCTCAAGCTGCACATCGTGAAGGTGTTCGGCGCGGATGGCGCCTGGACTTATTCGTCGACGCTGGCCAACGCCGCCAACAAGTGCGGCGCGGCCGGCGCCAATGTCATCACCATGTCGCTCGGCGGCGGCGCCAAGAGCATGACCGAGCAGAAGGCCTTCGACAGCCTGCAGACCAAGGGCGTGCTCAGCATCGCCGCGGCCGGCAACGACGGCAACGCCACCACCTCCTATCCGGCCGGCTACGCCAGCGTGATGTCGGTCGCGGCGGTGGACGAAAACAAGGCCTTCGCCAGCTTCTCGCAGTACAACAGCGACGTCGAGATCGCGGGTCCGGGCGTGTCGGTGCTGTCGACGGTCCCGATGGGCGCCGGCGTCGACACCGCCCTCTCGGTCGGCGCCACCAACTACGCCTCGTCGGCGATGGAAGGTTCGCCGATCAAGAGCGCGACCGCGCCGCTGGCCGATTTCGGCATCGGCGACAAGGTCAACACGGCGGTCTCGGGCAAGGTCTGCCTGATCCAGCGCGGCACGGTCGACTTCGCGACCAAGGTGCAGAACTGCCAGAGCAGCGGCGGCGTCGGCGCGGTGGTCTACAACAACGTCGCCGGCGCCTTCGGCGGTACGCTCAACGGCGCCGCCACCAGCATTCCATCGGTGACCGCGTCCGACACCGACGGCGCAGCGATGAAGACCCAGCTCGGCAGCAGCGCCACGGTCGCGGTGAAGGCCTCGAACTACGCCTACTTCGACGGCACTTCGATGGCGACGCCGCACGTATCGGCCGTGGCCGCCCTGGTGTGGAGCTACTTCCCGACCTGCACCGGCGCGCAGATCCGCACCTCGCTGAACAACAGCGCGCTCGACCTGGGCACCGCCGGCCGCGACATCCATTATGGGTATGGCCTGGTGCAGGCGAAGGCTGCCTACGACCGGATCAAGTCGCTGGGCTGCGGCAAGTAAGCCTGCGCGGCGTTACCAGCATGGCAAAAGGGCGCTCCGGCGCCCTTTCCAATTGCGCCGTCATCTATAATGGTCGTTTTCGCATATATATCCCGATAAGCCACATCATGGAATTAGCCAAGTCTTTCGAGCCAGCCGACATCGAACAATTCTGGCGCAGCGAGTGGGAAAAGCGCGGTTACTTCGCCGCCACCATGGACGCCGACAAACCTTCGTTCAGCATCCAGCTGCCGCCGCCGAACGTGACGGGCACCCTGCACATGGGTCACGCCTTCAACCAGACCGTCATGGATGGCCTGACGCGCTACTACCGCATGCGTGGCTTTAACACTGCCTGGATCCCGGGCACCGACCACGCCGGCATCGCGACCCAGATCGTGGTCGAGCGCCAGCTGGACGCGCAAAAGATTTCGCGCCACGACCTCGGCCGCGACGCCTTCGTCGAAAAGGTCTGGGAGTGGAAGGAAAAGTCGGGCAACACCATCACCGGCCAGATGCGCCGCCTGGGCGCCTCGGCCGACTGGCAGCGCGAATACTTCACGATGGACGAGCCGCGTTCCAAGACCGTCTCCGAAGTGTTCGTGCGCCTGTACGAGCAGGGCCTGATCTACCGCGGCAAGCGCCTGGTCAACTGGGACCCGGTGCTCGGCACCGCCGTGTCCGACATCGAAGTCGATTCGCAGGAAGAAGACGGCTCGATGTGGTACATCAAGTACCCGCTGGCTGACGGCAGCGGCCACTTGACGGTCGCGACCACGCGTCCCGAAACCATGCTGGGCGACGTCGCCGTCGCGGTCGACCCGACCGACGAGCGCTACACGGCCCTGGTCGGCAAGATGCTCACGCTCCCGCTGGTCGGCCGCGAGATTCCGGTGATCGCCGACTCGTACGTCGATAAAGCCTTCGGCACCGGCTGCGTGAAGATCACGCCGGCGCACGACTTCAACGACTATGCGGTCGGCCAGCGTCACAACCTGCCGCTGCTGTCGATCATGACCCTGGACGCCAAGATCGTCGACGACGCCCCGGCCGCTTACCGCGGCCTGGACCGCTTCGCCGCGCGCAAGCAGATCGTCGCCGACCTGGAAGCGCAGGGCCTGCTCGAGCAGGTCAAGCCGCACAAGCTGATGGTGCCGCGCGGCGACCGCACCGGCGTCGTCATCGAGCCGATGCTGACCGACCAGTGGTTCGTTGCGATGAGCAAGCCGGCGCCAGAAGGCACCTTCAACCCCGGCAAGTCGATCACCGAAGTCGCGCTGGAAAAGGTCGCGAGCGGCGAAATCCAATTCGTGCCCGAAAACTGGAGCACCACCTACAACCAGTGGCTGGGCAACATCCAGGACTGGTGCATCTCGCGCCAACTGTGGTGGGGCCACCGCATTCCGGCCTGGTACGGCCCGAACGGCGAGATCGTGGTCGCGCGCACCGAGGAAGAAGCGCAGGCCAAGGCCAAAGAGCAAGGCATCGTCGGCGCCATCCGCCGCGACGACGACGTGCTCGACACCTGGTTCTCGTCGGCCCTGGTGCCGTTCTCGACACTCGGCTGGCCCGAGCAGACGAAAGACCTGGACCTGTTCCTGCCATCGTCGGTGCTGGTGACCGGCTTCGACATCATCTTCTTCTGGGTCGCGCGCATGGTCATGATGACCGCGCACTTCACGAACAAGGTGCCGTTCAAGACCGTGTACATGCACGGCCTGGTGCGCGATTCGTCGGGCCAGAAGATGTCCAAGTCGAAGGGCAACACGCTCGACCCGATCGACCTGATCGACGGCATCGACGTCGAGTCGCTGGTTACCAAGCGCACCACGGGTCTGATGGACCCGCGCGCCGCCGAGAAAATCGCCAAGGCCACCCGCAAGGAATTCCCCGAGGGGATTCCGGCTTTCGGCACCGACGCCTTGCGCTTCACGATGGCCAGCTACGCCTCGCTGGGCCGCAACATCAACTTCGACCTCGGCCGCGCCGAGGGCTACCGCAACTTCTGCAACAAGCTGTGGAACGCGACCCGCTTCGTGCTGATGAACACCGAAGGGAAAGACTGCGGCAAGCCCGATGCGCTTGATTACTCGCAGGCCGACCGCTGGATCATCTCGCTGCTCAACCGCGTCGAGCTGGAAGTGGCGAAAGGCTTTGCCGACTACCGCTTCGACAACATCGCCAACGCGATCTACAAGTTCGTCTGGGACGAGTACTGCGACTGGTATCTGGAACTGGCCAAGGTGCAGGTCCAGCAAGGCACCGAAGCCCAGCAGCGCGCCACCCGCCACACGCTGCTGCGCGTGCTGGAAGTCGTGCTGCGCCTGGCGCACCCGATCATCCCGTTCGTGACCGAAGCGCTGTGGCAGGCCGTCGCGCCGCTGGCCGGCAAGGGCCAGGGGGAGAACCGTGATTCGATCATGCTGCAGCCCTACCCGATCGCCGACGAAACCATGATCGACGAAGGGGCCGAAGCCTGGATGGACCAGTTCAAGAAGGTCACGGATGCGACCCGCAACCTGCGCGGCGAAATGAAGCTGGCGCCGTCGGTGCGCGTGCCGCTGATCGTCGAGCCGGCGAGCGAGCTCGATCGCGCCGCGGCCCAGGTCTTCGCGCCATACGTGCAGCTGCTGGGCAAGCTGTCCGAGGTGCAGATCGTCGACGCGCTGCCGGAATCGCCGGCCGCCGTCGCGATCGTCGGCACCACCAAGCTGATGCTGAAGGTCGAGATCGACGTCGCCGCCGAGCGCGAGCGCCTGAAGAAGGAGATCGCGCGCCTCGAAGGCGAGATCGCCAAGGCGACGGCCAAGCTGTCGAGCGAAAGTTTTGTTGCGCGCGCGCCCGCGGCCGTGGTCGCGCAGGAGCGCGAGCGCGTGGCCAACTTCAGCGCCACCCTCGACAAGATGAGCGAGCAACTGGCCAAGCTGCCGCCGGCCTGATCGCCCGTGCCGCCAGCTGCGTCCCCCGCGGTGCAGCTGGCTGCGCGCATCATGCAGCAGCTCGTGCCGCAACTCAGACAAAACGCGCCGGTTCCCGCCGGCGCGTTTTTTTTCGGCCGCCGCCAACCGCATGGCTCAGGCGCCGGCGCCATGCGCCCATTGGCGCTGCGAACGGCGCGCCGCCAGCAGCAGCCCCGCCATGCCGATGCCGAACATGGCCGCCGGCGCCGGTTCGGGCGCCGCCGGGACGTTCATCGCGACGTTGTCGATGTCGCCCCACTGCGGGTCCGGGAAATCGAGGTCGCCCGGGTTGTTCATGAACCAGTCGACGTAGGTGACGTCGTGGAAGGCCGCCGGCAGGGCGAAGGTCGCCAGTGGCTGGTCGCCCAGGATCTTGAAGCTCGCGCCGGTATTGGTGACGAACAGCGAATCGCCGCCCATGTAGTCGAAGCCGAGGAAATCGAAGCTGCTGCCGTCCACGCGCTGGATGTGGTAGGGCGACGAGCCTTCGCGGCTGTGCAGCAGCAGCGAGCTTGCGCCGGCATGCAGATGCGGTCCGTCCGGGGCGAGCGACGTGATGACGAAGCCCGACTCGGTGTACGAATCCGGATAAGGTCCGGCGTCGCCGATATGGTCGAAGGTCAGCGTGACCGTATCGGCCGATGCAGTGCCTGCCGCGCAAGCGCAGAGGCACAAGGCGGCAATGGCGATGCGGCGTGAAAGCCAGCTTGATGGCGTCATGATCTCCTCGTCAGGTCGGTGGACGACGGCCGTCCACGCAACCAGCATAAGGATGAGCCCCGGTGCGATATTGATGCATGTCGCATGAAGCGTGGTCAGCCTGCACTCCTTTCGCCAGATCAAAGCCGGCCCCGCAAGCGCGAACCAAGTCGTCCAGGAAGCGCCTAACCGGCATCCCTACCGACAAGGAGTGCTACGTGAAGCAATACGACAATCTCTGGGCGGCGCTCGCGGCGTCGCGCATTTCCACGCTCGACGAACTGGTGCGCGTCACGGCCGCCAACGAGCGCCTCATGGCCGGCGAGGTCGTGCTGCTCTCGAACGGTCATTCCGAACCGGCGCCCTCGGCCGACGGCGCGCCGGCCGCCCCCGCGATCGTCCACCGCTTCCCCGACGTGCCCCTGCTGCTGGACGGCCAGCCGGTGCCGGACGCCGGCGCGCTCGCGGCCCATGACGGGCAGGCGCTGTACTACACGCCGCTGCGCACCAGCCAGGGCGTGACGCTCGCCGCCTTCACCTCGCGCGAGGCGATGATGGCGCAGGCCGGGGCGATGCGCGCCGCCGTCCCGCGCACGGCGTTGGCGGCGCGCTCCGAACACGTCTGCACCAGCAATCCGGACAGCCTGCCGGAACAGGTCTGCTTCTATCAAGACATCGACGAAGGCGGCGACGTCAAATGCCTGGCGCCCGCGCGCGCCTACCCGAACCTGCTGCAGGTCGGCCGGGTCAAGGTCGGCTGGTGGTACACGAGCGACTGGAACGATGTCATCTCCTCGGTCGCATGGTGCCGCTGGGACGTCACGCTATACGAGCACATCAACTACGGCGGTTCGCAGCTGTTCCTGCCGGCCGGCTGCAACACGCCCAACTTGGTCGAGCTGGGCTGGAACGATCGCGCCTCGTCGGTGGTGAACTGGGGCAGCCGGGGCTGACGATAAGGCACATGCTGGCCATTGCGGCGCCGCCGCATGCCGGGATGCGATGCATATTCGCCACCGAACTGGCGCCGATGAATACGGCCGGCATCGATTCAGCATGACAAATGTCGCCCACCGCGATGGTTTACCGCACGACCGTACAGTTTGCTACACTGCCCTTGCTGATAACCAATGGAGAACCCATGCGCGCCCTGATCCACCTGCCCCTGATTGCCGCCGTCCTCGCTGCGCCGCTGGCCTGGGCCGAACCCAATTCGCCGGTCGGGCTGTGGAAGGCGATCGACGACAAGTCGGGCAAAGCGTCGGCGCTGATCCGCATCAGCGACAATCAGGGCGAGCTGCAGGGCCGGATCGAAAAGCTGTTCCGCGAGCCGAGCGAAGACCAGAACCCGAAATGCGTGCTGTGCACGGACGCGCGCAAGGACCAGCCGATCGTCGGCATGACCATCGTCTCGGGCCTGAAGAAAGATGGCGACGAGTACACGGGTGGCAAGATTCTCGATCCCAAGGACGGCAAGGTCTACAAGAGCAAGGCGATGCTGCGCGACGGCGGCAACAAGCTGGAAGTGCGCGGATACGTCGGCATGCCGATGCTGGGCCGCTCGCAGGTCTGGCTGCGCCAGGAATAAGTGTGCCTGACAAAAGCCCCATGGCTGTGTTACATGGTCACGTCGTTGGACGGGTGTAAGAAGTAGATAAGAAATTTTGCTGCGTTGCGTCAAACGCGCGCCGCAACGATTGTGCTTCCATTAAGCTTGCCTCAACTTATTGTTGATGAACAAGCATGCACAAGCCCATATTCCTGCCCCTCGACCCGCCGCAGGAGCCGCTGCGATGAACGCCCTGCGTGTCCTCTCCCTGCTCGCCGCCATCGCCGTTCTGCTGGCGCCGCCGATCATGCTGACCGATGCCGGCACCGGCAACTGGCCGATCGTCGCTGTCGTCGCCAGCCTGCTGTGCGTGGTGGCGATCTCGGCTATCTTCATCTACATCGGCGTGAAGGGGGAACGGATGGTGCGCAAGTACCCAGAGCGCAGGACCGGCGGCCTGTTGCTGCTGATTCCGATCGTCACCGGCGTAGTGCTGATGGTGAACCGCCAGGATTTCGCCCCGATGGTCGCCAGCGGCATGCTGCTGGGCTTCAGCCTGCTGCTGTTCCTGAGCTTCGTGTATCCGGGCATCGATGCGCCTTCGCGGCCCATGCGCCGGCGCGAGCGCCAGGACCCGAACCTGAACCTGCTGCCGCCGCACCAGCAGGGCTGATCCACCTCAGTTATTCTGCACTCATTCTGCCGCCGGACGCTTGCGCGCCAGGTGCCGGTCGAGCGCATTGGCGAAACGCTGGCGGTCGGCCTGGCTGAAGGCGGCCGGACCGCCGGTGTCGACGCCGCCGCTGCGCAGCTCTTCCATGAAGGCGCGCATCGTCAGTTGCTGCGCGATGTTGTCCACCGTATAAAAATCGCCGCGCGGATTCAGGGCGTCGCCACCCTTCTCCAGCACGCGCGCGGCCAGCGGGATGTCGCCGGTGACGACCAGGTCGCCGGGCGCCAGCCGCTCGACGATCTCGGTATCGGCCACGTCCGGCCCGCTCGGCACCTGCAGCGCGCGCACGAAGCGCGAGCCGGGCACGCGGATCAACTGGTTCGCCACCAGCGTCACCTGCAACTGCAGGCGCTCGGCCACGCGGAACAGGATGTCCTTGATGACGGCCGGGCAAGCGTCGGCGTCGACCCAGATCTGCATCATGCCCTCATCGTCCCGTTATCATGCCGGCGGCAGGTTGTCCCACAAGTCACCGGTCGGGCTGATGCGCGGCGCCGTCACGCCGAAGTGGTGATACGCCAGCGGCGTGGCGATGCGCCCGCGCGGCGTGCGCTGCAGATAGCCCTGCTGGATCAGGTAGGGTTCGAGCACGTCCTCGATGGTGTCGGCCGCTTCGCCGATCGCCGCCGCCAGGTTGCCGATGCCGACCGGACCGCCGGCGAACTTGAACAGCACCGCTTCCAGCAGCTTGCGGTCCATCACGTCGAAGCCGACCGTGTCGACGTCGAGCATGCGCAGCGCGCGGTCCGCCATGTCCTTCGTGATCTCGCCATTGCCCTTCACTTCCGCATAGTCGCGCACGCGGCGCAGCAGGCGGTTGGCGATACGCGGCGTGCCGCGAGCACGCTTGGCGACTTCGCGCGCGCCTTCTTCGTTGATCGGCGCTTCGAGCAGCGCGGCGCTGCGGGTGACGATCTTGGTCAGCTCATCGACGTTGTAGAACTCCAGGCGCGCGACGATGCCGAAGCGGTCGCGCAGCGGGTTGGTCAGCATGCCCGCGCGCGTGGTGGCGCCGACCAGCGTAAACGGCTGCAGGTCGAGCTTGACGGAACGCGCCGCCGGGCCTTCGCCGATCATGATGTCGATCTGGTAATCCTCGAGCGCCGGATACAGGATCTCCTCGACCACCGGCGATAAACGGTGGATCTCGTCGATGAACAGGACATCGTTGGCTTCCAGGTTGGTCAGCAGCGCAGCCAGGTCGCCGGGACGCTCGAGCACCGGGCCCGAAGTCTGGCGCAGGTTGACGCCCATCTCGCGCGCGATGATGTGCGCCAGCGTGGTTTTACCGAGACCCGGCGGGCCGAACAGCAGCGTGTGGTCGAGCGCTTCGCGGCGCTTGCGCGCTGCAGCGATGAAGATCTCGAGCTGGTCGCGGATCTTGCTCTGGCCGACGTATTCTTCGAGGTGCTTGGGACGCAGCGCGCGCTCGATCGCCTCCTCGTTGGGCGAAGACGGCGCGGCGTCGATGATGCGCTGCTCGGTGAAGTTGTCGGTCTGGATGCTCATGGTTGAATCTTGAATGCTTACGCTTTCGACAGCGCCTTCAGCGCCAGCTTGATGCCGTCGGACACACCAGTGCCCGCCGGCATGTTCTTGATGGCGATCAGGGCTTCCTTGTCAGAATACCCCAAAGCCAGCAGCGCATTGAGCACGTCTGCCTGGGCGTCGTCCTGCGGCGCGCCGGCGACCACGCCGATGTCGGCGCCCAGCTTGCCCTTCAGCTCGAGCAGCAGGCGCTCGGCGGTCTTCTTGCCGATGCCCGGTACTTTCACCAGGCGCCCGGCTTCCTGCAGCGTCACGGCCTGGGCCAGGTCGCCGATGGTCATGCCGGACAGGATCGACAGCGCCATGCGCGCGCCGACGCCGGTGATCTTGATCAGCTGGCGGAACACGGCGCGCTCGCTCGCGGTGCCGAAGCCGAACAGCA